>Ga0068855_100009198_pt1 | contig 11932 bp, 6 predicted proteins | sample KBSCornC52_FD_66592 | JGI IMG/M metagenome (GOLD analysis project Ga0068855, IMG submission 66592) | Corn rhizosphere microbial communities from Kellogg Biological Station, Michigan, USA - KBS Corn C5-2 | ecosystem: Host-associated > Plants > Roots > Rhizosphere > Soil ...
GCCGTGTACTTTCTCACCGTGAACAACACCGGGGCTACCTTTCATTTTAACAACGCCACCAACGATACTACGGGCACTCCTCTTACGGCAGAGCCTTATTTTATGTACAAGGCGGGGACCTATTTCAAGCAAAGTATCAACCCCGGCTTCGCACAGATAGTGGGCGAATATATTTATTCCTCCTCCTATGATCTGGGAGAATTCTGGGCAACCGGCTTAATATACCCTGGTAGCCCTGTGTCCGACGCACAGAACAACTTATCCGTGTACACCGGCGGCCCCGATGCGACGATAAGCTTTGGCGCGATGGGATGCGCGGACTACAACCGCACCATGAAGGTGACATTGAACGGCACTACCATGATCGATACGCCCGTGGTCAGCTTCAACGATATGAATGTCACCAAGCCCGTGCCGATAAGCCTGCTCAACGGCAATACCGCCAATGTACAGTTTATCAATACCAGCGCTAACGTGGATGACAGGATCGTGGCCTCCTACTACGAGCTGAATTATCCCCGTAGGTTCGACTTCGGAGGGCGGGCTAATTTTTATTTCGAGCTGCCGGCAAAGGGAGCGGGCTATTTTCTAAAAATAAATAATCTGGCTGTGACGGGCGGCAACACGCCGGTGCTGTATGATCTTACCAACGGACTACGTTACACGGCCATTGTGGGTCCCGGCACCACGCTGTCCTTCTTACTTGCTGGCTCCGCCACTATGCGCAGGCTGGTTCTGGTGAACGAAGACCCTTCTACCGTCAATACGGTGACGTCCCTTACCCAAAGGACGTTTACCAATTATGCCCTCACCGCCAACCAGGGTAATTACATTATCATCAGTCATTCGTCCTTATTTGTCGGCTCCCATGGCAATAATCCCGTAGCGGATTACGCCACGTACCGGAACTCTCCGGCAGGAGGCAGCTTCAATACCCATATTTATGACATCGATGAGCTGCAGGACCAGTTTGCATTCGGGATCAAGAAGCATCCGCTGTCCATCATGAATTTTCTCCGCTATGCCCGGGCAACCTTTGCGAGCAAGCCTCAATTTGTGCTACTGATCGGGCATGGGATGACGTATGTGGATTATAATTTGTACGCCGATCAGTACCATGATCCGCTGGCGGATAAGCTGAACCTCATACCCACCTTTGGCTATCCGGCGTCGGATAATAAGCTGTCCGCCGCCAATGTGCTGGACGGCGTTCCTGTCACGCCCATCGGAAGGCTGTCCGTGGTGATGGGATCCGAGATCGAAACTTACCTGGCAAAGGTCAAAGAATATGAGCTGACCCAGGCGACTGCTCCCAATACCGTAGATGGGCGACTTTGGATGAAGAATGTGCTGCATCTGACAGGGGTGAGCGAACCTTTCCTGGGAACCATCCTGTGCAACTACATGTTCTCTTATAAGAGCCTGATCTCCGACAGCCTGTATGGCGCCAATGTCACGACCTTGTGTGACGGGAATGCAGGCTCTGTGACCCAGGTACCGCTGGGTGTGATCTCTGGTCTTTTCAGCACCGGCTTCAGCATGCTGAACTATTTCGGCCACTCCACCAATTCGTCCCTCGGATATAACCTGGATGATCCTTCCGGATATAATAACCCGGGCAAGTATCCCATATTTTACCTGAATGGCTGCGATGCCGGCGACTTTTTTGTGTATGATGCCAGCCGGTTCACAAAAAGTACGACCATTTCCGAAAAATATGTGCTGGCTGATCAGCGTGGAGCCGCTGCCGTGATAGCCTCCACCCACTTTGGCATTGTAAATTACCTGAACCTGCTGCTGTATGGGATGTATAACCTGATCGATGTAACGGATTATGGGAAACCTATCGGCATCATCGAGAAAGATGCCCTGCAATCGCTGGTCAATGTGGCGCCGGGGGATTATTTTGCCCGGCTGCATGCCGAGGAGATGACCACGCACGGCGACCCATATCTGAAGCTGAACCAGGGTACTATGCCTGACTACGATATCGAGGCTCCCCAGGTGACGATCGATCCAACTTTTATTTCGATCAGCAACAGCACGTTTACGATAAAGGCGAAGTTTTACAACCTGGGCAAGGTATCGTCGGACTCTGTCAGTATCCTCGTCCGGCAAAAATATCCCAATGGCACTGTGGCGACGCTGGTAAGCAAGAAAATAGCCGGTATCCGCTACGCAGACTCGATACAGCTGGTAGTTCCCATCAATCCCGAAAGGGATAAGGGGCAGAATGAGCTCCTGGTCTCCATCAACCCCGACAACAGCATTGCGGAGACCACCTATGCGAACAATAACGTTACAAGCTCGTTCTATGTCTTTGAAGATGAGGCCACGCCTATCTATCCGTACAATTACGCCATCATCAATACGCCTACCACCAAGCTATACGCTTCCACGGCAGACCCATTCAGCGCGTCAAAACAGTTTGCGATCGAAATAGATACTACCACGGCCTTCAATTCCCCATTAAAAGTCTCGAAGACCCTGTCATCGACAGGGGGCGTGCTGGAGATCGATCCGGGGATCACGTTCATGGACAGCGTTGTTTATTACTGGCGTGTGGCCATCGTTCCCCAGCAGGGGGCGTATATCTGGAATACGTGCTCATTCGTTTATATAGATTCTTTACACAGCGGCGTGGGGTATAATCAATCGCATTATTTCCAGCACCAGGAGTCCGTGCCGACGATCATGTACCTGGATTCCCCCAGCCGGACCTGGAAGTTTCCCAATCATCTGAATAACCTGTATATCCGAAATACTACCTATCCCGATGGGCAGGGCGCGGGTACCGACCAGGGCTTCAGCACTAACGTGAATGAAGGACAGTTTACTCTGGGACCAGGTTGTGGGTATGATGAGATCATATTCAATGTATTCGATTCCGTGACCTTCCGTCCGTGGGCAAATAACTATTCGGGTACGACGGGTCTGTACGGCAGTAAAAGAGCGACCTGCGGTCCCAACAGGACGTATAACTTCGAATACAATCTGAATACCAGCGCTACCCGTAAGCTTGCAATGGATTTCCTGGATATGCTGCCTGTGGGTACATTTATAGAAGTGAGAAACAATGATAATCCCAATCCGGCCGGCAATACCTATGCTTCCGTGTGGGCGAACGATACCACCTTGTTTGGTTCCGGCAACTCGTTGTACAATCGATTTAACGACGCGGGGGTCACGTTCCTGAACCCGGTGAACACATCAAGGGCATGGGCATTCGTATATCAGAAGGGAGTTAACTCCTTTGTCCCCAGGTTTGCCATCTCAAATGACGCCACCGACGCCATCGCCCTGTCCGTGGATTGTTCTACGCCGGACACCACCGGTGCTCTTACTTCTCCCATATTCGGGCCTGCCAAAAAATGGAACAAGGTTCATTGGAGAGGCTCTTCGCTGGAAAGCCCCGGGACAGATTCGGCCATTCTACAGGTCGTCGGAATCGACACGACCGGAGCCAAGACCGTTTTGTACAACCTGGACAGGACCCAGCAGGATTTCGACATATCTTCGGTAACCATCAGTCAGTATCCTTTCCTTCAATTGGTCCTCAACACAATGGATACCAGGCACGGCACTCCCTATCAGCTGAAGTATTGGAGGATAGAGGATGTACCTTCGCCAGAAGGAGCCCTGGCAGCGAACCTGTACCTGAAAGCGAAAGATACAGTGAATCAGGGCGAGCCATTGGAGTTCGCCATCGCGTTCAAAAATGTAAGCCCCTATGCATTCGACAGCATGCAGCTCAAGGCGTACATAGTGGACAAGAACAATGTGACACATACTATTCTGCTGCCGAAAAAGAGACCAATTGCCAGCGGAGATACGCTGATATTCGATTATATCATCGATACGAAGAGCTATCCGGGTTCGAACACTCTTTACCTGGCATTCAATCCGAACTACGCGCAGCCGGAACAGTATCTTTTCAACAACTTCCTGTATAAGTCATTCTATGTGCGTTACGAGGACAGAAACCCCACGCTGGATGTGACTTTTGACAATATCCATATATTGAACGACGACATCGTATCGGCCAAGCCGCATATTCAGGTCAAGCTGCAGACATCGTCCCAATACCTGCTGCTGCAGGATACATCCCTGATCACCGTGCAGGTGCGGTACCCTGATCAAAGTCTTCACAGGTTCTATTTCAATACCGATACGTTACGTTTCACTCCTTCCACGGGAGGTTCCAACAATGCCGCAACGGTGGACTTTTATCCCGCCTTTACAACGCAATACAAAGACAACGGGGATGATTATGAGCTGATCGTCAGCGGGAAGGACGCGCTGGGTAATCCTGCGGGAACCGCTCCCTACCGGGTGGGGTTCACGATCATCAACAAACCCATGATATCGAACATGCTCAACTATCCCAACCCCTTCACTACATCCACCGCTTTTGTATTTACCATTACCGGCAGTGAAGTTCCTCAGAATATCAAGATACAGATCCTTACCATTACGGGAAAGATCGTACGGGAGATCACGAAGGACGAGCTGGGACCGCTGCACATCGGTCGTAACATCACCGAGTTCAAATGGAACGGCACCGACATGTACGGCAGCAGGCTGGCGAATGGAGTATATCTCTATCATGTGGTAACCAACCTGAACGGGCAGGGGCTGGGCAAGTACAAGGCTGCCGGCGACAATACGGATAAGTACTTTAACAATGGCTATGGGAAGATGTATCTTATGAGATAGGCCGCAATTGCGGGTGCGAGAGCGCTGCGTTCCGGATGTTCCGGCTGCACAAGAGGAACAGCGAGAACAGGGAGATGATGAGCTGTATCCACAGGGTTTTTTTTATAGGGACGGGATCGAACGAGATCACGATATCCTGTCTGCCCCGAGCCAAAGGAAGGGTGATAAAGGTCTTGAAGCCGGTGAAATGAGGGACGGGCTGTCCATTGACCGTGACCTTCCAGTAAGGATAGTCGTTTTGAAGAAATGTGAGATAATTGTAGCCGTTGTTGTCAACGACGGCGTGGACAAAGCCGGGGCCGAACCTTGCAACGTGAATATACGTGCTGTCAAAGGATGTTGGAGTTCCTGCCGTGGTATCTTTACTCAAAAAGAGCCAGGATTGCCGAAGAATGAAATGTACCAGCGATGTGTCCTTGAAAAATGCCCTGGTACTGGTTGGATCAATGGGATAAGCTTCGTGTGTCAGATAACCGATCTTTTTACTGTAGGCTCCGAGAAGACCCAGCTCGGAGGCATGGGAAGAATCCAGGTAGGAGGTGGAAAGAAGCGCCTTTTGCTCGGGAGCGTGAATGCCTTTTGGATAGTGGCTGATAAGCGCCTGTCTCGATGCCTTGTTCGCCATTCCCAGGCCGGTATAGGGGAGGATAAACCAGCACAGCAGGGCCTGGCTCAGTGCGATGATAAGTATCAGGCCATTCTGTCTGTTCCAATAACGCCGGATGAACCAGGTCGTCATGAATTGGATCGGGGATTGGATCAGCACCATATCCCAAAAGCTCAGGTGATCGATAACTCCTTTCAAATACAGCTTTACATCCCCACTGGCGGCAGGCGGGGCGAAAAGAAGTGATTTTCGTGTAAAGAGAATGACCAGGATGGCGACGGGGGCGGCGGTTAAAAAGAGCCATTGCAGCATATAAAGCACCCTTTTTATTTTTTCGGCGGAAGATGGATCCTTCATTCCGTAATGCAATCCGGCGGCGCCTGCCAGTATCAGAATCAGCGCCGCAAAATAATTGAATTCCCCATTCAGGCGGACCCATCCTGTAAAGGGTATGAAATGATAAGCGAAGGTTTTGAACAGACCGCCCGAGGACAGAAGAATAAAGAACAGCAGGATGGCTCCGAAAATGAGCAGCATCCTTTTACGCAGCCGGGCGCCTAAAGCTATCAGCGATGCGAAGAGCAATATGCTGACATAAACATTCCGCATGGTGATGTCGGTGTTGAAAAACGCGCCGGCTTTCTGTACAGCCAGGGGAAATAGCAGGGAAAGGTAGGATTGAAAGGACGTTGGGTCCCGCAGGGACTGCCGGAGCGTTACGATGGAGCCCCTGGAGATATGCCGTAAGACGTCGAGGTCGCTGACGATGACAATGAGGGAGAGCAGGAGCCCGACGGACAAAAGAATGAGGTTTGATATCCAGTATCTACGGGGACCCCTGGCCGGCCAGATGTCCTTACGCATTCCGAAGAGCGCCAGGACGAGGAAAAAGAAGAGATACAGTGCGCCGATGACAAGTCCCGGATGAGCAGACGCAACAAAAAAGTAGATGGACCAGCCACCCAAAATAAAGTTCTTTACGGATGGGGCGCGGTGTACCCTGAAAAAATAGAGCAATACGTATGGGAAGAAAGCTGCGCCTGAGATCCAGCAGAAATGCTGCAGATGACCGAGGACAAATCCGCAGGTCATATAAACCATCGCGGCGATGATCGCGGCGGTGCGGTGATCCAGGTGGTCTTTGCACAAAAGGTAGATACCCCATCCACCGATGAGCAGATAGGCCATTTCCTCCAGTGTTATAGCCCAGACGCTATAGCCGGATGTGCCGGCTATCAGCCAGAGAAAGGGGTTCCAGAACCCGTTGTTCATATCGCCGTAGTGAGGAATGCCAAAGTTGATATATGGATTCCACCAGGGCCACCAGCCCGAGTAAAGACTTTCGCTGATGACATAACGGACCGGAAGGTTTTGCGTTATGATGTCATTTTTTACATGGAAGAAGGGAAGGAATACGGGAAAATAAGCTACCAGCAGGAACAGGACCAGGAGGAGAAAAGGATATCGTAGGAGCGCTGCGGCTGTTTTTTTACCAACGATCATATTTGATCTTTTAAGGTGTTGGTGTGACTTCGTGTTCATTATCAGTAATTGTATTGCTGGATAAAGGCGCTGTCCGGCGCCGGGTACATCCGGAACCCGTCGGATAGGGAAGTTCCTCTTGGCTGAAGGAAAGGATTTGCCTGGCAGGCGCATGGAAGAGGGAGCATGCCCAGCATGCATTTATAGCCGGCTGCCGGCGTTTGGGGGTGGTGATACACCGAGCCATTGATGGATAAGGGAATGTCGTCAGGGCCCTTGAAGGTAGGGGCGGGGTAGAGGAAATTATGCGCCTGGAAAGCAGCATGTGACTTGTATGGAATATACAGAATGATGCAGCAGGCGGCGATCAGCAGGGCGATACGGTACGGGATATTTCGAAAAAGATCTCCGATGAGAAGACTTAACGGAAAAAAAGCGGTGCACAGCAAGGTAGCATAGCTGAAGCGGGGGTTGGGGGCGGTGAAGAACCAGGCAGCTTCCATAAGGAGGAGGAGCAGCATAAAAGTGCGGAGAGAAGAAAGGTCTGCCGGCCATTTCTTTTTAAGAAAGACCAGCAGGATGGAGGCGATGCCCAGTAGAATGATCAGCTGATGCTGCGGCCCGATGGCTGCGAACCACTGGGCATACCATGCGGAATGTTGTTGCCGGAAGGCAAAACTGTTGACGAAAGGACTGCCGTAGAATCTGTTGGACAGCACGATGTAATTGCCGAACAGGTCCATCATGCCTCCGGGCAGTTTCCAGTCGGGACTGCCTATCGACAAAGGAAGGGGGAACAAGGGATAGCCTGTAATAATATAATTCTTTACCAGCACCGGTGTGACGATCAGCAAAAAGGACAGGGCAGTGAAGACAAGGTAGGACAGCCGGCGGCGGTGACGAAAGAGATGGTAAGCCAGCAGGAGTAAAATAAAGAAGCCTGAAAGTTTGAACCCGAGCGCCGAGAGGGTAATAAAAACAAACAGCAAAGAAGGCCCCGGCTCTTTACCATCCGGCGTGATACATTCCACCCAGCAGCAAAGGGTCAGCAAAAGGCAGGTAGTGACGATGGGGTCATAGCTGGTGGAGTTGGCAGCGTTCCGGAACAGCTGCCATTCGAGGAGCGAATAAGCCAGCAGCAGGAAATAGAAGAGGCCAAGTCCCTGGTGAGACCTGGCGGGATCCCTGTTGTTCCGGTGATAGAGCCATTGATGGAACAGCCAGATGAACAGCCAGATGACGAGGCTGGTATTGAGATAGGAAAAGCTCTCATGGCTCAGCCAGGGGATATGGAAGAAGCTGATCAATAACAGCCAGTTCGAGCCCAGTCCCAGTCTTGGAAAGAGGTTGGCGATGCCGGGTACCGCGGGATGCAGCGAGGCCCATTCGATGATCTGGAGGTGGTAGATGCCTGTGTCGGGGTTGGCCGTGGGCAGGCTGCCGAGCAGGAGAAAGAGGACGATGCAGGTCAGGGAAAAAAACAGCGGCAGGCCCCTGACCGGAAGACCAGGGGAGGAGAGGGAGGACCAGATGCGTTTCAGCCTTCTTTTACCTGTCGGCACGGCGATCGATAGCTGAAGGACAGTAAGCGTCAGAAGGGTCGTGAAGTGTAATGGGATGATGAGATACAGCCATGAGCACAGAAGGCCCAACATCATGCATCCCAGGAGAAAAAGGAAGGCTATAAGCCCTGCCCTGGATCTGTACCAGACGGTATCCGAAGAAACCGCTCTTGTCAATAAAAGCAATGGAAGGAGACCCCATGAGCAGCAGACAAAGGAAATGACCAGGATGTAAAGGAGTTGCTGCAGCATGATCTCTTATAAGTTATGAATAAAAATATAAAAATACTTATTATTGATAATGCATTCCATAGAAAAAACGCCTCCCATTCCATGGCTGGATGGATTAAGGGGACTGGCGATCCTTTTGGTAGTGACAGGGCATTTTTTTAATGAATACTATCTTTTCACCGGGGGATGGATTGGCGTCAATCTTTTTTTTATTCTTTCCGGCTACCTCATTACCGGCAGGCTTTATGAGCATGCGGCCCGGGACGGAGGGAAGCATTATTTTAAAAATTTTTATGGGCGCAGGGTATTGAGGATATTCCCTGTCTATTATGCGAGCCTCATCTTCTTTTTTGGCGTGCTGCCGCTGATATACCACCGGTATTTTATTTTCTTTGGCGGATTGTACAAGGAGCAGTGGTGGTATTGGAGCTACCTGAGCAACTGGAGGATCGTTCTTTATGGACTGCCTGAAAATTTCATGCTGTTCATATTCTGGTCATTGGCTGTCGAGGAGCAGTTCTATCTGGTATGGCCTTTTATTTTTAGGTATACGGTGAAGGTCAATCGAAAAGCGATCATTCTGGCGATATGGTGTATCTCGGTGGCCGGCAGGATAATGGCGGGACAGCCGCTGCTGGCTTATTTCAATACGCTGACCGCGGCGGAGCCTTTATTGATGGGGGCGCTGCTGACCGTGCTGGAAAGGGAAGGGCTCCTGGCGCGTTACGGGAGGTTGATCAGAAGCATGGTCCCTGGCTCTATACTTGTCCTTGTCGTCATCATCGGGATAGACCGCAACCTGACGCCCGCCAACGCCCTCCTTATGAGATGGGGATATACCTGTATCGATGTATTGCTGGCAGCTATGCTATACTGGCTGGTCGTGCCGGGTGGAGGGGAGTGGATGAAGCGTCTTTTTTCGGCAAGGTGGCTCAGATGGCTTGGAAGATATTCCTATGGCATGTATGTATTTCATGGTTTCATCCTGCTGATGCTGGTGACGAAAGCCCAGGCATTGTGGATGGAGAAGGGAGCGCAGCCGCTGGCGGCGTATGTCCTTACCAGGGTGACAGGGCTGGTCCTTTTGCTCTTATGCGCCTATGGGAGCTATCATTTATTTGAAAAGAGGTTCCTTAAATGGAAGCGATATTTCTCCTGATCAGCCTTTCAGACCTTGTATCCGGCTGACGTATTTGCCTATCATATCGAATTCCAGGTTCACCAGGCTGCCCGGTTGGATGGACTGGATATTCGTATGTCCATAAGTGTAAGGGATAATGGCCACGTCAAACCGGGATTTTTTCACGTTGAATATCGTGAGGCTGATACCATTCAGGCTGATAGAGCCTTTTTCTATGACCAGATGGCTGAATTTTTTGGGAAATTCGAAACGGAATTCCCAGCTGCCATTGAGCTCTATGCGATGGGCGCAGACGCCGGTGGTATCTACATGGCCCTGGACGATGTGGCCGTCGAGGCGTCCATTCATCTGCAGACATCTTTCCAGGTTGACGAGATGGCCGGGCTGCCAGCTTTCGAGATTGGTTTTTTCGAGGGTCTCTTCGATGGCGGTGACCCGGTGGGCGCCATCCGCCACTTCTTCCACCGTGAGGCAGACGCCGTTGTGGGAAATGCTTTGGTCGACCTTCAGCTCGGAGGAGATGGGTGACTCTATCCAGTATCTGCGGTTAGTGCCTTGAATTTCAGCCTTTTTGACTTTTCCTAGCGATTCGATGATTCCTGTAAACATGGGCACAAATTTCGCATTTTTTGCGGCATCCGGGGATTAGAATTTTTGGGGCAGCGGTTTTGGGGATGTTTTGAGACGAAGGAAGAAGGATTCGAAATAACGGAAGCTGATGGCGCTGAGAAAGAAGGAGAGGAGCGTGCAGATCAGGGCAACTATCCAATAGAGGAGCTTTTCATGCCCTGTCCAATTGATCTTCCGGCTTATCCGGAAAAGCTCGTTCCCAACAATTATCCAGACAGGCATATGGATCATATAGAGCCCATAGGAGATCTTGCCTATCCAACGCAAGGGACGGATCTCGCATAGCCGTGCGATAAGGTGTTTCGGCTGCAGGGCAAGATGGAGCATGCAGGCGAAGACAATAGCCAGGAGCGTATAGCCAACCGACACGCTAAAGGGGATGAGGGGCGAGATCCATCCTGTTGTCATTCCCACTGTGGGAAAGGACAGCAATCCAACCAGGACAATGACGGCGGACCATACCCTGGATATCTTTATATGGAGGCGGTGCAGCTGGCATAACAGGCTGCCTGCGAGGAGGCCGTCGGCCCGAAAAAAAGTATTGTAATAAATGTGCACCGGATCGTCGCCATATAGATGGAATGCGTAATATATACATCGGGTGGTCAGCCCGATCAGGATAAGCGAGACAAACAGGCGTATGCGCCGGCGGGGAGTCCGCACGAGAAGGATGATGAGGGGCCAGACCAGGTAAAATTGCTCTTCGATGGCCAGTGACCATAAATGACCCAGGGAATAGTCCCTGATGGGGCCATGCCGGATAAAGGTCCAGTTTTGAAAAAAGAGGAGAAAGCTAAGAGGATGTTGTTGATAGAGGGTCAGGTCGGCCTGGTTTATTTCTCCCACATAGGGCAGGAGCAGGAGGAAGGGAATGACGAGCGCATAATATAATGGCCAGATCCGGAGGATCCTGTTGCGGTAGAATCGGAAAAAGTAGCCGGGCTGTCCTTTAGTATCCAGGAGCCGGCCGGTGATCAGGTAGCCTGAGAGGACAAAGAAGAGGTCTACGCCGGCCCATCCCGGGAAAAAGGACTGACAGCAGGGCATGCAATGCCAGATGATGACGGCCATGATGGCGATGCCCCGGAGACCGTCGAGGGCGGGGAAGTAAATGCGTTTATGTCTGTCCTTCGGCCCTACCAGGGGTGCTTTTGATGGGTTGCCGGGCGTTTCGGGTGGATTTAGCATTTTTCGGTGTAAAATTTCCTTTTTCGCAGTTTTGTAGTATATTTGCCGTCCCAAAACGGACTACAAGTCCGTTGGCCGATAGGCCCATCATTAGCCGTGCGCCGGGGATGGGTCAAATTTCGGGAAAAACCATACCCGGTGCATAAATAAGTAAATAATATGTTGATTATCGATTCCAAAGATTGCGAAAACATTGACAAAGCGCTCAAGAAGTACAAGAAGAAGTTTGAGAAGGCAAAGATCCTTATTCAATTAAGGGAGCGTCAGTCTTATACCAAGCCCTCTGTAAGGCGCAGGGGTCAGGTGTTGAAAGCTGTCTACAAGCAGCAGGTTGCTGCCGGCAAGGTTGATCTTTAAGATTGTAATCTATAAATG
>Ga0068855_100009199_pt1 | contig 11932 bp, 9 predicted proteins | sample KBSCornC52_FD_66592 | JGI IMG/M metagenome (GOLD analysis project Ga0068855, IMG submission 66592) | Corn rhizosphere microbial communities from Kellogg Biological Station, Michigan, USA - KBS Corn C5-2 | ecosystem: Host-associated > Plants > Roots > Rhizosphere > Soil ...
TAGAGACCTCTGCCTTCGATGCCTCGAATGTGCGAAGCTGCGTAGGTCCTCGGATCTGTTCGCGAGAAGCGATTACGTACAGCGCCGCCAGCGTACTCGCCTGGCCTTTTCGCTTCGCGCGCTCAATCCCTGACACCACGCTCATAAGCGCGCTCGCCATCTCGGCGACACCATCCGTCGAAGGTTTCATGCGTGGTAAAATGACGCGGTAATAGCTCATTCGTGACCTTACATCATTGCGCTAACTACTTTCCTTCACATTATTATAGATTTCCGATTGACGGGAGGCTTTGGATGAACCGATCTATCCGGACGCTCAGGATCATTGCAATCTTGCCGCTCGCCGCGGTTTGCCTGGCAGCGGCGGCGCAAACCGTGCCGGCGAATTTCACTTCCGGCCTGGTGTGGCGCAATATCGGTCCCTTTCGGGGCGGACGAGTTTCTGCGGTAACCGGAGCCATCGGGCAGCCAGGCGTGTATTACATGGGCCTGCCGATGGGCGGCGTCTGGAAGTCAACGAGCGCCGGGACGACCTGGGTTCCGGTTTTCGACTCTGTGAAGGACGCCTCGTCGGTCGGCGCGATCGAGGCGGCTCCCTCCGATCCGAAAGTGATCTATGTCGGGATGGGCGACATGGTCGCGGGCGGCGGAATCAGCCGGGGCAACGGCGTCTACAAGTCCACGGATGCGGGCGCGACCTGGCGGCATATCGGCCTGGAAAAGACGGACCACATCCCCTCGATCCTCGTCGATCCGCACGATTCCAATCTCGTCATGGTGGCGGCCCAGGGATCCACGAACGTGAAGTCCGAGGCGCGCGGACTTTATCGCAGCACGGACGGCGGCGCCACCTGGACCAAAACACTCAACATTGACGACGAGACCGGCGTCCAGAAGATCGCCTGGGCCTTCGATCACCCGGAGACGATGCTCGCCACCACCATGCGTTACTACAGCCCTCCCGGGCAGGGCCGCGGATTCGGCGGAGCGGGCGGGCCGTCCGGGACGCGACTCTACAAATCGACCGACGAAGGCGTCACCTGGAAACCGGTGTCTGGCAAGGGCCTTCCCGCGCTCAATGGCCGCACGAGCGTCGCAGTCGCCATGCACACGAACGCGCAGCGTATGTTCATCGTCGGCAATTTCGGCCTGTACCGCTCGGACGACGGCGGCGACAACTGGCGGCAGATGGACCCCACAGACCGCAGAGTCGCCAACGGCCAGGGAGGCTATAATTGCGGAGTCTACGTCAACACAGCAAATCCCGACATTATCTATGTGGTCAATACTTGCTGCTACCGCTCCACCGACGGCGGGCAAACATTTACCGGCTTTAAGGGCGCTCCCGGAGGGGACGATCCGCAGCAGCTGTGGCTCGACCCGACAGACGGCAACCGGCTCTTCTTCGGCGTAGACCAGGGCGCCACGGTCTCGCTCGACGGAGGCCAGACCTGGAGCAGCTGGTACAACCAGGCGACGGCGCAGGTCTACCATATCTCGGTGGACAATCAGTTCCCCTACTGGGTGTACGCCACGCAGCAGGACAGCGGGGCGATCGGCACGGCAAGCCGGGGCAACTTCGGCGCAATCACTCCGCTCGATTGGCTGCCGCACCCCGGCTACGAATTCGGCTCCATCGTGGCCGATCCGCTCAATCCGAAAGTAAGCTACGCGGGCGGACCGTCCGGTGGCATCGTAAAGACTACCTATCCGAGCGGCCAATGGATCGACGTGAGTCCCAACCTGGATTCCAGTCTTGCGCTGCGCAAGGTTGGCAACCAGCCGCTGCTCTTCTCGCCGAAGAATCCCCACGAGCTCTTCGCGGCATTCCAATATCTAATGTCCACAACGGACGGTGGCAAGAAGTGGCGGATGCTCAGCCCGGACCTCTCGTTGAAACCGGGCGAGAAACCGCCGGCCGCGCAGACGACTCCTGGTCGCCGGGCACGTCGAGGCGGTCCCGCGGGAGTTCCAGGCGCCGGTCCCACCGATCCTGACGCACCGAAACCAGCCGATGCTAGTCCGGGCGCTCGGCCAAGGTCGGGCGGAGGCCGCACCGGTCGCGGCCAGCCCACGGCGCGTCCCGGCACGGGTCCCGCCGATCCCGATGGTACGAAGCCCGGAATCCCTCCCACAACCGGCGCGGGCGGCGGACAAGCTCCCCTGCTGGACGAAGAAGATGACGATGACAATGAGTGGATGGCCGGCGAGGCGCAGCGGCCCGGTCAGGGCAGCGCGATCGAATCGTTCTCTGTTTCAAGCCTGGATGGGAATGTCATATGGGCCGGGACCAGCAACGGTCTGATCAAGCTCACCAGAGATCATGGCGCGACGTGGTCCGATGTCTCCATTCCCAGCCTGCCGACCGGCGTCCGGGCTGACATTTCGGCGATCGACGCATCCCACCATGAGCTCGGCGCGGCCTATGTCGCCGTGGATCTTCACAACAGCGCCGATTACAAGCCCTACGTCTATCGCACGCACGACTTCGGAGCGAGCTGGACGCGAATCGTCACCGGTCTGCCGGAGGATCAGCCCGGCGGCAGCTTTGCTCGCGTAGTGCGCGCCGACACCGAGCGAGAGGGACTCCTTTTCCTCGGCACCGAAAGCTCGATGTATTTCTCGGTTGACGATGGCGACCATTGGCAGTCGCTCATGCTGAACCTGCCTACGACGTCCTACCGCGACATGGTGGTCAAAGGCGCTGATCTCGTGGTGGGCACCTACGGGCGCGGCTTCTGGATTTTGGACGATATCTCGCCGCTCCGGCAGACCTCGCTTTCGACGAGCTCAACACCAGCGTGTTTGTTCAAGCCCGTCGACGCCATCCGCGTTCGCCGCAATGTAAACGACGACACTCCCTTCCCACCGGAAGTGCCGCACGCCCTCAATCCGCCGACAGGCGCCATTATCTACTACAGCCTTAGCGCGGCCCCATCCGGGCCTGTAACGCTGGAAGTCCGCGATGCGACAGGTAAAGTCATTCGGCACATGAGCAGCGCACCGCCGGCGCCACGCACCGACGCGCCGCCGCCTGTCCCCGATTTCTGGGTTGAGAAACCGTCGCCGCTTCCCGCCGAGCCGGGCCTAAACCGCACTCATTGGGACCTTCGGCTCGACAGCCCGGAGACGTTCAGCCACAGCTATGAGATCAACGCAAACCCTGGCCAGACGCCCGCCTCGCCGGAAGGACCGCTGGCGCTCCCTGGCAACTATATGCTGGTCCTGACGGTGGACGGCAAGACCTATCAGCAGCCGCTCACAGTGAAAAATGATCCGCGCTCTCCCGCATCGATCGGCGAGCTTCGCGAGCAGTATGCCCTGCAAATGGCGCTCTACCACTGCACGCAGGAGGCCTGGACCTGCTACCACGATGTTGTCGGGACGCGAACCACCATTGCAGGGATACTGAAAGCCAACCCGCCTGCCGAAGTCGCGACGGCAGCCCAGGCGCTCGATACGAAGCTGGTCGCGGTAGGCGGCAGCCCTGGATTTGGCGGGCGATTCGGAGGCGGTGGCGGCTTCGGCGGCCCCGGCGCAGCGCCTCGCCAGCCATCGTTCTACTCCATCAACGCTCTTGCCGTCCGGCGTCTCAACTCGTTGGATTCCGGCGACATGTCGCCTAACGAGGCTACGAAGAAGGTATGCGCGGCGACGTGCGCAGAGTTCGAGAAGGCGATGAAGGCGTGGGTCGCGCTGAAGACCAAGGATCTCGTCGACTTTAACACGTTGCTCGCCAAGAACAACCTGAAGCCAATCGGCGGCGTACCCGCGATTGCGACGGAGGCGGCGTCTTCGAAGACGAGATAGTATGGCGGGAGAGGTGCATGCGTTGAGATGCGCACGGTATCGCGGGAGAGGTGCATCGAAAGGGATCGAAATGCAAACCACGAGTACTGAAACTATGGGCTGGCATGCCGTCAGTAAGACGGGCGCGATAGCGGGCGGCGGAGCAGGGGCGGTCGCGGCCGGAATGTCTCTTCTGGAGCAAGGCGGCAATGCGGCCGACGCTGCGGCTGCCACGGTCCTGGCCCTTAATGTCACCGACCATGGCCAGTGTTCCATCGGCGGTGAGGCGCCGTTGATCATTTTCGATGCGAAGTCGAAGGAGACGCACGTGCTCTGCGGTCAGGGAGCCGCGCCGCGCTCGAAAGAGGCGATCGATTGGTACATGAAGCACGGCATCCCGCCCAGGCACGATATCAAGATCGCGCCCGTGCCATCGGTGGTCGATCTCTGTACGACCCTACTGCAGCGCTACGGCACGAAGTCGTTCGAGCAAGTGGTGTCGCCTGCGATCGCGCTCCTGGGGAGCGGCACGGAGGTCTTCAAACCGAAACTGGCCGCCACGCTGCACAGATTGATTGAAGCAGAACGTTCGACGACGGGCAGCCGGGAAGCAAAGCTCCAGGCCGCGTCCGACGAGTTCTATGGCCGTAAGAAGACCAGCGGCGATGTCGCAGCCGACCTGGAAGCGGACTACATCGAGAAGGGCGGATTCCTGCGCCGATCCGATCTCGCGGCGCATAAAACACGCATCGAGAAGCCAGTCACCGCCTCCTATCGCGGCCACACTGTGTGCAAATGCGGGCCGTGGACCCAGGGACCTTCTCTCCTGCAGGCGCTGCGCCTCCTGGAGGGATTCGACCTGAAGGCAATGGGCCATCTCTCGCCGGATTATGTGCACGTGGTAGTGGAGTCGATCAAGCTGGCGATGGCCGACCGCGACGAGTACTACGGCGATCCGGAGTTCGTACATGTGCCAATGGCGAAGCTGCTCTCCGACGAATACACAGCGCTGCGCCGTCCGCTGATCGTGATGCAGCAGGCCTCGATGGATGCGCGCCCGGGCGATCCCATCAAGATGGCGGCTCTCAAGAGCGGAGGCCAGTTCAGGCCGGGAGTAGGCGGCACGACCACCTGCGTGGTCGCAGACCGTTGGGGAAACGTGGTGTCCGTCACGCCGAGCGCCAACGTTGAGGATCTCAGTGGCGGGCGCACGGGAGTGTCATACAGCAACCGCCTGGTCAGCCTCAACACAGTGCCCGGCCACCCCAATTGCATCCAGCCTGGCAAGCGCCCGCGCATCACGCTGACGCCGACCATGGTGCTCAAAGATCATAAGCCGATTCTGGCCATCAGCGTCGCGGGAGGCGATCTCCAGGACCAGACGACTCTTAATTTGCTGCTCAATTTTATTGACTTTGGTATGGACCCGAGATCGGCCGTCACCGCACCGCGCTTTGCCACCCACCATCATCAAGATTCATTCAACCCTAGCGCGGACCGCAACAAGGCGTTTCTCAAGGCCGGATCGCTTGTGATCAACTCCACCGTGGGGACAAATGTTCGTGAAGAACTCTCGCGCCGCGGTCACGCGGTCGATGTGGCGCCAGGCCCCCTCGCAAATCCGGTAATGCTCCACATCGATCACGCGACGAGAATGCTGGATGCGGCAGGCGATCCGGCAGCGCATCGGCATGCGGCGGGGCTGGCGGAATAACCTTCGCTGCGGGCAGGCCCTCACCCACCACCCGCTCCGCAGGTACCCGCCTCTCCCGCGCTGCGGGCAGAGGGGCTTTGAAGGCCCTCTTTCTCCCACTTTTCGGGGAGAAGGAGGGGTTGTGGAGGATGATGGCAATGCGGCCTTCGGGAGTTCAATGACATGCCGGAAACAAACGATCCATTTGACCTGAACCGGTTCGTGACAGCGCAGGAAATGTCTTATGACCGCGCGCTGCAGGAGATTCGCACCGGTCGGAAACGCACACACTGGATGTGGTATATCTTCCCTCAGCTGGATGGGCTGGCGTTCAGCGCAATGTCCAAGCAGTATTCGATTAAGAGCGTCGACGAGGCGAAAGCCTACCTCAACCATCCTACACTTGGGCCAAGATTGCTGCAATGCGCGCAGGCGGTTTTAGAGGTCGATGGAAGATCCGTTACTGCGATCTTCGGCACTCCGGACGATCTAAAATTGCGGTCTTGCGCCACGCTGTTTGCTTCTATTTCCCCGCCTGGCTCTGTCTTTCATCGCCTTCTGGACAAGTACTACAACGCCAATCAGGATGAGAAAACACTGGAACTTCTCAGGGACGACCGGTAGCGCGCATCGGGATGTTTACTGCTCAATTGCAAAGGAGATTAAATGGCCGGTTATCGGTGTCGATGCTGCGGCGAATTCCATGACGAGGTGCCGATGCACTACGGTGCGCCCGCGCCGGAACTCTGGTTTACCCTTCCAGAGGGCGAGCGGGACGAGCGCGCCGAACTCTCCTCAGATGTCTGCCTGATCGACGGCGAGCATGCATTCGTGGTCGGTAACCTGGAAATTCCGGTCGCAGGCTGCGATGATCCGTTCTCCTGGGACGTCTGGGTTTCGGTGAGTCTTGAAAGTTTACGGCGCATGGGCCAGCTATGGGACACGCCGGGCCGCGAATCCGAGCCACCCTGCTTCGGTTGGATCAGCACCTCTCTCCCCTGCTATCCGGAGACCCTCAACCTGAAGGCGATGGTTCACACTCGCGAGGTCGGACAGCGCCCACGCATCGAGCTGGAGCCCACAGATCATCCCCTGGCCGTGGAGCAGCGCACAGGGATCGACCTCGCCAGGGTCCAGCAGATCGCCGAACAGATTTTGCACAGTTCGCCTTGAATTGCTTGAGCCCAATCGCCTACTCATGGGCGCCAAAACCATGAACGACGAGTCCAGCCAGCCAACTCAGACTTCCGACGACCCAGCGGGCAACTCCCCTTTAGAGACTCCCCGGTATCGCGTCCTATTCGCGCGCCCGTTAATCGGTTGGATCGTCATCATCTGTCCGGAAGTGTTGTCGGGAGCCTCGCTCAAACCCGGGCTTTGGAGCGCCTGAACTCTGCTCGTCACCTACTGGCTCTACTTCGCGCACTTCTTCTACTTCACCACGCTCGCCGTCCGCACGGGTCGTACCTCGCTCTCAAGCCTCTATCTCTGGGGCGTCCTATTCGGGCTGTACGAATCCTGGATCACCAAGGTGATGCTGTTCAGCTTGCCACATTCATCTTCTATGGACTTGCGATCGGAGGCATCTGGCTGCAACCTAAGCGGCAGCCGCTCGCCGAAAACGCTTCGCCTTTCGGGCCGCGCGAGCTCAAACTGATCACTACACTGTTTTCAGTGATACTCGTCCTGGCGCTCGGGTTTTCCTTTCTTGTGGGCAACCCCGTTCTGTTGCCTCCGCTTCTTCTCAACTTCGTTCTATGGACGCCAGTGGGATTCATCGTATCTGCAATGGGGTTTGCGACAGGAGCAAGAGAGCGGTTCAGAATTTGGTAGAATATCACCGGAGGAATTCCATGACCACAAGATCGATTCCAGTTCACTTTGATGGAGTGAGCATTCAGCTGGATGAGCCGTACCCGTTGGAACCGAATGCCAGGCTGCTTGTTACAATCTTACCTGAGAAGGATGAGGAACGGGAGGCCTGGCTGCGTTTGTCAGCGCAACGCCTCGCGGGCGCCTACGGCGAGGACGAACCGGACTACCCGTCAACTTGCATTCTAGAGGCAAATCCCAATTATGACGGAAGGTGATGTAATTCTAACGCCTGTTCCCCAAGCAGATGGGCAAATCAAGAATCGTCCTGCCGTCATTTTGCGCGAAATGCCTCCGCACGTGGGCGACGCAGGCAACACGCTCCTGTGCGCGGATTCTGAACATTCGGATCGATCGCCACATTCCTTGCTCCGCGGCGCTTCCCTAACGGCGGCTGCAATGCCTATTCAGATGCTTCGTGCGATCGACGAACTTGACACACGGGCAAACGAGTGTAATCAAAATGGAATTCCTGGACCTACTGAGGCCACCGCCTCCAACAGACCCAAGCGAGATTTGCAGTTGTGATGGCGACAAGCCCGTCAAGCTGATGTGAGTCGCTTCGCAACCGTTTTGGGCTGCGCCACCCTCATGCCGGAGTAACGGCCGTGCAAAAGTGCCTGCGGCGCGAGGCAGGGAAACGCCCCCTCTCCACCGAACAGACTCGCCATGCGGAAGGCGACCTATCAGTTGCGCGAAGAGGGTACAGGGCGAGTCGTCATCCCCCATTTGGAGATCGCACGCAGCCTCTGGAAGCAGACAATCGGGCTGCTTGGACGCAGTCAGCTGCCCGCAGATTCCGGTCTTTGGATCGAGCCATGCAATAGCATTCACACCTGGGGAATGAAGTTCGCGATCGACGTTCTCTTTCTCGATGCCTCCGGAACGGTCTTGCGGACCGTTCCGAACGTGCGGCCGTGGCGCGTTTGCTGGCCCGTGCGGCGCGCGCGAGCGGTCCTGGAAATTCCAGCAGGCGCCATCGACCGAAGGAACATTTTGCCCGGCAATCGCTACGAAATAGTTACAATATATTGAATTCCACAGGGGGCGCCAGAATGTTTACCATGTTTCAACCCGAACCGGTTGCCAATTTCTCCGAGGATGGCCCGCGCCGCCGCATGCAGGATTCCCTCGCGCGCGCCGCCGCCGACCTGGGCCGCACTTATCCGCTGGTGATTGCAGGACAGCGCATCGAAACGACCCACCGGGCAGCGAGCCGTAATCCCGCTCGCATGTCTCAGGTGATCGGAACCGTATGCGAGGCTCCGACCGAAATGGCGGACCGCGCCGTGAAGGCCGCAACGGAGGCGTACGGTCCGTGGTCCCGGCTTCCCGTCGAGGTGCGCTCACGTTATCTGGTAAAGGCGGCTGCCATCTTGCGGCGTCGCGCCTTCGAATTCTCATCGTGGATTGTGCTGGAATCGAGCAAGAACTGGTTCGAAGCCTATGCCGACGTGGCTGAGGCGATCGACTTTCTCGAGTTCTATGCCCGAGAGGCGGAAGTCTGGTTCCAGCCCGTCCCGACCACTCCGTGGCCGGGCGAAGAGAACGAAGTATTCCGGCAGCCTCTGGGCGTCGGCGCGATCATTAGCCCCTGGAACTTCCCGCTCGCGATCCTGTGCGGCATGACGGCTGCCGCGATCGTGACCGGCAACACGGTCGTCATCAAGCCCGCCGAACAGACTCCGGTGATCGCTGCCAAGTTCGTGGAGCTCCTGGAATCGGCGAGCGTTCCGCCTGGAGTTGTGAATCTGCTCTTCGGGCCGGGAGAGGTAGTCGGCGAGGCGCTCACCACCCATCCGCAGATTCGGTTCGTTTCGTTTACCGGCAGCAAGGATGTCGGCCTGCACATCAACCAGAAGATCGCCATCACACAGCCAGGGCAGAAGTGGATCAAGCGCGGGATCTTCGAAATGGGAGGTAAGAACGCCATCATCGTCGACTCCGATGTCAATCTGGACATCGCTGCCGCCGAGGTGATTGTTTCCGCCTATGGATTCCAGGGTCAAAAATGCTCCGCCTGTTCACGGCTGATCGCGCTGGACTCCATCTACGATACGCTGGTGTCCAAGGTGGTCGATCGGGCTTCGAAGCTGACGGTCGGCGATCCCTCAAACTTCAACAACTATCTTGGGGCCGTGATCGACGATGATGCTTATAAGAAGATCACGGGATACATCGCCTCCGGCCGCAGCGAAGGACAGGTGCTGCTGGGCGGGAACGACAACGAAGAGTCCAACGACGGCGGCTACTTCATCCACCCGGCGGTCATCGCGGATGTCTTACCAACGGCCCACATCGCTCAGGAAGAGATCTTTGGTCCTGTACTCTCTGTACTGCGCGCAGGCTCCTTCGAAGAGGCCCTGCACATCGCCAACAGCACGGAGTTCGGGCTAACCGGCGCGCTCTACTCGAACAACCGAGCCCATCTGGAGTACGCACGTCACGAGTTCCACGTAGGCAACCTGTATCTGAACCGGAAATGTACGGGCGCTCAGGTAGATGTGCAGCCGTTCGGCGGCTTCAACATGAGCGGAACCAACAGCAAGGCCGGCGGACGTGACTACCTGGGTCTGTTCCTTCAGACAAAGTCCGTCTCAGAGCGCTGGTGACGTTATCTCCTTCGCGAGCACGAATAGACTACTATGCAGACGGCATCAAACAGGACTATTCTCAAGATCGCAATTATGGCTGGAGCGCTTGCATCGCTCGCGCTCGTTTTCTCCTCTCACGCACGGCTTCACCGGTGGCGCCTGCAAGGCTCTGACTCGGACGATCCTCAAGCTCAGATGGCTCTCGCCCGGTCGCTCTACAACCAGCGGCGCTTGCCGGAAGCGCAACAGGCGTTTGAACGCGCAGCCCAGTTGGCCCCCGAAGACGCCCGGCCCTGCAACTGGCTGACAACACTGGCCCTTGAATCCAACCGGCCCGACCTTGCTCTGCATTCGATCGACGAATCGCTCAAGCGAAATCCTCACGACTACACGGTCTGGCGCACTGCGGGCGACCTGTTTCTCAAGCAGGGCGACAGGCATTCGGCCTTGAAATCATACCGGCAGGCGACCACAGTGAATGCAAAGGATGCCGCCTCCTGGAAGTGCCTGGGAATTCTAGAAGCCGAGATCGATCCGGCAGCCGGCATACGCGACCTTCAACAGGCGGCTGCTTTATCACCGGACGACTTTGATACGCAGCTCGCGATGGGTCAGGCCGCACTGACTGCTGGAAACACCCTTATTGCGGAACGAGCGCTGCGGAAGGCGCTCGCGCTCAGGCCGACGGATTCCGCCGCACTTCTCGCCTCCGCGCGGCTTCTCATGACGTCAGATCTATCAGCAGAGACCCTTAAGCGGGCCGGGGAGCAGATCGATGCCGCCATTCAAAGCAATCCTTCGCCCATGGCCTATCAGCTTCGCGGAAGGCAGCGCCTGCTGGACCGACGGTACCCCGCTGCGATTGCCGATCTGAACGAGGCGATCCGTCGCGATCCGACGCTGCCGTCCGCTCATGCCTATCTCTCACAGGCGTTTGCCGCGACTCATCGGGCGGGACTGGCCCGGAAAGAGGCGGATACGTTCGCCCGGCTGACGGGTCGCCAGAGGACTGTGACGGCCGGAAGCGATCACCCATGAGTTGCCGCTGCCTGTCGGCCGCCTTATGTAGCTCGTGTTGCGTCCTGGTATTGCTGACATTCACGGCGTGCGTTCGTCAGAACCATACAACGCCGCCGATTGCAAAGGTCAATAGCCCCGGCCGCTCAGACGGAATCTTCCGTGACGTGGCGCCTGCTGCCGGAATCAACTTCCTCTGGGGACCCCGAGATCCCACTAAATTGACCATTCGCGAGATGATGGGATTCGGATGTGCTTTCCTCGATTACGACGGTGACGGAAAGCTCGACGCGCTGCTCGTGACATCCGATCACGTCGAGCTCTACCGCAATCTGGATGGCAGCCGGTTCGAGAATGTGACTTCGCGCGCGTTTCCCGGCTCCTCTCCACGCCCCTACCTGATGGGCTGCGCCGTCTGCGACTTTGACGGAGACGGACGGCCAGACATTTTTGTCACCGGATATGGCCGGACCATCCTCTACCACAACGAGGGCGGCACTTTCAAAGACATCACTCAGGGCTCCGGCCTGGAAGCCCGCGGCCCCTACGATTGGACCACCAGCGCGGCCTGGTCCGACGTCGATGGAGATGGCAGACCGGACCTCTATGTCTGCCGGTATGTCCGCTTTACACCCGAGGATCGGCAGTTCTGCACATCGCCTGGCGTGGATGGAAAGCCGGTTAACGGGGCCTGCCAGCCGACGGCATATTCACCCCAGAAAGGATCGCTCTTCCGAAACCTGGGAAACGGGCGATTTCAAGACATTACTGAGCAAGCCGGGCTGGCCGACACACACGGCAACGGACTGGGCTGCCGGTTTTGCGACTTCAACGCCGATGGTCATCCTGATCTGTACGTCGCCAACGACCAGCTGCCTGGCGATCTATTCCTCGGTCTGGGCCACGGGAAATTCAGGAACATCGGCGCCGAATCCGGCACAGCGTTATCCAGCAACGGAGGGACTGT
>Ga0068855_100009204_pt1 | contig 11929 bp, 10 predicted proteins | sample KBSCornC52_FD_66592 | JGI IMG/M metagenome (GOLD analysis project Ga0068855, IMG submission 66592) | Corn rhizosphere microbial communities from Kellogg Biological Station, Michigan, USA - KBS Corn C5-2 | ecosystem: Host-associated > Plants > Roots > Rhizosphere > Soil ...
CTGATGGTCCAGTGGTCAAGAGGTAGGACCAGTTGGAATTCCGCGGCACCGGCCCGGCTGCTCCTCGGTCGGCCGCCGCGCACCTCGAACCCGTCCGTCACATCAGGGTCCGTATACTCGCGTTTCGCGACCGGGACTATGGAGGGGTGCGGTTCAGCATGGGTTTCAGGGCTTGGAGCGTCGGAGTAGTGCTCGTCATGTCGTTGTCGGCCGGCTGCGGTTCGGAGCATTCGCCGTCAGGCGCTGGTTCCTCGACCGGAGCGGCGACGGCGCCCACTGCGGCGACAGTCCCGACCGCGACGCCGGCCGGTGCGGCTCGACCGGCCTCTCCGTCGCCGGCCACCACGGCCAGGTCTGCGACCTCGCCGAAGATCTCGCCTGCCGGGCCTTCGAGCGTGCCTTCCGCCTCGTCCTCAGGCTGGCCGAACGCCTCCAATACGGGCTACCGGCACGCTCGGGGCTATCCCGGCAAACTCACCACGTTCACCGGCACCCTGCAGAGCAACCACACGTACAAGTTCCTCTACTTCCCCGGAGAGACTTTCGTCGGCGACTGGGACGGCGGTCTGGAGAATGTCACCTTCTATGGCTGCCTGTTCGCCGGCGACAAGGTCGACGACGCGACCGTTGCCGTTTACAGCGACAACGTGACCTTCGACTACAGCACTTTCGCCCCGCTGAAAGCCGCGGCACCGCCCGTCCCTCATGAGGCGTCCTCGCAATATGCGATCGACCAGCGCCGGGCCGGGCAGCTGACCGTCGACCACTCCGACATCTGGGGCTTCGCCAACGGCATCGAGATGGGCTATTCGACCAGGGAGAAGCCCTTCACCGTGCGCGACTCCTGGTTCCACGACGCCCGCGCGGACGGCGGGACCGACCATACGGACGCGATTCTGTCGAGTGACGGCGGACCGACCTTCATCGTGATCGACCACAACACGATCGTGTCGGCCGGCAACACCAACGGGTTGGCGTTGCAGTACTCCGACACCTACTACAGCGACGTCAGCGTCACGAACAACTATTTCTCGGGCTTCGGCTACACGGTCAACATCGGTGGCGACGGCAAGAACAACCGGCGGATCACCTTTACCGGCAACACCTTCGGGACCGACCTGCGACCGGTGTTCGGGCCGCTGTACGGCTGGGGCGGAACCGGTGTGGTGTGGCGGGGCAACAAGTGGCACGTCGCGCCGGGCGGCTACGCCAAGAACGCCTCGGACGACGGAAAGTTCTGGTGGCCGGACGGTACGCTCTCGACGCGGGACTATGGAGGCTGATCTTCCGGATCAGCCGGCAAGCCGAGCAGCGTCAAGAGCGTCATCGGTGGCAGCGCGGCGGTGGCCACGCTCAGGCCCCCGCCTCCGTGTCCTCGAACGCGTCGGTCAGATCCGCGAGTGCTTCGGACACGATCGCCGGGTCCAGACGGTCGCAGGGAACGACGTCGTGGTTCAGCCGAGGGTCGCCGGGTCGGGTGTCGAACCGAGCGTGAAGGACCTTCTGGTCCGGGTCGTCGATGCCGGCTCCCGCCACGATGCCCGGATCGAGACCGACCACCAGGTGGCACCCGGCGGCCATCTCCCGGGATATCCAGCGCGTGACGTCGTCGTCCCGGTCCTGTCCCCGCTCCCAGCCGCGCCGGATCAGCCGCAGCGCGCCGCGGATCGGCATCGTCCGTTCCTCGAAGCGTTGCAGGCGCCCGCTCGCGCGCTCGTCCTCGGTCAGGGCGTGTGTAGTCCGGCCGAGCTGCGGGAAGGGCTGCAGGATCTCGTAGTCGGCGAACGTCTCGGACCAGGCCGGCAGGTCAGCTGCGAGGTCGACGGGGTGTGCGATGTGGATCGTGGCCGTTCCGGGCAGGTTCAGCGCGCCGTCCGTGACGCCGGCGAGGCTGCGGTCCTCGGCGATCCGGAAAGCCGTCTTCAGGTCGCCGTCCTCGGCGACCCAGACCAGCCTGCGCGTGATGTGCCAGGTCAGTGGGTGGGCGACGAACACGTTCTGGAATTCGGCGAGCGTCCAGCGGCGCCGGGTCACCATCGCCGCCTCAAGACGGCGGACCTGGTCGTCGGCGACCATGCGGACGTCCTTCCTGAGCCCGGCGAATCGCCGGTACGCCGCCTCGGCACGCTCGGGGTCGTCCTTGGCCCCGGGTTTCGGCAGTGTCTTGCGCCGTTTGCCGTGCTCGTCGGTGATGTACGGACGGAGCTGTTCGTCGAAGCCGGCGACGAACGTCCGGGGCCCGTAGTCGAGGACGAGAGTCCCGTTGGATTCGAGCCCGAAGTCCGGCACCAGCCGATCGGCGAGTTGCTCGGACGTCAGCCCCAGCCGGGCGGCGATGTCGTTGATCCGTTCCCGCGCCCGCGCCTTGAGCGCCGGGAAGCGGATCTTCTGTGCGACCCCGTTCAGGTGCATCAGTGCGACGTCGGTGCCGATCTCGCCGAGTACGTCCAGGCCCTTGACGGCCCTGGCGCTCCTTCCCTCGCCCGGCCACGTCCGGATAAGCGGGGCGAGCCTGCGCACCGTCTCGTCATCGCCGAGCCAGCCGAGCTGAGTCAGGGCCCAGCCGTCGTGGGACGGCGCGCCGGCCGCCTGCCAGTTGCGGAACAGCGCCCAGGAGAACTCCGCCAGGGAAGCCGCGTCGCAGGCCTCACGGACCGTCCCGATCTCCGGGCACATCGCGCCGGGCTTGGATATCGCGAGCATGGTCACGAGGTGGGTGGTCGCCTCGCGCGGCAGCGCCGGCCCGCCGTCGCGCAGCCGCACTTGCGGGAGTGACTCGGACCGGGCCCACTGCCCGATCGTCGGCACCCGACCACGGTCCGGACGCGGCGGAGTGACCAGCACCGGCGGGATGGCGTCGGCCGGGGCGTCCGGGACCCGGGTGTTCGCCGCGGTGAGCGACTCGATGGCGGCACGGACGTCGGGAGCCAGATCCGGCAGCGCAGCAGCCGTGCGCGCCGGGGCAGCCGACAGGTGCCCCATCAGCAGATCGCGGGCGAGCCCGGCCGCGCGCGACGATCCGCGGGTCGCGGGAGCGAGCAGCCGCATCGCGCGGACCGGAAAGCGTTTCATCGCCCCGAGCAGCGCGGGCTCGACGTACTTGCGGCCAACCCGGTCCACCAGGGCCTGGAAGGCCTCGTCCGACGGCAGCAGCGCGAGCGCGCTGAGCATCGTGCGGGTCTCGGGCACCGAAAGGTCCTGCTCCAGAGCGCCGATCAGCAGGGGCGCCATGGCCGGGCCCAGCCCGTCGATCATGGTGGGCACGACGCCTGAGGGGTACTCCCACCACCGTCGGGGCACCCAGTCGCCGAGGGCGGCGAGCTGATCCGCCGAGCTCAGGGCGAGCAACAGCATCCATCGGATCGGATCGTCCGGAGGGGCGGCGCAACACTCGTCCACCCAGTCGCGCCGATCCGGTACGAGATAGGAGACGACGGCGCGCTGCGCACTATCGCGACGGCAATCCGCGAGCTGCTCCACAGCCTCGGCGTAGACCTCGTCGTCGGCGGCGGCCAGCCTTCTGCGGAGTCGGCAGAACGCGTAGTCGTCCGTCCACCAGGCGCGCGTGTGGCGACCGTAGCGTGAGACGGAGACCAACCGGCGCTCTCCGGTACCGGGGTCCGACTCCACGGTGGCCGACCCGAACTCGGCGTACGCACAGGCGGCGAACGGCAGGCCGTGGTCGGCGACCCAGGTTTCGACGAACGGCCAGGCGACCCCGCCGACGGATCGGTACACCTTGGTCGCCGCGACCACCGCCGCACCCAGCGGATTCGGAGCGCCGTGAAGGTGGGCGAGCCCTCGCTCGGCCAACTCCGGATCGGACCCCGGGGCGCGGAGTATTCGCTCGACCTCGGCGCGGACCTCCGGCGGCAGAAGCGTACGCGGCTCCGGCCCGCCCTCCACGGCGCCTGGCGCATTGCGCCGCCGCGGATGGCGGCGTTCTCTCCACGTGGCGGGAAGGAAGAGCGCGTCTTCGTCGGATCGTCGGGAGGCGGCGATGGATCGGGTGGTCATGATGGGACACCGTAGGGCAGCAGCCTGACGATCGGAACTTGGCTGTGGCCTGCAGCCCTACGACGCGGGGCTGAGCGCCATCGCCGGCTCCGCCGCCGCCCCCTCGAGCACCGCCGGCTCCTGCCGCCCGGTCCGCAATCCCCGGGCCAAGCTCAGGGTCACCACCACCGACAGTGCGGCCATCACCGTCATCGCAGCGCTCGGCGACGTCCACTGCGCCAGTACTCCGGCGAGCACGGCCCCGACCCCCTGCATCGTCAGCGTCCCCGCCGACTGAAGCCCCAACGCCTGTCCGCTCAGCTCGTGCGGGGTCAGTGCCATGAGCCGCTCCTGCAACAGCAGGCTCGCCGCGTACCCGACCGACGCCAGCATCACCGCCACCGCCGCGACCGGAATCGGCGGGTGGAATGCGAAGACCAGGTACGGCACCGCCAGCACCAGTCGCAGCGGCGCGCCGAGCACCCGGCGCCACCGCGCAGGCATGAAGCGCCCGGTCGTGATGTCGCCGAGCAGCATCCCGAACGCCGCGAACGCGAACAGGACGCCGGCGTGCCGAGGCGACAGCGACACGAACAGCGACTCGCAGCCCACGATCAACCCGTTGGGCACCCACAGCGCGAGGAACACATACCGCCGCGCCGCCGACGACCACAGCACCGCATTGTTCCGCCACGTCTGCGTGACCGAAGGCCGCCCCGAAGCCCGCTGCGGCCGAGCACTGAGCCCGAACCGCGCCACGATCGCCGCCGCGAAGTACAACCCCGCCCCGACCAGCAGCGTGACCCGCGGCGACAGCGCCGTCAGCAGCACGCCGCCCAGTCCGTACCCGCAGATCTGCATCGTCCCGACAGCCATGTTCAACACCGACCGCCCGATCAGATACCCGTCCTTCGGCAGGATCTCGTTGAGCAGCCCGTACCGCACACCCCCGCCGACCGAAGCGAGCACTCCGAGCACGAACAAGATCCCGAACGCGGCCGCGACCGGCAGCCCCGGTATCGCCTGAGCCGCCGTCGCCACGGCGAACACGAGCGCGAGCCCGGCCATCGCCGCCCGCGGCGGCACCAGATCCGCCGCCGACATCAACGCCGTCGCCCCGATCACCTGCGCGAGGCTGGGCCCGAACATGCTCAGCGCCGACAGCAGCGGCGATCCGGTCGCCGCGTAGATGAGAGTGCCGAGAGCCAGACCGCTGACGGTCTGCGCGGCGACCTGCGCCAGGCTCGTGAAGAACAGGGGCCGGAATTCGGGGGTGGCGAAGAGCTGCCGGTAGGTCCGCATGGTCGCCAGTGTGGGAGGCGGTGCGCCGAGGCAGGTACAGTTTCGCCGGGAGGCGAAACCATGACGCTGTGGCTCGTCGACACCGACACCCTGGCCAGCGGCCGCTTCGTCGTGTCGCCGCTGTGCGAGACGCTCGCCTGCCTGCACACCCTTTACCGCGAGACGACCGCGAACCCCGTCGAGAAGGCCTGGCTCGACGAGCACGTCGCCGCCTACCGCGCCATGGTCGCCGCCGACCCGCTGACCGGTCCTCTACTCGACGCCTCACTCGGCACCCGCTCGCACTGGATCGCGGACCTGCTGTGCCCCGTGCCGTTCGGCGACCAGACCTTCGAGCAGGAACTCGACCGCGTCCGCTCGACGCCGCCCGACGTGGCCCTGGCGCACGTGGAGGTCTCCCACGGCGGGCCGCTGCCCTCGCTCCTGGACCGTCGCACCGACGTGGCCGCGCGCCTCGCCGACGTCTTGAACTGGGTCTGGACCCACACCGTCGAGCCGACCTGGGACCGCCGGCGCCGCCTGATGGAGGCCGACATCGTCTCCCGCACCGCCCACCTCAGCCAGGGCGGCTGGGCCGCGGCCCTGAACGACATGCGCCCCGGCATGCGCTGGCTCGGCGACGGCCGCCTGCAGATCAACCTCCACAACTTCCCGCCCCGCCAGACCACCGGCGCGCGCCTGTACTTCGCCCCGGTGACCCCGGGCCGGGGCTGGGTCGCCTGGGACAAGACCCCCGACTACGCGATCATCTATCCCTGCACCGGCGCCCTCGCGGACCTCGGCACCACGGTCGCGCCCCAGCCCCTGGCCCGCCTGCTCGGCGCGAACCGCGCCACGATCCTGCTCCTGCTCGCCTCCCCGAAGAGCACCACGCACCTGGTGACCCTCACCGGCCAGCCTCTGGGTTCCGTCGGGCGCCACCTCAAGGTGCTGCTCGACGCCGATCTGGTGCGCCGCCGCCGCTCGGGCAGATCCGTGCTTTACTACCGGACGCCGGCTGGCGACGTGCTGGTGGACAGTGCTTCGAGGGGGAGTCGGGAGGGGGCGTGACGATGGCCGGTCGGATCGTGGTCCTGCGCATACGAGGCTGGGGTGGCGGGGTGCTGCGCTTCGCAGTGCGCGTCGACGGCATGAAGGTCGGCACAGTGGGGCTCGGCAGGAGTCAGGGTTTCGACATCGGGGCCGGCACGCATCGTGTCCGCACGAGCCAGCTCGGATACTCGTCGAAGACGCTCGTCGTGAGTGTGGCCGCGCTGGCCGGCACCTTCTTTGCCGCGAGGCTGCTGATCTTTCTGCATCGCGACCCGGCGGCCGAACCCCGTTTCGGGCAGACCGACATCTCTACAGACACCATCCGACGCCGATAGTAGGCGCTCCACCGCCGCCCAATTTTCCGCCACGGCCGTGTCTGTGTTCCGTGTAAAGCCCGCACCGGAACGGAGATTTCGCCATGAACGTGCCATTGCCCCCGATCGTGTCCGCCCAGGAGTGGGAGGCCGCGCGGCTTCAGCTCCGGGACAAGGAGAAGGAGGTGACCCGCGCGCACGACGCGCTGGCCGCCGAGCGTCGCCGGATGCCGCGGATGGAGGTGGACAAGGCCTACCGGTTCGAGGGGCCGGACGGGCCGGTGAGCCTGCTCGACCTGTTCGAGGGGCGGCGCCAGCTGATCGTCTACCGCTTCTTCTACGAGCCCGGCGTCTCCGGCTGGCCCGAGCGCGGCTGCCCGGGCTGCTCGATGATGGCCGACCAGGTCGCCCACCTGTCGCACCTCAACGCTCGCGGCGTCACCTACGCCCGGGTCTCGCGCGCGCCGCAGGAGTCCATCCAGCGGCTGAAGTCCGAGATGGGCTGGGACGGCCCCTGGTACACCCTCACCGACGACTTCGACGCCGACTTCGGCGTGGACGAGTGGCACGGCACCAACGCGTTCCTGCGCGACGGCGACCGCGTGTTCCGCACCTACTTCGTCAACCACCGCGGCGACGAGGCGCTGGGCAGCACGTGGAGCTACCTCGACCTGTCCGCCCTCGGACGGCAGGAGGAGTGGGAGGACTCGCCGGAGGGCTACCCGCAGAGCAAGCCCTACCAGTGGTGGCGGCGGCACGACGAGTACGTCGCCGACATCGACCCCTGGGAGGGCTCGCTCGACGAGAAGATCGCCGCGGCTCAGGAGCATGTGCGCGCCACGACGGGTGCTTCGACTGAAGCGCCGACCGGAGCTTCGGCTGGTGCTTCGACCGGAGCTCCGGCTGGTCCTTCGACCGGAGCTTGGTCTGGAGCGCCGACCGGAGCTTCGACCGGCGACACGTCAGGCGCCGCGTGATCACTCAGCTCGGCCTCGCCACGGCGGTCTCGGCGGCCACCGTGGCCGGGGCCGCCCTGGTCCGGCGGCGTCCGGGGCACCAGCAGGTCTGGTTCGGCGCGGCGGCGGGCGCACTGCTGGTGATCGCCGGCCTGCACCTTCTGCCGGACGCCTGGCACGATGCCCGGGAAGCAGGCCTGTGGCCCGGCGCCGTCCCACTGGCGGCGGCCGGCTCGTTCACACTCGCGGCAGCGGCGGCCCGCATCGGCTGCACCTGCGACGCCGACCAGAAGCACCTCAGCGGTGCCGGCACCGCGACGGCGCTCGCCGGACACCGGTTCCTGGAAGGCGCGACACTGGCGCTGACCGGCTCGGCGACCGTCGCGCTCGCGCTGGCCGTGCACGCCTTCGGCGAAGGCCTGGCAGTCGGTGCGCTGCTGACAGGACGATCACGCCGACGCTCGGCGAGCTGGCTGGCGGTGCTGTGCGCGGGCACGATCGCCGGCACCACGCTGACCAGCGCCTCCCCGCTGCCCAACACCCTGTCCCCGCTGCTCGTGGCCATCGCCGCAGGCATCATCGCGCAGGCCGCACTGATCAGCCTGCGCGCCGCCTTCGAGGAGCTCCGGCCGCGCGCGCTGGCATCCTCCACAGCTGCCGCGACGTTCACCGCCGCCGCAATCACGGCGGTCGCGGTACATCTCGCCGGCTGATCACCCCTCGCGCTTCCGATCCCACAGCTCGACCTCGTCGAGCCCCACCGCCTGGTGCTCCGGGCACCGGACCTCGACCTCCACGCTCTGGCCGCACCCCACATGCGCGAGGTCGAGCAGCGGCGGCCCGTCGGCGTGCTTCTGCCCCCAGCGGTGCAGCGCGAACAGGACCGGCATCAGGTCGCGGCCGGACTCGGTGAGCAGGTACTCCTCCCGGGCCCGGCCGCCGGGGTCGCGGTAGGGCTGGCGCGTCAGCAGACCGGCCTCGGCCAGCGCCTTCAGGTTCGCCGAGGTGGTGGCCGGCGCCATGCCCACGCGCCGCGCGAAGTCGTCGAACCGCGTGGTGCCGTAGAGCGCCTCGCGCATGATCAGCATCGCGCTGCGCGAGCCGACCACGGTCATCGCCTTCTCGACCGGGCAGACGCCGATCGGTGACCACGTGCTGCGGTCGTCCAGGGGCGCGTGGAGCTCCATGGGGTCCGGCCTCCTCGAGTTGACTTCAGATGACTGTAGTCAGATGATACTCGCATCGGCTGACTTCAGTTAGCCGAAGTGTCAACCGAAGTCCCACCACAGTCTCGAAGCCTCCCGGCTCCGAGTCCGAACCCCGCTAAGGGAGCCCGTCATGAAGCTCGAGAACAGCGTCGTCCTGGTGACCGGAGCGACCGGAGGCCTGGGGCAGGAGTTCGTCCGCCAGGCGCTGGAGCGCGGCGCGACGAAGGTCTACGCCGCCGCCCGCCGCGACCACGACTGGGCCGACCCGCGCGTCGTCCCGATCAAGCTCGACGTCGTCGACGACGCCGCGATCGAGGCCGCCGCCTCCGCCGCGGGCGACGTCACCGTGCTCATCAACAACGCCGGCATCGGCGGCGCCCGCTCGCTGCTCACCGGCGACATGGACGAGATCCGCGCGACCTACGACACCAACGTCTTCGCCCCGCTGGCCCTGGTCCGCGCCTTCGCCCCGCTCCTGGCGGCCAACGGCGGCGGCGCGGTCGTCGACATCCACTCCGTCCTGAGCTGGATCGCCCAGCCCGGCGCCTACAGCTCCTCCAAGGCGGCGTTCTGGGGCCTGACGAACTCCCTGCGCCTGGAGCTGGCGTCGCAGGGCACGCAGGTCCTCGGCGCGCACTTCGGCTACGTCGACACCCCGCTGACCGCGCACCTGCCCGACGTCGAGAAGTCGGCGCCCGAGGACATCACCGGCCGGATCCTCGATGCCCTGGAGACCGACGAGACGGAGGTCTTCGCCGACGCCCTGACCGAGAACGTCCGCGCCGGCCTGGCCGGGCTGACCAGCGGCGTCGCCGGCTAGAACGGACCGGCCCCCACCATGACCGAGACCCGCACGGCGACCTCGGGCCCCGGCTCGGGCAACCCCAGCCCGGCGAGCGGCGCCAGCCCCGCGAGCGGCCCCAGCCCCGCGAGCGGCCCCAGACCACCGCGAGGCGCCAGGAACCGCCGGCTCGCCCTGGCAGTGATCTGCGTCGGCACCATGATGGCCTTCGTCAACGTCTCCTCGACGATCGGCGCCCTGGCCCGCATCCAGGCCGACCTGCACTCCTCGCCCACCGCCATCGTCTGGATCACCAGCGCCTACAGCCTGGTCGTCGCCAGCCTCATCCTCGCCGCCGGCACGCTCAGCGACGTCATCGGCCGCCGGCTGGTCTTCGGCCTGGGCGTCGGCTTCTTCATCGTCGGCAGCGCCGCCGCCGCCTCGGCCGGCAGCACCGGCCTGCTCATCGCCGCCCAGGCGGTGATCGGCGTCGGCGGCGCGCTGCTGCTGCCGAGCGGGCTGTCGATCGTCAGCCACGAGTTCTCCGACCCGCGGCAGCGCACCGAGGCCGTCTCGGTCTGGGCCGGAAGCTCCGGCCTGGGCCTGGCGATCGGCCCGGTGGGCTCCGGCGCGATCCTGTCCCACCACTCCTGGCACGCGATCTTCACCATCAACATCGTGCTCGGCGCGCTGGCCCTGGCCGGGACCGTGTTGTTCATCCCCGACAGCCGGCACCCCGGGCGCCGCCTGGACCCGGTCGGGCTGATCCTGGGCACCATCACGGTCGCCGCCTTGACCTTCGGCATCATCGAGGGCAAGACGCTCGGCTACGCCTCGCCCGGCATCCTGTCTTCCTATGCGGTCGCGGCGATCTGCCTGGCCGCGTTCGTCGCCTACGAGGCCCGGCATCCGGACCCGATGATCGACGTCCGCCTGTTCCGCTCGGCCTCGTTCAGCGCGGTGATGGCGGTGGCGACGACCGCGATGATCGGCTTCACCGGCACGGCGTTGATGGTCGTGCTCTACCTCCAGCACGTCCAAGGGCTCACTCCGCTCGGGGCGGGCGTCCGCGCGCTGATGATGTTCGTCCCGTTCATCACCGTCAGTGCGGTGGCGGGCCGGATCGTGCACCGGGTCGGCTTCAAGGCCATCCTCACCGCCGGCCTGCTGGCGATGGCCGTCGGCGCCTTCGCGCTGCTGGGGACGCAGGCCGGTCCCGGCTTCGCCCACGTATGGCCCGGGCTCTTGATCGTCGGCATCGGCGCCGGTCTGCTCATCGCGCCCTCGACGGCGGCGGCGGTGATCAGCGTCCCGCCGGCGCAGGCCGGGATGGCGAGCTCGGTGGTGAACATGTTCCGGCAGCTCGGCAACGTGCTCGGCGCCAGTGTGCTCGGCACGATCCTGACCTCGAAGTTCGCCGACAACCTGAGCACGGACCTGACCAGCCGCAAGCTGCCCGCGCCGGTCGTGGACCAGATCGTCACCGGGGCGAAGCACGGCGGCGGCGCCTCAGGCCTGCCCGCGAGCCTGGCCGGCATGGTCGGGGACGCCGTGCGGCACTCCTTCAACGACGCCTTCCACACCGGGCTGGTCGTCGCCGGGGTGTTCGTGCTCGTCGTCGCCGTGCCTACGGTGCTGCTGGTTCGTCAGCGGCCGTCGCACTGACCTCGGACGGCGCACCGCCCTGCGCCGCGCGGAGTCTCTGCGCGGCCCACGGCACGGCCACCCCGTGCAGGACCAGGCTCCCGAGCAGGACGATCGTCATCGTGGCGAGCGTCAGGTCGGCGTCCTCGTCGCGGGTGGCGTTGTAGGCGAGCAGCCCGAAGACGATGGACGTGGTACCGCGCGGTCCGACCAGGCCCAGGAGCGTGCGGTCCACGAACGTCGCGCCGGTGCCGAGCATCGCCACGTACACCGGCACCAGCCGCACGACGGTCAGCACCAGCACGCTGTACAGGATCACCGAGCCCGGGACGCCGACCTCGAACACCAGCACCGCGACCGCCCCGAAGACGAACCAGACGATCAACGACGCGACCGTCCCGAGGGCCTCGACGTTGGCGAACTCCGCCTCCGGCAGCGGCGATCGCTCGCCCCGGAACCCGATCCGGGCCCGCTTGTAGGCGATACCGGCCAGGAACGCGGCCACGAAGCCGTTGCCGCCGACGGACAGCGCGATCGAGTATGTGACGACCGGCAGCAGCAACGCCGCGACGCCCACCGACTCGGCGTTCGACCAGCGCGCCCTCTCCGACCGGCGGAGCACCGCCCCGGTGACCGTGCCGAAGCCGACGCCGACCAGCACCGCGTAGGCCGCCGCGGGGAAGGCCTGCTGTACTG
>Ga0068855_100009206_pt1 | contig 11926 bp, 8 predicted proteins | sample KBSCornC52_FD_66592 | JGI IMG/M metagenome (GOLD analysis project Ga0068855, IMG submission 66592) | Corn rhizosphere microbial communities from Kellogg Biological Station, Michigan, USA - KBS Corn C5-2 | ecosystem: Host-associated > Plants > Roots > Rhizosphere > Soil ...
ATGTTCCCCCGCATGAAGTCTGGCGGCAGTTTTTTGCCTGGTTGTCTGATGTTTTAGGGTGATTTTTTCGGCTGGAGGCAGCATGAAAAAGAATGCGTCGGCAACATCGATCGAATACGTGCCTTGCGTGCTCAAGCTGGACAAGCGCAAATTCGCCTGTTACGTCGAGCAGTTCATCGGTAAGGTGCCGCCGTTGGACATGACGCCGAGCGGCGTCAAGATTGTTTCCAAACGCAAGAAGGCCTGGCGTGCTGCGGTCGCCATGGCGCGACTCTGCAGCAGCAAATCAAAACAGCGATAACTGAGATAAGGCCTGCTAGCTTCAGGCCTTGATCCCGTTCCTCCCGCTTTACTCCACTTCTTCCAACACCAGTTCAAAGCAGATCAGCACCGGATTGCGTCCGCGCGCCAGCACGCCTTCGCAGACCTGGCCGCGCGGATCGATCAGCGCGATGTCGAGCTGTGCCCGTACGCCTTCATGGCCGCGGCTGACGTGGCCGGAGCGCACCAGGATTTCGGTGGCGCGATCTTCGATCACGCGGCCGTCGTCGAATTCAGCGCCGATGATGCTGCCGACGCTGCCGCGCACGATGGCGTTCTTGATGCTGTGCGTGCGGCAGACTTCCTCTATCGCCATGGTCAGGTCTTCATCGGGACGGATGCGCGCCAGCAAGGTGCGATGGCCGCCGTCGCCGGTCTCTGCGGCCACCACGGCAGGGTGGAACAGGGTGAAATTGGTTTCCGGATCGAAGCGCGTTTCCATGGTGGCGTTGTGCACGCCCCAGGCTTGCGCCTGCGTCGTCTCGGCAACGATGCTCTGATCCATCAGCATGTGACCGCCGCGGCGGCGGCCTTGTTCGTCGGTCCACACCGCGTGGCAATGCCCGAAGGGCGCGCCGTCGCGGCGGCCGAAGGTGGCGCAGGCCAGCTCGATCGTGACGCCGCCGGCGACTTCGTGCGGATCGCTGTAGAAAGCGGCGTGCTTGCCATCGTGGGACAGCGCCGGCATGAGGTAATGGTGCGGCGAAACCTTGAGGTTTTCGATGCGGACGGTGCCGCCTGCAATACCTGCTGCGGCCAGTGGAATCGCAATAGCGTCGCGCAGGTTGCGGCCGGCTTCGAGCGTGATGGCTACCGCCATGGCCGGGCCGGCCAGGCTGACGATGCGCACCGGGTCGGGCGCGCCGGGATGGCGGGCGGTACGTGCAAATACGGGGGCTTGTTCGAGTGTCTGCATGCTGTCTCCTGGTGTCCTCGTTGCCGCGATGCGTGCCGCGGCTTGTCGTCGGTGGGGTAGGCCGGTGGGCCGGGTAAACATGGTATCCGGCTTTGGGATTTCATGTTTTTGCCGCAGCGACACCGTTGTTCGGCACTGCGGCGTAAAACAAGGGGGGAACAATGGAAGAGAACGTCTTTACACCCCCGACTAGTGATAATTCGAGATAAAGTCTATATAATAACGATTCTCATTAGCAAATAGCTTCGACCATCCTGACGCCATGACCGTGCTCGACCAACACAACGCCGATCCGCTGCACCTGATGTATTGCGGGCATCACGGCTGGCTGGTCCAGTGGCTGCAGCGCAAGCTCGGCAATCACGGCGACGCCGACGACCTGGCGCAGGACACCTATATGCGCCTGGCAAGCGGACGCACCATGCCGCAGCCGGACGAGGCGCGGCCTTATCTCGTGCAGATCGCCAAACGGCTGATGATCGACCTGTATCGCCGCCGCAAGCTTGAGGCGGCTTATCTCGATGCGCTGGCGGCCATGCCGGAACAGTTCGCGCCGTCGCATGAAGACACCCTGATCGTATTGCAGACGCTCAACGCCATTGATCAGTCGCTGGCCGCCTTGCCGGAAAAAGTGCGGGAGACGTTTTTCCTTTCGCAATTCGACGGCCATACCTACAGCGAAATCGCCGCCATGCTCGGCATTGCCGTGGCGACCGTGCGCAAGCACATGTTGACGGCCACCAGAGCCTGCTTCCTGGCAATGGATCATGCCGCGCACTGACCGCGCAAATATTGACGCCAGCCCGTTCGACCAGGCGCTGGACTGGTTCGTGACGCTCTCTTCAGGCGAGGTCAGCGACCGCGAGCGAAGCGACTTCGAGCGCTGGCTGCAGGATCCAGAACATCGGCGCAGCTGGCTCTCCATCGAGACCTTTCAACGCACTTTGCAGGACATGCCGGCAGGCTTGGCGGGCAAGGCCTTGCGCAATGCACGCCGGCCGGCTGCTGCGTCGTCCCTCATTTCGCGCCGCCGTTTGCTTGGTGTGGCCGGCGCAGTGGCGCTCGGCGCCTTGCTGTTCGAGCGCCGCGACGACTTGTTCGAACTGACCGCCGACGTGCGCACCGCCACCGGTGAGCAGCGCACCATGACGCTGGCTGACGGCAGCAAAATGGTGCTCGATAGCGCCACCGCGGTCGACATCCGTTTTGATGGCGTCGCCCGCCGCGTCGTCTTGCGCAGCGGCGCGGTCATGGTTGAAACCGCGCACCGGCCGGAATGGGTTGCGCGGCCGTTCATCGTCGACACCGGGCAGGGCAGCGTGCAGGCGCTGGGCACGCGTTTTACCGTGCGGTCGCTGCAGCAGGACGGTTGGTTCAGCAGCGGACGGGCGCAGGTGGCGGTATTCGAAGGAGAAGTCGACATACGCCCACGCCAGGCTGCCGCAACGGCCTTGCGTCTGAAGTCGGGGACGCAGGCCAGCTTCGATGCCGACGGCGTTAATATCCCGGAAGCGCTCGGCGACAATGCCGAAGCGTGGACGCAAGGCATGCTGGTGGCGCGCAACCAGCCGCTCGGCGATTTCCTCGAAGAGTTGCGCCGCTATCGCAGCGGCGTCCTGCGCTGCGACGATGCTGCGGCGGCGATCCGCATCACCGGCGTGTTCCCGCTCGACGACACCGATCGCATCCTCGATGCGCTGGCGCATGCTTTCCCGCTCGACGTCCGCCGCCATACGCGCTACTGGACCTCGATCGCCGCCAAAGACGCGCCGCCGAAAAAATAATCGCGCCGGCCGTAGCACTTTTTCATTCTCGTTCGTAAAGGAGATGAATCCCAACATTTCCAACGAAGGAATCCTCATGCATCATCGATCCGCCGCCCGTCGGCAAGTCCCGTCCATCGTATCGCAACGCCGTCCCGTCGCTTGCCGCGCGCTGTCCACCACCTCATATGTCCTGCTGGCAGGGAGCCTGATGCTGGGCGCCGGCATCGTGCCACGTCCGGCGCATGCTGCGCCTGCAGGTGAAGCTGTCGAACAAGCGGTCCGCTATGACATCGCCGCCGGCCCATTGGATCAGGCGCTTAACCAGTTTGCGGCGCGCTCGCGCATCCTGCTGGTGGCTGATCCGGCACTGGTGCAGGGCAAGCAGGCCAAGGGACTGAGCGGCAGCTATCCGGTCGACAAGGGCCTGGAACTGCTGTTGTCGGGCAGCGGTCTCGAAGCGGAACGCCGTAACGACGGCAGCTTCGCCATCCGCCAGCGTGCAGCATCCGGCGACGGCAGCGGCTCGCTGCCTGCGGTGACGGTGATCGGCAACGACGAAGCAACCGGGCTGCAACGCGCTGCCGCAGGTGGAGCATTGGGCTCCCGCTCGGTGCTCGATACGCCGTTCTCGATCAGCGTGGTCGGTCGGGAAGATATCCAGGAGCGCCAGGTCACGAATCTGGAGCAAGCCTTTCGCTTCGACCCGTCGGTAACCTCGGCCAGCGGCGAATACGGACGCGGTTCATCGATCCTGGTGCGCGGGCTCGGGCTGGATGCGACCAACGGCTTTAAAGTCGACGGCTTGCCGATCCCCGGCTGGGGCAACGACCTGCTGCCGTTTGAAATGTTCGAGCGGGTCGAGTTGCTCAAGGGCCTGTCGGGCTTCATGTACGGCTTCGGCTCGCCCGGCGGCATCCTCAACTATGTGCAGAAACGTCCGACCGACGAGAACACTTTCTCGGCCGACATCGGCTACAAGACCAATTCGCTGCTGTCCGAGCACGTCGACTTCGGCGGTCGCGCCGGCGACGAGAAGCAGTTCGGCTACCGCGTCAACCTGGTGCACGAGCAGGGCGGCACGTACTTTACCGGCGGCTCGCTGAAACGCGACGCGGCGTCGCTGGCGCTGGACCTCAAGCTGACCTCGGACGTGACCCTGACCTTCGACACGCTGTATGCCAAACGCAAATCGCTCGGCAACGCGTTCTGGGGCTTTTCGCTCGGCAACGGCCTGGCGCTTCCCGGCACCATTGATCCGACCACGCGCCAGCAGCCCGACGGCAGCTACTACAACAATGAAAACATCATGGTCACGACCGGCCTGCAATGGCGCCTGACGCCCGACTGGAAGGCCAGCATGGCGTATCGCTATGCACGCGAAGACGTCGACTACGTCTACAGCACCATCAGCATCATCAACCCGGCCGGCGACGCCACCACCACGCAATCGGCGGGGATCTACAGCTTCGAATTCCAGAACCTGCAGGCCATGCTGGAAGGCAAAGCCCGCACCGGCGGCATTGAGCATCAACTGGTGTTCGGCGCCAGCACGCAGAAATACGCTTCGCTATCCGACCGCGCCGGCGTCGGCACCAATCTGGGCGCGACCAACATCTACCGCGATTCGACGCTGAGCACCAACGGCGTCAACAACAGCACGCACACCATGTACCGCTCGTCGGAGATTACCCAGAACGCCTTGTTCGCCAGCGATACGCTCAACTTCAACGATAAATGGTCGCTGATCACCGGCTTGCGCTACACCCGTTTCGACCAGAAGGGGCTGAACCAGGCCGGGCTGACCACCACCCGCTACAAGCGCAGCCCGCTGACGCCGACCGTGGCGCTGATGTTCAAGCCACTGGCCGATACCACCGTCTACGGCAGCTACGTCGAGTCGCTGGAGCGGGGTGGCTCGGCGGCCGTGTCCAACGTCAACTTCGGCGAAGTCATGGGGCCGATCAAGAGCACGCAATACGAACTCGGCCTGAAAACCGAACGTGAGCGCTGGTCGACCTCGGCCGCCTTGTTCCGCGTCCAGCGCACCGCCGAATACACCAATGCCGCCAACTATTACGTGCAGGATGGCGAAACCCGCTACCAGGGCCTGGACCTGTCCGGACGCCTCGACGTCACGCGCAACCTGACGCTCAACAGCGGGCTGATGTGGCTCAACACCAGTTACGTCAACGCCGCTGCCGCGCTGCAAGGAAAACGCGTGACCGGCGCGCCGTCGTTCCAGGCCACCATCAACGCGCAATACCGCGTGCCGGGCATCGAGGGCCTGAGCCTGAACGCCGGCGGCCGCTATGTCGGCGCGTCCAAGCTGAACACCACCAACACGCTGGACCTGCCGGCTTATCACGTGTTCGACACCGGCGCGGTGTACCGCACCCGCATGAGCGGCAAGGACGTCACCTTCAACGCACAGATCCAGAACCTGACCGACAACCGCTACTGGGTCTACAACGGCTCGCAGTACATCTTTGCCGGCGCGCCGCGGACATTGAGCCTGAACGCGCGCATGGACTTCTGATGACCGGGAAGCAGCGTACCAATCGCCTGCGCATGCGCGCCGGCATCGCGGCGGCGGTCGTCATCGCCGTCACCGGTGCGTGGAAGTGGAACAGCACCGGCGTGCAGTACGACACGGTGAGGGTGGCGCGCGGCGACGTTGAAGCCAGCGTGTCGGCAGTCGGGAAATTGCAGCCGCGACGTTACGTCGACGTCGGCGCACAAGTGTCGGGCATGATCCTCAAGTTGCATGTGCAGGCCGGGGTCGCCGTCGAAAAAGGTCAACTGCTGGTGGAGATCGATCCGAACGTGCAGAAGGCCACGGTCGACGCCGGCCGCGCCTCATTGGCGGGCCTGCGCGCGCAACTGGCGGATCAGCAGGCGCAGCACCTGCTGGCGTTCCAGCAAGCCGACCGCCAGCGCAAGCTCGATGCCGGCGGCGCCACGCGCACCGAAGATGTCCAGGTCGCCGAAGCCGCGCTGTCGTCGGCGGCCGCCAGGATCGATCACCTGAAAGCCCAGATCGATCAGACCCACGCCACCGTGCAGGCCGACGAAGTGCGGCTGGGCTACACGCGCATCTACGCACCAATGGCCGGCACGGTGGTTTCTGTTGACGCACGCGAAGGCCAGACCCTCAACGCCACTTACCAGACGCCGAGTATCCTGCGCATCGCCGACCTGTCGACCATGACGGTGTGGACCGAAGTCTCGGAAGCCGACGTACGCCGCGTCAAGGCCGGCATGCCGGTGTATTTCACCACGCTCGGCAGCGCCGGCCATGAGCCGCGACGCTGGCACGGCGAGGTGCGCCAGGTGTTGCCGGCGCCGCCTTCGGGCGACGGCAAAAGCGCCGACACCGCGTTGGCGCCATCATCCAACAAGGTCGTGCTCTATACCGCGCTGTTCGACATCGACAACGCCGATGGCGAGCTGATGCCGCTCATGACGGCGCAGGTCAATTTCGTTTCGGCGGCGGCGCGCGATGTGGTGACGGTGCCGCTGGCGGCGCTGTCGCCGCTGCAGGCGAGCAAGCCGGAACCGAAAAAGATCGCAGTATCGCAACGTTTCCGCGCGCGCATCCTGCGCAGCGACGGCAAGCCGGAAGAACGTGAAGTCGAGGTAGGCGTTCGCAATCGCGTGCGCGCGGAGGTCTTGCAAGGCATCCGCGAAGGCGAGCTGCTGATCACCGGCGAGCGTGACACCGGCGCAGGCGTCAAGAGATTCCAGCTGTGACGTCTTCGGAGAAACGCCTTCCCCTGATTGCGCTCGACGGCATCCGCAAATCCTACGGCGGCCATGAGGTGGAGCAGGGCGGACCACCCGCTGTGGAAGTATTGCGCGGCATCAGCCTGGATATCTACGCCGGTGAATTCGTCGCCATTGTCGGCGCTTCCGGCTCGGGCAAGTCGACCCTGATGAACCTGCTCGGCTGCCTCGACAGGCCAAGCGCGGGCGCCTATCGCTTCAACGGTGAAGACGTTTCCTCGCTCGACGCCGATCAACTGGCCTGGCTGCGCCGGGAAGCCTTCGGCTTTGTGTTCCAGGGATATCACCTGATCGCTACCGAATCCTCGTGCGAGAACGTCGAGGTCCCGGCCGTTTACGCCGGCATCCCCGAACGCGAGCGCCGTCAACGCGCATCCGCGCTGTTGACGCGACTGGGACTCGGGGATCGTCTCGATCATCGGCCGCACCAATTGTCCGGCGGGCAGCAGCAGCGTGTCTCGATTGCGCGTGCGCTGATGAACGGCGGCCGCATCATCCTCGCTGATGAGCCGACCGGCGCGCTCGACAGCAGCAGCGGCGCCGAGGTGATGAAACTGTTGAACGAACTGGCCGATGCCGGCCACACCATCATCCTGATTACGCATGATCGCAAGGTCGCGGCGCAAGCCCGGCGCGTGATCGAAGTGTCGGACGGCCGCATCATCGCCGACAGCGCAGCGGCGCCCCCGCCGCTGTTGACGGGGGCGCAGTTGCCGCCTATGCCGGACCTGCGCAATCGAGGCTCGACACCGGACCAGGACGCTTCCCGGTTATTGTTTGAAGACATCCGCGAAGCCGCCCGTGCCGCCTGGCGCGTGATGTGGATCAACCGCTTTCGCACCGGGCTGACCCTGCTCGGCATCGTGATCGGCGTCGCCTCGGTCATCGTGATGCTGGCCATCGGCCTGGGCACGCGCCAGCAGGTGGTCGAGCAGCTCGGCAAGTTCGGCTCCAACCTCATGTACATGGCGGCCATCGGGGAGAGCTCGCGCATACCGGGCCGCAGCATCACGTTGCAGGACCTGGAGGCAGTTTCCGAAATACCCAACATCGTGCATGTGCTGCCCAATGTCACCGGCAACAAGGTGGTCCGTTACGGCAATCAGGATATCCAGACTTACGTGCGCGGCACCGGCGCGGCGCTGCCTGCGATCCAGACCTGGCCGTTGGCGCGCGGGGCATTTTTCACCGCTGCCGATGAGCGTGAACTGGCGTCGGTCGCGGTGCTCGGCCACAAGCTGGCGCGCGAACTGATGCCAGGCGTGGATGACCCGGTCGGTCGGACGGTGTTGATCGGCAACGTGCCGTTTCAGGTGGTCGGCGTGATGAGCCAGAAGGGGGCGCTGACCGGAGACCGTGATGAAGATAACTTGCTGATCCTGCCGTTCTCGACGGCCGGCGTCAAAGTGTTCGGCCAGCGCGAACCAACCTATACGGTGCTGGCCGTGGCCGACGTCGGCCGCATCCAGCGTACGCAGGAACAGGTCGAAGCCTTGCTGCTGGAACGCCACGGCATCCGCGATTTCAGCATCGGCAACGCGGCGGCATCGATCGCCGCCGAGGCGAAGACGCGCGACACCATGACGCTGATGCTGAGCCTGGTCGCCGCCGTGTCGCTGCTGGTCGGCGGCATCGGCGTGATGAATGTGATGCTCATGACGGTGCGCGAACGCACCCGTGAAATCGGCATTCGCCTCGCCACCGGCGCCCGCCAGCGCGACATCATGCGCCAGTTCCTGACCGAGGCGGTGCTGGTGACGATTGTCGGCGGCAGCGCCGGCGTGATGCTGGGATTGCTGGTTGGCGCCGGCTTGATCGCCGCCGGCGCGCCGGTGATATTTTCCCTGACCTCGATGCTGGCGGCGTTCGGTTGCTCGGTGGCGACCGGGTTGATCTTCGGTTTCATGCCGGCGAAGAAGGCGGCCCGGCTGGATCCGGTTGTCGCGTTGACGTCGGAATAAATCCTTTGTCGTTTTCGTGTTTTTTGCCGCACATCAAATTTAATTGATGTACGGCAATACCGGTTCTGTTTCCCTGTTTGGCCCGTGTTGTCATGGAGTAGTAATACTTGAATGCAACAATGCGGCCATCACAAAAGAGCCGCGCGTTCCACCCCAGAGGGCGTGCCGCTTGCCAGTCTCCAGGGAAAAGACAAATGACTATCCGTCTGCGCATTACCTTGCTCGTCATCCTTACGTTCATCGCCATTTCAGCCATCGGCGGTTACGCCGTGTTCCAGTCGCGCAGCAGCGCGGTCGAAGTGAAGTCCGTGACCGAAGGCGTGGTGCCGAGCGTGCTGGCATCCTCGGACCTGGTGGGCCAGCTCAAGGACGTGCAGCTGGCGGCCATGGTGATGGTGGCCGAGACCGACGCGCAACTGGTCATCCAGGAAAATGAAAAGCTGGCCGCCAAGAAGGCCACGCTCGAAAAAGCGCTGGAGTTCCAGGCAGGGCAGGCCGCAAGCCAGGCGCAGAAGGGCCTGATCGAACAGGCCAAGGAAAGCCTCGACAACTATTTCGGCGCCATCGACAGCACCGCCAAGTTCAAGCTGGCCGGCAACGACGCGCTGGCGCAGGCATCCTTCTTCGGCAATGTGGTGCAATACCAGGCTGAACTCGAAGGCGTGGTCGACACGCTGCGCATCGAGAAGAACCGCAGCAAGGACAGCGCAATCGCTGCGCTGAACCAGAACCTGGCCTCGACCACCACCACGATTTCCGCCGTCACTGCCGTGGCAGTGATCGCGCTGGCGCTGATCGGCTTCCTGCTGTATCGCCAGATCACCGGCCCGATCAGCCGCATGCAAACCATGATGACCGAGATCGCCGCCAGTCAGGATTTCACACGCCGCCTGCCGGTCGATCGCATGGATGAAGTGGGCCACTCCATCGTCGCCTTCAACGGCATGGTCGAAAAGATTGAAGAAGCCTCGGCGCTGGTCAAGCAAAAGACCGCCGACATGCAGGCCATGTTGCAGAACATCCCGCAAGGCATCCTGACCGTGGTCGACGGCAATAAGGTTCATCCGGAATATTCAGCTTTCCTGGAAACCGTGTTCGAGACCACCGACATCGCCGGCCGCGACCTGATGGACCTCGTGTTCGCCGGCACCTCGCTGGGCGCGGATACGCTGTCACAGATCGAAGCCATCGGCGGCGCCTGCATCGGTGAAGACATCATGAACTTCGAGTTCAACGAACATCTGATGGTCGGCGAAGTCGAGAAGAAGATGGCCGACGGCCGCGTCAAGATCCTCGACCTGAGCTGGTCGCCGATCACCGACGACGCCGACACGGTGATCCGCCTGATGCTGTGCGTGCGCGACGTCACCGAGCTGCGCAAGCTGGCGGCGGAAGCCAACGAACAGAAACACGAACTGGAAATGATCGGCGAAATCCTCGCCGTCGCCGCGCCGAAGTTCGAAGACTTCATCGCCACATCGCGCCGCTTCCTCGACGAGAACGAGCAGATCGTCCATCAGAATCCGGAAGCCACGGCCTTCGCCATCGCCAAGCTGTTCCGCAACATGCACACCATCAAGGGCAACGGCCGCACCTACGGCCTGCTGCACCTGAGCAACGTGGTGCACGACGTCGAGCAGCACTACGACGACCTGCGCCATCCGGAAACCGGCGCCGTCTGGGAACAGGAACGCCTGGCGCAGGATCTGGCCCGCGTGCGTGTCGCCATCGATCGCTACGCCCGCATCAACGAAGTCACGCTGGGTCGCCAGGCTGCGCCGGAACAGGCCGCAGCGGTGGAGCGCCATATCCTGACCATCGACCGAAAACACATTCAGGAAAGCCTGCACCGCCTGGAAACCGTCAACACCGCCAACCTGCATGAACTGGTCGCGGTCCGCAACGCCGTACGTAAAACCTTGCGCCTGCTCGGCACCGAACCGCTGGCCGACATCCTGGCCAGCGTCACCGACTCGCTGCCGGCGCTGGCAAGCGAACTCGGCAAGGCGGCGCCGGTGGTGGCGATCGAAGACAATGGCTACGTCATCCACGCCCATGCCTCCGCGCTGCTTCAGAACGTCTTCATGCACCTGATCCGCAACGCCATGGATCACGGACTGGAAACACCGGACGAGCGCCAGGCCAAGGGCAAAGAGGCCGCCGGCACGATCCGCCTGCAACTGGGCGTGATGAGCAACATGCTGCACATGGCGCTGTCGGATGACGGTCGCGGCCTGGCCCTGGCGCACATCCGCCGCACCGCCGTCGACAAGCAACTGATCGCCGCTGATGCAGTGCTGAGCGACGCCGAACTGGCGCGCCTGATCATGCGTGCCGGCTTCTCCACACGCAGCGAAGTGACCGACGTGTCCGGCCGCGGCGTCGGCATGGATGCGGTGTTGGACTTCGTGACGCAAGAGCACGGCCGCATCGAGATCGAATTCCTCGACCACGCTGAAGGCGCCGATTTCCGTCCGTTCCAGATCAATGTGCTGCTGCCGGAAAACATCGCGGTGGAAGTCGACGGCATTGACGTCGCCTATCCGCTGCCGGATGTCGATCAGGCAGCGCCGACCGGCATTCTGGCCGCAAGCGGCGATCCGCAGGTGGCGTGAACGGGTGGAGCAGGGCAAAACCATTGCCGTAACGGATTTATCGCAAGGAACGTTTCATGATGTTGAACCAGATTCTTTTCGTCTTGCTGGGCGCGCTGCTGTCCGGTGTACCGCTGGCCCTGATGCTGAAACGGCAGAAGGCGCGCATGCGGCGCATGGTTGACGTTGACCAGGTCGATGCGCTCAAACGCAACGTCCAGCTGACGCTGGACGAGCATCAGCAGAATATCGACGCGCACCGGCAAGAGCTGGAAGCGCAACGCCGCGACAATGACGTGCGCCTGGCGCAAACGCAGTGCGACACCGAGAAGGTGGTGGCGCAGCTGAGTTCGCAGAATTCGCAAAGCGTCGCGCGTGTGCTGGAGAACTGCGACGCCTCGCAGGAGACCATCTCGAATCTGCTCGGTTTGATGCGCACCTTCGAGCGCTGGCACGACGACATGAATGTGCTGATAACGCACAACCGCGAGATGCACCGCAAGAACGACGAGTTTGCGCTGATCGTCAACCAGGTCATCATTGTCGCGCTCAACGCCTCGATCGAAGCGGCGCGCGCCGGCACCC
>Ga0068855_100009207_pt1 | contig 11926 bp, 20 predicted proteins | sample KBSCornC52_FD_66592 | JGI IMG/M metagenome (GOLD analysis project Ga0068855, IMG submission 66592) | Corn rhizosphere microbial communities from Kellogg Biological Station, Michigan, USA - KBS Corn C5-2 | ecosystem: Host-associated > Plants > Roots > Rhizosphere > Soil ...
CGATTGACCAGAAAACCCGTCGCCCGTAGACTCGCCGGTTCGCATGGGCGGTTAGCTCAGCGGTAGAGCACTGCCTTCACACGGCAGGTGTCACAGGTTCGATCCCTGTACCGCCCACCATCGAATCAATGACTTGGCGCAATGCCAAGTTTCAAGTACGGCAACCGTACGGCAAACCGCGCTGCGAATCGGCGCGGTTTTGCGTTTCTGGACGGGTGTGGTAGCCACCATACGTGCTTGGTGATGAGACGTGGAATGTCCCGCTCAAGGACATGTTGAAGCGTCATCACTACCTTGCAGCAGCTCTATCGCGGCAGCAAGTAAGCAATCCTTCGGCATTGACCCCTTGACCAACCATTCAACCCAAGAGTCGATGATTTCCATGGCTTTGTTCCCGAACTGAACCCCCAAGAGCCGATATGCGTCATGGTGGCACCCAACCGGGTGTACTTGATCTAGGCGAAGGATGGATTGTTCGCCGCGGGGATGAGGTAGCCAGTCAACCATAAACTGAGGGTAGTAACCGTGCATCACCCTCTGGACAAATTCAGGGCGGTAACCTGCCCGGTGGCCTGACTGCACTCCGAAGTACGGCGCAACAAGCATCATCGAAGCAGTCGCGCTGTGGGGCTTGCCCGCGGTCAGCTCTTTCGGCACATGCGGGTGGTTAGTGGAAAGGACTACACACGGTCGACACTTCGCCCGGTAGGCAGCCCATACCTCATTTTGGTAAGCGGGCATCGCCGCAACGGGGAGCTGTAACTCCTTAAGCGGCTCCCCGACTCGCAGGGCCGTCACCCGAACATCCGCCTGGTTGTGTTCGGTCGGAATCGTTCGACCAATAGGTTCGAATCGATATGGAACTTGGTCGGCGTGCGGAACGAAGCATTGAACAAGAGATCCGCGTTCTGGAGTTTTCGACGTCTGGGGAACCCACCAGTCTGTCTTGGGGTCTAGCGCAATACCCTGAACCGAATCTTCAGGGAACGTCATGTATCTTTCTCGCTGCCGACTTCCACACCTCCGGTGAAAACTCTACGGTGAGTTGCATCGCGCTGAGCGGTTGGCCGGCTAGCTGGTCAAGCCACGCCATGCCCTGCTCATGTACTTCGTCCAGCGGCGGTGGTTTGGGTACAAACCGCTCCACCCGATCTGCCGAATTCGCGTATTTGGCCCGGATCGCTTCAGCCGCTGTTCGCAATTTCTTCGTCTGTCGCACGCTGAGTTGCTTGACCTGGGGAGGCGGTATCGATCGCGTCGACTGCGGCTCGCTGGAAAAGTCCAAGGACTCACCGGGCGCTGCCGACAGCATTGGTGCTGTTTGGTAGACGTAGTCCAACAGCGACGGGGTGTTCTTTCGAAACCGGGGAACGAGGCGATCTAAGTCTAGGGTGATGATTGGCGGAACTTTCGACTGCAACTCCGACAGCAACCAACGATCGGTGCGCGACCATCTAACCCAATTCGATCTATCCTCGAAGTCGCTCTGGCCCTCGAATTTGCGAGCTTGAACCGCGACCATCGCTGGCTCAATTCGCGTGAACACTTCGCCCGACCATGGGCCGAAGTGATAAAACCGCCACGGCGCACCAGTGTAGGTTTCGCCGTTGTGCGTTCTGGCATACGCCAAATCACCCAGGTACGCGTATTTCAGCAGGTGGATCGGACCAAGGTCACGATCCATGAAAGAGTCTTCTTCGCCAGCCTTTAGTAGCGCGTATTGAAGAAGTAGATCAACGCGGTCCGCGTGCATAGGAGCGGGTTACGAGGAGAGGCCGGACATGAAAGGGGAGGTCGCTGAGGGACAGGCGCTAACGAGAATCGTTGGCGGCGACCGCCCGCTTCTGTCAATGACAGTAAGAGTCATTGGCGTGCCTCCCCTGATGCTGTTGGCATTGTACGGCAGTAAGTCACAACGGGGGCAAACCAGGCGGCCTTTTGCGGAATGTCAACCCGCATGCAGGCCAATCCCTCCGAGTAGCTGGGATGTGCTCCGATACCGCCCGCTGTGGGAACGCCCGACACTACGCCAGCGCCGGGCCGTCAGGGACGCCCCGGATGGTGAGCTGCCGATGTAAGTCCCGGCATTTTCAGATTTCCACCATCGCAAACACAAAACCCCGCCGGAGCGGGGTTTTGAAAGGGGGCGGCAAGCGCGCACGTTACGCGCGCTTGCGTTCCCTCTCGAGAAACTCGCTGACGGGCTTCAGGTCGCTTTCGCAATCCGGTGCCTTGCGCGCCGCTTCCAGGCGGGCAGCCAGGATGATCTTGATCTCGGATTTGGCGAACCGCGTCAGCAGGTCGCGCACCATGGGCTGGTAGCCGATGCCGTGATGCTTGGCGATCTCCTTGAGCATGTCGATCAGCGCTTTGGGCAAACGCATGGAGATGAGTTGCATCCCCAAGGCGCGTTCGACTGCGGCGGTTTCCTCCGGACTGGACACCACTGCGGTCTCGTGGCTCAGCCCGAGCTTGCCAGCTTCCCAGTTTTCAGCGGAACCGCGGGTCTTCGTCATTTCATTCCTCCGATGGCCATGTTGCGGGCAGCTTCGCGAGCGCCCGATATAGTTCCAAATGTTTGTTACTCGTGGGCTCGAATGCGGTCTTGATCACGACATCATCATCCTTGCGGATGAAAAACACCTTGAGAACCCGACCATGATTCGTGGGGGCCATGAACCACTGTGTGGGCGGATCGGTACGATGCTCTTCCGCCGTGTCCATGAGATAGACCGCTTCGCCGTTGGCGAAGCATTCGATCACTTCCTTCTGGGTGACGTTGTGCTTGTCACGCAGTTTCGAGATCACGTCCCTCGAGAACTCTATGCCCATGATGGATGCGCCCTCGTGAATTTCAAGTGTATATACGTATGCTGCATCGGCTCAAGGACTGGAGAATTTAGCGTATATACATATTACAGTCAACCTAGCAAACAGCTAAGCATCATCTGTGCCATCCCTTGAGGAGTGTTCACTTTCCGCACGCCTAAATCCGCCTCGATGGCCGCCGGTCGCTGAGCTATTGATGGATGAGCCGCCCGGCTACGCGAACGCCCCACGCTTCACGCCATTGGCTCCTTCGGTATGGCCGAAGGAATGGTCCTATGCAGCCAAGCGGTGCTCGTAGTGAAACCGGTCGCGATGCGCACACTCAAGTGCAACATTGCGTGACGCGATGATGGACGAGCGCCGGGTGAGTCAGACACGTTACGCGTTGGTACTTGCAACCGGGGCAGCTATGCGAAAAGCCGATACAGCCCGTAGGCCAGCATCAGAGCGCCAGCTAGTCCGCAGACCAACTTGTACCAGCGGTCGAGCGTAAACGTGCTCCAGAACCCATCCCCCGCCTTCATGGGATTCCCCCTTCGTGGGCTGAGCCCGGTGTAGGCCATCCGAAACGGCTACCCCTGCGCTGGCCGCCTGCAGCTGAACGCGGATGTCTGCGACCGAGTAGGACCGCTGCGCGGGTACTTGCAGCAACGGCAAACCGATCGCTCGGCAGACACCTACCACGAATTCGTCGCGCGCTTGCCCGCGCTTCGAACTGTGCGTCTTGTCGTTGAGTTCGACTGCGCACAGAACCGAGAAATCGCCGAGACGGCACACAACGAAGTCGAAGTGTTTGGATGCGACACGATTGAGCGCACCTTGGCGCGCCGACGCGCTACGTAACACAGGGTTCGTGGTGTGCAGGAAACTCCCTACGCCGGGATGCTGGTCAGCGTCCGCAACACGTCGATTTGTACGGATCCTTCGTTCCCTGCTTGCCCGTGTAAGGGTTGACGTTCGGCTTGCTGGTCCAGTTGTCCAGCTTGGTAGCGTTCGGCGCCGTCCGCATGTGCGGCATCACGTACGTGCCGCTGTGCTTCATGTACCCGTTCACGTGCGTCGGCGAGCCGTAGAGCTTCGGCACGGCATAGTGATACGTCCGCGCCTTGGGCGCGTGGTAGCGGTAGCCCTTGGCGCTGGCAACGCCGCACACAACAATCGCAAGCGCGATGGTTGCAAATATCAGTTTCATGGTCGGTCTCCTATTGGCAATCGTCCTCGGCGTCGTCTTGAGCGTCTTCATAATCACTTTTGGCGCTGTTCACCTGATCCATTTCAGTGGAACAGTCATCATCAGCGCCCGCGGACGCTAGACACGATTGCAATTGATCGCGGGCGTCTTGAAGCTCATCCTCCGCGTCGGCCAAGGCTTGGCATTTCTGCGAGGTGTAGCGCGGCCGCGCCATCATCGCCGCGACGATTTGCACCTCGCGCTGCTGCTCCGGTGTGAGTGACTGCATCGATCGCTTGCCAGTCGACACCGCCAAATAAAGCGCAAGCGCCTGATCGGTCGAAGCCTGGTGGGCAGTCTGTGCGAGTAGCGGTCCGGCCAAAACGACCAGCAGGAAGCCCAGCACCGCGGCCGTTGCCCATTGTTTGATCACCATCCCCACTGCCCCCTGGAGTCGTCTCACGGCTTCACAGAGGACGTGCAGGATCTATGCCACGTTCGGCGTCCTTGGCGTCAGAGGTGGCACGGATGCGTTCGGCGCCGGTGGGTGCGGCAAAGAGTTCTCCTGCGCGATTTCCTTGCGACGCCTCGATTCCGCCGCCAGCCTCGGCGTCAGGTACGGCTCGCCCCTCGCCTTCCGCTCGTACACGCCCTCCACGATCGCCCGCTGCTGTTGCCTGGTCAACGCCATGCTGTCTCTCACAGTAACGCCCAGCACCGATGCTACTACCACAAGGAATGGCCGCGAACTCGGCGATGTTCTTGGGGCGCGTCAGCCACCGCCTGCTCCAGACGTGTAGCCGATGGCCGCGTATTCCTGCTGAAGCTTGGCCGCTACGCGCGCGGGATCGGCATGGCCGACCGTGATGGCCTTCGTCGCCTGCTGTTGCAGCGTGACCACGCGGGGGTCCGCGTTGAAGCGTGCCCGCTGCGCTTGTGGAAGCGCCGGGCTCGGGTCGACGCTGGCGAGCGCGTTGGCGGCTGCGGCACCGGCGGCGTCCGCTGGATTGGTTCGCACTGTGGTGCCTGGTGCTGGCGCGCCGATGGCGGCATCGCCCAAGGTCTGCGCGGGTGGCGGCGTGACGAAATTGATGCCCGTGGCGGCAGCCGGTGCCGGGCCGGGGTTCCCAAGCGCCGGATGCGCTGCATTCCATTGCAGGATGTCGGGCACAGTGAGCGCGCCGGCATCCACGGCAGCCTTGTACCGCGCCATCGCGCGCGGCACGTCGAGCGGCAGCGCGGCGCCTGCGGCATCGGTGCCAGGCGGCATGAGGGCTTCCAGTACCGTGCGCGTTGCCGCCGCGACTTTCGGCGCTTTGCCTGCTTTCGGATTATTGATCGCGTTCGTCTTGGCTTCGCGCTGGCCTGCGAGTGCCTGCGCTGCGAGTGTTTCAGCACCGCGAAGTCCGATCGTGGCGCTCCCCGCCGGTGTCGGCTGCGCCGTGAACGCCGCATCGCCCAGCGGCACCCCGGACGGCAGCATGGTGCTGTCGACCACGCGCACGGGTTCGTAGGGCTTGCCCCCCGCGAGCGCGGTCTGCTGGTTGTAGCCCGCGAAGTTTCCGGCATTCATGTCCGCAGCGGCTTTGGTGTAGGCGGGCAGTGCATTCGGGTTCTGCCAGACGCCGGCTTGCGTCATTGAGGGATTGTTGTTGGAGAGCATGACGTTGCTCACAAGCGCAGCTTGGTTCGGGTCGCTGTAAACCTGTTGGACGGACGCCGGGACTGATTGACGATGCGTCAGCCTGCCCTGGTCGATCATTGCCTTTGTGCGCGCATCACGTGCATCTTGAAACGCCTGCATCGCGTTCGACCCGGTTTTCAGGGTGTTGTAGTACGTGGTGCCGGGCGCCACGTTGCCGGTCGCGGCGTCGTAGAGGCTGGGCGTTCCGTCAGGGTTGCTCGTGCTGCCGCGGCTGCCGAACAAGAGTGTGCCGAGTTGTTGACCAGCTTGAAAAGCGTCCACGGATAGCTCCTGCGAATTCGGTTCAATGATGGCCGCACGCGCGAAAGCATCAACGGTGCGGAATGTTGGTGTGGGTCACTCGCGCTTGGGTGCTCGTCCCTCGCTCGCGATCTGGTACAGCTCGTCGTCGGACATCGACCGCACTGGATTGATGACGAATTGCGGCGTACATAGAGACAGAGGCGCCCCATCTTCCCCGGTGATCTGCTTGGGCAGCAGCTTTCCGACCAGCACCAGAAACGCACCTGGATTTTTGTCGGCCTGCTTGCGCAAATACTCGGCGCCCCCTGCTTCGTTCAGTGCGGTCAGCACCATCTCCTTCACGTCGTGCGTGAGCTTGTTCGGCTTGCCTTTCGGGCGCCCTGGTCCGGGCAGGCCTCGTCCGATCACCCCGTTTTTCTGTGTTTTTTTGCTCGTGGCCATGTGAGCAAGCTACTCCAGTCGTTCAAGGGATCAACAGGTCGCCACGCATGGCTCGGCACATTCCTTGCTTCTTCGTTCCTGCCGTGCAACGCGGCCAGGGAGGGGACGGATCATGAAGCGGATAATTGCAATGCTCACCGTGGCCTTCGTGCTCGCCGGATGCACAGCGCAATACCAGGTAAGGAGCCTTTCGGGGACACACAACTCGGTCAACCTAAGCAAACAGGAAGGCGTCTACATAGCCCTCCCGCCTGATGGCGAATATGGCGCGACGAAGTACACCGGGTCGGGACAGACGGTCGCGCAAGTGTTGGCGGTCGCCTTTTCTCGGTACGCGACGAGCGTCCACACCGCCGAAGCAACGGCACCGCAGAAGCTGGCGATTGCGGCGGCGGCGAAGTCCGGTGATCGATACGTTGTCATGCCGCTCATCACGCATTGGGAACCACGCAATACCGCTTGGTCAGGAAAGAGAAGCAGGGTGGCATTGCAGATAACCGTCTTCGACGTAACCAGCGGGCAAGCCCTATCTTCAGTGAGCATCGAAGGCAAAAGCGCGCAACAGACGCTCTCTTCGACGAGCCCGGAAGATCTGCTTCAAGTACCGGTGAGCGAATACGTGGGCACCCTCTATCATTAGAGAACACGCGCTCGGGCGCGCCAGCAGCTATGCGGATCATGCGGCTGCCTCCTGGCCGGCCATCGCCTGCCGCTTGCGAGTGACGTGGTACGGGGTCAGCAGCGCGTGCGCCTTCAAGTCGGCGGATGGCTTGGCGTTGCCGTCCCTGTCCGTCCAGACCTTCGGCGTGAATTCGCCGGCGAGCGCGACCGTTTCATCCTTCGCCAGCGCCAGCAGGCCGGTCACGGTGTCGGCGTCGAAAGCGATCACCATCACCGACAAGCGATCTTCCGCGCCCGTGGTCAACCAGACCCGAGCGGTGCAGTAGCGGTTGCCGTTGCTGGCCGTGCGGGCTTCGGGATTGGCCGCCAGCTTTCCGGTGAGCAGGGCGTCAATCATGGCTCGAGTCGTTCATTCGGAACGCCTGCACGCGGCGCTTGATGTCGGGATCCGCGTTCGCCAGCCAGCCGGACGACTGCGCCGATGCGCCAATCTGCGCCGATGCTGCGCCAATGCCGTCATCCCCAACGGGCGCAGGCGCACCCCGTGCGCCAATGCACGAGGGGGGTTTGGGGGGATATATGGGCGCGGGTATTGGCGCACCCTCTACGGTCACGTTCTGCGCCAATGCAAACCCCTCCCGGCTCTTTCGATTGGCGCGGTATTCGACCCGAACGACGCGCCCGGAGCGTTCAAGGGTCACCAGAGCGTGTTTGGTTCGATCCTTCCCCAGCGCTGCAATTTCCGGGACCGTGGCCAGGACGTGCCACGCTGTGTAACCGCCGGTCGCGGCAGTCGGGATGTTCATCCCCTCGGCGACAAGTTTCGCCAGCGCAGCCACCACGCTCTCGGCATCTGCCGCGATTTGGCCATCCGCGGCCCGCTGACTGGCCTGCGCGTCGAGCGGCATCAAAACGCCGTGGTCGGCGAACGCCAGCCGCATGGGCTCGGCCGCCTTGCTGAATTGCGCCTTCTCGTGCGTCAACGTGATGCCGCTCTCGTCCGAAAGCAGCGCGAGCCTGGACCGCACGGAATTGTGCCATGCCGTGCTGCCGCTGTAGCTGTTGCCGTAGGCCCCATTCCTCGCCGCGCTCTTGTCGATGTGGGCCAGCAGCAGGACGCCGGCATCGTTCGCGCGGGCGAGCTGTGTCAGCACGCGGATGAACGTACGCACCTGGCGCCGATCGTTCTCGTTGCCACCGTACGCATCGCTGGCGTTGTCGATCACGATCAACCCGGCGCCCTTGCAAGCGTCCGCCACGCGCTCCATCGCGGCCGTCTGCGTCACCCGGTGTATGCCTTCGAAGGCAACTTCCATTGCAAGCGTCGCGTCGATGTCGCTGCCATCGAACACCCGCAGTCCGTCGATCACGTTCCCCGCCGGCAGGTTGTAGGCCTCGATGATGCGACGCAGCCGGTATCGCACCGTGTCGGCGTCGTCTTCCAAGCTCACGTAGACGGCGCGGCACAGCACCGCGGCGAAGGGCCCCCACTGGCGTCCGCACGCGGCGTGCGCGGCCAGGGTGAGCGCAAGCACAGATTTGCCCATGCCGCCGTGTCCACCGAGCAGCGTCGTCACGCGCCGCGGAATGATCAGCTCGAACACGTAGCGCGCCGCCGGTGGGTCGCGCTGCATCAGGTCGCGCAGATCGATCGACACCAACTTTTCACTGGGTTCCACGTCCGCTTCGATTTCCAGCGTCGCTGTCATGGCGCGCTCCGCTTGCGCACCACCCGTAGGTTGCGCTCGGGGTACTCGCGATCGAGCAGATACCCAACGATCAGCCCATCGCGCACCAGCGCGCGCGCCAAGGCATGCAGCGTGCCCCCGGGCAGGCCAGTGACATCGCCCACCAGATTGCGCAACGAAGGCCAGCGGATCAATTCGGGGCTCGCATCGACCGGGAACACGAGCGCAGTGCCTGGGCCGAACGTTTCCCGGTGTCGGCGTGCCGCCTGCCAAGGATCCGGGCGGCAGGCGTATAACCGGACGTTCGGCTGCTTGCCGGCCGCGATTGCTTCCATCACCTCGCGCGCGTAGGGAGCAAACCGGATACCTGCCATTGCGCTGCGGGATGCGAGCGCGTTCATGGCACCACCCGTTGCCGCAATTCGCAGATCAGCCGGCCGGCACCGACCAGCAACGCGTCGGCATTGGTGAGGGCTTGAGCGTCGAAATGTTCGGCGCCGATCAATTCCGCAAGGTCGGCCAGGTGACCACTCGCGGCGTGTAGGTCCCGAGCGATGGCTGCGGGATCACGGGGCGATGGCGGTGTTGGCCGCGGTGTCGCACCACGGTAGCCGGCGCGTGCAGTGCGCTCCGCGTCGCCGTACAATTGCCGCATAAAGCCAATTTGCTGATCTACTTCGAAGCCTGCGCCGCCACGCGGGCTTCGTCGTGTTTGGGGCGCACTCACGTTTGAGCTCCCTCGAAGCGAGCGGCGAACACGTCCAGTTTCATGCGTTCCACGTCGCCCCTGATCCTCGCGATCTCGGCATCCTGGACATGCTTGGGTTGCTCTCGGAAGTAGAGCCGGTGAGCGTCCGCGAGCGCATCCATCTGGGCTTTGAGACGCTGCGTCGTCGCCTCGTTGGCATCGATCATCGCGATGGCGATCGCGTCCGACAGGTCGTCTACGCGCGGACCCGCTTTGTCAGGCCCCAGGCGCGCCAATGCATACACGGTGGTGCCGCGAAGGAGCGAAGTCAGTTCGTCGCCAGGATGGCTTTCGGCAGGGAGCGCCATCACGCCACTCCCGGCTCGGTCTCCGTAAGCCGTTGCGGCAACGAATCCAGCGAATCCAGCACCACGAAGACACGGCGGCCAATGTGGAAGGTTTCCAGCTTGCCTTGGCGTGCTAGATCAAATGCGACGGTTCTACCGATCCCGCGCGCGCGGCATTCATCCACCAGAGGCCCGAATGCCCGCCGCTCCTGCTTTGTGTCCACGATTAGCTCCGAAGTACCGCGCAGGTGCACGCGGATTCGGATACCCATTAGATAGCATGCGCGTACAGCGTCAAGGGATGCCGCCAGACCCTTAACATTTCGCTTACGGCTGGCCAGCCTAGCCGTCGTGGCGTGTGCGATTACTGCTCGGAATAGCGGTTGAAGATGAGAGCCATCCTCGTCGTGGTTCTGAACAGGACGCCCTCAGCCCTTGGATCAAGGCCGCGTTTGCGCAGATAGGCCGCCGCCTCTTCCACGGCGGCGCTCGTCAGTTCGAGCTCGGCTTCTACGTTGAGCCTGCTCAGAAGATTGCGCCCAAGGGCCCGGGTCGCTGCCCGTTCGGTCGCTGCTACTCTTCGCGTTGCCATGATCTCGACTCCTCTTCAGTCGGGTTTGTGGAAGGCCGCCGGCGTGCGCTAACACGCCGGTAGGCCGCTTGGAACTTCTACAGCACAAGTTTGCTCAACGCAGCGGTGGCCTGCGCTTGCAGCAGGTGCCCATAGTGGCGTTCGATCATCGCCACGCTGGTGCCCGCAAGTTGCGCTACGGTCAACAGCGGCACTCCGTCTACGATCAAGTCCGTGATCGTCGAATGCCGCAACGCGTAGGCTGTTACGTTGTCCGCCAAACCCGCCGCGCGCACCGCCTCCTTGATCGGCCCTTTCCATGAATCCTTGTTCCATGCCACGCCGTCGTCGCGTGCGAACAGCGGCGCCGCGGGCAGCTTGCTGCGTGCCTGCTCTTTCAACAGGTCGGCAGTCGCATCCGGCAGCTTGATCTTGCGATCCTGGCCTGCCTTGTCCTTGCCGATCTTGAGCGTGCCTGTGCGCTTGTCGAAGTCGCCGACACGCAAGGCCGCCAGTGCTCCCGGCCGGAGCGGCAGCGCGCACAACCCGCGCGCAAAGGCTGCAGCATCATCCGGCAGCGCCTTGATCAGCGCCTTGCGTTCCTTCCGGTCGAGATACACGTCGCGCGCCTTGTCGGCATGCTTGATCGGCTTCAGCGCCACGCGCCAAGCGTGATCGTTCAACACATCGCCCTGCTCGAATGCATGGTTCAGTGCCGCGCGCAGCGCCGTCATGTCGCGGTTGAGGCTGGAATCACTGCGCGGCCGGGTCTTGGGCCTGCCATCCTTGCGGTGTCCGATCGGCGCCGGGGTAGCTGCCAGATCCTCGCGCCACGCACGCACCTGCCTGGACGTCAGCTTCGCCAGCGTCACCTTGGCAATGGGCTTGTCGTACACGTAGCGCCGGAAGCGCGCCGCTGCATCCGGACGTTTCTCGGCGTAGCGTTGGCACGCCTGTTTCACTGTGATGGGCTTGCCGGTCGCGCCACCGCCTGAAACATGCTCCAGCCATTCGCGCGCGGCCTTGAGCGCAGCGCCGTAGCGATCTGACGGCGTGAGGTCACCGAACTCGCCCAGCGCGCTGTAGCGCTTCGTGCGCGTCGCTGCGTCGTACCACTTGGCGATCCAGGTGCCGGCAGGAGCGCGGAAACCCAAGTATTGCCCGGCATCGATCCGCTGCCAGAAAGGTTCGCGCCGGGGCTTCAGTCGCCCGCGGTTGCGTACAGTGGAAAGGTCCACAACGTTGCCTCACCCAAATCTGCAATTTGCCCCGTACGGCAACGGTACGGCAAACCTTGGCGCATGTCAATGAACGCACGCGTACATGAAATGGCGTTCCTATGCGGTTTCTTGATTCACCAACGTTCGCAAAAGTACCGCTTCCCTGCCTTCACACGGCAGGTGTCACAGGTTCGATCCCTGTACCGCCCACCAGAATCCTGCACTTGCCCAAGACCGGTTACGAACAGCCGGCCTTTTTCGTGTCTGACTGTCCCCGAATCGTCCCTTGACCGCGCGATTCCAAGCCTCGTGGCGGCCGGCCATCCGGCGTTGGGCGCGACCGGCTCTCGCTCCGGTTGGCCCCTTGGCAATGGCGGCGATGACACCGGCGTGTTTCCCGGC
>Ga0068855_100009208_pt1 | contig 11926 bp, 12 predicted proteins | sample KBSCornC52_FD_66592 | JGI IMG/M metagenome (GOLD analysis project Ga0068855, IMG submission 66592) | Corn rhizosphere microbial communities from Kellogg Biological Station, Michigan, USA - KBS Corn C5-2 | ecosystem: Host-associated > Plants > Roots > Rhizosphere > Soil ...
GAGCGCTCACTTCGGGTCGGCGACGAGCTTGGCGGCCATTTCGTGACCGGGCATGTGGACTGCGTCGGTGAAGTAGTCGAAGTATACCCGGAAGGCGGATCAACCCGCCTCGAAATCGCCATTCCGCGCGAATTTGCTCCAATGGTTGCGCCGAAGGGCTCCATAGCGCTCGAAGGCGTGTCGCTGACGGTCAACGAAGTCCGCGATGCAGAAAACAGCAGAACCCATTTTTTTGTCAATATTATCCCGCACACCGCGCAATGCACCAGCTTCGGCGAGATAGCGCTTGAGCAACAGCTAAATGTCGAAGTGGACATACTGGCGCGCTACCTCGACCGAATGCTGGCGGTTCGCGCACAGTAGAAAATTGCTGTTTCGGCTTTCAATCACATTGTGGTGTGATATTGGGTGCGTATGAGTGCTACCTTGATCGAGCGGCTGACCGCGATCATCGACACCGGCGAGGTGAGCAGGGCCGCGCTCGCTCGCGCTGCCGGTTTGCATCCCAACAGCCTTCGGAAGCTTGGGACCTCCGAGTGGAATCCGACAGCCGACACGCTGATGCGGCTCGAAAAGCTGCTTCAGCGGGGCACGACCGAAGTCTTGGTCGGGACCGAGACGATCATCGACGAAGCCCGCAACGGCCGCATGTTCATCCTTGTCGACGACGAGGGCCGGGAAAATGAAGGCGATCTCGTCATCCCCGCCCAGATGGCGACTCCCGAAGCAATCAACTTCATGGCGCGGCACGGCCGCGGGCTCATCTGCCTCGCTCTAACGAAGGAGCGCGCCCACCAACTCCGACTGGAGCCTATGACCCGCACCAACCGGAGCCGAAACGAGACGGCTTTTACCGTCTCGATTGAAGCCAAGGATGGCATTTCCACCGGAATCAGCGCTGCCGATCGAGCGCGAACCATCGCCGTCGCCATCGACGCGGCGCACGGGCCGGAATCTCTGGTGTCGCCCGGTCACGTCTTTCCGCTGGTGGGCCGCCCCGGTGGAGTGCTGGTCAGGGCTGGCCACACGGAGGCTGCAGTGGATGTCGCCCGGCTGGCGGGTCTAAACGCCAGCGCAGTGATCTGCGAAATCATGCGCGACGATGGGGCGATGGCGCGGCTCGACGATCTCATGGATTTCGCCAGGGCTCATGAATTGAAGATCGGAACGATCCGCGACCTCATCGCATACCGGCTCAAGAAAGATCATCTGGTCGAGCGCACCACCTCTACGCGCTTTCGTGCGAAGGGAGGGGCTGAATGGGAGGCGCAGGTCTTCCGCGACAAATCGAGCGGAGAGGAGCAACTGGCGCTCGTCCACGGGACGGCCGATCCCGACAAGCCGGTGCTCGTGCGCATGCACAATATCAATCTTTTTTCCGACGTGTTCGGTGAGCCCGGTCCGCGATCTGGCCTGCTGCATGGGGCCATGCGCATGATCGAAGCTGAAGGTTCGGGAGTGGTGGTCGCTCTTCACGCCGCCGCGCCGGGATCGCTTTCACGATCGATTGACGTGCGCTCGGGAAAGCCGCCGCAGAATGGAGAGGAGCTCCGGAGCTATGGAATTGGCGCTCAGATCCTTGCCGCCCTTGGAATTCACGAGATGATCCTGCTCACCAACACGCATCTCTCGCCGGTTGCGTTATCAGGCTATGGCCTTGCGATCGTTGAAGAACGCTCGATCGAAGCAGGCGGCCCTTCGTCGGGCTCAGGACAGGATTGACGTCATGTCCACGATCCTCATCGCGGAAGCGCGCTTTTACCCGCATTTGAACGACATGTTGCTGGACGGTGCGCGACGGTCGATCGAAGCCGCCGGTCACAAGCACGAAACCATCACGGTCCCCGGCGCGCTGGAGCTCCCTGCCGCGATTAATCTCACCGCGAAGAGCGGTCGCTTCTGCGCGTTTGTTGCGCTGGGCGTCGTCATCCGCGGCGAGACCTATCACTTCGAGATTGTGGCCGAGGAGAGTGCTAGGGCGCTGATGGACCTGGCGCTCCAGGGCTTCGCAATTGGAAACGGCATTCTGACTGTGGAGAATGAGGCCCAGGCAATCGAACGAGCCGATCCCGGCCGAGGCGATAAAGGGGGTCATGCTGCCCGGGCGGCGCTGGCGCTGTTCGACCTGCGCGTGAAATACGGGGCCTAAATCCCTCGTTCGATCGCCTGGCGAGCGCTGATCCGAAGATTCTGCAGTCGCGAGGCGAGCGGCCCCTCCTCGCCTTCCCCGGAGAGCATATCTGCAACCGCGCCGATCACCTGAAGCACGATGTCTAGGTTCTGGAGCCGCTCACCGTATCTGATCACCGCGTGAGGGTCGCCGAGCAAATCCTCGCAATGGGCGCCGAGGAGCTTCGCCACCGCGCGAAGGTCCATCCCAAGTTCGATGGGCGACGTGGCGTCATGTGACTCCGGTTTAAGCGGCAACGGGATGGCTCCGGCTTTCATTGCCCGAAACGCATCATCGACGCGCTTCTGCTCCCGGTTCGAAGGCGGAGCGAGCCACTCCCGAACCGAAACGACCGAGGAGAAGCGGAGGCCGCATCGGCCTGCATCGGACCATACAACCTGTGCTGGAATCATCAACGAACCGCGAATCAGGCGTACGGGCGATCCGCCCTCCGGCACCGCCGCCGCTTCAATAAGGGCGCCGCTGGTGGACATGTTCCTGATCCTCACCGGCACCGAAAAGCCCGCGCCCTGCAGGACTGCCACCAGAAACATATTGCTCCGTACGGAACTGCGGCCGTCGGAATCAAAATCTGGAACTGGTGTCGAATGCATACGCTAGCCGGCGAGAGGGCCAGCAGCTTCCGCCGCAATGTTGGACTGGTACTTTGTGGCCTCGGGGTCTGGAATAAGCCATTCGTCGCTACCTGCGAGGAACACGGCGCCCGAATGACCAGCCTGCGACCATCTTACCGTCGCTGAGATTGACCCCAGCCGCGGGACCATGATGTCCACCTGTTCCCCTTTTTTGAATTGCGCGGCCGCTTCGATGCAGCAGCCTGCTTCGGAAATATTGCTGATGATTGCCGGAACCTCAGGCCGATGCTTGCTTCGAACACGAGCGTCGATCCACCGGTGGGAACGGCTGGGGCGCTGACTTTGGGCCGGGTTTGGCATGTTCCACTACCTCACTTGATCCCTGCCAATCATCCGAGAACGCGTTTGAGGAGTGACTAACTATTGATCCAATCTGGACTCGAACGTTCCAGTTATGAGGCGAGGCTGAGCGTCGCCCAAATGGGTAAATGATCCGATGCCCGGCGCGCGACCCCGCTCAGATGGACTCCGGCGCCGTGGATCTGAAGCGGAGACTGCACGATGATCCGGTCCAACGCAGCGACGGGATGCCGCGCGTGGAAACTCGGGCCTGTCGGCGCCAGCCTGAATCCCGGCGGAAGGTCACGGAGACAGCCTCCGGCCACACGCCACTCATTGGTGTCGCCCATCAATATCGTCGGCATAACTTGGGGGCGCTGCGCGATCGCCTCGAAGATCGCCCGCATCTGGCGTTTGCGCCAAAGCCCGGAGAGATCGAGATGCATCCCGATCACCCGCAGCGGACGATCGGCCGAGAAAAGCAGCTCCGCCATCACCGCCCCGCGCGGCTCCAGCATCGGAAGATCGAGCGCGGCGCAATCGAGGATACCGATATCGTGCTTCACCAGGATGGCGTTGCCGTGCCAGCCGATGTTGCGCGTGTTGACGTTGAGCAGCTTTTCGGCGTGCCGCCGCGCCTTTTCAAGCGGACGACGGTGGCGGACTCCGAGCGCGACCGGCTTGTAAATGCCATGGTCGTCGATCAGTTCGTGCGGCACCGCCGACGCGCGGCCGCCGAAGCGCCTGTCCGCCTCCTGAAGAGCGACGATGTCGGCGTCGATCTCGCGCAGCACTTCGAGGATCCGGTGTGGATCGCGGCGGCGGTCGGTCCCGACCGCCTTGCGCATGTTATAGCTGGCGACGGTGAAAGTCGGGCCGGTCATCGAAGCATTCAAGTCTCCACCATCGGCGGCGGTTCCGGCGCCTACGCCCAGTCCGAGGTTACCGCGTCGGCTTTCGCTGGATCATCGACCACGAGGATGAGCCGATTCTCATGATCGCTGTACTGCGTGATGATGTTCACGCCCGCCATTGCAAGCGCGTAGGCGATTGCGCCGAGTTGCCCCGGCACCTCCTGCTTGAGGTGGCGAACGACGACTTCGCGAACCGCGACCACATCAAGGCCCGCCCGCTCGGCTGCAAAACGCGCGCGCTCACCGTCGCGCACAAGAAAATGAGCATGGCCCTGACCTTCGAAGGTGAAGACGCCGCCGCCTTCAAGGCTGACCCCGCATTCGCCCATCGCTTCGCCGAATCGGGCGAGGGCGCCGGGCGTATCTTCGAGCCGAACGTGGATGTCGTACACCCGCTAAATCCTCCTGCTGGTTAGACGTCGAGGTTGGCGACGCTGAGGGCATTATCCTGAATGAACTCGCGGCGCGGCTCGACGACGTCCCCCATCAGGCGCGTGAAGATCTCGTCGGCAATATCGGCTTGGGCCACTTCGACCCGGAGCAGCGAGCGGTTGGCCGGATCGAGAGTCGTTTCCCACAATTGCTCGGCATTCATTTCGCCAAGGCCCTTGTAGCGCTGGATGCTGAGCCCCTTGCGCCCAGCGGCGAGCACGGCGTCCAGAAGCTCCGAAGGGCGAGTGACGGTGACGCTCTTTGAAGAGGGCGCTTCAGTTGGCTGCTCATCGGCTTCTACGCCCTCGATAGGCTCCGGCTTCTGCTCTTCGGTGACCGCGCCCTTCTTGAGCGTTTTGAGAGCCAGCGGCTGCTGGTAAACGGAGGCTTGCTCGGCGGCGAGCCCGTGGAGCTTGCGCGCCTCGGCGGAGACAAGAAACTTCTGCTCGATAATGTAAGCGTCGGTCACGCCCCGCCACAGGCGCCGCAGCAGATAGCCGCCTTCTTCGGCGAGCTCACCGGACCAAACGGCTTCGGGATCGCTTCGGCCTAGCCATTCGGCTACACGCTTGATCGCAGCTTCCCGGCCACCTGTATTCATATCGGGCGCAAGCGCACCATTGATCGCGAGCGCTTCCAGAAGGCCCGGATCGTATTTGCGCGGGGCGTAGCGCATCAGCGTGCGAATCCGGCGTGCGTGGTCGACCAGCAATTTGAGATCGGCACCGGTGCGCGGGCCTTCACCAGTTTCCAGTACCAGACCCTCGAGGCCGGCCTCCTCGAGATAATCGTCGAGCGCGGCGTCGTCCTTCAGGTAGACTTCTGAGCGGCCACGGCTGACCTTGTAAAGCGGCGGCTGGGCGATGAAGAGGTGCCCGGCCTCGATGAGCTCCGGCATCTGTCGGTAAAAGAAGGTGAGCAGCAAAGTCCGGATGTGGGCGCCGTCGACGTCGGCGTCGGTCATGATGACGATCTTGTGGTAGCGAAGCTTTTCCAGATTGAATTCCTCGCGCCCGATGCCGGTGCCGAGCGCCTGGATCATCGTGCCGATCTCGCGGCTCGAGAGCATCCGGTCGAAGCGGGCCCGCTCGACGTTCAGCAGTTTGCCGCGCAGCGGGAGAATGGCCTGGTTGTGCCGGTTGCGGCCCTGCTTGGCCGATCCGCCGGCGCTGTCCCCTTCGACCAGGAAGAGTTCCGAAAGCGCAGGGTCGCGCTCCTGGCAGTCGGCGAGCTTTCCCGGAAGCGAAGCAATATCCATCACGCCTTTTCGGCGGGTGAGGTCGCGCGCCTTGCGGGCCGCTTCGCGGGCGGCGGCGGCGTCTATAATCTTCTGGACGATCGTTCGGGCATTCGCCGGGTTCTCCTCAAGCCATTCGGCGAGCTTGTCGGCGATGAGGCTTTCGAGCGGCTGACGGACCTCGGAGCTAACCAGCTTGTCCTTGGTCTGGCTCGAGAATTTGGGGTCGGGCAGCTTAACCGAGACGATCGCCGTCAGCCCCTCGCGCATGTCGTCCCCGGTGAGGCTGACCTTCTCCTTCTTCAGCTGGCCGGAACGCTCGGCATAATTGTTGAGCGTACGGGTCAGCGCTGCCCGGAACGCCGCCAAGTGGGTGCCGCCATCCCGCTGTGGGATGTTGTTGGTGAAGCAGAGTACGTTCTCGTAATAGCTGTCGTTCCATTCCAGAGCGACGTCGATGCCGATGTCGTCGCGCTGGCCGGTGATGGCGATCGGAGTGGGGATCAGCGGGGTTTTAGCTCGGTCGAGATACTGAACGAAGGCGGCGATGCCCCCTTCGTAGAAGAGTTCCACCGTTTTTTGCTCGTCGTGGCGAGCATCGATCAGGATCAGCCGAACCCCCGAATTCAGGAAGGCGAGCTCACGGAAGCGGTGCTCGAGCCGCTCGAAATCAAATTCGGTGATCTTGAACGTCTCTGGAGAGGGCAGGAAGGTGACGCAGGTTCCGCGTCTGTCGCTCTTGCCGACCATCTCTAGCGGAGCTTCGGCCTCGCCATGGCGGAAGCGCATGAAATGCTCCTCGCCATCGCGCCAGATGCGGAGCTCCAGCCATTCGGAAAGGGCGTTGACGACGCTGACCCCGACGCCGTGAAGGCCGCCGGAAACCTTGTAGGCATTCTCGTCGGAGGTGTTGTCGAACTTACCCCCGGCATGGAGCTGGGTCATGATGACCTCGGCCGCCGAGACGCCTTCCTCGGCGTGAATTCCGGTCGGAATTCCGCGGCCGTTGTCGTCCACCGAGACCGAGCCATCGGGGTTGAGCGTGATCACGATCCGGTCACAATGGCCGGCCAACGATTCGTCGATGGCATTATCGCTGACCTCGAACACCATATGGTGGAGGCCCGACCCGTCGTCGGTATCGCCGATATACATTCCGGGCCGTTTGCGGACTGCGTCGAGGCCCTTCAGCACCTTGATGGAATCGGCGCCGTAGCTGCTTTGGTTGGGGTCTGTTGCCATAGTCTGGATATAGGGATTCCTGAGGGGAAGTCACGCGCATGCGCATCGCGCGCGTGTGCGCGTGCGTGTGCGGGAAACCCGCGGAAGTTTGCTAAGTTTGCTGCCCAACGCGCGGGCGTGCGCGCGAAGGGGCGGAAGTTGGCAAAGTTGGCAGCGGCAACGCGCGCGAGGCGTGTCACAGTAGCTGGCTCGAAAAGCGGGTTCATGAGCACGAGCGCCGCTCTGCAACGGCGTGTCGGCTGTAGGACAGCGAAAACTACACGGGCGTTACAGCGCCGGGCATGACCTGAAAGCGGCTCGCCTCGCCTATGCCATGGAACAACGAGGCCTCGGTGGCGGTCATCCACACCTGCCCGCGTCCGGAGAGCCGCTCGAACAGGACCCCGCGGCGCATCGGGTCGAGGTGGGCGGCGACTTCGTCGAGGAGGAGGAGCGGAGGGACGCCGCGGCGATTGGCGACAAGATCGGCGTGGGAGAGAACGAGGCCGAGGAGGAGCGCCTTCTGCTCACCCGTCGAACATAAGGCGGCGTCGATATCTTTCGCGGCGTGGCGGACTAGCAGGTCCTGCCGGTGCGGCCCGCTGAGCGTCCGGCCAGCCGCCGAATCGCGACCGCGGCCGGCGCGGAGTTGGGCCTGCAAATCACCCTCTTCCCAGCCGCGGAGCCCTAGCAGCGGGCGCGCGAAGCCGTCGTCCGGCGCTGTTGAAAGATGGCGCTGCAGCGCTTCCACAGTCCGAGCGCGCGCCTCGGCGGTCGCAGTCCCGTGCTCCGCCATCTGCGCTTCGAGCGCGTCCAGCCACGCCGGATCGGCGCTGGCGGGTTCCGACAGCAGCTTGTTGCGCGACCGCATCGCCGCTTCATAGCGGCTGGAATGGTGGGCGTGCGCCGGTTCCAACGCGAGCACCAGCCGGTCCAGGAAGCGCCGGCGGTCGCCAGCAGTGCCGGTGAACAGCCGGTCCATCGCCGGGGTGAGCCAGAGGACCGACAGCCACTCGGACAGCGAATTCACCGAGGCGGGAGCGCCGTTGATGCGCACCTGGCGGCGCTCGGGTGCAGAAGCAAGGGTGCCGGTGCCGATGTGCGTGTCACCGGGCTTCGCCGCCACCGCATACCCGCCGCTGCCGTCCTGGCGCGCCATGTCCGAGAGTGCGGCGCCGCGAAGGCCTCGACCGGGGCTTAACAGTGAGACGGCTTCGAGAAGATTGGTCTTCCCCGCGCCATTGTCGCCGAACAGCAGAACGAAACCGGGACCGGGCTCGATCGACGCCGATGCGTAGGATCGGAAATCGGTGAGGGTGAGGCGGGAGAGGTGCACGATTGCGCTTCTAGCGCGAAATGAAGTCGGCCCAGACTCCTTCCGGCTTCCACACGGCGTCCAGATCGGGCCGCGCCTGGTCTTCCGGCCGGCCCAGCCGTTCCCGGCGGTAGCGATAAAGGAATGCCGCGACACGATAATTGGCAATGCAGTGGACGTGCAGCGGAGCATCGCCCAATGCGTCTATCTTTTCCGCAAAGCGCTCGAAATCGCTCTCGGTCGGGGCAGCGAAATCGACAGGTATATGGATATAGTTCAGGCCGAAGCTGGCGAGTAGTTCGGCTTCGTTCGGAAGCGCATGCGGACTGTCGGGCATCGCGAGGTTGATCACCGTTTCGACACCGGCCGCGGCAATGTTTGCAAATTGCTCCGCAGTCGGCTGACCCGAGGTGGTCAGTGTCGGGGAGAGCCGCCGGAAATTGTAGATTCCGCTGTCGTCGATGCTCACACGCGCATCGGCATCAGCACGTACAGCGCATTCGACCTGTCGCTCTCGCGAAGAAGGGTCGGCGCCGCGGCGTCGGCAAGGTGGACTTCCACGGTGTCGCCGTCGATCTCGCCCAAGATGTCGAGAAGATATTTGGCGTTAAAGCCGATCTCGATCGTATCGGAGCCATAGTCGGCCGGAAGCTCTTCGGTCGCGGTGCCGCTTTCGGGCGAGGTGACGGAGAGTGTGACCTTGTCACGGTCGACGCTCATCTTGACGGCGCGGGTCTTCTCGCTGGCGATGGTGGAAACCCGGTCGACCCCGGCCGAAAAGGTCTTGGGGTCGAGCTTCAAGAGCTTGTCGTTCGCGGTCGGAATGACCCGGTTGTAGTCAGGGAAGGTGCCGTCGATCAGCTTGCTGGTGAGGACAGCACTTCCAAGGCCGAAGCGGATCTTGGTCGGCGAGAGCGACACTTCGACCGTTCCCTCGACCTCGTCGAGCAGCTTGCGAAGCTCGGTTACGCATTTCCTCGGAACGATCACGTCGGGCATTCCGTCGGCGCCGTCGGGCTTGGGAAGGACGACGCGGGCAAGGCGATGCCCGTCGGTCGCCGCGGCCTTCAACTGATCGTCGGCTACGTGGAGGAAGATTCCCATCAGGTAATAGCGGGTCTCTTCGCTTGAGATGGCGAAGCGGGTCTTGTCGATAATCTGGCGAAGGGTGGCGGCTGGAAGCTCGAAGGTGGTCGGCAGGTCGCCCTCGGAAATCACCGGGAAATCGTCGCGCGGAAGGGTCGACAGGTTGAAGCGGGCGCGGCCGGCGGACAGCTGCATCTTCCCGTCGGCGGCGTTCAGCTCGACCTGGCTGCCCTCCGGAAGTTTACGGACGATATCGAAAAGGGTGTGCGCCGGGACAGTGGTCGCGCCGGGCTGTGAAACCGTTGCCGGAACGCTCTCGTCGACCTGAAGATCGAGGTCCGTCGCCATCAGGCGCATCGAATTATCGTCTCGCGCCTCGATCAGCACGTTGGAGAGGATCGGGATCGTATTGCGCCGCTCCACGACCGACTGGACGTGGCCGAGGCTCTTCAAGAGTGTCGCCCGTTCAATGGTCGCCTTCATCGCCGCATCGCCCCATCATCCGCACACGTTATGGCTCGTTATAGCGAGCGTTCCCGTGTGCGGAAGTGGGATGATTACAACTTGTCGCTTTCCAGGCTGAGGGGCGGTTACTTGCCGGCTTTCTTACCGACAGCTGGAGCATTCGCGCCAAGCGACTTGGCCGGAAGCAGCACGCCATCGACATGCTGGACGACGCCGTTGGAATATTGATCATCGCCTTGAGTAATGGTCGCTTTATCGCCTTTGGCGTCGGTCAGGACAGTCTTGCCGCCGTCCTTCGTCGCGGTGAGGGTTTCCCCACCGAGAGTGCCGAGCGAAGCCTTGCCATGACCGCGGTCGATGGACTTGTCGATGTCCGCGACGAGCACCGTTCCCTGCAAGATCATGTTGGTGATGATATGGGTCAGCTGAGCGCGGTTCTTCGGGTCGGTATCGAATGTTCCCGCTGGAGCCTTGTCAAAGGCAGCATCATCCGGGACGAAGACGGTATACGGCCCGGGGCCGGACAAGGTCTGGTCGAGGCCGGCGGCCTTGACGATCGTCATGAACTTGCTGTTGGCGTCCAGCCCGGCGCCGATCGTCTTGTTCCCTGCAACCTTTTGCGCAGCTTTTGGCTGCTCGGGCGCGCTGGCGTTTCCGCCTCCGCTTTTGTTGCAGCCGGTGAGCGCCAGCGCGAGGGTAGCGCCGACGAGCAATGCGTGGCTTTTCATGCTTTTCTCCCAACTTGTTTTGACCGCGAAATGGCCCGGCAACGCGTACCGGGCCACTCGCGATCCATTACCGACTCAAATTAACGAGCCCGGTTCAGCTCAAAGCCGATGCGACGATCGCCCTTACCAGCTGGGTCGTGGGATCGACCTGATAGATATATCCGTTGTTGTACCGGTACCAGGCATTCGGCGTGTCATAATAGGTCGACCGATACTCCATCGGCACATTGTAGATGTCATAGCCGGCCGGAAGCGGCTGACCGACCGTGAGGCCCGGCGACAGCAAAGCCGCAACCGAAGTGATCAGACTGCTCGACGGATCATATTGGTAGATGGCGCCTGGAGCATACCAATAGCCCATATCAGCCGATTCAGGGTACAGGGTGCGATACTGATCCGGCACGTTGTAATAATCATACGCCGCCGGGAGCATCTGCCCCACGCCATATCCGCCGGCATAGGTCGGGATCACATTTTCGACCATGCCGGTGTTGCAGTCCACCTGATAGACCACTCCATAGGCGTAGCGATTACAGGCATTTCCGTAGCCATATGATGCAGGATAGAAGGAATTGTACCCGTAATAATCCGGCGTGTAGCTGCTCATGTACGCCGAGGGCAGGTACGAACCGGGCATATAGCCGCCCGCGAGCAGCGGAATCAGCGCGTCGATCAGGCTGGTGTTCCGATCGACCTGGTACACGTAGCCCGGCGAATATTGGTAATAATATTGAGGGGTTTGCGGGTAGAGGTAAGAAATCGGCTGCGGCAGCCCGCCCAGCGGGACGATTCCGCCGACGCTGGAAACCGGAACGCCGACAAGTTCGCTTGCGACGAAAGGATCCAGAATCCGCGTCTGCGGCGCATATTCGAGAGTCGTGAACCGGTTGGGTCCAAGATCCTGGATGGCTGCTATGCGCTGCTGCACGGGGAGCATGCCGACCCCCGCAAGCTGCTGTTGCACCGCGATCCGGTTCTGCATCGCAAGTTCGCGATTGGCGAGACCCGGAGGCATGCAGCCCTTACTGGCCAGACCCGGAGGACAACCACCCACGCCGTAGCCGGCGCCGTTGTTCACGCCCGCCATGCGCGCACCCTGCAGCTGCAGCTGGCCGTTAGCCTGCATCTGCTGGCGCTGGGCCATCCTGTTGTCGACCTGCGCCGGGCGGTTCCCATGCACCTGCTGGCGCTGGGCCATTCGAGCCTGCGCTTGCTGTGCCCTCATTTGCTGCTGCGCGTCCGCCTGCCGGGCGTGCATCTGCCTTTGGGCCTGTGCCTGTTGAGCCCTCATGTGGTGCTGGGCCTGCGCCTGCTGCGATCTCATCTGATGCAGAGCACGGGCTTGCTGGGAACGTTGCGCCTGAACCTGCTGCCGCTGGTGATTTTGCCCAGCCTGCCGAGCATGCATTTGCGCCTGCCCGTG
>Ga0068855_100009210_pt1 | contig 11925 bp, 10 predicted proteins | sample KBSCornC52_FD_66592 | JGI IMG/M metagenome (GOLD analysis project Ga0068855, IMG submission 66592) | Corn rhizosphere microbial communities from Kellogg Biological Station, Michigan, USA - KBS Corn C5-2 | ecosystem: Host-associated > Plants > Roots > Rhizosphere > Soil ...
GGATGACTGGCTATAAAGTCCGCCACCCGAAGTTTGACCGATGCCGGGGCGAGCGTAATTCGATATGACGGTATATGAGACGACATTCGACGACATCCCAGGATCATCGTGTGGCAGTTAGATGCAGTCCTCGTGCTCAGCGTACTCGCACGTCATGTCACACCGTGCAACTCGCGAGCGGGGGATTTCAGTTCGCGCTGGCTTGCCATCGCTGTCCACGTCTCGTCCGACCATTTGTGAGAGCGACGGCCTCGTCCGACTGGTATCGCGTGAAGCGGAGTTGGCGATCGACAAGAGTGACAGCATTGTTGGATTCCAGGAGTACTAGTTAGCTTCAACCGACTATGGACATCTCTTTACCGCGTCGTATTGCGAGTACTGTGCGTGCATCGCGCGCGTGGCGACCGGACGCACTAGCTGTCTTGTTAAATGGCATCGTGTCGCGCAGGCGAAACGAGATTGCCGGTTTCACGGACTCCGATCATCTGCGAGCGGCAGCGGAGTGGTTGGTGCGTGCGCACGACGCGTCTTCCGATGGCGGCGTCGCTGGGCGTTACACGCTATCGCGCGGCTGGACCTCATCATATCCTGAGACGACCGGATATATAATTCCAACGCTGCTCGCGCTCGAGAACGAGGGTTTCCCGGGGTGCAAAGATCGCGCGGCACAATGCATTGACTTTCTCTTAAGCATTCAGCTCGCCGATGGGGCATTCCCAGGCATGGAGATCGCGGAGAATCGCGATAAACCGTCCGTATTCAATACGGCACAGATTCTGAATGGCCTGACGGCCTGGCATCGCACCACAAATGACGAACGTGTCCTCGTCGCGGCCTACCGAGCGGCCGATTGGCTCGTTGCGACGCAGGATAGCGACGGTGCCTGGCGCAAGCACTTGTACGGAAATCGCACGTACACGTACATGGCGCATGCGGGATGCTGGCTCGCCGAATTTGGTGTGCATGTTGGCGATGCGCGATATACGGATGCGGCACGCTCTCACCTGCACTGGGTGCTGGGTCACGTCAACGCTGAAACCGGCTGGATCAACGACTGTGGGTTCGGGGATGACCCCAATGATCAGAGCGCGGTGACGCACACGATCGCGTATACGATCTGGGGAATTCTGCTCACGGCGCAACTTCTACATGACGATCGCGGAATTCTTGTAGCGCGCCGCGCCGCGCATGCTGTAGCGCGCCGGCTCGAAGTGTCGCGGTGGTTGCCGGGCAAACTTGACTGGCGCTGGCGCGCTGATGCGCCGTACGCCTGTCTAACAGGCAATGCGCAGATGGCGCTCATCTGGATCGAACTCCATCGTCTTGAAGGGGATCCTGCGCTCTTAAGCGCTGCGTGCAAAGCGATCGATCTCGTGAAGGCTGCTCAACCGATGACCGCTCATGACCCGGGAATTCGCGGAGGGATCGCTGGGTCTGACCCAGTTTGGGGTGACTACATTTCGCTCGCCTATCCGAACTGGGCCACGAAATTTTTTATCGATGCGCTTCTCGCGAAACGTCGTGCGATCGCAGCGTTCACGGAAGCCATTCAAGCGCATGGAATTCCGCACGCGGTCGCTTCTGGCGTGCCGTGTGAGCTTCCGACTGGTGCGACTACCTCCACACCGCCGTTACGGGTCGTGTTGCTCACTTCGGAGCGCAGCCCGAAAGTAGAACAATTCGTCGACGCGTGGGCTACGTGGGGATTTCGGCCGGCGGCAGTCGTTTGTGTCCGGGAAACCGCGCTTACTGTGCGCGCGCGCGCCATGGCTCATGTGCGGGACTTCGGCTTCGGAAGTCTCTTGCGTCGTATTTCGGGAGGTCGCTCATCGGCACCAGTACCGACGTTGCGGCATGGAACGATTCCGACGTCTGGTGTCAGTGTGGCGGAGTACTGTGCGGCGCGGGGAATTGCGTTGGTGATGGTCGATGACCTCGAGGCACCCGGCGAACTTGACCGACTACGCGCGATTGGTGCGGATTTGTTCGTATATGCAGGCTGTGGCATACTGCGCCGATCGACGCTCGAAATACCCCGCCTTGGAACGCTCAACGCGCACATGGGAATGCTACCCGCGATGCGCGGAATGAACGTGGCCGAGTGGAGTGTGTTGTGCGGCGCTCCTGTAGGTTGTACCGTCCATCTTATCGATTCGGGAATCGACACGGGTGACATAATCGTCTTCCGTGCGGTCGATCCGAAAGACGCAACCAACATAGACGAGTTGCGCCAAGCTGTGGACCGGGCTCAGATCGCTCTCCTAGGGGATGTCGTGCACTGGTGTGTACGTGCAGGAGCGTTGCCCCCTCGCCGCTCGCAGCGACCGGACGAAGGACGGCAATTCTTTGCCATGCACGACGACGTACGCGAGATTCTGCAGCGTATCCTCTCAGGTATCGGCGGCGCGTCTCACTTCAGTGGAAGAAACAGTGCGTGATGCACGTTCGACCATCGCCCGCTCGCGCATGTTGGTTTGACGCCATCGTCCCCGACGATGCCGTCAGATACAAGGGTGCGACGCAGGGACGCGCACGCGATGTGATGCCACTTCGTCGAATCCGTTGGACCACATTATGTTTCCCAAATGGATCAAGCGTTTCGGCCATCATCAGATGCGTTCGCCTGCCCGCCAGTCATGCTCGTTACGCCATGGTACGGTAGCAATGGTGTCGGACTGGTTGTCGAAGGAATAGCACAGTCCGTCCGCAAACTCGGCGGGACGTGCGTTGTCCTCCAGATCGCTGGCGACGGCTGGATACCTCGTGCAAGACGTGGCACCGAGGGCGAACTGGTCATCTCCGTCTGTATCCGAACGGTTGCGGCAGATTCCGCAACCCTCCGTCGCCTTGCTGCAAAACTACGTCACGTCCTGGCGAACTCCGTCCTGCGATATCTCGTGAGGCGCTTCGGCGTTCGGGTGGCTCACTTTCATTATGACATGGAACAGTACAGTGTACTGCATCGCATGTGTCGCGACGCAGGTCTTCAATGTGTCGCGACTTTCCACGGTAGCGACCTTGTAGTCAATATGACAGACAACGTAGCAAGGGAGGCTGCAGCAGTCAGACTTGGAGATTCTCGAGTCATTACCACAGTATCGCACGCGTTACAGAAGATTCTCGTGGACCTTTTCCCTAATATCGCATCTCGTTCGTGGACGGTTCACAATGCGATTCCACGCGACTTCATGGAATCTCGCTCTGCGCCGTCAGCCGATGACCGCGATATAGATGTGCTTTTCGTAGGCGATTTGATTCCGCGAAAAGGTGTTGACGTGTTGATTCGCGCGGTCAAGCAGATTCACGCGGTCATTCCATCGCTGAGCGTTGTTATCGCGGGAGACGGCTCACAACGCCAAGCTCTGACCGCGTTAGCGGAGCAGCTCGGATTGCTTGACGTTGTGAACTTTGTAGGACGTAAGAACCGGATCGAGGTCCTGTCGCTCTATCGGCGGGCGCGCACGCTTGCGGTTCCAAGTCGCGCAGAGCCTTTCGGCCTCGTTGTTGTCGAGGGGCAGGCATCCGGGGCTGTTGTGGTAGCAAGCGCTGTCGGGGGAATTCCCGAAATTATTGTTGACTGCCAGACGGGTTTCATGGTCGAGCCAGGCGATGCAGAAGCGCTAGCGGCGGCCATTGTTCGAGTGCTGGCTGACGAACCAGGAAGAGTGTCCGTAGCTGTTGCTGCACGCGAGTCTGTATTGGAAACGTTTTCACCTGCTCGGATGGCTCGCGATTATCGCGATGTCTATTTAAAGGCAACAGCATCTGTTAGCTGACCGACGATGTCACTAGAAACCGCTACTGAGTACAGATTGACTACGAATACCCAAGTATGGGCGGAGGGCGCGTGTTGGTGACTGTATCCATTTGCACATGGAACAGAGCACGTCTCCTTCGCGAGACGTTGCTTCGAATGACAGAACTGGTGATTCCCGCGGGTGTCGAATGGGAGCTATTGGTCGTCGACAACAATTCGACGGATGATACGCCGATCGTCCTGCGGGATTTCATGTCTCGTCTACCACTTCGTTGCGTCGCCGAACTTCGTCCAGGCGTGAGCAATGCGCGGAACACTGCCGTTGCCGAGGCGCGCGGAACATATATGCTCTGTACTGACGACGACGTTCTGGTCGATAAGCACTGGCTGGAGACATACGTCGAAGCCTTCGAGCGCCACAGCGATGCTGTCGTTTTCGGCGGCCCGATATTGCCCTGGTTTGAAGGCGAACCACCGGGATGGCTGCGTGCCGTGTTCAGTAAGGTGGACGCCGCGTATGCCGCCCGGGATTTTGCAGAAGGCGATCAGCCATTGTCGGACACGGCCATGGCGTTCGGCGCTAACATGGCGATCCGCACTGATGTGCTAAGAAATCACCCGTTTGACGTGGCCTTGGGCCGTGTGGAGGGTAGCCTGCTCGGCGGCGAGGAAACCGCAATGATTCGCGCCATCCTGGCTACGGGTGCCAAAGGCTGGTGGGTATCCGCCGCGCGCGTTCAACATTACATCCCGCGCGCTCGACAGAGCACCGGATATCTGCGGCAATGGTACGCTGGTTACGGAAGGACGTTGGTGAGGCTTGACGCGAAAGCCGCCGCAAATAACCGTCGGCGCCCCCGTTGGATCTGGCGCGAACTGGTTGTGTCCGAGCTGCGCTTTCGAGTGCGGCGGATATGGGCACCGCCATGGGTGTGGATAGACGACCTGAAAAGGGCCAGTACGGCGCGAGGGCAGTTTGAAGAATTCGGCGCTCTGAACGGAAGCGCGGCCGATACCCGCAGTCGGAAACTCCGTAGCCAAGCAGACTGGCGACGGCTATCCTGACAGCCAGGCGCATCGAACAGTGGGTAAGCATGCTACTCGACATTTGCGGTGATCGCACAGACCCTGCGGGCAAGACTCTTGCTAACTCGGCTACCTTAGCCGTGGAGATCGTCGCTTGGGCCAATCGATGGCACCGTCGGTCCGGACGTTAGTCAATTCCGAAATCCCTAACGTGCACTGTTCTGCAATGCCAGATACCCGTCAACACATTCTGTTCGTCTCCGACCTATTGCCAGCGAATGTAAGAGAATCCACCCACGGTGTATTCAAGAGGATGCGGCTCTTCCTGGATGCGTGCGCAGAGCTAGCCGAGTTACAGGCGCTGTTCTTTGTGCAACCGACGGTCGCGGTCACTGACGACTTGGCTCGGACCTACGAGCGTGAGTTCGCGCAGTATTGGGATCTCCCGATAACAGTGAGCTTGTGCCATCTTTTGCCAGCAGCAAGGCTCGATAGGATCTTCAATGCGAATTTGGTCCGCGGTCCGTTTGGCTACCGAACGAGCGGCGAGGAGCAGGTCGCCGCGCTCGCCGAACGTATCGCCGCAGGGCCGAGTGCTATTGTGCTGCATCGGCTGAACGCAGCCAGTACCATACTTCGTGTCCCGAAGCCGGATGTTCCTGTTTTCTTCGACATGGACGACGTTGAGCACCTCGCATTCTTCCGCAGTATCCGGCAGCCTCCGACGTGGCGCTCCAAGCCGCTCCTCTATTTGCAGATTCCCGCGATAATCGCGCTTGAGGAGAGAATTACTGGAATGGTAGATAGAACATTTGTGTGCTCGGCGCACGATGTGAAGCACCTGCGCTCGATGTGGCGTATGAAGCGAGTTGAGGCGGTGCCTAACGCGGTCGAGATTCCCGATCTTCCACCGAACCCGACGTCGCTGACCGTAGCATTCGTCGGCGTGTTTCGGTATCCGCCGAACGCTATAGCTGCCGACTACCTTGTCGAGCGGATATGGCCGCTCATTCGTGCCGCTGTGCCCGGCGCGACGCTGCAGATCGCGGGAGCGGATGCCGACCGTACGCGATCGTATCATCGGCGCATCGATGGCGTTCGGTTCGTCGGATATGTCCCCGATATTGCAGCATTTTACGCTGGATCCGCAGTCGTCTGCTGCCCGATTTGGTCGGGTGGTGGCACGCGTATCAAGATCATTGAGGCGGCGGCGTTTGGTCGCGCAGTGGTCTCCACGGTTTTCGGCGCTCAGGGACTTTCGTTCGAAGATGGGGCCGACATCGTATTGCGCGATGATCCGGACTCGATCGCAAGAGCATGCATCCACCTGCTTACCGATTCCACCGCGCGTCAAACGATCGCGTGTGCTGCACGCGAGAAGGCGGAGCGGTTGTACGACCGAAAAATGGTTGTAGCTGCGGTGCGGGCGACTATTGAGTCGGCAATTGGCTCGAATGAGCTGAATCGTGCGCGAGCTGATAAACCCCACCGTGGCGGCAGGCACAGGCGAGCATTGTCTACGACCACGTCATCCACTGAACGCCTCTAGCGTGCTCGTCTCTCTCGTCGTTTGTACACGCAATCGTTCTGCGCAACTCGCGCAGTGTCTGGATCACATCCTGACATTGGACCGCCCAGACTCATCCGAGCTGATTGTTGTTGACAACGGATCAGTTGACGCTACACAAGACATAATTCGACGCTACGAATCTTCGGCCTGGACAAGACTGGTGACGGAACCGAAGCCATCGCTTTCCCGTGCGCGCAATCGGGGATGGCGAGCCGCGCACGGCGACATCGTTGTATTTACGGACGACGATTGCTATCCGCGTGCCGACTTCCTGAACGCCGCCGTTCGCAGCTTCAGCGAAAACACCTCTCTAGGCTTCATCGGTGGCCGGGTTCTGCTTCACGACCCGAAGGACGCTCGGGTCACCATTAAGGAAAACGAATCACCGGAGGAGTTTTCCCCTAGTGATTTTATGTATGCCGGCGCAGTCCACGGCGCGAATTTCGCGTTCCGCCGCGCCGCGCTCGAGTCGGTAGGCGGGTTCGATGAACGGTTCGGCGCGGGAACGCGATTCTCGTCGGCAGAGGACATCGAAATTACCGCCAGAGTGTTGGCTGCGGGATGGTACGGCGCGTATGATCCACGAGTTGTGGTGTCTCACGCGCATGGCCGTCGCTCGCGCGACGCCATCAACGCGCTACAGCGCCAGTACGACCGTGGTAGAGGTGCATATTACGCAAAGTGCATTCTCAATCCGAAACTGCGAGATGTATATTCCCGTCACTGGTATTGGGCGATGCGCAGTCAACCGCTCGGTCGATCAGCGCGCGAAGCAATTGCGGCCATCAGGTTTCTCATGCACGTATCCGGGCGTCTATCGCCTCCCCACCGCGACGGCGGCGGTGGTTCTGACGCGTAGGGAAATCACGTCGGGCTAATTTTCTGATGAGATCCGCGAACGATTGGCTATTCCCAGCGTGCACCCCTTCGCGGGTCAAGCGGAATGTGGGTATCCGTGCTGCATCCGGCGACGCGATCTTCCGCGGCCCCATTCGCCGGTGGTCCGAGGGCGCCCCGCCCGATTGGCTTCGCTTGGCATTTCGGGAGGTTGAGGTCGCTTATCCCATGCGAGACTGTGGAGAAAATGATTGAGTCATGACTGAACCGCCGTATGCCATACGGTGCGAACATGGGATTCCGAGTTCCGGTTGCGCGGCAAACGACGCGACACTGTGGGACTGGTACGCTGGTTACGGCAGTATGCTCGTGCGACTCGACCGCAAAGCCGCCGCCGTCGACAAGCACGCACCGCCGCGCTGGATCTGGCGAGAATTAGTCGTCTCGACACTCGGTTTCCTGTTTCACCGACCATGTACGAAACCGTCGGTGTGAATACCTGACTTGAAGAGAGCCGCATTCGCAGCCGCTCAGGTTCGAGAGTTTGGCGTCCATTAGATGCTACGTTGTGCCCGTACGAGCAGAGTACGGCTGGCGCGATTCTTCGGGGGTGGCATCAATTCCACGCAGGCGCGCTTTTTGTTATGCCTTTCCGGTTGAAATACAGCATGGGACGCCAGAGTGCCCGAGGGGAAGGCCCGTGCCACACTAGGCATTTCGTGCCGATATTACGATGAGGGACCGTGTCGCGCGCGGTATATTGAGAAATGGGTTGGGCTTCTGGCAGATACCGCTGGCTACCGCAGCGCTAGCGGCTAATGGCACCGAGCCCAGTCCTTGAGTCTAGTGCAACAATACAGGAGCTTTTGCGTGGGTTCTGGGGTTCGCTTCGATGGAGTGTGGAAAAAATTCCGGCGTGGAGAGGTCCACGACAGCCTCAGGGACCTTATCCCGGCGGCCGCCCGGCACCTCATAAAGAATAAAAATCGTCCCCCGCTCAGCGACCGTGAGTTCTGGGCTGTCCGCGACGTATCCTTCGACGTCGGGGTGGGGCAGGCGCTCGGCATCATGGGCCCCAACGGAGCCGGAAAATCGACCATTCTCAAGCTTCTGACCAAGATCCTCCGGCCCGACCGGGGTGTACGAGAGGTGCATGGTCGCATGGGCATGCTGATCGAGATCTCTGCCGGCTTTCACCCGGATCTAACGGGGCGAGAGAATGTCTTCCTGCAAGGCGCGATCATGGGCATGAAACGGGTTGACATCCGACGCAGGTTCGACGAGATAGTGGCGTTTTCCGAGATCGAGGACTTCATCGATACTCCCGTCAAGCGCTACTCGAGCGGCATGAACGCCCGTCTCGGTTTTGCCATAGCTGCCCACGTTGATCCAGACGTCCTAATCATCGACGAAGTGCTTGCCGTCGGCGACTTCCGCTTTCAGGACAAGGCGTTCGGGCGCATTCACTCGATGTGCAACAGCGGTATCCCCGTGGTGCTCGTTTCGCACCAGCTCGACCGCATTGCGTCGCTCTGCTCCGAGGCCATTCTGCTGGAGCATGGGCAGGTCCGGCTGCACGCAACCCCGAGCGAATGTATCCAGGAATACACGCTCGGCGTTGCACAGGCCGGCGATTCCACTGAATCCACCCTATCCGTCACCGCCATGCGGTTCGACGCCGCTGATATCGTGATGTCCGGCGAACGGATCAAGCTTCATGTCACGTGTCGGTCACGAGACGACTTCGACAACGATGTGACGGACATCGTGGTGAGCGTGCGCTCTGCCACCACGGGTACCATGCTCTTTTCTACCGGGGCGCATCCGTGCAGGATCGAGATGCCGCGCGCGCAAGAGTTCGAGATCGACGTCGAACTCCAGGCCAACCTCACTCCGGGCCTCTATCATGTGGAAACCGGCGTCTGGGATCGCGTAAGCCAACGGCTCGTCCACAGTGGCCCATCCAGAATGTTGACTGTCCAGCCCGGTCACCGACCATTCGGCGGCAGTGTTCAGCTGAACGCAGAGATGAGCATGCATCAATCGGGCGGCGCGGACGCAATGAACGAACCATCACCGGAGCTCATCGTCCATTCGTGATACAACGGACGGGAGCTGCGTCATCCGCAGTTCAGACGATTTCTCGCACGATCCAACCTTATGTCAACCGCTTCATCACCACTGCCGAGCAGCACTACCAGTCCACGACGATTCGTTCCATTTCGGGATCTGCGTGAGGCCATAACCGATGTCCTGGAACATCGCGACCTGCTTCAGCAGCTCACGCTTCGCGACATCAAGCTGCGCTACAAGCAAGCGGTAATGGGACTCGCGTGGGCTGTGTTCATGCCCGTCCTGATCGTCTTTTCCGGATTGATCATTCGCTACGCGATGGCACAGATGTCCGGCCAGCATCTCGTCGCTGTCGCGGTCGCGGACATCGCGCTGAAGGGAGTCGGTTGGGCGTTCTTCGTCGGCGCGATCGGATTCGCGACGGCGAGTCTCATCGGGAACATGAATCTCGTTACCAAGATCTACTTCCCGCGCGAAGTCCTGCCGCTCTCGACGGTCGGCGCGCAAATGTTCGATTCTGGACTTGGCGTCATCGTGCTCGCGGTGATTCTTCCATTCCTCGGCGTACGTCTGCACCTGTCGACACTCTGGGCACCTGTGCTCTTTGTACTCCTCATTCTGTTCACGACTGCGGCGGGTCTCGCGCTCAGCTGCGCAAATCTTTTCTTCCGTGACGTCAAGTACATCGTTCAGGTTGTACTCATGTTCGGAATCTTCTTCACGCCTGTATTCTTCGAGCCATCGATGCTGGGCGCGCGAGGCGCATTTCTGGTCATGCTCAATCCCCTCACCGGAATCCTGGAAGGGCTGCGATTGAGTGTGATCGTGGGCCACAATCTGTTCGAGCCGCTTTATACGGTGGTGAAGGGCGTGTCAGTCCCCGAGTGGCAACCGTGGGAACTGTGGTACTCCGCGATCTGGTCGATCGGCGGCCTGATCGGCGCCGGAACGTTGTTCCGGCGTGTGCAGCCGCTCTTTGCTGAGTACGTTTAGCCCGCTCCCGCTTGCCGAAGTAGGTAGCCGCGTCGTCCGGCGTGCCGACTGTACAGATCGGTCCGGAATGCCTTGCCCTTTTGCACTCGCGTAGCGGTGTTTGCACGGGCTCGGCAGGGAGGTTACTAGCCGTATGCCTGTGTGCGTGTCGGCCATGCCGGTCAATGCCTCCATCGCAAATCTGTTCTTGATTGCGATTGCGAGTACGCAATTCTGTTTCAGCACGCGCCTCGCGTCAGCTCCCATCAACATCTAGAGACTCGCGGCATCGCCGTCCGCGTGGAATTCCGCTCATTCGAGCACGGCGTTCATAGCCCGAGCGTCTGAAAGATTGGACGGCATCCGGGGTGCACGACAGTTGTGCCCTTCTTACGGCATCGCGCCGGCCCGGCTAATCTGCAATCGGTGGCTCTGCTGCGCCGCTTCCGTTTTCCCGTGCAATCTCGACGTGCACCTTTTCGCCAATCGCAACCGGCGATTCCGTGAGCTGATGCTTCTCAAGCAGTCGATAGAGTGTGGTGCGATCGATGCCAGCGAGCCGTGCGGCCTTTGACATGTTCCGATCGGCACGCGTCACGAGCGCGGCGAGATATTCGCGCTCGAAGTGCCCAAGTACCGCTTCCTTGGCTGGGTGATACGCCTTGGACATCAGGTGCGCGGGCCAGCCGTGTGGTGCACCATTCGATACCGTCGCATCACTTCTGACTGGTAGCTCGTCAGCCGTGATTACGGAGCCTGCATCAGCCAACACGGCCAGATGCTCCATGAGATTCTGCAGCTCGCGCACGTTTCCAGGCCACGGGAGCGCTGTCAGCAGATCGATCGCTGACGCCGAGAGGGAAGGGCATGCTCCGTCAGATATGCGGTGCCTGCGCCAGTACTGGCACAGGAAGTGATTCGCCAGGAGCGGAATGTCTTCCAAACGGTCGCGCAGCGGCGGAAGGTGCAATGGCACCACCCGCAGACGATAGAAAAGATCGTCGCGCAACACATGCGTCCGTACAGCCTCATTGGGGTCGCGATTGGTCGCCGATATGAAGCGCACGTCAACCGTCGCGTCCTCCTGCTCACTACCGACGCGTCGCACCACTCCGTCCTGAATGACACGAAGCAGTTTGGCCTGGAGTGCCAATGACATTTCGGTCAATTCGTCCAGAAACAGCGAGCCGTTATGCGCAACCTCGAGCAGACCGGGTTTGTCTCTGTCAGCGCCGGTGAACGACCCCTTCTTGTGGCCGAACATCTCTGACTCGAGAAGTTGCGCCGGAAGGGCTGCGCAGTTGATCGCCACGAACCGCTTACCTGCGCGGCGGCTTTGCTTGTGGATCAGTTGCGCGATGCCTTCCTTACCGGTTCCGCTCTCTCCGCTGATCATCACCGACGCATTGGTCTTGGCGACCTTGCGTGCCAGCTCCACCGCTCGGCAGAACGCCGGCGAGATCCCGATCAACGATGCCATGCCGTCGTCCGGCACATCGGCAGCGACACCAGTAGCGACAACCGGAGTACCACGACCCTCCAGCACGCGGTGTGCAGCACGGCCAACCACGAGCTGCAGCTGCTCGGCCGTAAACGGCATCGCCAGATATTCCCAGGCCCCCGCTTCCAGGGCCCGGATGTTCGTCTCGACGCTGGGGTTCCCGGTCATCAGGATGACCAGGGAGTCACT
>Ga0068855_100009212_pt1 | contig 11925 bp, 12 predicted proteins | sample KBSCornC52_FD_66592 | JGI IMG/M metagenome (GOLD analysis project Ga0068855, IMG submission 66592) | Corn rhizosphere microbial communities from Kellogg Biological Station, Michigan, USA - KBS Corn C5-2 | ecosystem: Host-associated > Plants > Roots > Rhizosphere > Soil ...
GCGCGCTCAGGCCGGGCCAGGCCGAGGCCGTCGCGAAGATAGGTTTCGAGATTGCCATAGTCGGCGTCGATGGCCTCGAACGCGGCGCCGAGAAACGACGCCTGTACGGTTCCCAATACATTCTTGACGTCGTCGGGGAGCTCGCTGCCGTTATTCGGGTCGCGGCGGTAGTAACGGTTGGTCAAGAGATAGTCTTCCGCGATCACGTCATCGGAAACGCCGAGCGTATGCAGGATCAGCGCACAGGCAAAGCCGGTGCGGTCCTTGCCGGCGGTGCAGTGGATCACCAGCGGCGCGCGATCTTCCAGCAAATGCGCGAACAACGCGCGGAACCGCGGCGTGTTTTGCTGCACATAGTTGCGGTAGGAATCGCGCATGACTTCGGCGGCATGCTCCGTCGACAGTTGCGTGCCGGTGGCCGCGATCGCGCGTAGTGCTGCGACCACCGTGGGCTCGACCGGTAGCGAATGCACCGTGACGTCACTCATGAGGCACAATGCTGCCTGGCGCTCCTCGGCGCCGCGAAAATCGAAGGCGCTCTTGACGCCGAGCCCACGGACGACAGCGATATCGTCGTCGGTGAGATGGCCGAGATGGTTGGAGCGAAAGATCTGCCGCCAGCGCACGATGCGGCCGTTGCGGGCTGTATAGCCGCCGAGATCGCGGAAATTGCTGGCGCCGGCAAGGCTGAGATGGCGGGCAGGAGCTTCTGACATCGGGATGATTTTTCGCAATCGGGTGCGACAGGGAAATGACCGGCAGGGGCATGTCGTTCGCCCCCATCTCGTCTATACTGAACCCGTCGGGGGGCGAAACATGAATTGTCGGAACATCGCGGTTTTCGGTGCGGCTCTGTTGGCTGCCTGGGTTGCAGCCACGCCATCGCGGGCGTTGGCCCAGACCAGCTTTCAGAACTATCGCTGCGCCGACGGGACGCAATTTATCGTCGGGTTTTTCCAGTACGATTCGCGCGCCCATCTGCAGCTCGACGGCCGGTCGGTGACGCTGGCCAAGCGGCTGGCGTTGTCGGGATCGCGCTATACCGGCAGCGGCGTCACCCTCAAGATGACCAAGGCCGGTGCAACCACACTCAAGAACGTCAGGCGGCCGGTCACGGCCTGCGAGCTGACATGAGGGCATGAAAAAGGGCCGAAACGATTTCGTTCCGACCCTTTTCTACTTCACCGACGGCGCCTGAACTCTTGCCTGAGCTCTTGGGGCCGTCCCCATCGGACATTTGGCAGGCATCAGTGGTCACGCCCAGGCTTGGTTTCCTGGATGGCCTCCGCGTGGTACCAGCTGCCGCTACAGTCGGCGAGGTTGACCGCGGGCGCGGCAAACTCGGAAACGGCAGTCTCGCCATAGCGACGTCCCCCGAGAGCCGCACGGCCCCCGGCAGGGAATTGATAGATCTTGGCAGACCCCTCGTTCACGCGTGTCGTCAGCATTTCAGTCTCTCCTCGAGATCGAACGAACCATGATGGTGCGCCCGACTCGTTCTCTTGTGGTTACCGTGAAATCGATATCGTTCTTGCCCTCGCGGAATGCAAATTGACCGATAAAAGTCAGGGAATGTGCATTTCGTAGGCATTTCCTGTTTTGCTTCGTGTGAGGCAATGGGCAGATGGCTAACGCTTGAGCCGACCGGAAGGTTGCCGGCCGCCGCCGAACTTCCCGGCGGATGTTCAGGGGAGCTGCCGCGGCTTTAATCGGCAGGCGGAGCGGGCTTGGGAACTGCCGGAGAATCGGGCTCTAAGCGGTCCCGGAGTTGCAATTTGGCCACTCGGGGCGCATGTCAGCCGCGCTCCTATGTCGCATCAAAAAATGCGCTAAAGAAGCTGGACATTTCTGGGGATGACGGGTGCTGCGCTGCAGCGACTGGCACTTTAATTGCTTGGTAAGAAACGGCCTGACGTGGCCGGGTACGTCTGCAGGTAGCTCAAAGGCTTCAGTTGCCTGCATTTAACAGCATTAAACTCAAGAGAGGCTCAATGACCAAGTACAAGCTCGAGTATATCTGGCTCGACGGGTATACGCCGACACCGAATCTGCGCGGCAAGACACAGATCAAGGAATTCGCGTCGTTCCCGACGCTGGAGCAGCTTCCGCTGTGGGGTTTTGACGGTTCGTCGACCAACCAGGCCGAAGGCCGCAGCTCGGATTGCGTGCTGAAGCCGGTCGCGGTTTATCCCGACGGCGCTCGCACCAACGGCGCTCTGGTGATGTGCGAAGTCATGATGCCGGATGGCGTCACCCCGCACGCGACCAACCGGCGCGCCACCATTCTTGACGACGAAGGCGCATGGTTCGGCTTCGAGCAGGAATACTTCATGTACAAGGACGGCCGGCCGCTCGGCTTCCCGACCTCGGGTTATCCGGCGCCGCAGGGCCCGTACTACACCGGCGTCGGCTACAGCAATGTCGGTCCGGTGGCACGTGAGATCGTCGAAAAGCATCTCGAACTGTGCCTGTTCGCCGGCATCAACCATGAAGGCATCAACGCCGAAGTGGCGAAGGGCCAATGGGAATTCCAGATCTTCGGCAAGGGCTCCAAAAAGGCCGCCGACGAAATGTGGATGGCCCGCTACCTGCTGCAGCGGCTGACCGAAACCTACGAGATCGACATCGAGTATCACTGCAAGCCCCTCGGCGACACCGACTGGAATGGCTCGGGCATGCACGCCAACTTCTCGACCACCTATCTGCGCGAGACCGGCGGCAAGGCTTACTTCGAGGCGCTGATGGCGGCCTTTGAGAAGAACCTCATGGATCACATCGCCGTCTACGGCCCTGATAACGACAAGCGCCTGACCGGCAAGCACGAGACCGCTCCCTGGAACAAGTTCAGCTACGGCGTGGCCGACCGCGGTGCCTCGATCCGCGTGCCGCACTCGTTCATGAAGAACGACTACAAGGGCTATCTCGAAGATCGTCGCCCGAACTCGCAGGGCGACCCCTACGCCATCGCTTCGCAGATCTTGAAGACGATCGCCGAAGTTCCGACGGCCAAGAAGTCGGCCGCGGCCTAAGCGACACAGCGTACCCGGGTGGGGGCGCCCGGATTTCCACTCCGATCCGCCAAAGCGACAACCGCTTTGGCGGATCATTGCGTTTTGGTGACATTTCTTTCGATGACTTTGCGTTTTGATCACGTTGTTTCAAGACGCAGCCTGAAGGCCGTTCCCCTGCGTTATGAACCGCGCTAGATAACGGACCTTAAGATTACAGACCTGCGCTTGCCGGGGACGCGGCTATTGTTTGAAGGCTTCTACAAGGTCAGGTTTCAGCTAGGCGAGGCGGTCGGCCGCAGCGTGATGTATGTGCGCGACGGCAGAATGCTGGGCGGCAACTCGGCGTTTGCCCATATCGGCTCCTACGAAGAGAGCGACGAGGGTATCGCCATCGAGGTCAAGACCGTCCGCCACAACCCGGACCCGAATTACCGCGCGATGGCGGGGACCGACGATGCGACCTTGCTGGCGCGGGGCGGGGCTGACGGCGCGCTTTACCGCTTCGAAGGCGGGTTGAAGGAATTGCCGGGCGTCAAGTTCCAGTCGGTCATGACGCCGATCGAGGACGAGGCGAGCCCGATCGCCGGTGGGGTCGGCGCGGGCGGTGTCGTCAACGGCCTCTATTCCATTCATCTGCAGATGCTCGATGGCGTCGAGGGAGGCCTGACCGGTGTGATGCTGCTCAACGAGGGCCGCATCCTCGGTGGCGATGCCTCGTTCTACTACATCGGCAGCTACACCTCGGAAGACGGCCGCTGGAAGGGCCAGATCCTCAATCAGGAGCACACGCCGGCCAAGGGCGAGAACCCCGTGTTCGGCGGCCACGAGGTCGGCATCGGCTTTTCCGGCACCTGCGATGAAGACGGGGCGCTGCTCGACGCCACGGCGCTCGCCGGCAAGCGCAGTCTGCGACTGAGCGCGGTTCTCAAACTGATGCGGCGGCTGTAGCGACCGATGGAAGAACCTGTTCGTGTGCTCTCGACACTGGCCTTGAAGGGGGCGGTATCCAGCCTGGCCGGACAATATGTGACGGCCGGCGGCGCGCGCATCGACGCCGATTTCGCGCCGACATTGGCGCTGCTGGATCGCCTGCGCGCCGGCGAGGCCGCCGACGTCGTCATCCTGACCCGCGAGGGGCTCGATGAGGTCGTCCGCGAGGAACGCGTGGTGGCCGGGAGCTGTGTCGACCTGGCGCGGTCCTATGTCGGCCTCGCGGTGAGGGCGGGCGAAACGCACCCGGATATATCAACCGAGCCTGCGCTTCGCGCGGCGCTGCTCGGTGCCCGAGCGGTCGCGTATTCGCGGCTTGGCGCCAGCGGCATCCTGTTTGCAAAACTGATCGAGCGGATGGGAATTGCGTCCGAGGTCAACGCCCGCGCGGTCATCATCCCGCAGGGCTTTACCGCCGAGCGGCTCGTCGCCGGTGAGGCCGATCTCGCCGTTCAACAGATCAGCGAATTGAAGCAGGTTGGCGGCATCGAGGTGATCGGCCCGATTCCGCACGAACTGCAAACGCCGGCGGTGTTTTCCGCCGGACGCATGACGGCATCGCCCAGGCCAGCCCAATCGGACCGGCTGTTGCGCTATCTGGCGTCACCGGAGGTCGCCCCCGCGCTGCGTGAAAGCGGACTCGATCGCTGAATTTGCCGCCTTGAAATTGTTCTTTCTCCGACGCAACCTGCCGGTCATGAGGGGATGGTTTCTTAAGCTCGCGGTCAGGATAGCCGTCGCCACGGCACCGGGTTTGCTGCCGGCATTGGTGCACGCGCAATCGGCCGATCTCGTGCTGTGCGACCGTGTCGCCGCCGATCCGGCCGATCCCGACAAGCCGGCCGATGTGCGGGGAGTTTCCGACATCGCAGCTTCCGACATCGCCACCGCGATCAAATATTGCAAGGTCGCCGCTAGCGGCTCGCGGCGGGCGATGTACCAGCTCGGACGCGCCTATGCCGCCAACCGGCAAGCGCCGGAGGCGATCGCGGCCTGGCGCAAGGCCTCCGACAAAGGCTCCACCTCGGCGATGGTCGAACTCGGCGTGGTCTATGGGACCGGCGTGGGTGTCGCGCGAGACGAGGCGCAGGCGCGAAAGCTGTTCGAGCGTGCCGCCGAGGCCGGCAATCCCCGAGGCGTCAGCAACCTGGCAGCGCTTGGTGGCGGCGCTGGCACAGCGGCCAACCCGGCGCGTGCGCGTGAATTGCTCTCGAAGGCCGCGGAGACCAACGCCGAAGCGCAGTATCAGCTCGGGATGATGCTGGCGGAGGGCAATGGCGGCGACAAGGACGACGTGGCGGCCCGCGCGTTGTTTGAAAAGGCCGCGGCCCAAAATCATCCCGGTGCGCTGGAACGGATGGGGGCGTTTGCGCAGGAAGGCCGCGGCGGACCGAAAGATTCCGACGCTGCCAAGGCCTATTACCAGCGCGCCGCGGCGCTCGGTGACGAAGACGCCAAGAAGGCGCTGGAACGGGCGCGGTGTCCCTACGTGATCAAGGACAAGCGCGGCAACGTGGTGACGAATTTGTGCTGGTGACCAAACTTTGCTTCTAGAGGCGACGGCGCGCTACTTGATGTAATAGGCGACGTCATTGCGCGCTTGCCGATAGGTGCTTTCGAGATAGAATGGACTTTCCTTTGCGGCGCGTGCAACCGCGCGCACGCAGCGCTCCCGGTAATCCGTGCTGTCCTGGACGAAATATTTGAAGCAGGCGTCTTCAAACCGTACGACTGCGATGATGGCGTGTTTGATCTCGGCATCGCTTGCGCGCGGATGGGCTGATTTCAGATAGCCAAAGGCCGGCCCCTCGTGCGCGTAATCGCGATCGTGGCGCATATTGGCGGCCTGTTCCGGTGGCGACATGGCGCGAAAGGCCCGCACCTGTTCAGCCGTCGGTCGCCCCTCCAGCGAACCGGTACCGCCGTCGCCATATCGCATACGCCGCGTCCTGCAGCGGCAGCGGGGCTGCCTCGGCAATGATCGCCGCGATCTCGGCGGTTGTGTCTTCGACTCTCATGCGGGGTTGGTCGGCCCGACGCGGCGCTCGAGGTGCGCGTTCTTGCGCTGGAACAATGGACCGTTCCCACGGTTGGAGGAAAACGGGGGTATCGAAGAGGCCTGTCCCATGATCCGAAAGCTGCAGTCGGGTGAATACCGTCTCTATTCCCGAAAAGTGAACCCGAAGACCGGCAGGCGCCGAAATCTCGGCACCTTCAAGTCGCGCGCGGCCGCTGAAAAGCACGAGCGCGCCGTACAATATTTCAAGCGGCATTGAGCTGCGCCTGACGTCCCGCGAACGTCCCTCGCAATGCCTGCGGAGAGGTTCGCACCAATACGCGGCTTAAACGCGGAATGGGGCTGGAACAGGCTTCCACCCGGGCGCCACATGGAATAAAGCGGCCGCAACCAATTCCTCCTTTCAGGCCCCCATGATCCGCCTCGATAACGTCAGCAAGCAAGTCGGCCACCAGATTCTCTTCATCGAAGCCTCCGCGGCCCTCCAGAAGGGCGAGAAGATCGGCCTGGTCGGCCCCAACGGGGCCGGCAAGACCACGCTTTTCCGGATGATTTCGGGCCAGGAACCGCCGGACGAGGGCCAGGTCTCGCTCGATCGCGGCATTACCATCGGCTATTTCAGCCAGGACGTCGGCGAGATGTCCGGTCGCAGCGCCGTGGCCGAGGTCATGGACGGCGCCGGCCCGGTCAGCATCGTGGCAGCCGAGCTCAAGGATCTCGAAATCGCGATGGCCGATCCCGATCGCGCCGATGACATGGACGAGATCATCGCGCGCTACGGCGAAGTGCAGGGCCGTTTCGAGGAGCTCGACGGCTACGCCCTCGACGGCCGGGCGCGCGAGGCACTGTCGGGCTTAGGCTTCAGCCAGGAGATGATGGAGGGCGATGTCGGCGCGCTCTCGGGCGGCTGGAAGATGCGCGTCGCGCTGGCGCGGATTCTTTTGATGCGTCCCGATGTGATGCTGCTGGACGAACCGAGCAACCATCTCGATCTCGAAAGCCTGATCTGGCTCGAGCAATTTCTCAAAGGTTACGAGGGCGCGTTGCTGATGACCTCGCACGATCGCGAGTTCATCAATCGCATCATCAACAAGGTTGTCGAGATCGACGGCGGCACGCTGACGACGTTTTCCGGCAATTACGAATTCTACGAACAGCAGCGCGCGCTGAACGAGAAGCAGCAGCAGGCGCAGTTCGAGCGCCAGCAGGCCATGCTCGCCAAGGAGATCAAGTTCATCGAGCGCTTCAAGGCGCGCGCGTCGCACGCGGCGCAGGTGCAGAGCCGGGTCAAGAAGCTCGACAAGATCGAGCGGGTCGAGCCGCCGAAGCGTCGCCAGACCGTTGCCTTCGAATTCCAGCCGGCGCCGCGCTCGGGCGAGGATGTCGTTAGCCTGAAGAACGTCCACAAAGGCTACGGCAGCCGCAGCATCTACGAAGGGCTCGATTTCATGATTCGCCGCAGGGAGCGGTGGTGCGTGATGGGCATCAACGGCGCCGGCAAGTCGACGCTGTTGAAGCTCGTCGCGGGCTCGACCGAACCCGACGACGGCACGGTGGCGATCGGCGGCAGCGTCAAGATGGGCTATTTCGCCCAGCACGCGATGGATCTGCTCGACGGCGAACGCACGCTGTTCCAGTGGCTGGAAGATTCGTTTCCGCAGGCGGGCCAGGGCAGCTTGCGCGCGCTGGCCGGCTGCTTCGGCTTTTCCGGCGACGATGTCGAGAAGAAATGCCGGGTGCTGTCGGGCGGCGAGAAGGCGCGGCTGGTGATGGCGCACATGCTGTTCGACCCGCCGAATTTCCTGGTGCTGGACGAGCCGACCAACCATCTCGATCTCGCGACCAAGGAAATGCTGATCAACGCGCTGTCGGAATTCGAAGGCACCATGCTGTTCGTCTCGCATGACCGGCATTTTCTGGCAGCGCTCTCCAATCGCGTGCTGGAATTGACGCCCGAAGGCATTCACCAGTTTGGCGGCGGCTACACGGAATACGTCGCGCGCACCGGCCAGGAAGCGCCGGGGCTTCGAAGCTGATCTCGGTCGCTGATCTCGGTCGTTGATTTTGCATTGCTGCCCTCGGCTTGAACCTGTTCGGGCCGCCCGATACGCTGCGGCAAAAGGCGGGAGTGAAACAACCATGAAGCATCTCAGGATCGGCGACATCACCATCGACGCGGTGATCGAGCGCGAGGGGCCGTGGCGGCGGCCGCAGGATTTCTTCCCGGCCTATGACGACGCGGTATTCAGGCATCATCTCGCCGGCATGGAGCCGGAGATGTTCGACGCAGCTTCAGGCAAGATGTTCATCACCTACCAGACTTTTGTGGTGCGGACGCCGCGCTACACCATCCTGGTCGATACCTGCACCGGCGAGGACAAGGGGCATCCGGCGCCGTTCGATTTTCCCGGCAAGGAGCGCTGGCGCAACGAACTATTCGCGCTCGGCATCGGCTTCGAGCAGGTCGACTACGTCTTCTGCACCCATCTGCATATCGACCACACCGGCTGGAACACGACGCTGCGCGACGGCCGCTGGGTGCCGACATTTCCCAACGCAAAATACATATTTCACAAGCGGGAATATGTCGCATGGGAGGCGGAACATGCCAAGGGCGCGAACCCGCCTGGCACAGTCTTCCGCGACAACTGCCTGCCGATCGTGGAAGCGGGGCAGGCGGTGCTGGTCGACGACGACTACGCGCTCGACGATACCGTGACGCTGACGCCGACACCGGGGCATTCACCCTGCCATTGCTGCGTCAACATCTTCTCGAAGGGCCAGCGCGCGGTGGTGGCCGGTGATCTCATGCATCACGCGATCCAGTGCCGCGAGCCGGACTGGTCGGCTAAGCCTGACTGGGATCCGAAGCAGTCTGCGATCTCGCGGCGAAAGTTCTTTGCCTCGGTCGCCGGCACCGACACGCTGATCCTGCCGGTCCACTTTCCAGCGCCAACCGTCGGCCTGATCACCGCGGACGGCGATCGTTTCGACTACCGCTTCAAGCGCGACTAGCAGCCAAGGCATGCAGCCCTTGCTATCGCGTCGGCGCGCTGGTGCTGCGATCGAAATCCCGCCGGCGCCGAGATGACGCTGGCGCAGCCAGCAAGCCGCAAGGCTGCCGCATGACAACAGGAATGGGAGAGAGACTTGGGATTGCAGGAAGGTTCGCAGATGCAACGGATGGATTTCGAGACGCTGGTGCAGACGCGCAAGAGCGTACGCGGCTTCAAGAAGCAGCCGGTCGCCCGTGCTGCCATCGAAGACGTCATCGAGGTCGCCAAGCGCGCGCCGTCGTCGATGAACACCCAGCCCTGGCACATTCACGTCTTGACCGGCGAGCCCCTCGAGGAGGTCCGCCGCCGCAACATGGGAGAGATGATGGCCGGCGCCAAGCCGAAGCGCGACATCATCAGCCACGGCGAATATCAGGGCGTTCACCGCGGCCGCCAGGTCGACGTTGCCAAGAAGCTATTCGCTGTCATGGGGATCGCGCGCGACGACAAGCCGATGCGGCAGGATTGGGTGTTGCGCGGCTTTCGGCAGTTCGATGCGCCGGTCTCGCTGGTGCTGACCTATGACCGGATTCTCGATCCCGGCGCAGTGTGCCACTTCGATCTCGGCGCACTCTGCTACGGCCTGGTGCTGGCGGCCTGGGACCGTGGGCTCGGCAGCGTCATCAACGGGCAGGGTATCACCCGCTCGGATATCGTGCGCGAGGTCGCCGCTATCCCCGAGGAAGAGGTCATCATGACCTGTGTCGCGATGGGTTATCCCGACGACAGTTTTCCGGCCAATGCGGTCCGGTCCGACCGCGAGTCGAATAGCGATTTCGTGCGCTATGTCGGTTTTGAGGACTGAAAGGCAATCAGATGACCACGCATGAAGAGACCGCGATGATCCGCGACACCGTCGCGCGCTTCGTCGACCGCGAACTCATTCCACTCGAGCCGCATTACCTGAAGTCCAAATTGCCGGGCGGCGGACATGAGCGATTGACGGACGCACAATGGCAGCGGCTGCGCACGGTCTCCAAGGACCTGGGACTGTGGGGGCTGGATGCGCCCGAGGACCTCGGCGGTCACGACTTGCCGACCCGCACCATGGCGGCGGTCCACGAGGAACTGGGCCGGACCTGCGTGCCGTTCGTTCTGCCGCCGGATTCGCCGAACCTGCGGATGCTGCAGGCGGTCGGCACGGCGGCCCAGAAGCAGCGCTACATGCAGCCCTATATCGAGGGGCGGATGGTGTCGGCGATTGCGATCTCCGAACCGGGCGCCGGCGGTGATCCCGCTGCGATGAAGACGCGAGCGGTGAAGGACGGCGATCAGTGGGTGTTGAACGGCCGAAAAATCTGGATCAGCAATGCCCGCGCCGCCGATTTCATCATCGTCATGGCCCGCGTCGGCAGCGATGCGCGTCAGGGCGGCATCACCTCCTTCATCGTCGAGAAAGGCACGCCCGGTTTCATCATCGAGCGCGAAATCCCGATGATCGGCGGCCACACCACCTACGAGGTCGTGTTCGAGGATTGCCGAATCCCGACCGATTCCGTGCTCGGCGAGATCGGCAAGGGTTATGCGCCGATGCAGTTGCGGCTGCGGACTCGGCGACTCGAAATGGGCTCGACCTGCATCGGCATCGCCCGCCGCGCCCGCGACATGCTGTGCGAGCACGCCAGGCAGCGCGAGACCTTTGGCGTCAAACTCGCCGAACGGCAGGCGATCCAGTGGTGGGTATCTGATATCTCCACCCGCATCCATGCATGCCGGCTGATGGTGCAGGATGCTGCCGACAAGACCGACCGTGGCGAGGACGTCAAGCAGGAGGCCTCGATGATCAAGGTGTTCGCCACCGAGATGGCCTATGAAGCCTGCGATCACGCCATGCAGACCCTCGGCGCGCTCGGCATGACCCTGGAAATTCCGCTCAGCGCGCTATGGCAGAAGGCGCGGGTGATGCGGATGTACGAGGGGCCGAGCGAGGTCCATCGTCAGGCGATCGCGCGGCGCGTGCTCGGCCTGCGCGGATAGCGCGGCGCGAGCTTCGGGTCCGCTCGGCCTCAGGCGGCCCGGACCTCCGACAGGAACCGGTTGACCTGTCCGGCCAGATCCTTGGACTGCGACGACAACTGTTCGGCAGCTCCCAGCACCTGCTGGGCTGCGGAGCCGGTGTCGTCGGCCGCCTTCTGCACGCCTGAAATGTTGGAATTGACCTCGCTGGTGCCGCGCGCGGCTTCCTGGACGCTGCGGGAGATTTCCCGGGTCGCCGAACCCTGTTCCTCGATTGCGGCCGCGATCGCGGTGCCGATCTGGTCGATCTCGCCGATGACGTTGGCGACGTTCTGAATCGCCGTCACCGTCTCGTCGCTCGCGGCCTGGATGGCTGCGATCTGTTCGGAGATTTCGGTGGTTGCCTTCGCGGTCTGGCCGGCCAGCGATTTGACCTCGGAAGCCACCACCGCGAAGCCGCGTCCGGCATCGCCTGCGCGCGCGGCCTCGATGGTCGCATTCAGCGCCAGCAGGTTGGTCTGCGCTGCGATGCTCTGGATCAGCGTCACGACGTCGCCGATCTTCTGCGCGCCTTCGGCCAGCGAACGCGCGGTATCGCCGGTGCGGCGGGCATTTTCGACCGCACGCGCCGCGATTTCGGTGGACTGCGCGACCTGTCGGCCGATCTCGGAGATCGAGGAGGTGAGTTCCTCGGTGGCGCTCGCCACGGTCTGGACGTTGGTCGAAGTCTGGGTCGAGGCCGCGGCGACGACGGCCGCCTGGCGGTTGGTGGCGGTCGCGGTCGACGACATCGACTGCGCGGTGTCTTCCATCACGGAGGAGGCTGCCGACAGCCCGCCGACCAGTTCGATCACCTTGGCTTCGAACGCGCGGGTCAGTTCGTCGAGCACCTGCG
>Ga0068855_100009216_pt1 | contig 11922 bp, 12 predicted proteins | sample KBSCornC52_FD_66592 | JGI IMG/M metagenome (GOLD analysis project Ga0068855, IMG submission 66592) | Corn rhizosphere microbial communities from Kellogg Biological Station, Michigan, USA - KBS Corn C5-2 | ecosystem: Host-associated > Plants > Roots > Rhizosphere > Soil ...
AGCCAGATTTGAGTTGTGGATGCGGTTGAGGCGATCAAATCAACACCGCCATTGTTGTCCAGGTCGCCGACCAGCAGCCTCGTTTTTCCGCCTGCAAGATCGGCGGGCGGGCTCTGCCAGCGGGCGATCTCGGCAACGTCCCATTCCGCCCCGTGATTCTTGTCGGAAATCCGCATGATCGCGCCGTCGGCCTGCAGGGCCAGAAGGTCCAGCTTGCCATCTTTGTTCACATCGGCGGCTGCGATCGCGACGGTCTTGCCGACCGTTGGCGGCATAGTGCGTTCGTGGAACAGCCCGGCGCGCTGATTGGCAAATACGTGCAGGCGCCCTGCGCTGTCGATCATGGAAGCGTCGACGCTGCCATCTCCGTCGAGATCAGCCCACACAAAGTCGCGCATCCCATCGATTCCAGCAAATGGCCGAACGACGGTCCACGTGCCATCCACACTATTGCGTAGCACGGTGGGCAAACCGGTGGGGGAGCCCAGAACAACGTCGAGGTCGCCGTCCGCCTCAACGTCGAGCGTCCACGCTCCGGTATAGTTGCCGGAGATGACCGATGCGGGCAGTTTTGAGTTTTGAGTGATATCGGAGAACGATCCGCCGGGCTGCTGCAGGTAGATCTTAATGCCGCCTGCACCGGCGAATACCAGATCGTTCTTCATGTCGAAATTGATATCGATCGGCAGGACGCCGTGTGGACCGGGCGGAGTCGCCTTCGGCCCGCCCGGAAACGGAAGGGAAGCGCCTTTGTCAAACTGAACTTCGTGGCCGTCAGCGGTGGCGATCAGCTGCGCGCCGGTCTCATCCCTATAGACGACGCCGACATACAGACACTTCGTGGCTGCGGCCGCAGACGAAAGGGAGACAGAACTGAATGAGATGGCAGTGTCGGGAGGCGCGGGAACCGCGGGCATGGGCGGAAGCTTCACGAACTGTAGGATCGGATCGCCAATGGCTTCGTTAGCGCTCGTTCCCAGCGCGGAATAGCCAAGCTGGTAGGCGCTGTTGTCCTTCAGAGTATTCTCCATGAACCGCGTGTTAAGACCGACGCCGCGCACGTCCCCTGATGCCGCGGCAGACTTCACCTTCTTAAGCCAGTCGACCGCTTCCGGCCTGAACGTTGCCGCGCGAGCTTCCAGCAAGCCAATGGCCTTCTTGAGCGATTCGGTATCGCCACGCTTTGCGGCGATGCGCGCCAGCGCCGCCTGCGCGACGAGATTATAGGGCTGGATCGCCAGAATGCCTTCGATGGCCTCCTGGTAGGTCTTGTCACCCTCCGGAGAGTTGAGTCGTTCCGCCAATTGTGCGAGAGAATAACGCGCCTTTAAGTCGTCAGGCGCTAGCTCCACCGCTTTCTTGTAGTGGTTGATCGCACCCTGTAGATCGCCCTGACGGTCTGCAAGCAGCCCGAGCAGCTTTGCTATCCCCGCGTTGTTCGAGTCGAGGCCGTTTGCCTTATTAAGATATTGAGCAGCCTTTGATAGGTCGTTCTTGCGGAGCCAGTACAGGCCGAGATTCGCCCAGCCGGCCGGTTCCTCGGGCGCTTTCTGGGTCATCTCAACTAGAAAATCGGGGACGTGCTTCGGGTCGTCGGTCTGCAGTGCGATCGATCCGATAGTGAATAGGGAGACGATCTGCGCATAACTTGCCGGGGGCGGCGCTGGCGGACCGCCACAGCTGCAGCCGCCGCTCACGAACGGCGTAGCGACCGCCAGGGCAAGCAGAACCGCCCAACGGACCGGCGACAGGCGCGACGATTTGCTCGCGCGCGCGTTATCAGGTGGAGTTGAAAGGCAATTGAGGGTCTGGTGCGCCATAACCAGTAAGTATAAGCCCATATCCTTAAAATTCGATTAGGACATTGTTAAACTGTTTTAAGGATCGATCCCGCCTCGCGATCGCCCCGTTCTACAGCCCCACCAAATACAAAAACCGAGAAAAACCGGACGGATTCCGTCCGGTTTTAAGGTTCTCTTAAGGTCCTTCCGGTACAATCGATTCTACTGTCCGCAAATGCCGTGCGATTCAGTCACTCCTGAATGCGCCGCTAAAGGTCGTAATCGTGCGAGAAGCCAGGCTTCCTGTAAACGCTTATATCCTGCCTCCTATTGCAATAGCGCTCGGCATCGCCGCCTGGGCGCTGCTGTCACGGCTGCACCTGTTTCCTGAGTCCTCGTTTCCATCGCCTTATGCCGTGTTGATAGGGTTCGCTGAGGAGTACCGGCACGGGTTGCCGGACAACATTATCGCGTCGGTATTTCGTGTCGGCGCCGGGTTTCTCATCGCGGTCCTCGTCGGGGTGCCGTTGGGCCTCTGGCTCGGCCTGAACAATCGTGCGAGGCTGGCGCTGCTCCCGATCGTCAACTTCTTTCGCAGTCTTTCTCCCCTCGCCTGGATACCGTTCGCGATCCTGTGGTTCGGGCTGGGCGACAAACCGACCATCTTTCTGATCTTTATGGCATCGGTCTTCCCGCTTACGCTCGCGACGATCGCCGGCGTTGCCAGCATCCCAGCAGTCACATTCCGCGTCGCGCGCGACTATGGAATCAGCGGACTGGGCCTGTTGACAGAGGTAACGCTGCCCGCCATCGCCCCGGACGTCATCACCGCAATGCGCGTGACAGCGGGCCTCGCCTGGGTTGTCGTAGTAGCGGCGGAGATGCTCTCCGGCAAGGATGGCCTGGGATTCGCGATCTGGGACGCACGCAACGGTCTTCGGATGGACCTTCTAGTAGTTAACATGGTTGTGATCGGAATAATCGGGGTGCTCCTGGACAGACTGCTTATGCAGCTGACCAGAATCCCTAGCGTCAGGTGGGGCTATGAGCAGTAGAGCCTCGCTCAGCCTCGAATCTGTCTCGCGATCCTTCGGCGCCGTCGAGGTGATCCGCAACCTGTCGCTCGCAGTTCGGCCGCACGAGTTTGTGGCGGTCGTCGGCCCATCCGGGTGCGGCAAGACCACGCTGCTCAACCTCATCTCCGGATACGATCGGCCCGATCGGGGCGAGGTCAAGCGCAACGGCATGCTCCGAATGATCTACCAGCAAGGCGGCCTGTTCGCCTGGCGGACCGCCGCGCAGAACATTCAGATGGGACTTCGCGACGTGCCGAACGAGCAGGATCGGAAGCGACGACTGGACGAGATGCTGAAGTTGATCGGCCTGGAGGGCTTCGGCGATCACTATCCGCATCAGCTCTCCGGTGGGATGCGACAGAGAGTGGAGCTCGGCCGCGCCCTGATCGGAGAGACCGACATCCTGCTGATGGACGAGCCGTTCTCCGCACTGGATTATCTCACTCGGATGAGAATGCGCCGCGAGCTGTCGCTGATGCTGCGGCAGCGTCCCTGCACGGTCGTGCTCGTGACTCACGATATCGAGGAGGCCGCGCAGCTCGCTGACCGAATTGTGGTTTTGACCGAGCGACCCGCGCAGATCCAATATGAGATTTGCGTCGACGTCCCGCGCCCGAGAGAGATCACGAATCCGACCGTCGTGGACGTCGTACATTGCGTGCTCGCGGAACTTGGGTTGGAATCGGCCCATTCGTCATCGCCGCCGCGCGAGCTCGCCGGCAACCGAAAAGAGGTTCAATGAAGCAGACGCTGAACAGCCCGGCTGTAAGATGGACCGCAGGAGTGATCGCGGCGATTGTGCTGCTGGTAGTACTGCGCTTTAAGCCGTGGCAGAAACCGCAGAAGGCGCTCACGGTCGCCTTTATTCCTGTTACATGCCACCTCACCTGTCCAATCACCGATTACGCTTCCAAGACTACGACCACAGGTACGCGCTTCGACGCCATGCGATTCACCGAATTTCCGTCCATCATAGAATCGCTCAAGGCGAAGAGGCTCCTCGCAGGCTTCCTGACGGTGCCGCTCGCGATGAAGCTGCGTGAACAGGGCGCTCCCATTCGGATTTGCTGTCTGGGTCACCGCGACGGGTCGCAGGTAATCATCAGGAAAGAAGATACGGCGAAGTCGATTGTCGATATGAAAGGCAAGACGATCGCCATTCCCAGCCCGCTCAGCAACGAGAACTTTGTAGTGCGCAAGGCGATGAAAGACCAGGGCCTTCAGCCGGACGACATCAAGTTTCAAGTGCTCGCGCCTCCGGATATGCCTGCAGCGCTGGCGGCCAAAGCGATCGACGGCTTCGTCGTCGCGGAGCCATTCTGCACGAAATCCCTGCTGGACGGAAGCGGTCGCGTGCTGTATTACGCCCACGACCTCTGGCCGCATTACATCTCCTGCTGCCTGGTGGCGCACGAAGACCTGATCAAAACTCACCCCGAGCAGGTAAGGGACCTCGTACGCGGAATCGTCGAGTCGGGCGAATGGGCGGAAACAAATCGCGCGGACGCAGCTAAACTCGCGGCGCCCTATTTCAGACAGGACGAGAAGCTCCTCAACACTATCCTGACTGCCAACCCGCCGCGTGTCTCCTACACGATGCTCAATCCAACCGATGCTGAGCTGCAGAAGGTGATGGACGTCGGAATTGAGCTGGGGCAGCTCAAGAAGAAGACCCCGATCTCAGAAATCATCGACCGGACCTATATCCCCGCAGAGGTTCATCCGGCGAAGATAGATATGGCCCAGTTCACGGGCACAGTCCACCCGTAGGGCGCTATCTGCGGATAGAGTGTGGCGTCGTAAGGAGGAGGCAGGTTGACTATGACTGACGTACCGGATGTTCAAGCGTTGCTGGGTTTGAAGCATCCGCCGATTGCGATCGGACTCTCGGACTCTGCTCCGGAGGGCGTGCCGGCGTGGAGTGGGGGAGCCGTGCCTTCTGGGTGCACATTCTGGCAGAAGGCGCAGCAGGGAGCAGCGTTCTACACGCGCCCTGCCGACCATTTTAATTGTGCCATCGGAGCCTACACGCACAACGTGCCGCTCCCCGGCGACCGGGCGGCGGAGCTTCCGGAGACAGTCGAGTTCCTGGTCTCAAACAACTATGTCGCGATGGAAGAAGTTCCGGGCATTCCAACGCTGGCCAAGACGCCCAATTACGTCGCCTATGCGCCCGTAAGCGGTGCACCGTTCACCGCGGATGTGGTCGTTGCGGCTGCTCAGCCTGCGCAGGCGATGCTGCTCTACGAGGCCTGCCTGAAGGCGCACGCCGCCGGAGCCGTGATGAATACGCTGGGGCGTCCCGGCTGCGCGATCATCCCGCTCGCGCTGAACAGCGGTAGCGCCTCGATCTCACTGGGATGCAAGGGCAACCGCACCTACACGGGTCTGCCGGACGGTGAGATGTACGTCTGCGTGCCTGGTTCCAAGTGGGCGGCCGTCGCGCACCAGGTGGCCGAGATCGTCAAGTCGAACGAGGCCGTCGGCGCCTACCACGCCGACCGGAAGCAGCAGTTCCAGACAGTGTGAGCAAAGTGCACCACTGCAAGCGGGGAGGGAGGCGCTCCACCACCGCCGGGCTCTCATGGAATACACCAAAGTCGTATTACATCAAGGAGATTGGAATGAAGGGTAAAATCGCAACCATCGTCTTCCGGGTCGTCGTCGCCATCCTGGCCGTCTATGCCTATTTTGGCGGCAACTGTCCCGCCCAGGGCTGCCCCGCGTGTAAGTGGATGGGGAAGTAGCATCGTTCGCCGTTCGGGCGCCGTGAGCCTCTTACAATCATGTCGTGCTGGACGGCTGCACTGATGCGGGAGCGCCGATTTGCGTTCGGTTGGCCAGTTCCAGCGCGGCGTGCAGCAGGACGTTCGCTCCCGCTTCCAGGGCCTCGGGCGGAGTGTGCTCGCGCGGGCTGTGGCTGATGCCGTCAATGCTGGGAACGAAGATCATCGCCGCCGGGCAGACCGCAGACATCAGCTGTGCGTCGTGTCCGGCGCCGGAGACCATCCGCCGGGCCGAGTGTCCCAGCAACTCCGCCGCATTTTGAACCGCGCCGATCACGCCGGAGTCGAATCTGACCGCCTTGACATGCTCCAGCGATCGAACCGTGGCTGTTACCCGTTCCTGCGAGGCCGCGCGAGCGATGTAGGAGCGAAGACGCCGCTCCGCGCGGGCGAGCACGTCCGGGTCCGGATGCCGAAGGTCGGCTCTCAGCGCCGCTCGCCCCGGTATGACATTCACGGCGTTCGGCTCGAACGCCATCACGCCGCAGGTCGCTCTCATCTCCTCGCCGATCGACAGCGCTAAGGTCCGCAGAAACGCTGCGATCCGCGCCGCGACAAGCCCGGCGTCTCTGCGCAGGCGCGTCGGCGTCGTTCCCGCGTGGTTGGCAGCGCCTTCGAGGGTGATTTCCAGCCAGGTAATGCCGACTACTCCCTCGACAACACCGATCGATGTCTGCTCCCGCTCGAGAATTGGGCCCTGCTCGATGTGGATCTCCAGGTAGGCGCCGGGGCGTATGGATACGGGATCGAGATCTCCTGCGTACCCGATCCGATCCAGCTCAGCTCCGAATGCCGTCCCGTCTTCACCGATCGCCCCGCGTGCTTCCTCAACCGTAACAGCGCCGCAAACCACGTGGCTGCCGAGCATACCGGGCGCGTATCGGACGCCTTCCTCGTTGGTAAATGAAATGACGCCGATCGGGCGCAGCGTGCTGATACCAGAATCGTGGAGCGTTTCGAGGACCTCAAGCGCGGAGAGAACGCCGTACGGACCGTCCAACCGGCCGCCGTTGCGTACAGAGTCGAGGTGCGAGCCAAGCAGGATTGGAGGCAGCTCGGCGCGGCCGGGCCGAACCGCCACAATATTGCCCACGCGATCCACGCGGGCCGTCAGTCCCAGGCGTTGCAGCCAGGTTTCGAAGATCCGCCGCCCTTCTCGATCCTCGTCCGTCAGCGCGAGGCGGCTGACGCCGCCGTCCTGCGTCGCGCCGATCGCGCCAAGCTCCGAAAGTCGATAGAGGAGCCGCCGCCTGTCGATGTGGAGCTTTTGCTGCGCTTGCTTCTCTGCCTTGTTCATGGCTCAGCCGGTTCCTGAATGTCAAGTGCGTCTCGCATTCCACCAGGATACCCGACCAGCCAATCGCGGAACAAGGAAGCGCGCTCTACCGTGCCTCCTCTCTGAGCACATAACCGGTCCCGCGGATCGTGTGGATTAACCGCCTCGAAGGATCGGGATCGACTTTCTTGCGGAGGTAGTGCACATAGACCTCGAGTACATTGCGGCCAACATCCGCATCCCTGCCCCACACCCGATCGATGATTGCGCTGCCGCTGACGATGTACCCCGGGCGGCGGAGAAGCATCTCCAACAGGCCGAACTCCTTCAGCGTGAGTTGGATCGGCTTGCCGTTTCTCGTTACCACGCGAGTTAATGGGTCCAACGTCAGTCCGGCATATTCGAGGCGCGCCTGCGGGGCGGGGCCGGGCCTTCGCATCAGGGCGCGCAGTCGGGCCAGCAGCTCGTCAAACGAGAACGGCTTGGCGAGGTAGTCGTCGCATCCATTGTTCAGTCCATCAATTCGCTCGGCTAGCGCGCTTCGCGCGGTAAGCGCCAGAACGGGCATCCCGGCGCCGCAAAGCCGGAGCTCCTGCACCATTTGTAAACCGCTCTTGCCGGGCAGCATCATGTCGAGCACGACGGCGTCGAAATCTCCTCCCTGGGCGAGGTCCAGCCCTTCTTCTCCAGTCGAGGCCGCGACGACCGTGTAGGACGCTTGCTCCAGGCCAGTTTTCAGGAGATGAGCGATTTTAGGATCGTCTTCCACCACGAGGATTCGCATCATTCCGATCGACGCCTTTCGCTGTTGTCCGGTTCTGCGGCAGCGCCGCAGGCGACGTCATGATCGCCAGGAACGCTGCCAACCTGGCCGCAGCCGATCATACGGGAGTCGGCCCGGCCGTAGCATGTCAGTCTCCCCGGAACCACACCACGGCGTATGGCGCGAGAGACTCATGGTAGGCGATGATTTCGGAACCTGACGTTTGCCTACTTTGCGATATCGCGCAGCCACGCCGCCAGATCCGGCGTGCGGAAACCGCTCGGTCCCGGGTCGCTCTTGAAGCGCACAATCCCATTCCGGTCGATACCGTAGAGCCTGTCAGGCCATGCGGCGTAGGCGCGATTCACCTGGTTGTCATCGCCGTCGATGATCGATGGCATCGTGAGCTGCAGGAGCGAAACACACACCTCCAGGTTCTTGAGCCGATCTGCAGCCGTAGACGTCTGTGGCACCACACCGAGCTGCGTGCCGCCATCGGTTGTCGGAACGTATAGGATGGAGTCCGGATGGGCTTCACGGATATAAACCAGCAGGAATGTCACACGATCTTTGTATTTCTGATACAACTTCTCAAGCGTCCCAGCCTGGGCGCGGAACGGTGGTCAAGTGTAGCTCCCGAAGATGAGCACGACCGGCTTTTTGCCGCGTGAATCTGAAAGGCTGATCTTGCTCTTGCCATCTTTCGTTATGAGCGAGAAGTCCGGCGCTAACTCACCGACTTTGGTGATGTCGTCAACATTGCGCTCGCCTGATGCAGGAGGTGTGATTCGCTCGGTATTGTCAACATCGGAAGTCGTGGGAGCATCGGTTACCGGGCGCAGCTCGATCCCGGCTGTTTTCGCGGCTGCACTGATTGCATCTGGAGTTGACGAGCCGCTCGGGACAGTGATAAGAATCCCTTCCGGTGAAGGGCGAACCTGGATCTCAGAAGATCCGGGAAGTCCTTTCAGGGCCAGCTTTAGCTTCTCGATATTTGCGGGTTCGATCGGTCCCGGTGAGATTAATTGACGAAGACCGGATGCCCCGCCGAGCGACCGTACAGAATAGCCGGCAGACTTTGCCGCCGCAGTGAACGCGCCCTCCTCGATTTCACCGACAATTAGCACGGATGCGCCTCCTGTCACAGGGTGCAGATTCACTTGATCCGCGCCAGGCAGTTTGCTCAAAGCCTCTCGAAGTCGCTTGTAATTGGCATCCGCCGATGAGCCGGAGGCGACATAGGAGCTTTCGCGCCGCAGGTCATATCCGGCAGTCTTCGCCGCTGCTACGAGCGCTGGTCCCGCGACTTCACCACGTACCCGCAGCGTGGCCCCGCCGGTACGAGCTTCCACTTGAACTTGCGAGTTCTCCGCGGCTTTCATCAGAGCGACCCGAAGCCGGGCAATATCCGCGTCGGCGGAGGGGCCTTGCGCGATGTAGGTGCGCGGCTGAGGCGGCATCAGGTCAAATCCTGCGGACATCGCCGCCGTTGCAAGTGCGCGCTGGCTCACGTCTCCTCGAATTCGAAGCGTCACACCTCCGGCGCGCTTCACGAAGTCGATCTGCTCAACTCCGTCGATCTTTTCGAGGACTTTCCGCAGCCGCGCGAGATCCGCGTCTGAAGAGGGCCCCAGGACGGTGAAAGTACGACCTTGAGCCTGCGCTTGCCCGGCCAGGCTGATCCCTTGAGATCCGGCCACAGCTGGACTGGCGTGAAGCATGATCGCCGACAGAGGCAGGAGGATGCGTGCGAGATTCTTCATGTCAGTCCTCACGGAACCAGGCGGCGGCGTTCGGGGCTAGCGACTTACGGTAGGCTACATTGCTAGTGCTGGTCGCCCGCCAGGAATCGGGGCTTCGGAACCACTTCACATGCCCGTCCGAAAGAAGATAGATCGAGCCGAGATTGTGCTTGTAGCGTCCGGCGCAATAGACGACGGCGCCTCCCTGGGCGGCAGGCGCCCCTGCGGGAACGCCTGATTCGTTACCGGTGCAGCCGGTCGTTACGTCATCGCCGCCGATCGCCGGGCGAGTGCCCATTGCGTGTGCCGCCATAACAAGCTGCGAGGGCGCATTGAAAGCCGCGAGGCCCGTCAGGCTAGGTCCGGGGAACCAGGCGTTGAGATTCTTGTTGAACATAGGCATTGTGTTGCCGTTTGCCGCGTAACTCATCGCAGGGGTTACCTGGCTCGCCGGGAACACCGTTGGGGATGGATCTCCAGGCAGGATCGGGACGGTGATATTCTGAAAATCCGGGCAAACATAGAAGGTCTTCGGCCCTACCGCCGAGGTCGTGTATCCGAAACCAGCCGCGCCGACCTTCACATACGGTTCCACCAGATCGTACCAGGTCGTCGTCGTAGCGCCGCCGTTGGAGGCGCCCCACGGGAGCTGCTCATCATAATCCGTTGCATACATAAGAACTGCCAGCCCGACTTGCTTTAGATTGGACGTACAGCTAGCCTGCCTCGCCTTGGCGCGAGCCTGAGCGAAAACCGGGAAAAGTATTGCGGCTAGTATCGCGATGATAGCGATCACAACGAGAAGTTCAATTAGCGTGAATCCGCCTCGCCTCAATGAGTGCATCGAGTATGTTCCTTTCAGTTGCGCCCTTTGCGGCGCCGGTTCGGGCTGTCTTAACGCGCGCTCACTTCGATTGAGTTGCGTCGATCACGCTGTTTGCCCGGCCAGTATAGTGTAGTGTGTGGACCTTAAGGACTGCTTAAAACGGCATTAATTCTTGCTAATCCAGAGTCGGCGTATAGCATCGCATGCAGAAGAGAGGAGTGAAAGCAAATTAACTGTGAATTAAGCGATCTTTAAGCTGCGCGGGCTATACTTTTCCAGCGATCTGCACGAGCGCGAGGGCGCGAGACTGTGACCGTGAGAGAGTGGCAGAGAGCCGGAACTGGAGGGCGCTGCTCCGTGGGCGCCGGTAGCCACGTCGTCCGCAGATTGAGATTGGAAAGGAGACCGATGAACATGAACCGTTTCGGCGCTAGCCTCGCCGTGGGTTTACTCTGCTTGCCCGCAATTCTACAGGCCCAGACAAAAGCGACGCTCGTATCGAAGGGGCCGCGATTTGAGATTAAGAAGGCCCTGACTGATGAAGGCACCACCATCGTGCTTTTTATCCAGGACACAAGCAACATCGAGCAGCAGTTCCTGGCCAGCCTTGAAAAGAATCTGCCGAAAAGCCCAAAAGTGGGGCTCGACGTTGTACGCCTCAAGGACCTCGCTGCACCCGCGGCCGTGCAATATAAGATCACCGCCACGCCAACTGCGATCGTCTACGACAGGTTTGCCCGCGAGCTGGCACGAACCGCACAGCCGGACGAGATCGTCGCGGCCGTGCGCAAGGGCCAGCTGATGGGCCGCATCAAATGGATCGATGAGGATGATCCAAATGCGCCGACAGTGTACGGAGGCCCGGCGGCCATGATCAAGCGCGGGCTGCCGGGGATCGTGAAGACGATGTCTCTCCGGCCCGACGCCTATAAGATGTTCAACATTATGTCCACGATGCATTTCAGCGACGGCTTCTTGAAGCGGCGCGAGCACGAAATGATCGCCGCCTACGTGTCGTCGCTCAACAAGTGCAAGTTTTGAGTGGGCTCACACGCCGCCGCGTTGCGGGGGCAAGGCGCAGAAGATGCACTCGTCGATGCCATCGGCACCGGCGATCTTACGAAAGTAAAGTTGTCACCCATGGACAAGGCGCTCCTCAAGTTCGTCAAGCTCTTGACGGAGACGCCATCCCACACTATCGATGCCGATGTCCAGGCAATGCGTGATGCGGGCTGGACCGATGAACAGATATGGGAAACCTCGGTCGAAGTTGGGATATTCTCCTTCCTGAACCGTATGGCAGACGCCTACGGCCTGGACTATCCGACAGGCGGTTGGTTCCCGCCGGAGTTACGCCCGAAAGCCGGAACGGAAAGCGTGCCGACAGATCCTCCGCCTGCCAGCAAGTAGCCTTAGGGAAGGATACGCGGATTACCTTTGACGGTCTCGGCGCTCGACTCATACTCAAGAGTTCTGCGAATTGGGCCGCGAAGGAACCTTCATTGAGTATACGAAGGCGCCGATCGACCAGCTGCATGCCTGGTATTTGGACGAGCCGCATCAATCGACATAGTATATGTGTACAGGCTCCTGCTTACAATTCATTGCGGATCACTTATCGGAAGCTGAGATCCAGGGCCGAACATGCCTGGAGGTCGGCTCGCTCGACGTC
>Ga0068855_100009220_pt1 | contig 11921 bp, 8 predicted proteins | sample KBSCornC52_FD_66592 | JGI IMG/M metagenome (GOLD analysis project Ga0068855, IMG submission 66592) | Corn rhizosphere microbial communities from Kellogg Biological Station, Michigan, USA - KBS Corn C5-2 | ecosystem: Host-associated > Plants > Roots > Rhizosphere > Soil ...
TCGGCGAGTTGATCGGGATGTTCGTAAAAACGTTTCGTGATCGGTGCGTAGATCGGATCCAGTTTCAGCGCCAGATCCGTCGTGAGCATCATCGGTGCATGACGCTTCTTGGGATCATGCGCATCCGGTACTGTGCCTTGTGCTTCGGGGTTTTTGGGCTTCCATTGCTTCGCGCCCGCAGGGCTCTCGGTCAGCTCCCATTCGTACTTGAATAGGTTCTCCAGAAAGCCGTTGTCCCACTTCGTGGGATTGTTGGTCCATGCGCCTTCGAGCCCGCTGGTGATTGTGTGGGTGCCTTTGCCGCTGCCATGTTTGTTGAGCCAGCCAAGACCTTGCTGCTCGATCGGGCTGCCCTCGGGTTCGGGCCCGATATTTCCTTGGGCCGGCGCGGCGCCGTGTGTCTTGCCGAAGGTGTGGCCGCCGACGATGAGCGCAACCGTCTCCTCGTCGTTCATTGCCATGCGGGCAAATGTTTCGCGAATATCTTTGGCGGAAGCGAGCGGATCAGGTTTGCCGCCGGGACCTTCGGGATTCACATAGATCAGGCCCATCTGTACGTTGGCCAGCGGCTTCGCCAGCTCTCGGTCGCCGCTGTAGCGCTCATCGCCGAGCCAAGTGTCTTCGGGACCCCAGAAAATATCTTCCGGTTCCCACACGTCGGGCCGGCCGAAACCGAAGCCGAATGTGTTGAAGCCCATCGATTCCATCGCCACGTCGCCTACGAGGATGAGCAGATCGGCCCAGGAGATTTTCTGGCCATACTTTTTCTTGATGGGCCAGAGCAGCCGCCGTGCCTTGTCGAGATTTGCGTTGTCCGGCCAGCTGTTGAGCGGAGCGAATCGCTGCTGGCCTTCGCCGCCGCCACCGCGCCCGTCGGCAATTCGGTACGTTCCGGCGGCATGCCATGTCATGCGAATGAACATCGGCCCGTAGTGGCCGTAGTCGGCCGGCCACCAGTCTTGAGAAGTGGTCATCATCTTGATGAGATCACGCTTCAACGCTTCGACGTCGAGAGATTTGAACTGCTCTGCGTAGTCGAGCTCCTCCGCCATCGGATTGGACAGATGTGAGTGAGTGTGGAGCACCGATAGGTCCAGCTGATTCGGCCACCAATCCTTGTTGGTCCTCGGCCGGCCTCGCTTGGCAGTCGGTGCAGGGATTGCTGGGTTCTCGCTTTCGCTGACGCTCTGGGTGTGTTGCTTGTCGGGCATGGCAATCCGTCCTCTAAGGTGGGCACTGCGTTGGGAAGCTATTGATGCTAGAACTCCCCGATGACGAACGCCTATATGTAGTGATCCGGTCCCGGACTCTTGCGATCGATCGAGCATCGTCGACATGTCGGCTCGCCCTTTGCTCGACCGTCTTTAGGATGAAGCAGCAGAGTCTTCTGCTTGTGATCATATCTACTGTAAACGGGTGAGCCGAGACGATCGACGCGCGGCTCAATACGCATGCGGAGGAGTAAATGTCTGACGATCCATCTCTTGCTGAATTCCTGGTTCTGTCTCGCGGCCGTTGGGACGCCGACAAATCGCCCGAGCAAATTCAACAAACCATCGATACCTTCTATACATGGATCGAGCGGCTTGCGCAGGAGGGCAAAGCCAAGCTGGGTCAGCGCCTCAAGGTCGAGGGCAGGTTCGTGTCGCGATGGGGGGCCACCGACGGGCCGTTCGCGGAAACGAAAGAAGTGATCGGCGGGTATTGGTTTTTCCTCGCACGCAATCTCGAAGAAGCCGCTGCACTGGCGGCGCAGAATCCATGCCTTGCATGCGGATTGTCATACGAGATTCGTCCCATCGAGCACGAGCGCGGGAGTGCGTACAAGGAATCCAACGAAACCCCGATCCGCGCCGAGTAGAGCAGAGAGGGCTCTAGGCTCTGGTCGGACAAAGCTCGGAATCAACGCAAGCGTGACGAAAGCGCTTTCCGGCCAGAGCCTAGCGCCCAAAGCCCAGGACCCGATGTTTTCGCTGCTACATCCGTAGGCAACGGCTCGGATATTCCGGCGACGATGCGCATACGAACTCTAAGTCCGGGATGGTTGTCTTCGAGCAGCAGCGTGCCGCCGTGCAGCTTTGCGACCGCCTCGACTAAGCTCAGGCCGAGGCCGACGCCGGGTGTGCCGCGACTCACATCGCCGCGATAGAAACGCTCGGCGACCTTGGGCTTCTCTGCATCCGGTATGCCGGGCCCGTCGTCCATGATGATGACTTCCGTCATGTCGCCGTCGGTTCGCACTTCGACCCGGATGTGACCGCATTCCGGTGCGTATTTGAGAGCATTGTCGACCAAGTTACCGACGGCCTGAGCCAGCAACAAAGGATCGCCTTGTACGCGGGCCGGTGCCGATTTGTCGCAGATCAGGCTGATGTTTTTGAGTTCTGCAGCAGGTGAATAGAACTCCGTGACTTCCGCCGCGACCTTCGCCAAATCGACCTGTACGAATCCCGAGCGGCGTAATCCTGTATCGATTTCCGCCAACCGCAACAAGGCGTTGAAGATGCCGATGACTCGATCGACGTCCTGCACGGCGGCGTCGATCTCCGCGAACGTTTCCTCGCTCGGCGGTCGATTGAGCGCCAGCTCTTCGAGTCGCGAGCGCAACTCGGCGAGCGGCGTGCGCAAGTCGTGAGCGATTGCATTCGATACGTTGCGCACGCCGTTCACGAGCTGCTCGATTTGATCGAACATGCCGTTGATGGTCGCGGAGAAGTTGTCGAGCTCGTCGTTCTTGAGCCGCGTCGGCAGACGATGTTTCCAATCGCCTTGCAGAATGGCCGACACCATTTGCCGCAAACCGTGAATGCGGGACAACAACGCCTGTTGTATCAAGATGCCGCCGATGATGCCCACCAGCGTGAGCATGACGACGGCAACGGACAATCCGCTCCAAAAATAACGCGTCAACGAATCGTATTTGGCGATGTCGCGACCGACCAAAAGGTTGTAGCCCCCGGGCAACGTCGAATACACGAATGCCACGCGTGTCGGTCGGTGATCTATGTCGACGGTTCTTGTGTACGCGCCGCGCTGTTCGGGCACACCCTCGGGCCACGCCGTGAGATTGCCGGCGAGCGGTGTGAGTTTCGCATCCGTCAAAAGCAAGATGCGCTCGCCCGGAATTTGCAGGCCGACGCGTTCGTCGATGAACGCGATCAATCCTTGCACGCCGTTGCGTTGAAACACCGTCGTCAGCCGTTCCGCATCCTCGCCCAGAATCTCTGCACGACCTGTTTCGATAGTGACTTGCCACGCGTGCCACAAAGGATATGCAAAGAGCACCAAAGCCACGAGGCCGAACGCGACGTAGCCGAACGCGAGAGCAACCGGTGATAGGCGCAACAGCTTACGCATCTGCGGACGTGATCATGTAACCGGCGTTGCGTACGGTGCGCAACATAGGACGTTCGAAATCGGCATCGATCTTTTGCCTGAGCTTGCTCACGTGCACGTCGACGACATTGGTCTGCGGGTCGAAATGATAGTCCCACACGTTTTCGAGCAGCATGGTGCGCGTGACCACTTGATCGGCATGGCGCATGAGATATTCGAGCAGCTTGAACTCGCGTGGCTGCAAGTTGATAGACCGATTGCCGCGGGTGACGCGCCGTGACAATAAATCCATGTGCAAATCACCGACGGTCAATGTCGTTTCCGCGCTTGTGCCGCGAGAACGGCGATTGAGTGCATCCAGCCGTGCGAGCAGTTCGCCGAACGCAAACGGCTTGGTGAGATAGTCATCGCCGCCGCTCGCCAAGCCGCGAATTTTCTCGTCGACCTCGGCCAAAGCGCTCAGGATCAAGATGGGCGTGAGATTGCCCGTCTGACGCAGCGCTTGAATGATGGCAAGGCCGTCGATGTGTCCAGGCAACATGCGATCCATGACGATGACATCGTAGTGCTCGCTCGCAGCCAGGAACATGCCGTCGCGGCCGTTGTCTGCGTGATCGACCGTGTGGCCCGATTCGTTCAGTCCCTTGGTGACGAAGCGAACGACGCGCTCGTTATCTTCGACCAATAGTATTTTCATGACTAAGACGCAACGAGTGACTCTGACGAAGTTGCCGGGTTCGCCGCGACGCGCTTGCGGCTCAGGCGCGCATTCAGCCGATCCAGATATAAATAGATGACGGGCGTGGTGAACAAGGTCAACGCCTGACTCAGAACAAGACCGCCGACCATCGTATATCCCAGTGGCTGCCTGAGTTCGGAGCCCGTGCCATGCCCGAGCATGAGCGGCAGCGCACCCAGCAACGCCGCCATAGTGGTCATCATGATGGGACGGAAGCGCAGCAGGCACGCTTGTCGGATGGATTCTTCCGGCGAGAGATGTTGTTCGCGCTCCGCTTGAATGGCGAAGTCCACCATCATGATGCCGTTCTTCTTCACGATGCCGATCAGCAGAATGATGCCGATGAGGGCGATGATGGACAGATCGAAACGAAACAGCATGAGCATGAGCAGCGCGCCCACGCCGGCGGAGGGCAGCGTCGAGAGAATCGTGAGCGGATGGATGTAGCTCTCGTAGAGCATGCCGAGAATGATGTAGACCACGATCAGGGCCGCGCCGATCAGATAGGGCTCGCTCTTGAGAGAACTCTGGAACGCCTGTGCTGTTCCTTGGAACGTGCCGTGGATGGAGGCGGGCACGTGGTTTGCCGCAACCGTTTTTTCGATGGCATCGACGGCTTGTCCGAGCGCGACGCCCGGCGCGAGATTGAACGACAACGTCACTGCCGGGAATTGACCTTGATGATTGATCGAGAGCGACGTGACGTGTTCGGTGTCGAACTTTGCGAACGTAGAGAGCGGGATCTGCTGGCCCGTGAGCGGCGACTTCACGTAGAGCTTGTCGAGCGTGTGCGGGTCCACTTGCAGCTGCGGTGTGATCTCTAGAATGACGTGATAGGAATTCAGTTGCGTGAAGTACTGCGAGACTTGGCGTTGGCCAAAGGCATCGTAAAGCGTTTGATCGATCACCGCAGGCTGGATGCCGAAGCGCGCAGCTTGATCGCGGTCGATGCTCAACGACAGCATGGAGCTATTGGTTTGCTGGTCGGAGGCGGCATCGCGCAGCTGCGGCAATTGTTTGAGGAGCTCCAACAGCTTCGGCGCCCACTCGTTCAACTCGTCCAAGTCCGCATCCTGCAACGTGTATTGATATTGCGTGCGCGTGGTCCGTCCACCCATGTTGAGATCTTGCGCCGCTTGCAGATACAGCGTCGCTCCTTGCACCTTGCCAAGGTTGGCACGCAGCCGCGCTATGACCTCGTCGGCACTGGCGCTGCGCTCGTCGCGGGGTTTGAGTCCGATGACAGCGAAGCCGGTATTGATAGCGCGCGAGCCGCCGACCGAGGCGCCCCAGCTCGCCACGTCAGGATCTTTCGCGATCACATCGGTGAGCTTGTGCTGTAGTTTTACCATCTGTGTGAATGACACATCCTGCGCGGCATCGGATAGCCCGGCGATGATGCCGGTGTCTTGTTGCGGAAAGAAACCCTTGGGCTCGACGATGAAAAGCAGCACGGCCGCAGCTACGGTGGCGATGAACACGCACAAGGTTGCGAATTGACGGTGCAGCACGAAATCGAGCCCGCGGCGATACGTATCGAGCATTTTGTCGAAGATCCGCTCGCTCCACATATACATACGGCCATGCGCTGCGTGTTTCTCGTCGCGCAAAAACAAAGAGCACATCATCGGCGAGAGCGTGAGCGATACGAAGGCCGAGACCAGAATGGTCATCGTCACCGTGACAGCGAACTCGCGGAACAAGCGCCCGATGATGCCGCCCATGAGCAGCAGCGGAATGAAGACCGCGATGAGCGAAATGCTGATCGACACGATAGTGAAGCCGATCTCTTGCGCGCCCTTGAGCGCCGCTTGCACGGGAGCCATGCCGCCTTCGATGTGGCGATAGATGTTCTCCAACATCACGATGGCATCGTCCACCACGAAACCGACGGCGATGGTGAGCCCCATGAGCGAAAGATTATCCAAGCTGTAATGCAGCAGGTACATGAGGCCGGCCGTGCCGAGCAGCGACAGCGGCACGGTGACTGCAGGAATGACTGTGGCCCAGCCATTGCGCAGGAACGCGAAGATGACAAGCACCACCAAGACGAATGTGATGAGTAGCGTGTCTTGAACATCGTGGACCGATGCGCGAATGGTCGTGGTGCGATCGATGAGTTTGTCTACGGTAATCGTTGGCGGCACGGCGGTCATGATGTCGGGCAAGAGTTGTTCTATGCGTGACACGACTTCGATGATGTTGCTGCCGGGCTGTTTGTAGATTTGCATGAGAATGCCGGAGCGGCCGTTCTGCCAAGCGGTGAGCTGCGTATTCTCCGGTCCGTCGACGGCGACGCCGATATCGCGAATGCGTACGGGCGCGCCGTTTTTGTAAGCGACGACGACATCGTTCCAAGGCGCCGCCTTCAGCAGTTGATCGTTGTCGTAAATGGCGAAGTTGCGTGCCACGCCGTTGATGTTGCCTTTAGGGCTATTCACGCTCGCAGTAGTGATAACGCTTGCGATATCTTCGAGCTGAATACCGAGTGCCGCGATCTTTGCCGGATCGACTTGAATACGCACGGCGGGTTTTTGCTGTCCGCCCAGAGAAACTTGCGCGACGCCTGGAATCTGCGAGATGCGTTGCGCGAGGATGTTCTCCGCATATTCGTCTACGGTGGTGAGCGGCAGCACATCCGAGTGCGCCGCCAGGATCAGGACCGCCGAATCGGCGGGATTCACCTTTCTATACGAGGGCGGCGACGGCAGATTCTTCGGCAATTGTCCGCCGGCCGCGTTGATGGCGGATTGAATGTCTTGTGCTGCGCCGTCGATGTTGCGGTCGAGATCGAATTGCACTGTGATTTGCGAATTGCCGAGCACGCTCGTCGAAGTGAGCTGAGTGACGCCCGGAATCGAGGCGAATTGATACTCGAGCGGCGTTGCGACCGATGACGCCATGGTTTCCGGATTGGCGCCGGGTAACTGCGCACTGACTTGTATGGTCGGAAAATCGACTTGCGGCAACGGCGCGACCGGCAACATGAAATAGGCCACTAGACCGACGAGCAGAATGCCCGCCATCAATAGCGACGTAGCGATGGGACGTTGAATGAAAGGCGCCGAGATGTTCACATTGCGCTACCTTTGTGCTTGTTTTGTGTAGCGCCGGCATCTGCGTGGCTTGCTTTCACTTGCGCGCCGGGATGCAAGCGGAATTGATTCGACGTGACCACTTGTTCGCCTTCTGCAAGCCCGTTTTCGATGACGGCCACGGTGCCGTTGTCGATGCCCACCTTCAACGGCCGCACTTCAAGGGTCGAATCCGCTTTGATGACGTAGGTGAACATGCCATCCGCACCCCGCAGTACCGCTGCGGATGGAATGGTGAGTGCGTTCTTTTGTCGGCGCAGCAATACGCGTGCGTTGATGAATTGTCCCGGCCACAGCGTATTGCGTTTGTTGTCGAACGTCGCTTTGAGGCGGAGGGTGCCCGTCGATTGATCGATTTGGTTGTCGAGTAACGACAGCGTGCCGCGGTCCAGTTCGGTTTGACCGTCGCGCGACAGGGCCGTCACTTCTACTGCACCGATTGCAAGCGCATTTTCGACCGGCGGTAGTGATTCCTCAGGCAGCGTGAAAATGACACTGATGGGCTGTGTTTGCGTGACGACGACGATGCCGCTGTTGTCGCTCGCACGTACGTTATTACCAGGATCGATCATGCGAATGCCGGTGCGGCCATCGATGGGCGAAGTGATATGTGCATAGTCGAGCTGCGTCTTGGCGTTGTCGATCACGGCCTGGTCGCCTTTGAGTTGCGCCGTCAATTGCTCGACCAAGGAGCGTTGTGTGTCGACTGTCTGCTTGCTCGCTAGATCGTGCGGAGCAAGCGTCACGTACCGTTCCAAGTCGCGCTTGGCGTTCGCGAGCTGTGTTTCATCCTTGAGTTTGGTCGCGACTGCTTGATCGAACGCCGCCTGATAGGGGCGCGGATCGATTTGCGCGAGTAAATCGCCTTTCTTGACCTTTTGGCCTTCGACGAAGCCGAGCTTTTCGAGCTGTCCGTCGACGCGTGCTGTGACAGTGACTGTATAGAACGCCTGCACGGTGCCGAGGCCATCCATGTAAATGGGAATATCGCTACGTCCCGCGCGCGCCGACTCCACGGAAATCGGACCCTTGCCGACGGTCGCAGCGGCGGCTGTCGCTTCGTGTTTGTCCGTGCGGTGCCAGATATAAAAGACGATCAATAAGCTCGCGGCCGCGAGCAGAATGACGCGCGTGCGGCTCAGCACGCGAAGCCGAGACGCAATCGGAGTGGAATGTTCGTTCATGAGACTACGTCGCTTGCCGAGCTTGCCAGCCGCCGCCGAGCGCATCGAAGAGCGCAATGAGGGACTGCAGATGCGAGAACTTTGCCTGTACCAGCGAGTCTTTCGCCGCGAAGAGGGCGCTTTCCGTATTGAGCACTGTAAGAATGTTGACCGTGCCCGCCCGCAATTGTGCTTGCGCCATGTCGTAGGCGCGCGCCGCTGTATCCGCCGCGACTTGTTGCCGTTGTTCCTGGTCCGCCGTTTCGCGCACCGCAATCAATGCATCCTCGACATTGCCGAATGCGGAGATCACGGCTTTGTGATACTCCGCGAGCAGTTCGGCATACCGGCCTTTGCTCAAGTCCAATTCGCCTTTGAGCGCGCCGCCGGAAAAGATCGGCTGCGCGAGCGCCGCAGTTAGAGCAAATACTCTGTTGACCGGATTGGCAATCGTGTGCGCCGCTGTGCTCACGCCACCGCCATCGGCGGTGAGACTTACGGAAGGAAAGAACGCCGCGCGTGCCGCAATGATATCTGCGTTGGCTGCACGCAAGCGCGCCTCAGCCTCCGCGATATCGGGTCTGCGCGCGAGTAACTCGGAGGGCAGGCCGGGTTCGACGGCCGGGCGCGACATGTCATCCAGCGAGGCTTCCTCCGTGATGTGGCCTAACGACGGCGGCGATTCTCCCAACAAAATCGCGAGTGCATCGATCGTTTGCTCGAGCTGCTGTTCGATTGCGGGCACGGTCGTGCTCAACGTCGCTACTGTTGTTTCCTGTTGGGCGACATCGAGTGCGTTCGTGATGCCCACGGTTTGTTCGAGTTGCAAGCCGTCGAGAATCTTCTGTGCGCTCGCCAGGTTGTCACGCGCGACTTGTAGACGCTCTCGCAATTCGAGAATGTGGAAGTACGTTGTCGCCACGCTCGTCATGACTGTGAGATCGACAGTGGCATAGTCATAACGTGAAGCTTCCGCCAGTGCTCGTGCCGAAGCGCGTCGCGCCCGATTCTTCCCCCAGAAATCGAGCTCGTAACTTGCGGAGAGTAGCGCCGTATATTGTGTCGAGGTAACGGGCGTGGGGCTGGTCGCCGTGCGCTGACGTTGGCGTGCCACGTCTGCACCCGCGTTCACTTCGGGCAGCAATGCCGCGCCCGCGATGCGGGCTTGCGCATCGGCTTGAAGAATGCGGGCGGTAGCGGCTGCGAGATCGTCGTTCGCTTGGCGCGCTTGCGCCATCAGACGATCGAGCTCGGCCGAGTTGAATGTATGCCACCACTCAATCGAAGGCGCCGATCCTTCCAGCGTGCCCGCAGTGCGCCATGCAACAGGCGCAGCTGTATCGGGGCGGCGGTATTGGGGACCGACGCTACAGGCAGCCAGAAAGAGCAATGGAAAAAGCGCCGCGGCACGCATGGGCCGCCAAAGTACGCTGCCGGCGCTTGCACCGGTATGGCCGAAAAATTAAATCGAGTTAATCAAGAAGGCCTCCACCCTAACCCTCCCCCGCTACGCGGAGGAGGGGACGAAACAACCGCGTTGTCGCTCTGATTCCCTCCCCTGCGTAGCGGGGGAGGGTTAGTAGGGTGGGGGCAGCGTACTAGCGCTTCGGCAGCATCGACTTGCGTATTTTTGCGACCACCGTGAAATTCGGATCGACTACGTTGGCAATTTCGTATTCCAGTGCCTGACCCATATACGTTTGTGCGCCGCGCTCGGTGAATCCGTAGTCGGCCATGAGCCAGCGCTGCATTTCGCTCGTGGCGTGTTGTAGCGCTTCGAGCAGAGGCCGGGTGCTCCCCAATACCATGATATGCGTTGCGTTCTCGAGGCGCGGCCACGCAATGGTTTTGTTTTTGACCAAGTCGACGCTGAATTCCACATCCATCGAGGTCTCTAAGCCGCTGCCGACGACTTCTCCTTCGCCCATGCGTGCGTGGCCGTCGCCGATGAAAAGCAAAGCGCCCGGTGCGAATACCGGCAGCATTACTTTGGCGCCCGCCACTACGCCGGCGTAATCCATGTTGCCGCCGAAATTGCCGGGCACGCCCGTCGATATGGCTTGCTCGCGTTCGGGTGCCACGCCCACGCAGCCCAACATCGGGTTGAGCGGCAGCGTGATGCCGCCGGGTTGAAAGTCTGTTTGATCGAGAGTGGCAACGCCCTTGGCTTTGTCGATCGTCCACGTGGCGCGCTTGGGTTCGCGGTCGATGCGCGCGGCAATGGCTTGCGGGTCTACGGTGTACGGAGCCAGCAAGCTGCCTGATCGTGCGGTCGCGCGGTTGGTTTCGATCTTGTGGAACGTGACCACTAGCATGTCGCCGGGTTCGGCGCCTTCTATATAGAAAGGGCCGGTTTCTGGGTTACCGCCCAACGAAACGTTTTTGCCGTTCCAGTCGTCGCCGCCTGCATCGATGGTCTTGGTGACGACCCGATCGCCGGACTTGAGCTTGAGCGCCACCGGATGGGCGCCGGAGAACGTGCGATAGAACGTCTCGGGAATGAATGTATGTGTTTCAGCCCGACTCAGTGCAGGTGAAAGCGTTAGAGCGGCAACGACGAGGGGAATGGGCAGGCGCATGTGGGCGATCTCCTTTCGACTTTCGACGTGATGTCGAGGTCATGCCCCACCCTCAAGCGGGCGGACGTGCGCCGCGGCTTGCGCTCAAACACTGGATTTCATCCAGCCGCCGGTTAGATCGATCGTGCGGCCGACCTAGCCGTTCAACCAACGGCATTCGTCGAAGAATGCGAGGTCAAGATCGAAGTGGAAGTGCTAGAGCTACCGCTTACCCACGCCCGGCGTGCGTGTGGCCCAGAACAATAGCGCCGCTCCGATTGCGGCAAGCCCTGCGCCGCGATAAGCCCAGCGAATGTCTCCTGTCATGAAGCTGCCCGGCAGAATGTTGATGCCTTGCAGTATCCAGATCGTGCCCATGATGAGCGCGAGCGCGGCGATCGATCCCAAAGCGATTTTTGCGTATTTCATTGTTTACCCTTCCTTATGATTTGGTTCACGCTGCAACAGTGAGTGCTCATTCGGGGCGCGCGGGTTGCAGAAAGGATCAATGAATGGCCAATTGGATGGATAGGCCGAGGGACGATCCGCCGTTCGATATTGCGCAATTGGAGAGCGCTCCCGTGCCGTTCACGTCGCACACATAGATGTTGCCGCTGCGCGAGCTGATGTAGGCGCGTCCATTATATATCGCAATACCCATGGGACCGTAAGCGAGAGGCGACTTGGTGCAACTCGAGAGCATCCCATTGCTGCTGTTGATTACGCAGGTGCTGATAGTGCCGTCCGTTGTGTTGGCCACGAACGCAAAATTTCCTGAGATCGCAATGTCCTCGGGACCGCTGAAACCACTGCCTGTGGCGGCGCAGTTGGACAGGGTGCCGTCTACTGCCTGTTGGCACACGGAAACGGCATCGCTGTGAGGTTGACTCGCGTAGAGATATCCGTTGGCAGAGTTGAGACCTTCGACGGTCGTTAGGCTCGATGTCTCCGTGCAATTCGACAAGCTGCCATCGTTTTGAATGTCGCAACGGAGGATGGTGTGAGATACGTTGCCGCTGGCTGCATAGAG
>Ga0068855_100009221_pt1 | contig 11921 bp, 12 predicted proteins | sample KBSCornC52_FD_66592 | JGI IMG/M metagenome (GOLD analysis project Ga0068855, IMG submission 66592) | Corn rhizosphere microbial communities from Kellogg Biological Station, Michigan, USA - KBS Corn C5-2 | ecosystem: Host-associated > Plants > Roots > Rhizosphere > Soil ...
GTGCGGCGCAGCTCGTCCCAGTTGTGCGAGATCACCACTTCCTCGTCCGCATCCGTCACGCGGCTTTCGTCCCACGCGGGGAGCGGCGGGATCGAGGACGCGGGCTGCGCGAGGATGTCGGCGGCCGCGGACTCCGAAAACACGAGGCACTCGAGGAGCGAGTTGGAGGCGAGCCGGTTCGCGCCGTGCAACCCCGTGCACGCCGCCTCGCCGAGGGCGTAGAGGTGGGGGACGTCCGTCCGGCCCTGCAGGTCCGTCACCACGCCGCCGCAGGTGTAGTGGGCCGCGGGAACGACGGGAATGGGCTCCCTTGTCATGTCGATCCCGAACTCGAGGCAGCGCGCGTAGATCGTCGGGAAGTGCTCCTTGATGAAGTCGGCGCCCTTGTGCGTGATGTCGAGATAGACGCAATCGATGCCGCGCTTCTTGATCTCGAAGTCGATCGCCCGGGCGACGATGTCGCGCGGGGCGAGCTCGCCGCGCGGGTCGTGCCGCGGCATGAAGCGCTCGCCGTCGGGAAGCTTCAGCAGCCCGCCCTCGCCGCGCACGGCTTCGGAGATCAGGAACGATTTCGCGTGCGGATGGTAGAGGCAGGTCGGGTGGAACTGGATGAATTCCATGTTGGCGATGCTCGCGCCCGCGCGCCAGCCCATCGCGACGCCGTCGCCCGTCGCCGTGTCCGGGTTCGTCGTGTAGAGGTAGACCTTGCCGGCGCCCCCGGTCGCGAGGATCGTGAAGCGCGCGCCGACCGTCTCCACGCGGCCCGCGCGGATGTCCAGGACGTAGGCGCCGAGCGACCGGTTCGGCCCCGCGCCGCCGATCTTGCGCGACGTGATGAGGTCCACGGCGATGTGCCACTCGAGGACCTCGATGTTCGGATGCGACTTCACCTGCCCCACGAGCGTCTTCTGCACGGCGCTCCCCGTGGCGTCGGCCGCGTGCACGATGCGCCGGTGGCTGTGGCCGCCTTCGCGCGTGAGGTGGAGCTCCTCGTTCACGTCGTCCCGGGTGAACGGAACGCCCTGCGCGACGAGCCACTCCACCGCGTGGCGCCCGCGCTCGACCACGAAGCGCACCGCATCGTCGTGGCAGAGCCCGGCGCCGGCGACGTGCGTGTCCCGGATGTGGTCCGCGACGGAATCGGAACCTTCCATCACCGCGGCGATCCCCCCTTGGGCCCAGCTCGAGGCACCATCCAGGAGCTCGTGCTTCGTGACGAGCGCCACCTTGCAGCGCTCGGCCAGGCGGAGCGCGGCCGACATGCCGGCCAGACCACTGCCGATCACCAGGACGTCGTAATTTTTCAACGGGGGGAGGGCAGAATGGAAAGGTTTGGGGCCATGCCGGTAGGGCGATCGGACTAGGAGAAACCCTACAGGCTCAGGAACTATTTTCCTACGCCCCTGTCTTCAGGGGCATGCTCACGAAATGCGCGCCAAAGGAATGAAAAATTTGAGCTTTATAATACCCCAGGAGGTCAAGAAGCCCTTCGTGGCCTCGCTCCCGCAGGGAGGTCTCACGGGAGGGGCTCCGAGTGCCGCAAGGCCACCCATACAGGGCCGAATGAGCGACAGGGAAGTCGACCAGCAGCTGGTCGAGCGCGCGCAGCGCGGGGAGAAGCAGGCCTTCGAGCTGCTCGTCCTCAAGTACCAGCGCAAGCTCGAACGGCTCCTCTCGCGGGTGATCCGCGACCCGGCGGAAATCGAGGATGTGGCCCAGGAAGCCTTCATCAAGGCGTACCGGGCGCTGCCCAACTTCCGGGGCGACAGCGCGTTCTACACGTGGCTCTACCGCATCGGCATCAACACGGCGAAGAACTACCTCATCGCCCTGGGCCGGCGCGCGCCCACCTCGACGGAATTCGACAGCGAGGAGGCGGAGGGCTTCGAGGACGCCGCGGGATTGCGCGACATCAACACGCCGGAGAGCGAGCTCGCGAGCAAGCAGATCGCCCAGACCGTGAACGACGCGATCGGCGCGCTCCCGGAGGAGCTGCGCACCGCGATCACGCTGCGCGAGCTGGACGGCCTCTCGTACGAGGAAATCGCGCAGATCATGAATTGCCCGATCGGAACGGTCCGGTCGCGCATCTTCCGGGCCCGCGAGGCCGTGGCGGAGAAGCTCCGGCCGCAGCTCGGAACGAGCAAGGACAAACGCTGGTAATAACGACTGTCGGGGCCGCAGACCCCTTGAGCAGAGGCCCGCGCCGAAGAGCGCGGTCCCTAGTGAACAGGAGCAGGACATGACACAGGAAATCTCCTCGCTGATGGATGGCGAGCTGGAAGGCCGCGAAGCCGAGGTCGCGCTCGGCGCTTGTTGCGGCGACGAGGGCCTGAGGCGCAACTGGCACCTCTATCACGTGATCGGCGACGCGATGCGCGGGCAGGCGCCCTCGACGCTCGCGATGCCGCGGAAAGTCCTCGAGAAGCTGAACGCGCAGCCCACCGTGCTCGCGCCCCGCAGGCGCGTGCCGGCCACGGTGACGCGCGTGGCGCTCGCGGCCGCGGCCTCGGTCGCGACGGTCGGCGTCGTCGGCTGGCTCGGCTCCCAGGGCGCAAGCCCGGTGGCCGACCCGGTCGTCGCGAAGACGTCCGCGCCCACCGCGTCGCCGCTGCAGCCGGTCGCGAGCACCGCGACCGTCCCTGTCCCGGCGCTGAACGTGCAGGAGTATCTCGTCGCGCATCGCCAGGTGCCGACGCCGGACCTCTATCGCCCCGTGACGAATCGCACGCCGGCCACCGCCGTCGCTCGATGAAGTCCGCCGTGCGCGGCCGCTCGCTCGCGGTGCTCGCGCTGGGCGTCGCTTGCGGCGCCCAGGCGGGCGCGCCCGCGGACGCGCTCGGCTGGCTGCAGCGCGCCGCCGAGGCCGCGCGCAACGCCTCCTACGCGGGCACCTTCGTGCACAGCAACGGCGAGCGCACGTCGACCATCCGCATCACGCACGTGAGCGTGAACGGCGACGAGCACGAGCGCATCGAGGCGCTCGACGGCCCGCCCTACGAGATCGTGCGCCGCAACGAGGAGATGTTCTGCTACTTCCCGGACGCGAAGACGGTGCGGCTCGACCGGCGCGTGAACGCGCGGTTCTTCCCGTCGCTCTTCCGCGCGCCCGCCGACGTCATCGCCCACAGCTACGACGTGAAGCTCGGGAACGTCGAGCACGTGCTGGGCTACGACTGCCGCTGGATCCGCCTCGAGCCGCACGATACGAGCCGCTTCAGCGAGCGGCTCTGCTCCGAGGTGGGCTCCGGGCTCGTCGTCCGCGCCAAGACGCTGAGCGTGCAGGGCCAGGTGATCGAGCAGTACACGTTCACCGACCTCAAGCTCGGGCCCCAGGTCGCGCGCGGCGACGTGAAATCGATCTTCGAGGCGCGCGTGAAGCAGTGGATCACCGATGCGCAGCCGCGCGAGGAGGCGAAGGGCGTCGATACCGGCTGGACCGTGACGAGCCTTCCGCAGGGATTCGAGAAGGTGACGGAGCTTCGGCGCACGCTTCCCGGCCGGCCGCACCCGGTCTCCCAGCTCATCTACAGCGACGGGCTCGCGAGCCTCTCCGTCTTCGTCGAGCCGAACGGCGCGCCCACGCGCACGGCGGAAGCCTCGAGCGAGGACGGCACCACGACGTTCTTCGTCCGTCCCATGGGCGAGCAGCTCGTGACCGTCCTGGGCGAGGTGCCGCTCGCGACGGCGGAGCTGGTCGGGCGCAGCGTCGCCCATCGCCCCTGAATTCCGTAAGATCCCACACTCGAAATCCCGTCCCGCTTCCCCCATCTCAGGGGGAATGGCCAATCGGGGCCGTTCCATCAGAGGATCCCACACAATGAACCGACTGCAGGCCTATCTCCTCAGCGCACTCCTGGCTTTCGGCGCGAGCGCCGCCGCCCAGGCCCAGGGAAGGCCCAACAACGTGCCGAGCATGCCCGGCGCGGGCGCCCAGGTCCTTCCGGACTTCGCCGACCTCGTCGAGAAGTACGGGCCCGCGATCGTGAACATCAACACCGAGACGCGCATGCAGCCGCGGCAGGGCATCCCCGGCCTCTCGGAAGACGATCCGTTCTACGAGTTCTTCAAGCGCTTCATGCCGCCCGACCAGCAGGGTCGCCAGGGACCGCGCGGAGGCGACAATCCGAAGGGCACGCCCGCGCCGAAGGGCCCGCTGCGGCCGTTCGGGCTCGGCTCGGGCTTCATCGTGTCCCCCGACGGATACATCGTCACCAACGCGCACGTCGTCGAGAACGCGGAGGAGATCAAGGTCCGCCTCACCGACAAGCGCGAGTTCAAGGCGAAGGTGATCGGCGTCGACATGCGCAGCGACGTCGCGGTCATCAAGGTCGACGCGACGAGCCTTCCCATCGTGAAGATCGGCGACTCGAGGAAGCTCAGGCCCGGCGAATGGGTGATCGCGATCGGCTCGCCCTACGGCTTCGCGAACACCGTCACCGCGGGCATCGTGAGCGCGACCAGCCGCGACAACCTCTCGCAGGACCCGAACATGGACGCGGTGCCGTTCATCCAGACGGATGTCGCGGTGAACCCGGGCAACTCCGGCGGGCCGCTCCTCAACATGCGCGGCGAGGTGGTCGGGATCAACTCCCAGATCTTTTCGCGGACCGGCGCCTTCGCGGGCATCTCCTTCGCGATCCCGATCGACTACGCGTACGGCGTGGCCGAGCAGCTCATCAAGACGGGCCACGTCACGCGCGGCCGCATCGGCGTCGGCATCGTCAACGTGACGCGCGACCTCGCCGATAGCCTGGGCCTGCCGAAGGCTTCCGGCGCGGCGGTGGGAAGCGTCGAGGACGCGTCTCCCGCGGCGAAAGCCGGGTTGGAAGCGGGCGACGTCATCACGAAGATCGACGGGCGCAACGTCGACGGCTCGGCCGACCTCTCGCGCACCATCCGCGGCCTCAAGCCCGGCTCCAAGGTGCACCTCACCGTCTGGCGCAACGGCAAGTCGCGCGAGGTGACCGTGAACGTGGGCGAGTTCAAGGACGAGGACGAGACGAAGACCGCCTCGACCGCGAGCGCGAAGCCCGAGGCGAAGCCCGGGAAGCTCGGGCTCGCGGTGACCGACATCCCCGCCGAGCAGAAGAAGGCGCTGAAGCTTTCCGGCGGCGTCGCCGTCGAGGCGGTCGACGGGGCGGCGCTCGCGGCGGGCATCCAGCCGGGCGACGTGATCCTGCGCGTGAACAACACCGACGTCCCGAACGCGAAGGCCTTCAACGACGCGATGGCGAAGCTCGAGCCGAAGAAGCCCGTCGCGCTCCTCGTGCGCGACGAGAACGGCACGCGCTTCGCGATCATCCGGCCGGACACGGATTGATCCCGAAGCCCAAGCTCACCGTCCTGTCTCGCGAGGATTGCCACCTTTGCGAGGAGCTCATCGCGGCCCTGAAGCAGTACCAGGGCCGCTATACCTTCGAGATCGAGGTGATCGACGTCGACCGCCATCCGCGGCTGGAGGAGAAGTGGGGCGACAAGGTGCCGGTGCTGCTCGACGGGGAGCGCGAGATCTGCCATTACTTCCTCGACCACGATGCCGTCGATGCGCGGTTGGGACGAATGAAGTAGAATTGCTGCACCGCACGAGGGCGCGTCAAAGGGGCACGGCAGCGTGCCCCTTTGATTTTCCCCCTCCCCCTTGGGGGAGGGCCGGGGAGGGGGTGATGATCGCCGGCACGACCCTCTCCCCATCCCTCTCCCAAGGGAGAGGGAGCAAACGTGGGACACGTTTTCGCGTGTGCCCCCATCGTCAATGGACCAGATCCGCAACTTCTCCATCATCGCGCACATCGACCACGGCAAGAGCACGCTCGCCGACCGGTTGATCGAGCGCACGGGCGGCCTTTCCTCGCGCGAGATGGAGGCGCAGGTGCTCGACTCGATGGAGCTCGAGCGCGAGCGCGGCATCACGATCAAGGCGCAGACCGCGGCGCTGCGCTACACGGCGCGCGACGGGCGGGATTACCTCCTCAACCTCATCGACACCCCGGGCCACGTGGATTTCTCCTACGAGGTCTCGCGTTCCCTCTCGGCCTGCGAAGGCGCGCTCCTCGTGGTCGACGCCTCGCAGGGCGTGGAGGCGCAGACGGTCGCGAACTGCTACACCGCGACCGAGCTCGGCGTCGAGGTGGTGCCGGTCCTCAACAAGATCGACCTCCCGAGCGCGCAGCCCGAGCGCGTGATCCAGGAGATCGAGGACGTGATCGGCATCCACGCCTCCGACGCGATCCGCTGCAGCGCGAAGACGGGCGAGGGGATCGACGAGGTGCTCGAGGGCGTCATCGCGCGCATTCCGCCGCCGAGGGGCGAGCCTTCAGCCCCGCTTAAGGCGCTCGTGATCGACTCCTGGTTCGACAACTACGTGGGCGTGGTCATGCTGGTGCGAGTGGTCGACGGGACGCTCAAGCCCCGCGACCGCATCCGCCTGATGGCGACCGGAGCCGTGCACGAATGCGAGCAGGTCGGCGTCTTCACGCCCAAGTCGGTCGCCCGCGAGAGCCTCTCGGCGGGCGAGGTGGGCTTCGTCATCGCGGGCGTGAAGGAGCTCCACGAGGCGAAGGTGGGCGACACGGTCACCCTCGCCGACAATCCCGCCGCCGAGCCGCTCCCCGGGTTCAAGGAGATCAAGCCGCAGGTCTTCGCGGGCCTCTATCCCGTCGAATCGAACCAGTACGAGGCGCTGCGCGACGCGCTCACGAAGCTGCAGCTGAACGACGCGAGCCTGCGCTTCGAGCCGGAGACCTCGCAGGCGCTCGGCTTCGGGTTCCGTTGCGGCTTCCTCGGGCTCCTGCACATGGACATCGTCCAGGAGCGGCTCGAGCGCGAGTACGACATGGAGCTCATCACCACGGCGCCCACCGTGGTCTACCAGGTGAAGCTCAAGGACGGCACCGTCCTCGACATCGAGAACCCCTCGAAGCTTCCGGATCCGTCGGCGATCGAGGAGATCCGCGAGCCCATCATCCGCGCGACGATCCTCATGCCCCAGGAATACGTGGGGCCCGTGATGACGCTCTGCACCCAGAAGCGCGGAGCGCAGGTGAACATGCAGTACGTCGGCCGCCAGGTGATCCTCACCTACGACCTGCCGTTGAACGAAGTGGTGATGGACTTCTTCGACAAGCTGAAGAGCAATACCAGCGGCTACGCGTCCCTCGACTACGACTTCAAGGAATTCCGCGCGGGCGACCTCGTCCGCCTGGACATCCTCATCAACGGCGACCGCGTCGATGCGCTCTCCCTCATCGTCCACCGCGAGAACTCCAAGTACCGCGGACGCGACCTCGCCTCGCGCATGCGCGGCCTCATCCCGCGCCAGATGTTCGACGTCGCGGTGCAGGCGGCCATCGGCGGGGACATCATCGCGCGCGAGAACATCAAGGCGCTGAGGAAGAACGTGCTCGCCAAGTGCTACGGCGGCGACGTCACGCGCAAGAGGAAGCTCCTCGAGAAGCAGAAGGCGGGCAAGAAGCGCATGAAGCAGGTGGGCAGCGTCGAGATCCCCCAGGAGGCGTTCCTCGCCATCCTTCAGGTCGAGAAATGATCCAACCTGGAACGCAAGAAAAATGACTAAAGCCGGAAACACGGAGGACACGGAGGACCACGGAGGACACAGAGAAAAGCAAAGGAGAATCATGGCGGAGATTCGGGGCACGGAACCGCGACGCAATCATCCGCCCGCCTTGTCTTGCTTTTCTCCGTGTCCTCCGTGGTCCTCCGTGTCCTCCGTGTTCCTGTCTTGAACAAAAGCGGAGCGTAACGAGATGCCACAAGGCGGACTGGACTGGGAAACGATCGCGCTCATCGCCGCGGCGGCGAGCGCGCTGGTGATCGTGTGGGATTTCGTCGCGGGCCGCACCGGCTCGGCGCGCTCGGATGCGCGCAAGGGCCTGCTCGAGGTCGCGTGGCCGGTGCTCTTCATCTCGGTGATGGGCCTCCTCCTCAAGTTCACGGATTTCGCGGCCGTGCTCCTCCTCGCCGCGGTGATCACCGGCCTCATCTGGCTCTGGGACGCGAAGTGGGCCCGCAAGCGCCGCACGGCGGGGGAACCCGAGCCCGTCGTGGTCGACATGGCGCGCGCGTTCTTTCCCGTGATCGTGGTCGTGTTCCTCATCCGCTCGTTCTGGGTCGAGCCCTTCAAGATCCCGTCCGGGTCGATGAAGCCCACGCTCCTCGTCGGCGACTTCATCCTCGTGAACAAGTACACCTACGGCATCCGGATTCCCGTCATCAACAAGAAGGTGATCGACGTGGGCCCGCTGCATCGCGGCGATGTGGTGGTGTTCCGCTATCCCGCCGATCCCACCGTCGACTACATCAAGCGGGTCGTCGGCCTCCCGGGCGACAAGGTGGTCTATCACGCGAAGCGCCTCACGATCAACGGCACCGCGGTCCCGATGCGGCCGGAGGGCTTCTATACGGATGCCGAGCTCAACTACCTGAGGCTTCCGACGTGGACCGAGACGCTCGGCAACCATACGCACAGCGTGATGGTCGTGCCCGCGCAGCCGCCGGTGGATCTCGCGCAGGTCCGGCAATTCCCCTATCGCGACAATTGCGAATACAATGACGAGGGCTTCGCGTGCACCGTCCCGCCCGGTCACTACTTCATGATGGGCGACAACCGGGACCAGAGCAGCGACAGCCGGTACTGGGGGTTCGTCCCGGACGAGAACATCAAGGGCCGCGCGTTCCTCGTGTGGATGAACTTCGGCGACTTCAGGCGCATCGGAAACTCGATCGAATAACAACAGGGCGTGCGTGCGCCCGCGTCGACCAAGGGAGGGGTTACATGTCACAGCAGCGCGGCTTGTCGCTCATGGGGCTCATCGTGACGCTGGCAATCCTCGGGTTCCTCGCGGTCATGGGGGCGAAGCTGCTGCCCGTGTACATCGAGTACTTCAGCGTGAAGAAGATCCTCGCCGCGATGGACTACAACGGCGAGACCAAGGGAACGGTCGCGGAGATCCGCCGGCACTACGAGACGCGCAACGCCATCGAGGACGTGAAGAGCGTGCACGGCAGCGATCTCGAGATCACGAAGGAGGGCGGCGAGACCGTCGTCTCGGCCAACTGGTCGGTGAAGGTCCCCCTGGTCGCCAACGTGAGCGCCTGCCTCGACTTCTCCGCCTCCACGGCGAAGCAGTGACCCGCAAGGCGGGACGAAGCGCCGAACCGCTCGAGGGACTCGCCGAGCTGGAACGCCGCCTCGGACACGCCTTCGCATCGCCGGAGCTCGCGCGCCAGGCGCTCACCCACCGCAGCTTCGGCACGCCGCACAACGAGCGGCTCGAGTTCCTCGGGGACAGCCTCCTCAACTGCGCGGTCGCAACCGTCCTCTACGAGCGCTTCCCGGCGCTCCCCGAAGGCGACCTCTCGCGCCTGCGCGCGGCGCTCGTGAACCAGTCGTCGCTTTCGCAGATCGCCCAGGGCCTCGGGCTCGGCGAGCGGCTGCGCCTGGGCGAGGGCGAGCTCAAGAGCGGCGGCTTCCGGCGTCCCTCGATCCTCGCCGACGCGCTCGAGGCGCTCCTCGGCGCGGTCTACCTCGACGCGGGGTTCGACGCGCTGCGCTCGATCGTCGGCCGCGTCTTCGCCGATCGCCTCGAGCGCGCCGAGAAGGCGCCGGTCGACAAGGATCCGAAGACCGAGCTCCAGGAGCACCTCCAGGGGCGGCGCCTGCAATTGCCGCGCTACGCCGTCACGAAGACCGAGGGCGAGGCCCACGACCAGCTCTTCACCGTCGAATGCCGCGTCGACGACCTCGCGCTCTCCGCGACGGGCACGGGCGCGAGCCGGCGCGCGGCCGAGCAGGCGGCGGCCGCGGGCGTCCTCGCCAGGCTCGAGAGGCCGGCGCGCCGCCGCAAGTCATGAGCGCGCCGGAGTTCCGCACCGGCACGGTCGCGATCGTCGGCCGGCCCAACGTCGGGAAGTCCACGCTCCTCAACGCGCTCGTCGGCGCGCACGTCGCGATCACGTCGCGCAAGCCGCAGACGACGCGCCATCGCCTCCTCGGGATCCACACCGACGAGCGCTCGCAGGTGCTCTTCGTCGACACGCCGGGGTTCCAGACGCGGCACGCCAATGCGCTCAACCGCACGATGAACCGCACGGTGGGCCAGGTCGCGAGGGAAGTCGACGCCGTCCTCTTCGTGATCGAGGCGCACGGATGGGACGAGCGCGACGATCCGGTGCTCGCGCTCATCCCGCCGAAGGCACCCGTCGTCCTCGCGCTCAACAAGGTGGACAAGGTGCGCGACAGGGCGCGGGTCGCCGCGACCCTCGTCGATGCGTCGAAGCGGCGCGACTTCGCGGCGCTGGTCCCGGTGAGCGCGGCGAAGGGCACGCAGCTTCGCGCGCTCGTGGGCGAGATCCGCAAGCTCCTCCCCGTCGGCCCTCCCGCCTACGCGCCGGACGAGATCACGGATCGGCCCGAGCGCTTCCTCGCCGCCGAGCTCGTCCGCGAGCGCATCTTCCGGCTGCTGGGCGACGAGCTGCCGTACTCGACCGCGGTGGATGTCGAGAAATTCGAGGTGGAGGGAAACCTGCGGCGCATCGCGGCGACGATCTATGTCGACAAGCCGGGCCACAAGGCGATCGTGATCGGCGAGAAGGGCGCGACCCTCAAGCGGATCGGGACCGAGGCGCGCCACGCGATGGAGGCGCTCTTCGGCTCGAAGGTCTTCCTCGAGACCCACGTGCGGGTGAAAAGCGGCTGGGCCGACAACGAGGCGGCGCTGCGTCTCCTGGGTTACCGGTAAATCGTTCCTTCGCGCCGGCCGTCCCCGGGTCCCGGGACGGAATTTCCGCGGCGGCAAATCCAATCGGCGGCGTTCGACGTTTCGTCGGATAGGCAATGTCGAGAAGGCGGATCCGCATGGGGCAGGAGAGCGAAAGCGGCGAAGGGCCGGCGATGCTGGACGCGAGGGTGCGCTTGCTGCACGCCGCGAGCCAGGTGGCAGGGGGGGTCACGCCGCTCGCCGAGCGGCTGGGAATCAGCGAAGCGATGCTCAGGAAGTACGTGGCGGGCGTCTTTCCGCTGCCGGATCCGCTGCTGCTCCAGGCGCTCGACTTCATCGAGGAGCACCGCCAGGCAGGTCCCTCTCTTGGCCTCACGGACGATCGCACGGGCCCGGGATCGAACCCATGAAGCGCCTTGCGAAACGCGCCGGTCCTTGCGAAAATTCTACATTGTGGAATCGCGAGAACATCTCGAGGAACATCTGCCCGAGACCCCGCCGTTCGGCACGCTCGGGGACGTCCTCTACGCAAAAAAGGGCCAGCGCCTCGTTCCGGAGGCGGAATGGGCCGGGCTCGTTCATGCCGTCGCCGCCGGGAACCAGGCGGCTCTCCACGGACTCTACGAGCGGACGCATCGCCTCGTCTTCACGCTCGCCGTGCGCCTCACCGGCCACCGCGAGACCGCGGAGGAGGTCACGCTCGATGTCTTCCACGAAGTCTGGCGCCGCGCGGCGGGATACGATCCGGTGAACGGGACCGTCCTCGGCTGGGTCATGAACATCGCGCGCTCGCGGGCGATCGATCGCGTGCGATTCGAGCAGCGCCAGAAACGGCGCGAGCCGGCCGGGGCGGAGGCCGCGCAATCGGCGGAAGCCGCCGCGCCATCGGCCGATCCCAGCGAGATCGTGGAGCTGCGCCAGGAAGGCCGCGCGCTCAAGGCCGCGCTCTGCGTGCTCGCGCCGGAGGAGCGGCAGGCGATCGAGGCGGCATTCCTCTCCGGCCTCACCCATTCCGAGGTGGCCGTCCTGCTGGAACAGCCGCTCGGCACCGTCAAGACGCGGATCCGCTCCGGCCTGCAGAAGCTTCGGCAGGCGATGGGCGCCGGAGCGAGGCCCGCATGAGCACGGGCGCGGACATGAAACCCGAGAACCGCTGCGAGCAATCGGAGCGCGTGAACGCCC
>Ga0068855_100009224_pt1 | contig 11919 bp, 11 predicted proteins | sample KBSCornC52_FD_66592 | JGI IMG/M metagenome (GOLD analysis project Ga0068855, IMG submission 66592) | Corn rhizosphere microbial communities from Kellogg Biological Station, Michigan, USA - KBS Corn C5-2 | ecosystem: Host-associated > Plants > Roots > Rhizosphere > Soil ...
TGCGACAAAACGCTTTCGATCGTGTCCCGCAAAAAATCGGCCTGGTTGTACGCCGGCGTCACTACCGTAACAAATGGTAAAGTTTCGCTCATACGAAAAATATTTTACTGGGATAAAAGGGATGAAGGACGTGAAACCAAAACCTCAATTGTTTCCGATCCCTTTTATCCGCTTTATTCCTGTTAATTCATGCTGCAGCGGTTTTCCCGTCCTGTGCTGCAATAATTTCCTCGCAGATCGTCGGCAGATCCTTCGTAATGTCCCAATTCGGATAATGGCTTTTCAATTTTGTAAGGTCGCTGATGTAGCAGATATGATCGCCGATGCGGTTCTGGTCCGTGTATGTCGAATTCAGCTTTTTGCCGGTCATATCTTCGACCATCCTGATGCATTCCATCATCGAAGCGCTGTTGCCGCGTCCGCCGCCAAGGTTGTAAACCTCGCCGGGCCTCGGAGCCTTTATAAATTCCTCAAACGCCCGCACGACGTCGTGGCTGTGTATCTGGTCCCGCACCTGTTTTCCCTTGTAGCCAAATATCGTGTACGGCCCGCCACTGACGATCTGTTTGACCAGATAGGACAAAAAGCCGTGCAGCTCGACGCCGGAGTGCGAAGGTCCGGTAAGACATCCGCCGCGAAAGACGCCGACCGGCATATTAAAATACTTGCCGTATTCCTGTGCCATTACGTCGCCCGCCGTTTTCGACGCGCCGAAAAGTGAATGCAGCGTCCGGTCGATGCGGCATTCCTCAGTGATGCCGTTGTAATCCTTCGGGTCGGCGTATTCCCAACGCGTCTCAAGCTCTTTCATCGGCAGCTCGTTGGGCGAGTCGCCATAGACCTTGTTCGTGCTGACCTGAATGAACGGCGATTCGGGAAAATTCTGCCGCGTCGCTTCGAGTAGGTTCACCGTCCCGACGGCGTTCACGTCAAAATCCATCAATGCGATCTGCGCCGCCTTATCGTGCGAAGGCTGTGCCGCACAGTGTATCACCGCGTCGAATTTGTTCTCGCCGAAGAATTTAAAAACGTCCTCGCGATTTCTTATGTCGAGGTCCGTGTGCTTAAAGTTTTTTGTAGTAGCCAGCAACCGGTCACGGTTCCACGACGTATCGCCCTGCGGCCCAAAAAACACCTGCCGCATATTGTTGTCAATGCCGACAACCTCGTGTCCCTGCCCGTCAAAGTACGTCACCGCCTCCGACCCTATCAACCCGCTCGATCCCGTCACTAATATTTTCATTTTTTTATTTCTGTTTCGTGTTTTTCGTGTGTTTCGCGGTTAAACCCTCTTTTCCATTCGTGTTAATTCGTGGCTCTCAAAGCTCCCCTCCCAGATTAGGAGGGGCAGCGGCGCTTCGCCGACGGGGTGGTAGAAAAACCCACCTCATACAAAACTCTTCGCTTTCGCCTTTATCCGTCTCAGCCAAAGCGGATACTTCGATCGGCAGCTTTCCATCAGCGGAAAGTCCGGCTGCGGCTGCCGCGGGGTTGCCCTTGCGTCACGAACCGCGCGTTCAAAGCATTTTTCATATGCCTCGACCATTCGTTCGACGCTGTACTGCTTACCGGTCCGCCATGCCTTTTGTCTAAATTCTAACAATTTTTCCGGGGTTTCTGCCAAATAAACAATTTTTTCGGCAAACGCCTCGACATCTCCGACCGGTACGACGAACCCGTTTTCGCCGTCCGTTACAAGCTGTTTATTGCCGCTTCTTATGTCGGTCACGACCGGGCAGCAGCCGTTCGCCATCGCCTCGACCAGAGCGATGCAAAACCCCTCGTACGCCGAAACAAGCGTAAAAACGTCCGATTTCCGCAACAGATCGATCACTTCGGCAGAACCGAGCCAGCCGTGCAAAACAACATTTCCACGCTCGATCTGCTCGCTTAAAAGATCCTTAACCTTCGGCATCTCTTCGCCGTCGCCGACTATATCGAACCTAAAATCGATTCCACGCTCCGACAGCAGCCTGATCACCCTGATCAGGTCCGATATCCGTTTCTGATGCTCATCCAGCCGCCCGACATAGATCAGTGACGGCCCAACGCGCTTAAGTTTGTTATCGTGCGGCACCGTTGAGCTTGTTTCAACGCCGTACGGTATCCATTCGACGCTGTCGTCGTTCATCTCCGATTCGATAATGAAATTTCGGCAAATCGCCTCGCTAACCCCAACGACCCGGGTTAAAAATTCCGAATAGTGTTTAACTGGCAGATAAAAAGTGTTGGAATCATTATGCGCAATCATCATTGTCGCAATATTTGGGACAATATAAGGCAGTGCTGTCCAGCCGATATCGTAGGAACCTGAAATCAGGTAGACGTCGGGTGACAAGCGATTCACCCACTCCGCAAATAGCCCAGATGTATCCTCGACAAGACCTGCAATCTTCCAAGGCCGCTCAGATACAATTGCTCCTGATTCGTATATCTGATTCCTAACTATCTTATTCGGCTGCGCCTTGACGGCAAGATGAACATCATGTCCGGCACGAACGAGACCGCCCATAAGACCAGGAAGGTACATGTGTCCTCCGCCAACCCGAATATCGTCGTTCGTTGTGTCGACAAAAAGTATCTTCATTATTATGGTCAACTCACTTGAGCTGGTAGTTCAGCCGCAGCCAAAAGTGGGGTATTTTCTACTGTCTTCAGAACTCTGCACGGGCTCCCAGCACAAATCGAATCTGCAGGCATGTCTTTCGTTATAACACTGCCCGCTCCGATAATTGAATTTCTGCCGATGCGGACCCCTTTGAGGACTATACAATTGAGACCGAGCCAAACATTGTCTTCAATAACGATTTCTTTCGAGACTATTTTACGCGGGTTATCTCTATCTAGCGGATCCAACGCATGCCAGTCAAAATCTGTGATATATGAGTTTGCGCCAACGATAACGTTATTCCCAATTTCCAAGTGCTCTTTGACCCCGATGCTAACACCACTAAAACCGCAATCGTCTCCAATCTTAATTATAGCTTGGGGAGAATGCGTCGAAATAATGCATGGACGCGTTACCCCGATCAAATTTGAATCGAAATCTGACCGAAAAACACACCGGTTGCCTATTTCGATTTCAGAACCGTGCTCCATATAAATGACTGGCTGCTTCCAAAATTTACAGTCTCTTCCCAATCGAATTCCGTAAAAATGCGAAAACGCATACATATACCGCGTATGGACCCATGCCCTAGTGGACAGCCTGTAATGTCTGAGTCTATTTATGATCTTTATCGCGAGAGCCAATATTCCTAATCTCCTAACCAAATCATATCTATTCAACGGATACCATTGACGGTGTACGGTTCACTATGAAAATCGCATCCGCATTTGTTGGCAGTGACCGACGAGGAAAATATTTGTCTCGCATCAATAGGAATGGCCTCTCGATCACCTTTGAAAGCACTATGCCCAAATTAATACTGAATACGAAATATAGCCCAAAACTCAATGCAACCCAACCCCATCCCCATTCACCGGAACGATACTTCGCTTCCGCATAACCTTCACCGACTAGATAACGCACGATATACATGTGGAAAAGGTAAATGCCGTACGAATAAAAACCGACCTTCCGTGCAATGAATTCATACGGACGACGCCCGATAATTCGGCTTACTTTCGCGTTTATATTATCTTCAAACAAGAATACTAAGAGAAGAAGCCCGAACGCGGCGGCGATCAACGAAAATCCGACCGTCCTGACAAAATATGAATCAAGAACGTCAACAAATGGCGTAAAACTCAATAGCGGAATGATTAGGGCGAAAAATACAATTCTATATTTCTGATAAAATTCCTTCAGCCTTTCATATTCAAAGTGATAGAAATACGCTATAACTACCCCGACGAATAAGGAATCTATCCTCAAATGGGTCGCCGTGAAGGTAGCGATGTTCGATGTATAAAGGTTTGTGATGATTCGAAGCAAAAGGCAAGTTACAAAAATGCAAATGCCAATTCGCAGAAAAACGCGATGGTTAAGCTTTTTGCGGACGATCAAAAACCAAATGAGTGTCACCAGAAGTAAATAAAAATGTTCCTCTACCGCCAAGGACCAATGGTGTCCCCAAAAGCCAAAAAAGTAACTCTGAAGAAAGAATACCTCGATAACCAGACCAATGATCAGTCCGTTATCGTTCAGGATCAGGAGATGTGCGCTTGGGGAAATTGAAAAATTTGGCAAGAAATGGAGTAGAAATAGGGTTACAAAGACTGAGAAATAAAATGCAGGATATATTTTAAATCCCCGTCGAATCAAAAAGCGTTTGGTGTCAATATTTCCGAATTTCTGATACTCGGCAAAGAGAAGCCCCGAAACAAGAAATCCCGAGAGTACAAAAAAAAGATCGACGCCGATCCAACCCATAGTTGCCGTATAGATGGTTAGGTAGTGATGCGCAAACAAAACCAGAATCACGGCGATTCCGCGCAGGAAATCAAGTTCAGTGAGACGATCGTTGAAACTTTTCATCAAAATTTATGGAAGAAACAGCGAATTCAAAACCTTATCTTCAAAATCACTTACCGACACGGATAAATTACATCCTTTCCCAATCAAACTCTCCTGTGAATCCGGAACGCCGTGATAATAGTAGTATTTATGATTAAGCGAGTCTGCCAGATGCCAGTAACCATAATTCTTTTCGCGTTTTCTCAGCTCGATTACTTTTCCGCCTGGTTTCATTAACATACAGTTTGTCAGACCGGCACCGTGAATGCCCATCAGCGTAGAACACTTTGCAAAAATTTCAATTTGGTCCGCAAGGCTGTAGTCCTCACCATATATGATTTCGAATCGATGATCTTTCAACATTGCGATCAATTCCGTTTCGTTTAGCACCTTTCGTATGCGGGCCTTAGCTCGTGAAATATATACCTTAGACTGAGCGTTCTCGTCTGTGTACTTTCCGACAAATGCATTATTTATTTGATTCACCAAATCGTCATTAACCTGTCCGGGCGCAGCGATCCGGGAAATATAATAGAGGTCACGAACCTTGTAAAATTCGGTTTCCTTCATTAGCACGATATCTTCAAATGTAAGATCTAGCAGGTTCAAGCTTGCCAACCCTATTTCTTTCACATAGTCCGTATCGGGCATGAGTAATGTAAATTCCGACGTCCGATCCTTGAGCAGCCACAGCTTTGGCAGCACCTCCATAAACCAATGAAAATGTCCCGTCGACCACGCGTCAGTTACCAAAAGATACTTCGAAGCATCATTCAGGCTGATTTTTTTACCGTTCAAAATCTTCTTACCCAGATGCCTGAATTGGTAATACGCTATCTGCCCGTTCTCGACAACCGTCTCCCTCACTAACCGACCATTTTTATATACAACCGAATCGGGAGATACCCAAACATTCCCGAACGATTTCAAATATGTGTCAAATGTCCTGTAACCAAATGCGTCCTCAAAAAGCTTTCGGTCTTCAGAACGAAGATTCTGCGGCGGCTTGCGCTCAATTCTTAAAGAAGGCTGGATCAAAACATCCCGTGATCTATTCATTTTCCGCGTTCATCGACAAAATATGCACTCAATATTGCATAAGCCTTTAGTGAATATCCATTTCCCGTCAAGTATTTGTATATCTCATTATCGTGGACCGTTTCTAAAGAGTGGATCTCGATTATTATTACTTTTGGCCGATATTTTTCCAGGTCGAGTCCTCTCAACACCGGAAAATCATGTCCTTCAACGTCGATGCTCAACAGATCGATATCGGAACCATTTGCTAGATTTTCCTCTAGAATTGACGTTAGATTTCGGGTTACCAATGTTTCCCGATCCTCGTCAGCAAACTCCCAGTTCTTTTTCCACTCGACAAGCCTTTCCTCGTCAATCGTACTTACGGCGTCCGATTTGGATTTGTGAAACGTAACCTCTCTTTCTGTGTCGGAAACGGCTGCTCTCAGCGAAACATCTTGTTTCCGCACGTGCAGACATTCCTTTACGAGATCAGCATTAGCGTCGATATTTATTCCCCGCCATCCGCGAGTATAAAGTTCGAAGGTGTTTGAATAACGCACCGGTGCATTACACCCAACGTCTACGTAGGTACCCGTCATTCCCATGCCGAACTTATATCGCAAATAATGGTCGGCGATCAGATCTTCGCAGCCCTGCGAATACGAAAAAGTTACGGGAACCCTGAATATCTTTCTGATCGCCGAAAGCAAGGTCAAACCGGTCGCCAGCCAGAATGGCAATGCCTTAAATAAGGCCAATTTATTTTTCATAAATAAGATCGTGGTAATTGTAAAACAGGAGCCATCGCGTCTTTATAACCTGTCGAACATGCACAGGATGTTCAGCTTTACGAGTTCCAGGTCGCGAGTGGTCAGATATATCATCGCCCATAATAATGAGTATATCTTTTGGTATAACCAACCCTTTCTTTTTTTCAAAAAAGTTGCCTCATTCTTTGCGATAGATCGAATCTTCCTTAAGGCATGGCCGTCGTTGTCCGGAATGCTCTCCGTGCTGCCCGAGGCGTAATGAATCGCTTTCGCGGCCGGATAATATATCACCTTGTAACCAAGTCGTTTTATATCGTAGCACCACTCTACATCCTCGAAATACATGAAATAGTCGTCATTTAATTTATGATCATCAAATTTGTCTATGACTTCTTTTTTTGTAAGAAAAAAAGCTCCTAAAACCCAATCGGCTTCGAGCGTCTTTTCATGCCCGGCATATTGTCCTAAAAACAGTTCTTCTTTTTTGAGCGCGCTGAGCAATCGAAAGGACCTCGTAAGTATCAGCAGCTGATTTCTTATTGACGGAAAACGGTTTGCGACCGATTGTGCCCGTCCGTCTTTGTGAATCAGTTTTGGCGACAGCGCCCCTATCCCGCCGTCGCTCTTAATTTTATCAAGGCACGCGCCTATAGCATTTTCGGTCATTAAAATATCGCTGTTCAGCAATAATACATACTCGCCTCTAGCGAGTTCCATGCCAAGATTGATCCCTTTGGCGTAGCCGACATTGGCCGGCGATTTGATCAGGACCAGATGAGGAAACTCCAGCTTGAAAACATCGGGGTTGAGATCCGTGGATGCGTTGTCGACGAGAATTATCTCGAAGTTGACCCCGCAGGTTTTTTCATAGATCGAGCGGATACAGCCGAATGTCAGCCCGGCTGTATTGAAGTTGACAATAATTATTGACAGATCTAAAGGAGTCATTTTTAGGGAGTTGGCAAACCGGAGTTTGTCTACCTTTCGGAGCCGTCAAAGATCAGTTTTTCGGCCGCTGCATCCCACTTATAAAATTTTTTGCGAAAGTAATCTCCGTATCCTTTCAGAACCACACGACTGTGCTGTTTCGAATAGTGCTTCCCCCCGGAAAGGCCCGCGAGGTTTGCAATGTGCCAAACCAATTCCTTCGCCAGATAGGGCAGCGATCTCAGCCGTTCCGTAAACCGCAGGTATTCTTTCATCCAGAGCAATCGGTTGCGTGTGATCAGGTAGGTCGAGATCATTCCACAGCTAGACCCTGAACCTTTGTGATATATAAATGCCGCCGGGGCCATATACGATTCCAAACCGTGTCTGCGAATGCGCTCGCACCATTCGGCCTCGTCGAAAAATGCAAAGTATCGCTCGTCGAGAAGCCCAAACCTTGCAAAGACCTGGCTGGGAACCAGCATGCAGCACCCGCAGGCGAAATCTGTTGGATATGGAGACGTTTTGGCCAGGTCATCAACACTTTCGTTCTTCTTTCTCGATATAAAACTGGCGGTTTCCCTGTCCCAATGAGCATCGGCAAACCAGACACTGTCGGTATCGGGGTACCCGCGTATCAGCGGCGATACCGCACCGACGCTGCCCAGGCTCCCTATTTCGCAAAGTAGTTTCTCTATCAGATTCGGAGGGACCAGGGCATCGTTATTGAGCAGCATAACGTAATCGGCTTCTTTCTCAAGCGCGTACCTTATACCAACGTTACAGCCGCCGCAAAAGCCGAGATTCTCTTTCTGCCTCAGCACGAGCGTATCGGGAAACTTTCGTTCTATAACACCGGCCTGATCACCGCCGGAGTCGTTGTCAACGACTATCACCTTTACGTTAGGATAGGTAAGCCCGCCTACAGTTTCGAGACAGTCGAGAGTGTCGTCGAGTCCATTCCAATTAAGCGTGATAATGTAAACGGCTGGACATTTCATCCTTTACTTTTTCAACGTCGCGGTGATTTCCCAACCCTTGGAAAATCCGGATCTGGTCAACATTGTTTCCACCAGCACTCCGATCCGTTCGATAATTCCTAGCTGCGGAACAGCATCTCCGGCTCCCGATCGTTTTTCCCGATTTTTGGAATGAGCCCATTGACTATTGGTGAAGCGCGATCGGGTGCCGACGGCGATCTCGGAAAAACCCGCATCCGCCGCGAGGTCCTCTAAAATAGACCCGGGCGGAAAAACCAAATGGCGCGGCGGGTCCCAATGAAACCAATTTGATCCATACCATCGGGCGCCGACCGAATACGGATTAGGGTAATTGAGTACGGCCGTTCCGCCCTCGTTCAGGAGTTCATAAACTCTGCGTAAAACGTCTTTCGGATTCCTGATATGTTCAAAAACGTGGTTAAGTACGATCAACTCGTACTTGCCTTTGGGAATGTCCACATCACGAAAATCCCCGGACCAAACGGTGCCGTCCGTGACCTTTCTTGCATGTTCAGCCGCCCTTTCACTCCATTCTACACCATCAGTTTTCCACCCTACCGCATTAAGGTTTTCGATCAGCCAGCCTGTACCGCACCCCAGATCGAGAGCTAAATGTTCGCCTTTCCCCTTCGGCAGGCATTCGTCCGTAACTATGCCGAAAAAAGCGCGTTCCCGCAGCACGGCGCTTTTCGCAAGCATCCTCGCGATGCTTCCGTTCAACCCTTTTGTGGTTCTGCCTTTTACCTCATCGACGATTGCCTTGCGCAGCTTTCCTCGAAAGCTTTCATCCGTTAGCGCATCGGGTGTAAGTTTTACCCGATCGCTCATTAAATTGTAAGGCGCGTATTCCTCCGGGTAACATAAATGCAGGTCTTCCCGAACAACCATCGGGTTCTGGAAAACGGTCCTGCACTCATTGCAGATCTGATAGCTGAATTCGCCCGGCACACCGTGCAACCGGTCGGTCGAAGAAAAAAAAACCTCGTTTCTTTGCTCCCGCACACGGGACATGCCTCCAACGGTTCCGTTCGCGGCGCATGTTTTCCTTTTATCTCGTCGTTCATCTGATGAAGTTTAACAAAGTTTGAGCTCGTCCCTTGATCCATAGCCGTTCGTCAGAGTCGATAAACCACTTCCAGATCAAGATCGCATACACAGCAGAACACACAGGCAGGAGGCCGATCAACACCGGCGACAGATTATCGTAAAAAGCAGCAACAAACACTGGCGGCAGCAACGCCGCGACCCCAAGCACCATGCTCCATGATCCATAAAGAAACTTGTACGAGACCCCGGCAATATGCTTCGAAAGCCAGATCATAACGATTGCGTCCGCTGTTACCCTCAGGCTCCACGCCGCGGCTGCGCCAACTATTCCGAAATGCCTGATAAGCATATACGCAACCGCCGAATAAAGAAATATCTCGATCCAGTAGAGCTTGGCAAATACGTCTGTTCTTCCTACTGCGGCTATAGTGGTAAACGGGATATACGCGGGAAAATTAAATATCAAACCTAACAGCAGTATGTAAAAGGGCAGTGTGCTTTCGGCGCCAAATTCCGGTCCGGCCCAGATCGTAAAAAAAGGTCTTGCGATAACGAACAAGAACATCAGGCCGGGGAAGGTCAATATTAAATTTAACCGGATACTGCGGGAAAACAATGCATCGAACTCGCTCCGCTTTTCCTTGGTCGTCAACTGCGAAAAGGCCGGAATCAGGGACTGGATCATCGCCGCCGAAAACATCGTTGCGATACTGGAAAAGGTAAATGCAACTGAGTAGTAAGCCAAAGCTCTGACGGATACAAAACGGGTCAGAAATATTTTTTCCAGATTGACCAATAATATCCCCGCGATACTGCCGATCAGCCAGGCGCCGCCGTATTTCAAAAGAGGTCGGAAATATTCGCGGTTGATCGTCCACCCGTACAATTGCGGCAGCAGCCTGCCCGAAAAATAAATGTTTGCCGTCAGCATCAGCGCGGCTGTGCCAAACGCAACACAGACAGCTTCGACAATGCCGCCGCCGAGAAAAAGTACGAACGGCGTCGTCGCCGCCATTAATATTTTTGGGACCGCGCTTGTCGCGGTGTTCATGTCCATCCGCAGCCGGGCAAGCATCGGCGTATTTACGACCTGGCCGATAATTCCGAAAACGAGTGCAACCGCCGTTATTTTCAGGCTGATGCTTGCGACAGTATGTAACTCAGGAGGAACATTGAACAGCCCGATTATCTGTGACGAAAATAAAAATATCGGCAACGCGACTGCCATCGACGAGCAAAAGGCAATAAATGCCGCGGTGCGTACGATCGCGGCTTCTTTTTCGCCGTTGCCCTGGCCATAGGCCTCGGAGCCAAACTTGGTCGAGGCGATGCCCATACCAAAATCGGCGAACGAAAAATATGTCGGTATCAATCCGACAAGTATAAGCACGCCGTATTTCTCGGAACCCAGGAACCGGATCACGAACGGGGTCGCGAAAAACGAGACCATCATCGGCAAAACCTGTCCACCGAGCGTCCACAGGCTGCCCTTGACGACCTTTGTCGTCATTCCGGCGGTTGAGGGAGCCGTGTTTTCTGGTATTTCGCTCACTGCCGGGGTTGGGAGTGAAGCTTCTGCGATGTTTGAGGCCACGTAAAAAGTTTATGTACCCGCTCGGGTACTGTCAAACCAAAAAATATTTACGCCTGCCTAATCGGCCGACAACAAAATCGCCTGCGGCGTAAACAAAAACTTCGGTCATTTTGTAACCTGACGATGAAGGCCCGTTCGTTGCGTAGTTGGAATCGAAGATAGGTTCTCGGATGATCGTTTTCCGGTTCTCAGCGAAGAGAAGCGAGCCCGTTTGACGACAAAAAAGACGCCGGGAAATCGCTTCCCGACGTCATTAGTGTTTGGGCCTTGAAACCTCTTTAAATTTTAGAAAACCATTTAAAGTGTTTAAGATTTTGGAAGCCTATTCCGAACACGGACCTTCCGTATCGCCATGGGCAAGGTGCGCCGACAACGCTGACGGTCCAACGGTCAAGGTTTTCGCGCCTTTCTTTCCGTTATCGCGGTGACAGATCTGCGAAGCCGCTGGAACAATGGAACAGCTAGTGTTGAGGTACACCTCACTGCTTGTTAACGTGTAGCCGAGATCCATAAGGCTGAAAGTGTACAATCCGCTGCCGGTGATCTGGTCGCTAATATCTATCGGGCCGACTCCCATATACGAGGAATTCGCCGGTTCGCCCAGATAATTTATCGGATTAGCAAACGTTGACGCGAAACAACTTTTCTCCAGCCCGTTGCAAACGTTCGTTCCATTTACGCTGAGGTAATTGTCGACAACCAATGGTCCGCCATACGGGCCCGTCAGCATAGCCTGCGGCTGCTCGCCGACAGGGCAGCTAAGGTACACCTGCACCGTGCCGAAAGAAGCAGCCGAATTGGAGCTCCATAAGAGCGATGCGTCGCTAGAAGTAACTGCGACCGAATCGAACAGCTTGATGCTGCTCTGAGCAAAGACAGCCGGGGAAAGAGCTATCAAACACAAGATTAGTAATATTGATCGAATTTTCATAGGTTTCCTAAGTTTCTAAATGGTTGACTAGCTACGGATCGGTTGCGAGGCTCGTTTGCGTCATGAAAGATCTGAGACTTTATTTAGGGCCAGTACCATAGCCGCGATAATCCCATTATCAAGGGCTGTGCCATTGGCATAAATCGCTGTAATAGCTAGCTTTAGCGGAT
>Ga0068855_100009225_pt1 | contig 11919 bp, 13 predicted proteins | sample KBSCornC52_FD_66592 | JGI IMG/M metagenome (GOLD analysis project Ga0068855, IMG submission 66592) | Corn rhizosphere microbial communities from Kellogg Biological Station, Michigan, USA - KBS Corn C5-2 | ecosystem: Host-associated > Plants > Roots > Rhizosphere > Soil ...
CGGTGAAGAACACGTTATGGTCCTGCGCCATCTGCAGCACGACCGGCTGATAGCCTGCGTGCGAAATCGCTCCTTTTGCGCGGGCGATTTCATTCTCCGAAACCGCATTCACGGTACCGGCCGTGCCTGCCTCAGTGCTGCTGGCGGCAGCCGCCCCATGGCACGTTGCCGCCATGCCGGCGGCGGCAACCGCGGCCGCCAGCAATGTTTGCTTGAGGATCTTCGGAGCCGGGCTCAACCCAATGGGCGAGCGCGCAAAGGACGCCGTCACATTCCTCATAACCATATCCTCCTTTCGGCCGGCACGGGTACAAGACGGGTGCCAAAAGCTGGCGGGCCTGAGCTACCTGGCCGATAAAAAAACTAGAAAGGAGCCGCGAGCTTTCAAGTCCGTTCTTGCCGGAAAACGGGCAGCGGCACGACGCCTACAAAAAATTCATCTTGCGGACGCCCGGCTTCGCGGCGGGCGAAATTTTTGTCATTTTTCCGGTCTTGAACACGCCAAAGCCAATTCCAGATTTTCTTCATCCCGACTTCGGGAAAACCGAATGGATGGAGAAAGCCATGCGCAAAATTCATACTGCATTGTTGACGGGTGCGGTAATTGTGGGCATTGGCGCCGTCGCGGCGGCCCTTGCCCCCTCGCTCGCCCATTCCAAAGCCACCACCCATGAGTTGACGCTCCTGCTTCCGGACGGTGGCACCGAAACCATCGCTTATACGGGGAGCGCCGTCCCCAAGGTGACTTTCCACCAGACCGCCACGGTTTGGCCGGCGCCCTTCTCCGCAAGCTGGATGATGCCCTCCTTCGTGGCGCTGGATCCTGTCATCGCCGGCATGGAGAGGCAGTTCGACATGCTGGCGAACCTGCCCTTGCTGATGCCGCAGGTGCCCGGCCAGCCGCTGACCGCGGCGGCCCTGGGCAAACTTCCGCCCGGGACCAGCTATTCGATCGTCTCGCAGACCGCCGGCAATGGTGTCTGCACCCGCTTTACCCAGATCACCAAAGCCGCGGGCGACGCCAAACCCAAGATCGTGTCGCAAAGCTCGGGCGATTGCGAAACCGGGTCCCATTCGGCCGGGCACGCTGGCCAGACCGCCATCAATCTTCGCGACATGCCAGCGCCGGCCGCCACCCAAAGCATGTAGTGGACGCAGCCGGAGCGGTCGTGCCTCGCCGCTCCGGCATGATCGGGAGGATGTGATGCGGTCGAAAATGTTCCATCTTGAAAGTGGCAAGCGCGATGACGCACCGTTGACGGGGTATTTGGGATTGCGGGCGCAGGATTTTGCGCATCCGCGAGAAGTGCTTTCCGATCCGGCGCTCGATCCGTTCGAAAAGCGGACAATTCTGGCAGCCTGGGCTTCGGACATCTCGGCAGTGGAATCGCATCCGCAATTCCGTTGGTTGCCCGGTACGCCAGGGCCGGTAGCGCTGTCTCAAATTCTGGCAGCGCTGCGCCAGCTCGACGGACTGACGGAACGGCAATCCGCCCGCATCGCGGCGATAGCACGGTCGCCAAAGCCCGCCTCGAATGACCGTCGGGCGGCGCTATAGCCGCCGGATAGCTAGTTCAGGCGGAAAACGCCATCCACGGCTTTCCATTCCGATGGCCGGACGAGATGATTATGCGCGATCCGCACCGAATGAAGGGATCCTTCCAATTCGCGCTGCCAGAATTCCAAAAAGGCTTTGAGGCCGGGAAAGCGCGGCGCCAAATCATAGTCCTGCCAGACAAACAGTTGCAGCAGGTCGGCATGGTCCGGGATGTGGTAGTGGATTTCCGCCGTGGTGAGCCCGTAGCCGTTCAAACGAACCAGAAAATCCTTGCTGACCAAGAGCACCTCGCGAAGCGGTTTCTTTCATGCAACGCTATGTCCGGCCGGTGGCTCCCTGAAGAAAAAATTTTGGCGCTCGCCCCGGCCGATTGCAAAATAATTTATTTTACAACGCCTTAGTGGGGCATAAAAATTTTTGGCAGTCGGGTCTTGAAGCTGCTTGAGCACTTCCTAGCTCATTTCCGTCCGGCGGGGAGCCGGACCTTTGAATATCGTTGATCTGTACAAGGAGGATCTGCATGCATTTCCGCCCATTGCACGACCGCGTGGTCGTGCGCCGTATTGATGCCGATCAGAAGACGCAAGGCGGCATCATCATTCCCGACACCGTCCAGGAAAAGCCGCAGGAGGGCGAAGTCATCGCCGTGGGACCCGGCGCGCGCAACGATCGAGGAGATCTGATCCCGGTCGAGCTCAAGGCCGGCGACCGCGTCTTGTTCGGCAAATGGTCGGGCACCGAAGTCAAAATCGACGGCAAGGACCTTCTGATTATGAAGGAAACCGACGTGCTGGGCGTGGTCGAGAAGACGGACACGCTCAAGAAAGCTGCTTAACAGCGCCGCAACAGTTCAATTTGGCCATCCGAAAGGAGATTGAAATGGCTGCTAAAGAAGTCCGCTTTTCTTCCGATGCCCGCGAAAAGATGTTGCGCGGCGTCGATACCCTCGCCAATGCGGTAAAGGTCACGCTGGGCCCCAAGGGACGCAATGTGGTGATCGACAAATCCTTTGGCGCCCCCCGCATCACCAAGGACGGCGTCACTGTCGCCAAGGAAATCGAACTGGAAGACAAGTTCGAGAATATGGGCGCCCAGATGGTGCGTGAAGTCGCCAGCAAGACCAACGACCTGGCCGGAGACGGCACCACCACCGCCACGGTCCTGGCCCAGGCCATCGTCAAGGAAGGCGCCAAGAGCGTGGCGGCCGGCATGAATCCGATGGATCTCAAGCGGGGGATCGACATGGCGGTCGAGGCGGTGATCGCCGACCTCAAAAGCCGCGCCAAGAAAATTGCCAACAATGAAGAGATCGCCCAGATCGGCACCATCAGCGCCAATGGCGACAAGGAAATCGGCCGTTTCCTGGCCGATGCCATGGCCAAGGTCGGCAACGAGGGCGTGATCACGGTCGAGGAAGCGAAGAGCCTCGATAGCGAGTTGGAAGTGGTCGAGGGCATGCAGTTCGACCGCGGCTTTGTCTCGCCCTATTTCGTCACCAACGCCGAGAAGATGCGGGTGGAGCTGGAAGACCCATACATCCTCATCCACGAAAAGAAACTCTCCAACCTGCAGCCCATGCTTCCCCTGTTGGAAGCGGCGGTGCAGTCGGGCAAGCCGCTGCTTGTCATCGCCGAAGAAGTCGAAGGCGAGGCGCTTGCCACGCTGGTGGTCAACAAGCTGCGCGGCGGCCTCAGGATCGCGGCCGTCAAGGCGCCCGGCTTTGGCGACCGCCGCAAGGCCATGCTGGAAGACATCGCCATCCTGACAGGCGGCAATGTCATCTCCGAAGAGTTGGGCACCAAGCTTGAGAACGTCACGCTTCAGATGCTGGGCAAGGCGAAGAAAGTCTCCATCGACAAGGACAACACCACCATCGTCGATGGCGCCGGCAAGAAGAGTGACATTCAGGCGCGCGCCGCCCAGATTCGCCGGCAGATCGAGGAAACCACCAGCGATTACGACCGCGAGAAACTGCAGGAGCGGCTGGCCAAGCTGTCCGGCGGCGTGGCGGTGATCCGCGTCGGCGGCTCCACCGAAGTCGAGGTCAAGGAACGCAAGGACCGGGTCGACGATGCGCTGCACGCCACCCGGGCCGCGGTCGAGGAAGGCGTTCTTCCCGGCGGGGGCATCGCGCTGTTGCGCGCGTTGAAGGCGCTGGATAAGTGCCAACCCGCCAACGCCGATCAGAAGGCCGGCGTGGAGATCGTCCGCCGCGCCATCCAGGCCCCGGCGCGCCAGATCGCCCAGAATGCGGGCGACGATGGTTCGGTGGTGGTCGGCAAGCTTCTGGAGAAGAGCGACTATAATTGGGGCTATAACGCGGCCACCGGCGAATATCAGGACCTGGTGAAGGCGGGCATCATCGATCCCGCGAAAGTGGTGCGCACGGCGCTGCAGGACGCATCGTCTGTGGCTTCGCTGCTTATCACCACGGAGGCGTTGATCGCCGAAAAGCCCAAGCGGGAAAAGACGCCCGCGCCCATGCCCGGCGCCGGCGAGATGGACTTCTGAAAGTCTGCGGGAGCTCGGCTAACCGCCGGGCTCCCGTCGTCGATAGAGGTTCGAAGCATGAAAATGGATAACGTGATCGCCTTGGACCGCGGCAGGCCGGGGCGATCCTGGAACTTTCAATATCCGCACCAACTGGTGCGTGACCCCGGTCTGGATATGGACCAGAAGCGCGCGATCCTGACGGCGTGGGCGTCGGATAAAAACGCCGTGCAATCCATGCCGATGCTGAGACACCTGCCCGGCACGCCCGTTGCGGTTACCGTCTCCGCGATCATGGACGCATGGATACAACTTGATCGATTGGCCGGCGTCGCGAACGATGACGAGCCGCCGCCTTCTCCCGCAAACCGGCAACGGCGGGGGCATCTGCGTGCCTGGGAAATGGCCGCCTAGGGGAAAAGCAGCGGGCAAGCTCGCCGGCAGAAAATCGGCGCTCAGAGGCTTGTAGAAGAGGAAGGCTCCGTCATCGCTCCGCCCTCACCAGATACAAGGGGCGCGGAGGAGGGCACATAGGGGAGCCCGCGAAAGGCCGCGTCGAGCCGGCGGATGGCGGGCGGGCAATCGCCGAAATTCTTCCGGTAATAGTCCCAAAGCCCGCGCATCATGCCGCGGGTGGGCGGGTCGAGAAGAAAACCGGCTTCCCAGGAACGCCGGACATTCCAATAAAAAGCCGCAAGGCGGGATTTCAGCGTCTGCCGGCGCTCTTCGGCCGATCCGTGCTTTTGCGCGAACAGCAAGGCATTGCGGGTGAGAAAGTATAATTGCATGGGCGCATGGAAAGGACCCATCGTGGCGTGCGCATGATGGCGCACCACCGACGAGGGAATGATGAAGGCGGGAATGCCCATCTTGCGGGCGCGGTGGCACAGATCGGTTTCCTCATAATTGAGGAAGAAGCGTTCGTCGAACAATCCGGTCTTCTCCAATATCCGCGTCGGCAGGAACAGCGCTGCCCCGACCACGAAATCGGTCTCGATGGCGTCCTGCTCGAGCAAATGCGCATCCGCGGTCGCGGAGAAAAATTCGGACTGGTCCAGAACCCGGCCTCGCCTGCTGCCGAAGAATTGATATTTTCTGGTATCCGCGAAGATCAGGGCGCTGCCCAGCACGGCATGATCGCCACGGGTCTTGCTGGCTGCGACCAGCCGGGAAATGGTCTGATCTTCCACCTCCGCGTCATTGTTCAGCAGGAACACATAAGGGCAGCCCAACTCCATCGCGCGCCGCATGCCGATATTGCAGCCGCCGGCGAAGCCGGCATTGGTGGCGCTGGCGATGATATCGGCTTCTGGAAGGGCGGCGCGCATCTGCGCCAGTGAATCGTCCGCCGATGCATTGTCGACAATGATGATCCGCAAATCCCGATGCGCGGACCGGGAAAGCGACCGGCACGCGGCAATGGTGAATTGCCAACGGTTCCAGTTCACGATCACGATGCCGACCAGATCCGACCGGGAATTGCTCATCGACGCTGCGGCTTTCTCACCCCTGATCTGGATCGAGGATAAGAATCTGTCGTTAATATTTCGGTCCGCCGATCCAGGCGCATGACCCTATCCCGGCATTCCTTTCCGCAAGATAAAACAAGAACTTAACAAAAGATCGGCGGTGCTTGGCAGCTCGAGCTTTCGCGGAGCGGCAAGCTCAGCGCGCGACAGGCCAAAAGACGGGGTGCCAGGATGTCCGCCGGCACGGGATCCGGGCTGTTCAGGCCGCCTGGCCTGGTTGAAGATGGCGGCATGACCCATAGCCTTTGGCCCGATCTTGTCTATGCGCAATGGCGCGACACCGCGCAGAGCCTGCAACTTTGGATGCAGGTGGTGGGCAAGGTCCGGCTGGCACTCACGCCTTGGCTCAATCACAGTTGGCAGGTGCCGTTCTATGTGACGACGCGGGGCCTTGGCACATCGCTGATCCCCAGCGGCGGTGAAGCGATCGATCTGGAATTCGACTTTATCCAGCACCGCCTGGTGGGGCGCAGCAGCCGGGGCGAGGTGGCGGCGCTCGATCTCAAGCCTATGCCGGTGGCGGATTTCTATGCCGGCGTCCTGCAGCTTCTTCAGAAACTCGGCACCGTTGCGGCGATCAATCCCGTACCCAGCGAACTTCCCGAACCGGTCGCTTTCGCGGACGACCATCGGCAGCGATCCTATGACAAGGATGCGGCGCACCGCTTCTGGCGCGTGCTGCTGCAGGCCGACCGGCTGCTCAAGCATTTCCGCACCGGCTTTCTGGGCAAAGCCAGCCCGGTGCATCTGTTCTGGGGCGGGTTCGATCTGGCGGTGACGCGATTTTCCGGGCGCCGCGCGCCACTTCATCCCGGCGGCATTCCAGGCCTTTCCGACCGGGTGACGCGCGAAGCCTATTCGCATGAAGTCAGCAGCGCGGGTTTCTGGCCGGGCTCGGAACAGTCTCCCCACGCCGCCTTCTACTCCTACGCTTATCCGCAGCCTGCGGGCTTTGCGACAGCATCGGTCCCGGATGGCGCCACTTTCGATGCAGCCATGGGAGAGTTCATTCTTCCCTATGACAGTGTCCGCGCCGCAGGAGACCCGGATGCGCTGGTGATGGCATTCCTGCAGGCGACTTACGCGGCGGCTGCCTCACTGGGCGCATGGGACCGCGATGCTTTGGAATGCGATCTGGGCGCGCCCAACCGGCCGCGATTCGTCTCCTCCTGAATTCCCTGGCCGGATTGGTTTGCACTTGCGTCATGTGCGCTGCGATGCGGAAAAGTTTTTCCGTGCTCCGCTGCCGGTTTCGCGCGCTAACCCTGCCGCCGATTGCTGCGTCGCGTCATGACATTTTGCTTTCACCCTTAAGACTTTGAGGTTTAGCATTTGTAATGAAGGGGCGGGAGATTTGCTTATGGCAGTCTTGGATCATGACCATCATCTCACCGGACATCGCCAGATCATCGGTGGAACAGGCCAGTTCTGCCTGTTCTGGGTCGGCATGTTCGCGGTGATTGCGCTGCTGGGATTCCTGTTCAAAAGCTGAACAGGCGTTAAGTCCGGCATGCGTAGGGGGCCGTCCGTGCCGTATGCGCGGCGGCGGACGCTTTGATCTGTCTTTATGAATTTGTCCCGCGCGGCGTCCTTTGCGGGCGCAAGGATTGTATTGGCCCCGGGGATTTGAAACTCTAAAAACCGGGCGAAACCCACAAGGTCATTGGCGCATGGCGAGGCTGCTGGACATCAGTGCCGGCTTTAAGAACGCGCGGGTGCTGGTGGTGGGCGATGTGATGCTCGACCGCTTCGTCTATGCGCGGGTCTCCCGCATTTCTCCCGAAGCGCCTGTGCCCGTGCTTTCAATCACGCGCGAAGCGGCCAGCCTGGGCGGGGCGGGAAATGTGGCGCGCAATATCGCGTCCTTGGGCGGGCGCGCCACCTTGATCGGGGGACGGGGCGAAGACGCCGCCGGCGATCATATGGCCGAACTTCTGGCCCGCGAGGCCCGCATCGACGATGCCTTGGTGGTGCTGGAAGACGCCCGCACCACGGAAAAAATCCGCTACATCGCGGACCAGCAGCAAGTGATGCGCGCCGACCGGGAAGCGCCATGGCCGGACCGTGTGAATGAGATAGCGCTGGCGGCCGCGCGCGAGGCGGTTCCCCATCATGATGTGCTGGTGATCTCCGATTACGCCAAGGGATTTCTGCCGCCCGGCTTGATTGGCGATCTGATCATGTTGGCGCGCTCTCATGGCAAGCCCGTGATCGTCGATCCGAAGGGCGCGGAATTTGCGCGCTATGACGGGGCCACGGTGATCACTCCCAACAGAAACGAAGCAGGCCTTGCCAGCGACATGGACACCGGCAGCGACGCGGCGGTCGCGGCGGCGGCGCGCAAGCTTCTGGACACGCTGCCGGCGCTAGGCGCGGTGCTGGTAACGCGTGGTCCGGCCGGTCTGTCGCTGGCCGAACGCGGGCAGGAGATTGTCCATGTCCCGTCGCGCGCGCGCGATGTGTTCGATGTTTCCGGCGCCGGCGATACGGTGGTGGCGGCGCTGGCTTTGTCGCTGGCGGCGGGAAGCGATCTTCAAAGCGCGGCGCGTCTTGCCAATGTCGCGGCGGGCATCGCGGTCACCAGGGTGGGAACCGCGGCGGTGACCGCCGGCGAAATCGCGGCGGAGCTTCAAGTCCGGCAAATGGAGTCTGTGGAAAAGAAAATCGTGCCCCTGGAACGGGCGCTGGAGTGGCTGGCGCTGTGGCGGGCCGAAGGGCGCAAGATCGGTTTCACCAATGGCTGTTTCGACCTGGTGCACCCGGGGCATATCTCGCTTCTGTCACAGGCCCGCGCGGCCTGCGACCGGTTGGTGGTGGGCTTGAATGCGGATGCTTCGGTGCGGCGGCTGAAGGGCGATGGCCGTCCCGTGCAGGACGAGATGGCGCGCGCCATCGTTCTGGCCTCGCTGGCGGCGGTGGATCTGGTGGTGATTTTCCATGACGACACGCCGGACCATTTGATCCGGCAACTTCGGCCCGACATTCTGGTCAAGGGCGCCGATTACAAGCGCGAAAATATCGTGGGCGCGGATTTCGTCGCCTCCTATGGCGGCGAAGTGATGCTGGCGGATCTGGTGCCCGATCGCAGCACCAGCAATCTGATCGGACGCGCACGTCAATAACGCCTGTCTTGCGCGGGTTGGAACGCTGTGTAACCTTTCAGACTCATAAGGGCTTTTCGGGGGAGCATGCGATGGCCGAACGGGATCTGAACCGGCGCCGCCTGTTGCAGACATCATTGGCGCTGGGCGGGCTTGGCCTTGCCGGTTGCGCCACAGGACCGCGTGCCGGGGCGCCCCGCATCGCCGGACTTTCGGCGCAGGACATTCCGCCGACCCTGGCGCCGGTCAGGGCCCATCCCGACCGGCTGTTCGACATCACCGTCTGCCTTCGCCCTTTCCGTGCCAAGGGGCCGCGCATCGAAGCCGAACAGATCGGGGACACGCTGGTGGTGCACAATTACGGCCATGGCGGCTCGGGCTGGTCACTGTCCTGGGGCTCGGCCAACATGGCGATGCAACTGGCGCTGGGAAACAGTCCGGCCGAGATCGCGGTGATCGGATGCGGCGCCATCGGTCTCACTTCCGCGATCATGGCGCAGCGCGCCGGCACGAAGGTCACCATCTATGCCCGCGATCTTCTGCCCCAGACCCGCTCGGCCCGGGCCACGGGCAGCTGGACGCCGGATTCACGCATCGCCCTGAAGGAGCCGGCCGGCCCGAACTTCGGCGCGGTGTGGGAACAGATGGCGCGTTTTTCGTTCAAAACCTATCGCCAATATCTCGGGCTGCCGGGAACGCCGGTGGAATTCACCGACCGCTATTCCCTGTCGGATGAGCCTGTCGAACAGCTGCGCGAGGAAGCCGAGAAGCTGGATACGCTGGGCTTCGCCACCTATATGGACCGGATTCGCGATATCACGCCCAAGTCTCAGGATCTGCCGGCAGGCGCCACGCCCTTCCCCACCAAATATGTGCGCCGCTCGCAGAATATGCAGTTCAACATCGCCGGATACGCACACACGCTGATGACGGATTTCTTCAGCGCGGGCGGGAAATTCGTGCGCAAGCAATTCCGTTCGCCCAATGAGCTTACCCAGCTCAAGGAAAAAGTGGTGATCAACTGCCCCGGCTATGCTGCGCGCGACTGGTGGAAGGATGAATCCCTGGTCCCCGTGCGCGGCCAGATCGCCTGGCTGATCCCGCAGCCGGAAGTGAATTACGGCTTCAACTATAAGAATATCAGCATCCTGTCGCGGCGCGACGGCATCGTGGTGCAGGATCTGAATGGCGGCGACATGCGCGGCTATAACGTGTCCGGCGAATTGGCCGACCGCGCCGAAGCCGACAATGCGGTCAACACCATCGCGGAAATGTATTCCCGCTTCCGGGTTTGAGGATGGGGCGTTTCGAGCCCCCTTTCAGGCCTCCGTGCGGGGCGTCCATCTGCTGAACGCCAATATCCAAAGGCCCAAAAGCGCGGCCAGAGGAACGAAGCAAAGCAAGGCCCACCACATGGAATGGCCGATGCGTTTCAGCACGATCCCGGCTGGAATGGCGAACAGGGCCTCCGCGATCATCAACGTGATCATGAAAGACGAGCTGACGGGCAGTTGCGCCATGTGGGTTCCTCGGATCGGCTTCGGCGCCATTCTAATCACTTTCTCCTTTTGGCGCACCGGAATACGGGGGTTTTGACGGCAGGCCCGGGGCGTCTTGCCAGACGGCGCGCCCATCACCATTGTGCGCGGCGATTATGGCCGCCAAGACCATCACACCGCGCGCGAACGATACCAGGCTGGACGAATGGTCGCCGCAGCTTCTCAAATCGCGCCTCTATGGCCAGCTTCTGATCGACATCATTGTCGGCCACCTGGCGCCCGGCGAAAGGCTGGATGAACAGAGTCTGGCCAAGCGCTATGGCGGCGGCCTTGCCGGCATCCGCGAAGCCCTGGCGCGGCTCGCGCTGGAAGGTCTGGTGCTTCGGCGCGCGCGCGTGGGCACCATGGTGGCGCCGCTGGACCTGATGGAAGCGCGCGAAGCGTTTGCTGCGCGCGCCCTGGTGGAAGTCGAATGCGCGGGTCTGGCGGCGCGCGTTGCCACCGACGCCGACATCGCCGCGATCCGCGCCACATTGAATGAAGGCGAGGCCGCCATCGCCAAGAATGACGCACGGGCTCTGGCCGTGATGGATGAAGCCTTCCATGTCGCGGTCGCCACGGCCAGCCATAATCGCGTGCTGGCCAAGATGGTGATGACCCTGCATCACCAGACGGCGCGTTTCTGGCTTGTCACCATGCGCGAGCCGTCGCTGGAGGAAAGCCGGCTTGCGCTGGCCCAGCACCGCGCGCTGGCGGACGCCATCGCCGCGCATGATGTGGCGCGGGCGCAAGATGCGATGCGCGAGGCGTTGGGCGATTTTCCTGCCGACGTCAAACGCGCCTGGGCCGCGTCATGAACCGTCCCTGGATCACGCTCGCCGCGGTGAGCGTGGTGTATTTCCTGATCACCGCTACCACCTTCAGTTCGCTGGGGGTGGTCCTGCCCGCCATGATCGGCGAGCTTCATTGGAGCTGGGGCGGCGCGGGCACCGGCTTTTCGCTGCTGGGTGTCGCCGCCGGTGTGACCGCTACGCTTCCCGCCACCATGATCCGGCGTTTCGGGGTGCGCGCCACTTTCGTTGCGGGCAGCCTGGCGATGGGCGCGGCCTTCGCCTGCCTGGCGCTGACGCATGGATTGCCGCTTTATTTCCTGGGCTGTGTGTTGATGGGGCTTGGCTTCGCGCTGCTGGCGACGGTGCCGGGCACCTATCTGCTCACGCGGCTCTACATCAATCCGTCTTTCGCCTTCGGGCTCTATTTTACCGTCGGGGGATTGGGCGGCGTGGCGGGTCCCATCCTCTATCTCTGGGTTGCTGCGATCAGCCAGGACTGGCGCGCTTACTGGCTGGTGTCGCTGCTGCTGGTGCTGCTCGCAGGGTTGCTCAGCGCGGTACTGGTCGACGTCAAAACCGACTTGCATCAGGAAGCGGACAAATCCGCCGGATCGGACGACTGGACGGTGAAGGCGGCGTTGCGCACAAGGCAATTCGCCATTCTGGCGGCCGCCTACAGCATTTTCCTGTTCGTGGGCATTACCGTGAACGCCGTGTCCGTGGCGCATCTGATGAACCACGGGATCACGGCGGCCCTGGCGGGGGGCATGATGAGTGCCGAGGCGCTGATCAATGCGGGCGCGCGGCTGGCGGGCGGGGTTCTGGTGCGCTGGATCGGCGCCAAGATCCTGTTGTTGCTGTCGCTGGCGATGCTGGTCATCGGTCTTTTGGCGCTCAGCGCCGCGCATG
>Ga0068855_100009226_pt1 | contig 11917 bp, 7 predicted proteins | sample KBSCornC52_FD_66592 | JGI IMG/M metagenome (GOLD analysis project Ga0068855, IMG submission 66592) | Corn rhizosphere microbial communities from Kellogg Biological Station, Michigan, USA - KBS Corn C5-2 | ecosystem: Host-associated > Plants > Roots > Rhizosphere > Soil ...
CCTCGTCCAGTCGGCCGCGGTCCAGCAACGACCAGATCTCGCGGCGCTCGTCGTGGGACGGCGCCTCGGCTTGCGTCGCGACGGGCTTGGGTTCGGCTGCCGGCGGCGCGGCGATCGCGACGGGCTTGGGCTCGGCTGCCGGCGGCCCGGCGATCGCGACGGGCTTGGGTTCGGCTGCCGGCGGTGCGGCGATCGCGACGGGCGGCGGGGGAGGGGCCGGTCGCGGCGACGGGGGCTTCGCTGTCGCGAGGGGCGGGACGGCGCCCGGCGGCGGCGTGACCGCGGCGATCGGCGCGGCCGGCGCGGGGGCGGGTGCCTGGCCGCCCCGGCTGCGCAAGGCGCCGGCGCCCACGACCGCGACGGCGGCGACCGCGGCGGCGATCAGGGCCGTTCGCTGGCGCGAGCTCTGGGCGGGCCGCCGCTTGGCAACGGCGGGGCGCCGCTTGGGAACGGCGGGTCGGGCGCCCACCGATTGCAGCGCGGCCAGCAGCTCGTCGGCCGTCCCGAACCGGAGCTCGCGCGCGGGGGCCACCGCGCGCAGGATCAGCCGTTCGAGGTCGTCGCTGATGCCGCGCTCCGGGCTCACGGAGCGCGGCGCGGGAATCGGCGCCCCGCTCGCGGCGCCTTCACCCAGCTCGCGTCCCGTGCACATCGCGTAGAGCAGCAGCCCGGCGGCGTAGAGGTCGGCGCGATGGTCGGTCCGGGCCGCCGAGGCTGTCGGACCGAGGCGCGGCAGCCCGATCTTCAGCAGGTCGGCCGCCGGCGAGTCGGTGATCCACAGGTTGTCGGGCGTGAGCGCCCGGTGAACCACGCCGTGCCGGTGGAGGTACTGGAGCCCTTCGCAGAGCTGCACCCCCAGCGACACGGCCCGGTCGACCGTCATGTCCGCTGACCCCAGCTCGGCCCGCAGGGCTTTGCCGTCCGGGAGATCCGAGACCAGGAATGGCCGGCCCTTGTCGGCCCCGAAGGCCACGACCGACAGACAGCGCTCGTGATGCAGGCGGCTCAGCGTTCGCGCCTCGCGCTCGAACCGGGCCAGCTCGCCACGTTCCTCGACGTGGCGTGGGTCCCACAGCTCGAGGCGGGCGGGCCGCCCCCCTTCCAGGGCCTCGACGCGGTAGACGGTGCCGTGCTCCGTGGCGCCCAGCACGGCCAGCAGCCGCCAGCGCCCCCCGACCACCTGATGAAGCACGGCGTCGGGCTCACGATACATTGCAGGCCTTCAATCGGTTGACGCGATCCGTTGCTTGAGTGTTGCACATTCGACGCCATCGGGCGAGATGGGGCGAGGTGTTGCGCGCCTCTGCGCAATGTCGCGCGACAGGCTGATTGGGTGGCCCGCGCCGATGCCACGCCTGTGACGGCTGTTTGCGCGGCCGGGCCTCGAGGTGACTGTGTTACGGTACCGGGGCCGGCGTATTTTCGCCGCGACCGGGAGGCGTTCCATGACCTACCTCTATGGCGATTCGACGCCGTCGGCGCTCGAGATCAACTTCATCGAGTTCCTGCGCGACGCCGTCGATTTCTGTGTGCAGGTCCTGGCCGCGGACGAGCGGGTCTCCGAAGGCAAGACGCGCACGCGCGCGCTCGAGGAGGCCAGCACGGCGGAGATCCTGAAGATCGACCGAATCGGCGCTCTCGTCCCCAAGGCGCTGGAGGGGGCGCCGGCCGGCGACGCCGAGTCGGCGGCGGCCCGCTGCGTGGCCGCGATCGTGCGCTCGGCCGACGAGCTGGTGCGCGCCGCGAAGGGCGAGGTCGCCGCTTCGTTCGACGCCGAGAGCAAGAAGCGCGAGGAGGCGGAGGCGCGCGATCGCGAGGTGTGCCTCAAGGCGCTGGAGGCGCTGCTGATCAAACACGATCTGCCCGAGATGCAATCGGACCTGCACGTCGCGCTGGTGGCCGCCGCCCGATACGCCTGCCGGATGACCGCGCGGACGGCGTTCGGCCTGGAGGCGGCCGTCGAGCTGGAGGTCCCGCTCAATCACCTGTTCGAGAAGGTGCTGCGCGTCGACCGGGTCATGGAGCGGCTGGAGGTGCAGGTCCCCGAGCTGGGCGGGTGGCTCCACAAAGAGATGCGCCTGCGCACGCAGCACCTGGAGAAACACCACGTCGTCGAGCTCGCGTTGGAGAGCGCGCGCGACGAGGTCCGGCTGCGCGCGTCGCCCGACGGCAAGGGGCCCGGCTTCGACGTGGTCTACGCGCGTGACGGCGCGCCGCCGCGCCTGGTGCGGATCGACGACGACGGCAACGGCGCCGAGACCTTCGACGTCGAGGACGACGACAAGGCCAAGCTGTTCGCGCTGCGCGACAAGCTCGCGGCGGCGACCGCGGAGCTCACGCAACACCGCAAGGCCGTGAGCGAGGCCAAGCTCGACGGAGAATCGTTGCGGACGCACGCCCACCCGGCGCTGGTGGTCGAGCGCTTGATCGGGACCGTGGCGCCCGAGGTGCAAGAGATCGCGGCGCGCTCGCAGTCGCCTGGCGAGCTGGTGCTGCGGTCCCAGCTGGCGGGCGATCGCCGCGAGGAGATCTTTCTGTCGAAGCAAGAGCTCAAGGCCAAGATCGAACCGCTGACCGAGCGGCACCGCGCGCTGTTCCAGCCCCTCTGGCAGTCGGCGACGCGGCCGCCGAAGAGCGTGTCACCGCCCGCGGCGAAGCCCGGGCTGGTGCCGGCGCCCGGCCCGACCCGTCCGTCCATCGAGCCGGCGGCCCGGGCGGCCGCCATGGTGCCCGCGGCCAGCCCGACGATTCCGTCGATCGAGCCGCCGAACCCGGAGGCGTTCACCGCCGCCCCGGCGCCACTTCTGACGAATCCACCGCCGCCAGCGCCGCCGCCGCCAGCGCCGCCGGCGCCGCCACGTCGCGAGCCGCCTCAGCAGGCGGCCGGCGTCATCGAGTTGAAGGAGGTCGAGGTCACCTTCGACGACCGTCCTTCACCGCGCAGCGGACCCGCCTGAAGGACCTCGGGGCGTCTCGATTTTTCCGTCGAAAAAATTCGACGAAGGTTCGATCGCGCCTACACATGTTACTTGATGGTCCGAACCTTCTATTTTTTCTTCGGAATTTTTCTCGTTACTGGCTGTCTCGCCTGCAGCAAGGGTGACAGCGGCGGAACGACCGGATCCGGAGGCGGGTCTGCGGCCAGCGGTGGCACCGTCGGTTCCGGTGGCAACGGCTCCGGTGGCAACGGCTCCGGTGGCACCAGCCTCTCGGGCGCGGGCGGCATGGGTGGAAGCGTGACGCCCGCCTCGGGCGGGAGCACGGGACAAGGGGGCACCATCCAGGGGAGCGGCGGCAGCGTCGGCCGCGGCGGCACGACAGGCTCGGGCGGCGCGACGGGCGCGGGTGGCACGACGGCCACCGGCGGGTCGGCCGGCTCGGGCAACCCGGGCACGTGCACCGTGACCGTGTCGTCATCGATGGTCAGCTCGAAGATCTCGACGGTCGGCATCGTGACGTTCACGACCACGGCTTCCAGCCCGACCGAAGCGCACATCGACTTCGGCCTCGACACCAGCTACGGAATGACCGCGCCCGTCGACCTGACGGCCAGCGGCTACCGGACGCTGCTGCTGGGGATGAAGGCCTCGAAGACCTATCACTATCGGATCTCGGTCACCGACAAGAGCGGCACCTGCACCAGCGCCGACACCTCGCTGGCCACCGGGGCGCTGCCGAATGGCAAGCTGCCGCAGCTGACGATTACCACCAAGAACGCCAGCGGCCTCTACGGAGGCTTCCTCGTCACCGGCCAGTTCATCATGGGCGGCGGCTCCACGTCGGGCGCGCCGGCCTTCATCCTGGACAAGGACGGCGATTTCGTCTGGTGGTACACGGTTTCCAACAGCGACGTCACCGGCATCACGATGAGCTACGACGGGAAATACCTGTGGACCAACGGCGTGAACGTTCCGCAGAGCACGGCGCACGTGCACCGCATCTCGATGGACGGCATGACCGACGAGGACGACTCCAGCCAGTTCACGGGCCTCAGCCACCAGCTCTATGTGCTGCCCGACGAGACGGTGGCCTTTTACGCCTACGGGTCGAACGGGTGCGACGACATCAAGCTGCGTTCGCCGTCTGGAACCGTCACCACCGTCGTCAACGCCAAGACCGCCCACGGCGGCTCGGCCGGCTGCCACGTCAACGGCATCTACTACGACAAGAGTGACGACACCCTGGTCTTCTCGGACCTGGACAACAACTGCCTGACCAAGATCACCAGGACCGGCCAGACCGTCTGGATCCTCAACGGCGGCGTCGGCGGCATCACCAGTACGTTCAACAACGGAACGCTGTTGTGGAAGGGCGGCGAGCACGGCTTCCACATCCTGTCGAGCACCGACATCCTGCTGTTCAACAACAACAGCACGGTGAACTTCGGCGGCGGCAGCTGGGGCTCGGCGGCCGGCGACGGCTCCGGGTCGGTGGCGCTCGAGCTGAAGCTCGACACCACGGCCAAGACCGCCACGCAGGTCTGGTCGTACAAGGCCAGCCCCGGGATCGACAACCAGATCCTGGGCGACGTGCAGCGCCTGCCCAACGGCAACACCATGGTCGACTACGCCACCAAGGGCGCCATCCACGAGGTCGACTCGAAGGGCAACGTCCTGCAGACCATCACGACCAACAGCTCGTTCGGCTACATCCAAAAGCGCGCCACCCTGTACGGCCCGCCCCCCCGCTAGACGTCACCCGAGCTGCAGGCCGCAGTCGGAACAGGCTCCCTCGACCAGCGGCGCGGCCGTGCCACACGCGGGACAGGGCGGCTCGGTGGCTTCGGGGCTGGCCACGGCCGGGTGCCGCTCGCCGACCGTGCCTTCGCGCAACGCCATGTGCCGCCACCGGTCCTGGACCAGCCGCGCCACGCGCGGCACATCCTCGGCGCGGGCGTGCAACGCGATCTTCGGGCCGCAGCCGCACCCGCTGGAACCGCAGCAGGCGCCGCGCGTCAGCAGCACGGGGATGTCGGCGGCCAGGCAGGCCTCCTTCAGCTCCTTGGCCTCGGGCAGAGCCGCTTGCAAGCAGGCCACGGTCTCCACGTCTGCCAGCAGCTCCTCCACCTGGGCGTCGTCCATGCCGCAATCTTAGGACATTGATCTGTCGCGCAACACGGGGAAGGCGACGCGGCGCCCGGGCGCAAATCCTCGTCGCCGGCGCGATTCGGGTTAGGCTGAAGCTCCCCCCCACGTAGGAGGTCCCGCGTGTCCCGATCTTCGCTTACTCGAACGCATGTCTTGATCCTCGCCTGTGCCCTGGCGCAGGGCGCCTGCTGGTCCAACCCCGGCGAAACCACCGGCACGGGCGGCAGCAGCTCGACCGGAACGGGCGGCGCCAGCACCGGCGGAACCCCGGGCGGCGGAACCGGCGGAACCACCGGAACCGGCGGCGGCGGCGCCACGACCTGTGGCCCCGTCGGATCGACGAGCGGCGCGCCGGGCTTCGGCACGCCGGCGCAGTCCGGCCAGGGCGAGTCGACGGCCAAGTACTTCAGCGCCGACGTGACCCGCGACGGCGCCAGCTACCGGTTCATCACCAACTGGTGGGGAACCGGCTGGACCGCCGGCGACGTCTCGTACAACGGCACGTCCTTCACCGTGTCCAGCGCGGCCGGCACGTCCATGCCCGACGGGACGCCGATCGGCTATCCGGACATCTACTGCGGCAGCTACTCGGAGAGCGCCGCCCACGGCGACTGCGGTCTTCCCGCCGCCTACGCGAACATCGACCAGCTGTGGACCGGCTGGAAGTGGAGCTCGACGAATGCCGGACAGTACAACGCCGCCTGGGACATCTGGCTGGGCACGTCCTCCGCGTTTCAGTCGTACCTGATGGTGTGGCTGCGGGATCCGCCGGGCCGTCAGCCGGCTGGCAACGGCATCATCAAGGACGTCACCGTCGCGAACGTGCCGGGCACCTGGACCATCCACTACGGCACCGTCAACTCGGCGCCCATCGTCAACTACGTGCGCACCGAAGGGCAGGACGCCTGCGAGTTCGAATTCAACGTGATGGACTTCATCAACGACGCCAAGATGCGGAGCGCGACGACCAGCGCCCTCACGCTGCCGGGCGACACGGTGCGCGCCATCGCGGCCGGGTTCGAGTTCTGGACCGGCCCGTTCGCGGACGTCAAGTCGGAGGACTTCTACATCAAGCTGTCCAGCAAGTAGGCCGGCGCGGGCCCGCTGGCGGACGGGCCCCGGCGGTCAGAACTTGCCCTTGGTCGCGACGTCCGGCAGCTCCGACTCTGGAGCGGCCGGCGCCGCGGCCGGCTGTTCCTCGAAGGTGACGTCGCTGCGGTCCACGTGCCGGGGCGCTTGCACCACGTCCAGGCACTCGCGGTTGCCCGGGAAGCCGGTGTCGACCACGGTCGTGCAGGCGCAGTTCGTCGACCAGTCGAATTCGTCGACCACGACGTGATGCGCGGTCAGCTTGGCAAAGAAGGCCGTGTACTGGATGGTCCGGGCGACGATCCCGAACATGCGATCAGCCCCGCCTCGACGTCATCGCAGAGTGCCCCATACCCGCCTCATCGTCCCACGGCTGAGGTTCTTGAGGCGGCCTCCGCCTGGCGCCGGACGAATCCGACCAGCCAGCGGACCGATTCGGCGTCCTCCGGGGGCAGAGGATTCGAGGCCAGGGAGCCGACCAGCTGCTGGGCCTCCGCGGCCCGGCCGAGCATGCCCAGGGCCAGCGCCCTCAGGAGCTGGGCGCGGACCACCCGCGGGCCGTCGGCCACCAGCGCCAGGTGGGCCGCCGCCTCGTCGTAGGCGCGAGCCGCCAGCGCGCGGGTCCCCATCTGGAACTCCAGATCGGGGTCGCGCGCGCCCGCCGCGTACAGCCGGACGGCGATCGTCTGGACGGCGGGCTCGCTCCCCATCAGCAGCAACGGGATCGTCCGCAACGACGAGTGGGTCAAGAGGGCGTGGACCGTCTCGATGACGTTGGAGCGATCCCAGACCGCCAGATCGTTGAAGACCGCCTGCGGGCCGAAGGCCGCGAAGGTGCGCTGCTGCAGGCTGGCCGGCCAGAGGTCCCGGATGAAGGCGCTGGTCTGGAAGCGGCGGCGGGCCGCCCGGGGATCCATCCAGGTCCGGTAGGTCGGGTCGCCCAGCTCGCCGTCCGCCGGGTAGCGGGCCGAGATGCGCCCGGGGTGGTCGTCGTCGAGCGGCGGGACGTCGCCGCTCCAGGCGCCGAGCGTCGTCGCGTCGGCGAGGAAGGTGGCACCCAGCGACTCCGGCTGTTCCAGGGCCAGGTCGGCCAGCTCGGGGGCCACCACGGGGTCGCGCCACTGCGCGCTGAACTGCTCTTCGGAGACGGGACCGTGCGCGCCGCGCGTGCCGGCCAGCATCCATTGCAGCCCCGCGCCGGTCCACAGCGAGCAGTCCGCGAACACGTTGCAGAACCCGTGGATGATGGCCTGCGTCTCGGCGAGCGACAGCATGTTCACCGGCAGCCAGTACGTGACGACGCCCCCGTCGCGCAGCCGATCGCGGACCAGCTGGAAGTACTCCTGCGAGTAGAGGTTGCTGATGCCGGCGCCGCGCGGCGGAGGCGGCTCGGCGGTGATGAGGTCGAACGTCCGGTCGGTGGTTTGCAGGAAGAAACGCCCGTCCTCCACGTGCACGCGCACGCGCGGGTCGCTGAGCGGTGGCGCGCGGTCCGGAAACACCAGCCCGCCCATCTGCAGGATGTCGCGCGAGATGTCGACCACGTCGATGGAGGCCAGCTGCCGCGAATCGGTGAGCGCCTTGGCCGTGTTGCCGATCCCGTAGCTGATCAACAGCGCATCGCGGGTCGAGGGATGGACGGCCAGCGCCCAGTAGACGTACAGCTTCATGTAGCGACGGCCGCGGTACGTCGTCGCGGACATCGAGTGGCCGTTCGTCATCAGTCGATGGTGAAGCGGCACGCCGTGGTAGCTGTCGCGCAGGTACATGACCGTCTCGGTCAGGCCCTCGCGCATGGCGATCAGCTCCGGCGCCGGGGACTGGAAACGCTCCAGCACCATCGGGATGAACCGCCGCTGCAGCCGCCCGAACGGGTACAGCGCGCAGGCGACGACGAACAGCCCCGAGAGCGCGATCAGGCGGCGGCGTCCGGACGGGGCGCCGGGCGAGGGCGTCGCGGCGGTCAGCGCGGCGACGGCCCCGTAGCACAGCATGGTGACGAACAGGACCTTCTCGATCCCCAGGTGCGGCACCAGGACGAATCCCGCCAGCAACGCGCCGGCCATGGCGCCCGCGGTGTTGGCCAGCGTCAGCTTGCCGGCGGCGTCGACGGCCTGCCGGGATTCCCGGCGCTCGGCGGCGCCCAGCAGCGCGAACAGCAGGCCGGAACAGAGCGACGCCGGCAGCATGAGCCGAACGAACAGCCACACGGCGGCCGGCGTGTCGTTGGTCGTGTAGGCGAGGGCGCCCACCCGCGGATCGAACAGGCCGTAACAGAGCTCGACCGAGACGGCGGCCCCCAGCGCGACCAGCGGCGCGAACCGATCGGCCTGCCGGTCACGCCCCAGCCAGGCGCCGCCGATCGCGCCGCCGGCGCCGATCCCCAGCAACACCGTCGCCAGCATGGCCGCGAAGATGAACGTGGTCCCGAAGACGAACAGCTGCAGGAACCGGAACCAGACCGCCTCCAGCACCAGCAGCGTGGCGCCGCACAGAAACGCCGCCGCCAGCAGGCCGGCGGAGCGGCCGCGCACCGACGGCGACTCGGCGACCGGTGCGGCGGGCGGCGCGGGAGCCGTCACACGCCGCGCCAGGAACAGCGCGGCCGCCGCCGCCAGGACGTTCAGCGCCGCCGCGAAGCCGGCGGTGCCCCGCTGCCCCAGCCACTCGATCAACCACCACTCGCCGGCCCAGGCGCCGGCCATGCCGCCGAGGGTGTTCCATCCGTACAACCGCCCCAGCACCCGCCCGAAGTTGTCGTCGAACGCGGTGCAGGCCTGCGCGATCAGCGGCAGCGTCAGCCCCATCGCGGTGGCCGGGATCGCCAGCACCAGGAACGCGAACGCCAGCCGCACCAGGTTCAGCAGCCAGCCGCGCGTCACCACGTGGGCGAGCAGGCGCGCGAGCGCGGGGCTGACCAGGGGCAGCACGATCACGATGGCCAGGCCCACCACGCCGACGACCAGCTCCAGCAGCGCGTAGGCGCGCAGCGGCCGCTGCAGCCGTGGTCCGTGTCGGGCCGCCAGCGCGTTTCCGACCGCCAGCCCCGCCATGAAGCTCGCCAGCACGATGGTGGCGGCCCAGACGCTGTTGCCCAGCGTGAGACCCATCAGGCGGAACCAGATGGTCTCGTAGAGGACCCCCGCCGCCCCCGACAGAAAGAAGATCAGCGACAGCAGCAGCGCCATCGATCAGTTCCTGTGGGCAGGATTTCTCGTTCGGGCGGACAGCTCACGCGGCCCCACGGTACCCGATCAAACGCGCCTCCGGTGAGGGTTCCCGTGATCGGTTGGCGCCTGGCGCCGGTCCGATCCCTGACGCTGAGCTTCATCGCGCTCGGCTGAGGCGAGCGACGGTCGCTTCGAAACGGGATAGAACCGACACGAGCTGATGCTGCTCGGCAACAAGATCGTCGTCGTCCTGCCCGCCTACAACGCGGCGCGGACGCTGGAACGGACTTACCGCGAGATCCCCGCCGACGTGGTCGACGAGGTCGTCCTGGTCGACGACCGAAGCGCCGACGACACCCCGGCGCTCGCCAAGGCGCTGGGGATCGAACACGTCATCGAACACGACGCGAACCGCGGCTACGGGGGCAACCAGAAGACCTGCTACCAGGCGGCGCTGGCCCTGGGCGCGGACGTCGTCGTGATGCTGCACCCCGATTACCAGTACACGCCCCGGCTCATCCGCGCGATGGTGAGCGCCGTGGTCGAGGACGTCTACGACGTCGCGCTGGGGTCGCGCATCCTGGGGAACGGCGCGCGCCAGGGCGGCATGCCGCTTTACAAGTACGTCGGCAACCGCTTCCTGACGGCGTTCGAGAACGTCGTCATCGGACAGAAGCTCTCCGAGTACCACACCGGCCTTCGCGCCTACCGGCGCTCCGTGCTGGAGGCCATCCCGTACGAGCGCAACTCGGACGACTTCATCTTCGACAACCAGGTCCTGGTGCAGGCTCACGCGCTCGGCTTCCGGATCGGTGAGCTGACCTGTCCCACCAAGTACTTTCCCGACGCGTCCAGCATCGGCTTCCGCCCCAGCGTGCGTTACGGCCTCTTGTGTTGCGCCACGGCGGTGCAGTACCGGCTGCATCGCATGGGCCTGCTTCGGTCGGCGTTGTTCGACGCGCGAAGGTAGCCAGGGCGCTTCTGGCTCCGGTAGGATGACGGCCCGTTGGGACGCGTCGCCGGACAGAAGATGGTCGCTTTTCTGGCGCGGCGATCGAACCTGACCATCGTCTACAGCGCGTCGGACCTGGCCGTCGCCTCGCTGGCGGCGGTGGTCGTGAGCGTCTGGGCCGGCTGCGCCGCGGGCGCGTTCTCGGTCCGCGCGCTGATCGCCTGCGAAGCCGCCTTTCTGGCTTTCTATGCCGTCGGGTCGCTGTTCGCGGCCTGGGGAGCCCTGGCGACCGGCGCGCTGTTCGACTTGCCGCTGCGCTTGTTGCTGGGCTACGTCGTGGTCAACACGGCGCTGCTGGTGCTGGCCTGGCTGTCTCCGCTGGGCATCGTCGCCAATTTCGCGATCATCTGCGCGATCGCGGCTGGGTTGTTCCTGACCGCCAGGCCGGCGCGGCGGCGGCGGCCCGAAGACGCGGTCGGTCTGCTGGTCGTCGGTCTGTCCCTGGCTGCCGCGACGCTCTGGTGCCAGGACTCGCTTCGCCCGACGTCCGTCGACGGCAACACGGTGGTCTTCAAGCCCTGGATCGACGGCTTCTATCACGCCGTGCACCTTCGCCTGTTCGGGGTCGCCCATGCCGGGGCCACCATCGAAGACTTCCGGATGGCCGGCGTCCCGGCGCGCCTCTATCACTATGGCGCCTACCTGACACCCGCCCTCATCCGCCAGGCCTCGGGCATGGGTTCGTACGCCGCCTTTGCTGGCATTCTGGCGCCCCTGGGGGTCGCGTTCACCGGGCTGGCGGCCTACGCGCTCTTCGGCTCGTTGTGGGGACGGTGGCCCGGGTTCGCGGCCGCCGCGGCGCTGCTGCTGCTGCCCGACGGCGCGCAGCAGGGGCTGCAGAACCGGTTCATGTCCTATCACTGGCTGACCCAGATCTCGCCCAGCGCCAGCTACGGGTTGGCGCTGCTGGGCCTGGCCTGGTTGTTCGTTCTGCTCGGCTGTACCGCGGGCCGGCGCCTGCCGCTGGTGGTGGGCTGGGTGATCGCGGGGATCCTGGCGGTCTACAAGCTGCACTTCTTCATCGCGAGCTTGCTGCCGCTGTTGCTGCTGCCGGCGCTGTTCTTTCGCGGCCCGCTCGGGCGTCGCGCGCGCGCCCTGTGGGCCGTGGGGGCCGTGGCGCTGTGCGGGGCGGCCGTCCTGATCCTGCGGCGCATCCCCGGCGTGCCGACCATCCGGTTCGACGGCTCCGGCGTCCGCGACATCTTCATGCTCATCAAGAGCTTCGCCCCGCGCGGCGCCTTGCGGGAGGTCCTCGACCGCCATCTGGGGATCGACCATTCGGTGGCCTCGAACCTGCTCGCCGGCGTCCCGTACGTCCTGCTGTCGACGCTGGGCGTGTTGGCCCTGTTCGCGCTGATTCTGCCGATCGCCCTTCGCAAGCGCACGCCGGCGGTGCTGGTCTGGTGGCCGCTGCTGCTGGTCGCCAACTTCCTGGCCATGTTCCTGGGCCTGGCGCTCGATCTGCGGAGCAGCACGCCCGACGAGCTGTCGCACCGTCCGGTCATGATCGTCTTCTTCGTCGTGGTGGCCTGGGTCGGGGGCGCGGCGGGCCTGCTGGC
>Ga0068855_100009229_pt1 | contig 11913 bp, 6 predicted proteins | sample KBSCornC52_FD_66592 | JGI IMG/M metagenome (GOLD analysis project Ga0068855, IMG submission 66592) | Corn rhizosphere microbial communities from Kellogg Biological Station, Michigan, USA - KBS Corn C5-2 | ecosystem: Host-associated > Plants > Roots > Rhizosphere > Soil ...
AGCATCGTCCAGCTCGCCGGTCTGCGGGACGGTGGTTAAACCAAATGGCCTGGCTACGCATGTAGAACTGCCTGTGGAAGGCTTGCGGACGGGGGTTCGATTCCCCCCGCCTCCACCAATCCGCCCCGAGCGGGGCAACCGACGCCATCCGACCGGATGGCGTTTTTTTTCGCCTTTCCCGCTGCCTGACCGTCGCACCTGGAATGGCAGCCGGCTTACGTCGTCGCGCGATATCATTTGACTGCTTCCTGCTCCATCACGCCATCCGAGAAGTCGAAGAACCTGGCGGATCCGCGCACGAATGTTCGTCCTCGACTTCGGATGCCACACGATGAATCGACTTGCCCTTCTCACCTGCATCGCCATTGCCGCCGCTCCCGTCTTCGCCCGCGCCCAATCGGCCTTCGGCCAGGCGGATGCCGATTTCAAGGCGGTCGCTCCCGCCGACATGTGCGATCTCGAGGCCGCGGTCGGCCCCGACGACAGCGTCTTCCAGGCCCTGTTTTCCAGCTCGGCTTCAGGATGGGCGCTCGGGAAATTCAACGCCGACGGGTCCCTCGACACCCGATGGGGCGAAAGCGGCGTGGTGAAGACTCCGTCCATCTCCAGGATGATCCCGCTGCCATCCGGCGCAGTGATCGTGGCGACCGGCGGCAAGCTCACCCGATACGATGCTCGCGGCGCGCTCGACCCGACCTTCGGCACCGCGGGCACGAGCGATGCGATCAGCGCCAGCAGCAGCGGCTACTTGAATTCGATGTCCGTGCAGCCCGATGGAAGCATCGTCGTGTTGGGCGACGGAAACAACGATCCGTACGTCATCGCCCCGAACCACCTCGCGATGACCCGCATCCTGCCCAATGGGCACCGCGATGCGAGTTTCGGGAACGGCGGATTCGTCGCGATCACGGTGCCGAACGGTGCGACCGTCTACGCCTGGAGCCTTCTGTCCGATGGCTCGCTCGAGCTGGGCTACACGACCGCGGACGCGATGGGCTCGATCCGGCCGGAGCTCCATCGCTATCCGACCGACTTCGAAGAGCCGCCCGCACGCGTGATGCCGCACGTCGGCATCGCCGACTGGATGGCTCCGACCGTGGGCATCGCGGGCGACGGCGCGGCCGTCTTCGCCACGGCGTTCGGGACCTATCCGACCACGTCGCCGCAGATCGCATTGACCCGGTTCTCGCCGGGTGGCGCCCTCGACCCGTCGTTCGGCACCAATGGCCGGGCGACCATCGCCGTGCATGGGATGTACTCGTCGGATCCGTCCGGCGCATCGCCCAAGATGCTTTGGCAGGACGCCGACGGATCGTGGACGGTGCTCACGGACATCGGGCAAAGCCAGGACGGCTGGGCGATGATCGACACGTACTACTCCACGCTGGCGGTGCGCTTTCGCGCGGACGGCGCGCCGGACGCGCAGTTTCCGCAAGGAAAGGACCTCGGAGGCGGGCAGCTCACCAAGTTCGTCCAGCTCCAGACCGGCGAGCTGATTCATGCCGAATCCACGAGCGCCGGCTGCTCGTTGGTGAAGCAGGCGGCGGATTCGCCCCGCGCCGACGCGCAGATGATCGAGTATTACCAGCCTTCGCTCGACCATTACTTCATGACGCTCGAGGGCGCGGAATCGCGCCTGCTCGATTCCCAGGTCGCCACGATGGGATGGCAGCGCACGGGGCGAACCTTCGGCGCGTGGCTGCCGGTCGGCGTTCCCGGCACCACCTCGCTCTGCCGGTTCTACGGCGATCCCGTCATCGGACCGAATAGCCACTTCTACACCCCGGCCGGTCCGGAGTGCGACTTTCTCGTCGCCCTCGCCGCCGGCACCCCGCCGGGGAAACCGGCATGGCACCTGGAAGGCCTTGCGGCCGCGGTCACGGTCCCCGCGGGCGGCGAATGTCCCGGCAACCTGACCCCCATCGATCGCGCATACAACGACGGTTTCGCGCACGGCCGGGACCCGAATCACCGCTACACCGCCGACGCGGCGCTCTATGCGCAGATGCAGGCGCAAGGATGGGTCGGAGAGGGCGTCGCCTTCTGCGTCCCGCTGCCGACGTCGCGGGGCAGCCTGTTCTAGCTGTCGATGTCGCTCCCTGGTGCAGCGGCGGAAACTCCGGCGAGGCGTGATGTCCAACCGGCCGAAATGCAACCTTCCGATCGGCGCATGCGGCAACCGGGCGAGCGCGTGGCGAGCATCACCGTCGCGTTCAATCCGGATCCCTTGCGCCTCGCGCGCCAGCTGCGCGCGCTGCGCGGCCAGGTGGACGACGTCGTCGTCGTGGACAATGGCGCCGGCACGCGGCCGGACGTAGCGCCGGGGGATCCAGCCGCCCACGTGATCGAGATGCGCGAGAACCGCGGTGTCGCGAGCGCGTTCAACGTCGGCATGCGCGCGGCGCGGCTTCGCGGCGCCCGCTTCGCGCTCCTCATGGACCACGACAGCATCCCGTGCGGCGGCATGGTCGATGCGCTGCTCGCGGGATACCGGGAAGCGACGCTCCGATCCCCGGCGCCCGTCGCGGCCGTCGGCCCGCGCGTGCACGACGTCCGCGATCGCACCGAATATCCGTTCATCCGCCTGGGATGGCTCAGGAACCGGCATCTGCGGCCCGCGCAGGCGATCGACGGCCTCATCGAATGCGATTTCCTCATCAGCTCCGGAACGCTCGTCGCGCTCGACCACCTCGAGGCGATCGGCGAGTTCGACGAGTCGCTCTTCATCGACAGCGTCGACCTCGAATGGAGCTGCCGCGCGCGCAGCCGGGGCTTCCGGCTGGTCGGCGTCTGCGCCGCGCGCCTCGACCATTGGCTCGGCGACGCGCGGCGGAAGGTGATGCCCGGCGTGGAGCTCGTCGTCCACGCACCGGAGCGCATCTACTACATGACGCGCAACCGGCTGCTCCTCTATCGCCGCCCGTACGTGCCGCTCAAGTGGAAGGCGAAGGACGTGCTGCGGCTCCTCGCGAAGTTCACGGCGACGATGCTCTTCATGCCCGCCCGGGCGGAATACCGGCGGATGACGATGCGGGCGCTGCGCGACGGCATGATGCGGATGGGCGGAAAATACGGATCGCCCACGCCGATCCGTCGCTGATCCTCCCGCAGCCTCGCGTCAGACGAGCGTCGTTCCCACCCGGACTTCCTGGCGGCCCGCCGCGCGGTCCAGGTCGACGATCCTGCGAACGACATCGACGCTGCGATGCAGCGGGCGTTTGGTCTGCCACGTCGTGCTCGTGGTGGAAAAGCCGGGGTTGTAATACGGATCTCCCGCAGCGAGGAGCGCGGCCCACTTCCGCTCGAAAAGCGCGGAGTCGGCCGGATGCCGGTCATTGGGCCCGCGCGTCGCCGACTCGTGGTGGATGAGGGCCGCGGCGGCGCAGTTGAGCACCCGATATCCGGCGGCGAGGACGCGCAGGCAGAGGTCGACGTCGCCGAAGCCCACGGCGAAGCTTTCATCGAAGCCGCCCACCCGATCGATCGCTTCGCGCCTGGCGAGCATGCAGGCCGCGGTGACGGCCGACACCTCGCGCGTGACGTGGAACGTTCCGTAGTAGCCCGGGACGACCTGGCCTTCGGGCACCTGGACGAACTTTCCGTAGTGCTCCGCGCGAACGAAGAGGCCGACTCCGACGCCGGCATGCTGGATGGTCATCGCATCCGAGTAGAGGAGCTTCGCACCGACGATCCCGACGCCGGGCTGCTGGGCGAGCGCGACCATGCGCTCGAGCCAGCCCTCGCGGATCGCCTCGATGTCGTTGTTGCAGAAGAGGTAGTGCGAGTAGCCCTGGCCGATCTCCGAGATCGCGCGGTTGTTGATGGCCGAGAAATTGAAAGGTCCCTCGTATCGCAGGACGCGTGAAACCTGGCGCGACGTCTCGAGATACCGGCGCGTTGCGGGATCGTCGGACTCGTGATCGACCACGATCACGTCGAAGCGCACTTCCTTGATCGTCGCGTGCAGGCTTTCGACGCAGGCGCGCAGCAGGTCCCCCTGGTTGCGGGTGGGGATGATGATCGCGATGCGCGACCCGGGCTCCAGCGCGTAGCGGCTGTCGAAGAAGTTGAAGCCGAAGCCGGGGCGAACCGCGCCGGGCGTTCCCGACCGCGCGAGATGCCGCTCGAGGATCTGCGCCGAGGTCTCCATCACCTTGCCCATCATGCGATGACCGGCCGACAGGGCGTGGGTCCGCCAGCGGTAGAGGATCTCCGGGATGTGGACAACGCGGCTCGCCTGCTCGGTGCAGCGCAGGATGAGGTCGTAGTCCTGCGAGATGTGAAGCGATTCGTCGAAGCCGCCCACCCGGCGGACGAGGTCCGTGCGCAAGCCCACGAGGTGCACGATGTACGGGTGGCTCCTCAGGAGCTCCGGCGAGAACGCGGGTCGATAGACGAATTCCATCGCGTGCTCGCCGTCGGGGCCGACCAGCACCTCGTCGGAGTAGACGAGGTCGGCGCCGTCCTCGCCGAATGCTTCGGCGACGCGGAACAAAGCCTGCTCTTCGAGGATGTCGTCGTGGTCCATCAGCACGACGTACTCTCCGGTCGCCCGCGCCAGCGCCCGATTCGAGGCCCGCGCGACGCCGCCGTTCTCGCGGCTCGTCTCGACCTTGATCCGCGGATCGCGCGCCGCGTACTCGCGCAGGATCGCACCGACGTGGGCCGCCTTCGACCCGTCGTCCACGAGGCAAAGCTCCCAGTCGGGGTAGATCTGCGCGATCACAGAATCGAGGGCGGCCCGCAGCATCCCCGGCGCGGTCTCGTAGGCCGCCATGAGGATCGAGATGCGGGGACGCACTTTCATGGAAGCGATGCGCGTCCGGAGGATCGGAAGAATGTCGCGAACGAGGGCCGCGCGGTACTCGCGCCAGGCGGGACCCGTCCCCTGCCGCGATTCGTAGCTCAGGAGCGACGACTTGAGGCCGAGCACGCCGGCGGCGCGCCAGGACCGAAAGACATGCCGCATGCCGGCGACCGGACCGCGCGGATCCCGCGCCATCCCGAAGAGGCAGCGCGCGAGCAGCCCGAGCTTTCCGGCACCCCGAGCCGCACGCCGCCCGATGCCGAGGATCCTCCAGCTGCGCGAGCTGAAGATGCGACGCAACTGGTCCGCCTGTTGCTGCGTCTCGCGCCGAAGCGCCTCGTTCTCGCGCTGCTTCTCGGCGGCCGCCCGGGAAACGTCCGCGACGCGACGGTCCGCGGCGAGGAGCTGGTGGCGCAGCCGTTGCGCTTCGGCGGCCGCCGCGGCTCGCTCCTTCTCCCGGATCTGGTTCGCGAGCGTGAGCTGGACGTGGAGGCTCTTCAGCTCCTTCCAGAGGTCCGCGAGGTGCAGCGCCTGGCGGCCCATGAGGTCTTCGATCGCCGTGGCCTCCCGCACGCGAGGCCTCGGTTCCTGCGCTCGGCGTGGAGCGATGGGAAGCAATGCGTGATAGTCCGCCACCATCTCGTCGGCCGTGCGGCGCTCGGGCCGGAACGATGCGCGCATCGCATCGAGAGCGCCCGGATCCGCGTCGATGGATTCGACGAGGGCGACCAGCGACGAGGCATCCGGATCGAAGAGGAAGCCGTTGACCCCCGGCCGGATGCGATCCTCGAAGCTGCCGATGCGGGATGCCGCCACCGGAATCCCCATCGCGAGCAGCTCCGAGAGCGTGAAGCTGAAGGTCTCCGGGACGATGCTCGTGAGGAGGCCGAGGTGCGGATTGATGGCCCGGATGTGGCCCGCGAGCTCGCCGGGCTCGTATCGCAGCACGACATCGACGTGGGGCATGCCTTCGAACGATCGGCCGAGCTCGCCCGCCCCGAGCAGGAAGACATCTGCGAATCGCGTGATGCGCGGCAAAGCGGCATGGAGCAGCTCCGCGCCCTTCACGAAGGAGACCTGGCCGAGCACCAGGATCCTCAGCCGGTCGCCGTTCTCACGCCGGATCGGCGCCATCACCGGAAGGCTTCGCGCGAGCCCATGGGGAACCACCGCGAAGCGTGCCCCGAGGAAGCGCGCATCGAGACGCTCGAGGTTGCGCCGGACCGAGGCGCTCGGCGCGACCATCGTGACGTTGGGCCGCAACACGGCCTCCACGAAGCGCTCGCGCACCGCCTCCCGAACCTCGGGCGGAAAGTCGCGAAACGCCGATGTCTTCGTGTTGCCGTGCGCGCACTCGCGCAGGCGCGGCGAGCCGCAGTGCGTGCACGGATTCCCGAAAAAAAGATGAATCGCCGGACAGTAGGGAAAATAGTCGTGATTCACGACGAGCGTGGGCAGCCCCGTCTCGAGCGCCTCGAGCGAATGCCCGATCAGCGATGAAACGATCACGGCATCGACGTGGCCGCTGCCGATCGCCTCGTCGAGCGCCGCCTTGTATTCCGCGTGGGAGACCACCGCGGCGGGAATCGGCCGCGTGAACGGCCAGACCTTGAGGGGATTGTCGAGATCGTCGGCGTCGAAAAGCGCGACGCTGGAGGCGGATTCGTACCCGTGGGTGATCGACTTGAAGACGAGGTTCCTGCGCCCGCGGTCGGCGGCGACGAAATGGCCGAGCCAGGTGGCGGTGCCACCCCCGAGATCATGAGCCACGTGAAGCTGGACGATCGTCGGGACACCGGATGCGGACATAGCCCGATATTATCAATTGCCCGAACCCGTCGAAGGAGCGGCTCGCCGGGAGGCGGTGCCGGCACCGTCCGGGTAAAATGTCGCCTTTCCGCGCCGGGCTGCCGCACGCCCTCTTCCTTGAACGACACGACAATGGCGGTGCCGCCCTCGCCCGGCCCCGCGATCCGGTACTCCATCGACCGCCTCGTGGTGAGCGGAAGGCGTCTCTTCGGCTGGGGATGGGCGGCGGATCCCGCACGCGCCGTGAAAGCGGTGCACCTCGCGCTCGAGGGCGACGGATGGCAGCGGCGGCTCACCGCGGGCTTCGGCCTCGCGCGCCCCGATGTCCGGGAATCGTATCCCGACCTGGTGAATGCCGAAGCCTCCGGATTCGTCCTCACGGGGTTCATTCCCCCCGATTCCGCGCCCGCCACGGTCTGGCTGGAGCTGGACCTCGAGGACGGATCGACCGAGCGCCTCGACGTGACGAAGGTCGTCGAGGCGCGCGCCGACGGCCGCCGGCGTACGCGCGTCGTTTCCTGGGTCGCGCATGCCGTGTGGCGCAGGCTCAAGCGCGGCGACTTCGCGGGGATCGTCCGCCGCGCCCGCGCGCAGAGCTACGCCGCCCCGTCGCTCGACGACATCGGCATCGTGGCCGAGCTCCTCCCGGCGCTCGAGCGGCATGGCGCGACCTGCATCGTCTTCGACCACAACATGGGCGGCGGCGCGAACCACTATTGCCGCAACGTGATCGACGAGCGCGTCGCGAAGGGCGAGGCGGTGCTGCTCTGCACGTACAACCTGCCCATGCTCGAATATCGCCTGCATCTCTTCGAGCCGGGCGCCGATGCGCGCGTCTTCCGGATCGGCACCTTCCTCGTCCTCGAGCGCATCCTGGAAAAGATGCCCGGGACGGAGCTCTTCGTGAACAGCCCCGTCTCCTTCGACGAGCCGCTGGTCCTCGCCGAGTGGCTCGCGCGCATGCGCTCGGACTTCCCGCGCTCGCGGCTCACGATGACCGCGCACGACCATTTCGCGATCTGTCCCTCGTTCGTGCTGCTGAACGCCGACGGGCGCTATTGCGGCATTCCGGAGATCTCGGAGTGCGCGAGCTGCCTCAGGCGCCACGAGGCGAGCTATGTCGCGCTCACGCCGCCCACCGAGATCGGGCCCTGGCGCGCGCTCTGGGGCCGGTGCCTCGCGGCCGCCGACGAGGTCCGCTGCTTCTCGGAATCGACCCGGCGCCACCTCCTGCGCGCGTATCCCGATCTTGCCCGGGAGCGGATCAGCGTCGTGCCGCACAAGCCCGACTACATGCCCTCGCGCCTGCCGCGCGCGAACCGCGGCGCACCGCTCGTCGTGGGCGTCGTGGGCGAGATCAGCCAGCAGAAGGGCGCGCAGATCGTGACCGGCATCCTCGAGCGGATCGACCGCGAGCGCCGCGACGTGCGCGTGGTCGTGCTCGGGACGCTCAACGTCACGCACCGCTCGGAGCGGCTGCGCGTGACGGGCGCCTATCGGCGCGACGACCTGGTCGACCTGATCGAGGCGCACGGCATCAACATGTTCCTCTTCCCGTCGATCTGGCCGGAGACTTTCTCCTACGTGGTCGCCGAGATGATCGCGCTCGGGCTCCCGATCGTCGCCTTCGACCTCGGCGCGCCCGCCGAGCGCCTGAGGACCTATCCCAATGCGCGGCTCTGCGCGGAGGTGAGCGCGGAGGCGGCGCTCGCGACGCTCGTCGACTTCCATCGCGAGCTCGCCCCGGAGAAGGCGTCGGCCGCCTGATGGACCGCAAGCTCCACGTCTTCACGAGCGCCGCGGTGAACTACCTGCCGAAGGTGCGCATGCTCTGCCGCTCGATTCGCCGCCACCATCCCGAGGCGATGATCCATCTCGCGCTCGCGGACGAGCGGCCGGATTGGCTCTCGGCCGAGAACGAGCCCTTCGACTCGATCCTCGAGCTCTCGCAGCTCGCGATCCCGCACTGGCGTTCGTGGACGTTCATGCATTCGATCGTCGAGCTCTCCACCGCGATCAAGCCCTTCGCGCTGAAGCGTCTCCTCGAGCGCGACGATTGCGAGGCGGTGCTCTATTTCGATCCGGACATGGTGCTCTTCTCGCGCGTGGACGACGTCCTCGCGACGCTCGCGAGCTCGAACGTCGCCCTCACGCCGCACCAGACGACGCCGGAGAAGACGTTCGAAGCGGTGCTCGACAACGAGGTGACGAGCCTCAGGATGGGCATCTTCAACCTCGGGTTCGTCGGCGTGCGCCCGACCGCGGAAGGCAAGCGCTTCGCCGACTGGTGGGCCGAGCGCTGCTACCTCCTCTGCCGCGCCGAGCCGCACAACGGGCTCTTCACCGACCAGAAATGGGCGAACTTCGCGCCCGTGTTCTTCGATGGCGTCGCGATCCTCAAGTCGCCGCGGCTGAACGTCGCCACGTGGAACCTCACGACGCGGCGATTCACCGGGAACCTCGCGGCCGGCTTCCAGGTGGACGGCGAGCCGCTCGGCTTCTACCACTTCACCGGATTCGACAGCGGCGCCCATCGCGTCATGGCGGTGAAGAACGCGGGCGGCAATACGGCGGTGCAGGAGCTCATCGCGTGGTACGAGCGCGAGACCACGCCCGCGCGCGGCGACCCGGTGAGCGCCTGGCCGTGGGCGTTCGGGCGCTTCAGCGACGGGACGCCCGTGAAGGCGCACCACCGCTGGCTCTTCCGGGAGAATCGCGACATCCAGCTCGCGTTCCCCGATCCCTACGACGCCGGAGACGACCGCCCCACCCTCGTCGAGTGGTGCCAGACCGAGGGGCGCGTGCGCTTCCCGGATTTCTTCGCGAAGGACGGCGGTCCGGCGCGCTATGCGCCGGCGCCCGGGCACGGGCCCATCAGGCCCGGGGTCGCGTTGAAGCTCGCGCTCCTCATGTTCGCGCCGCGGCACGGCCGGCTCCTGCGGCAGCGGCTCGTCCGGCTGCTTCGGCGCGAGGGCCTCGCCGGCATCGCGCGGCGCCTCCGGCGCAATCCCGGGCAGGGCAGCGCGTGATCGACGTCCTCATCCCCGTCTACCGCGGGTTCGCCGAGACGCGCCGCTGCGTCGAGAGCGTGCTCGCGAGCCGCCAGGCGACGCCCTTCGAGACCGTCGTCATCGACGACGCGACGCCGGAGGCGCCCATCGCGGCCTGGCTCGACGCTCTCGCGGCGGAGCGCCGCGTGACGCTCGTCCGCAACGCGCAGAACCTCGGCTTCGTGCGCTCGGTGAACCGCGGCATGGCGCTCCATGGCGACCGCGACGTGGTCCTCCTCAACAGCGACACCGAGGTCGCGAACGACTGGCTCGATCGCCTCCATGCGTGCGCCCGGAGCGCCGCGGATATCGCGACCGTCACGCCCTTCTCCAACAACGCGACGATCTGCTCGTACCCGTTCGAGGGATGGCCGGGCGCCGTGCCCGGCACGCTGGGGCTCGCGGCCCTGGACCGGCTCTTCGCGGAGGTGAACGCGGGCCGGACGGTGGACATTCCCACCGCGGTCGGCTTCTGCATGTACATCCGGCGCGATGCGCTCGACGCCCTCGGCCTCTTCGACGCCGAGCGCTTCGGGCGCGGGTACGGCGAGGAGAACGACTTCTGCATGCGCGCGCTGAAGGCCGGGCGGCGCAACGTCCTCGCGGGCGACGTCTTCGTCTACCACGAGGGAGCCGTCAGCTTCTCGAAGGAGAAGGCCGCCCTCACGCACGCCGCCGGGAAGGCGCTCGTCGAGGTGCACCCGGACTATCCCCAGCGCGTCCACGATTACCTCGTCGCGGACCCCGCGAGCGAGCTGCGCTCCGCGATCGACGCGGCGCGCATCCGGCGCGGAACGGAGGAGGCGCGCTGCGTGCTCGCCGAGCGCGCCGACGAGCGCGCTCGCATCATGCGCGGCCTCTGGGACATCGAGAACCTCGCCGCCGAGCGCGACTCGGTGATCGGCCAGCTCAATCGCGGCCTGGAGCACGCCTCCGAGCGCATCGCCGAGCGCGACCGCGCGATCGCCGCGCTGCAGGAGGACGTCGCGAAGCTGCGCGCCGGGCTCGCGCACGCGGAGTCGCTCGCCTTCGGGCGCGCCGCCGAGCTCGAGCGCATCTACGCGTCCAACACGTGGAGGGCGGTCCGGGCGTTCTCGCGCATGCGGCTCCTGCTGCGCGGGAAGGCGGGCGGAGCCTCCTGAGCGGCATCGCCCGGATGGTCCGGCCGGCAGGGGCCCTCCCGCGGCGGGCGAAAAAGGCGCGCGGAGGCCGGTGGCGCGCGTGTATGATGTTCCCGCCGACCCGCCGCGGCCCACCACCGCCACTCCGATGCGCATCGCGTCGCTGCTGAAGCAACGGTTGTCCCTCAATACGGTGATCCGGGTCGCGCTCGGCATCGCGATCGTGCTCGCCTGCGTGCTGAGCGAAGGCGAGATCTTTCCGCTGCGCTTCCTCCAGGCGGTCGAGCTGCAGGCCTACGACGCGCGCCTCAAGCTCTTCATGCCGCGCACGGTCGACCCGCGCATCGTGATCCTCGACATCGACGAGAAGAGCCTCATCGCGGAGGGCCATTGGCCGTGGCGCCGCGACAAGCTCGCGCTCATGCTGAAGCAGCTCTTCGACCGCTACCGCGTGCGCGTGGTGGGGTTCGACGTCGCGTTTCCCGAGCGCGACACGACTTCCGGCATCGAGACGCTCGACGAGCTCGCGAAGAACGAGCTCAAGGACGACGCGCAATTCCGGGCGGTGCTCGAGCGCTCGCGCCCGACCCTCGATTACGACAAGGTCTTCGGGGCGGAGATCGGGCGCCACCCCGTCGTGCTGGGCTTCTTCCTCAACTCGAAGTCGGAGCGCGCGGGCGTGATGCCGCCGCCCACGGTGGACGCCAAGGCGCTCGAGGCGAACGCGCAGTTCCGCCACGTCGACGCCACGGGCTTCAGCGGCAACCGGCCGGAGCTCCAGCAGCAGGCGACGGCGGCCGGGCACCTCTCGCCCGGCCTCGACTTCGACGGCGTCACGCGCCGCATCCCGATGCTCATGAAGTACGGCGACGGCTACTACGAGGCGATGTCGCTCGCCGTGGCGCGCGTCTACCTCGGGAACCTCCCGGTGAAGATTCGCGCCGAGACCCAGGGAAGCGGCAAGGACACGGTGGGCTGGATCAGCTCGCTCACCGTCGGCGACCGCGCGATTCCCCTCGACGAGGCGATGTCCGCGCTGGTGCCGTTCCGCGGCGGCCGCGGCTCTTTCCGTTACGTTTCCGCGACCGACGTGATCCGCGGCACGCTGGGGCCCGACGAGCTCGCC
>Ga0068855_100009235_pt1 | contig 11911 bp, 9 predicted proteins | sample KBSCornC52_FD_66592 | JGI IMG/M metagenome (GOLD analysis project Ga0068855, IMG submission 66592) | Corn rhizosphere microbial communities from Kellogg Biological Station, Michigan, USA - KBS Corn C5-2 | ecosystem: Host-associated > Plants > Roots > Rhizosphere > Soil ...
CGTGCAGGTGATCAACACCCACCTGGGCCTGGTGCCGCGCGAGCAGCAGATCCAGGCCGCTTGGCTCGCCGGTCCCGCCTGGCTCGGCCACCCGCTCTGCACCGGCCCGCAGATCCTGCTGGGCGACTTCAACGCCACCGGCGCCTCGCTGGTCTATCGGACCCTCACCGCAAAGCTCGCGGCCGCGCGCAACCTGGCCAAGCGGCGGGCCCCCACTTCGACCTTCCCCTCGCCGCTGCCGGTGCTCAGGATCGACCACCTTTTCGTGAGCCCGCAGGTGAAGGTGACCGACATCTTCGCGCCCTTCGACCCGCTGACCCGCACCGCCTCGGACCACCTGCCGCTGGTGATGGACTTCGAACTGATCGTCTAGCGGCGTCGCCTCGCCTCGGCGACTTCGCGGGCCTCGCGGATCAGGCGTTCGCGCCGTCGGCCGAGCCGCCAGGAATCGCTCACGTCGGCCGGATCGCCCATGTGGTAGGCGGCGATGAATTCCCCTACCGCGCTCATCTTCGGCGGTTCGATGGGCGCCAGCCGGCCTTCGCGGTTCAGGGCTTCGATGGCGCCGGCGAGCCCGCCGAATTCGACCTTGGCCTTGGCGACGGCGTCGCCGGTGACACCCATGAAGTGGCCCACCAACCGGTCGCGGAAGGCGGTGATGGCCAGCCGATCCGCCTCGCCCGCGCAATGCAGGCCGAGCTCGCATTCGGTATCGAATCCGCCGGAGCGGTTGTTGAGATTGGCCGAGCCGACCCGGGCGATGCAGTCGTCGATCACCGTCACCTTCGAATGCACGATGATGGTCTCGCGGCCCGAAGTCACCGGCGAATAGGCCCGGAAGCGGCCGAAGATGTCCGCGGCCCGTAGCCGCCAGACCATCGCGCCCCGTGCCCGGTCCATGGTCAGCTGGTCGAACCAGCTGGGCGCCTTGGCGGTCGAGATCAGCACGACCTCCGGCCCGTCGGGCTCGGCCAGCCGCGCGGCCAGGGCTTCGGTGATCATCGGCGAGGTGAAATACTGGTTCTCCAGGTAGATGGTCTCGCGCGCCTCGGCGATGCAGGCGAGATTCAGCCGGCGGATTTCGTCCACCATCGGCCGGCCTTTCCAGGCGGGCTCGGTGCGTTCGATGGCGACCTCGACATCGGTCATGTGCGCCGGGACGTGATCGGGCCAGGGATCGCCGCCGGCGTCCTGTGGCGCGGCCAGCACCTCGTCGGTCGCCCGGCGCCAGCGCTCGCGGGTGAGGTCGGCCAGCGCCTTGGCGGCCGGCCCGTCGACCATCATCATCACCTCGTGCCGCGGCGCGTGCTCCTCCTGCTTGGGCATCAGCCGGCGGCGGTCGTCGTCGAGGTGGGCGGGCGAGTCCCAGCGGTCGACGGAGATGTCGCCGCCGCCGCAGAACGCCAGCCGATCGTCGATGACCAGCACCTTCTGGTGGTGGCAGGCGCCGAACGGCACGGCGTCGTCGAGCACGAACTTGACCGGCGTGTTTTTGAAATAGGCGCGCGCCTTGTGGGGGAAGAACTCCTGGCTGGCGCTGATCGGCAGGGCCGATTTCCAGATCAGCAAACGGATATCGAGCTCCGGCCGGGCGCGGGCGAGTTCCAGCAGCACGCGGCCCACCTCATCGGGGTCGTCGGGCCCGTCGTAGCCGTCGGGGAACATCCGGGTGCGCGGATCGAACCCCCAGCCCAGCAGCAGGATCGAGCGGCGGGCCTTCTGGATCGCCTCGAAGGCGGCGGTGAAGAAGGCTTCGTTGTCGATCAGGAAGGCGGCGCGGGCGGCGTGCGCGGTGCGCCAGCAGGTGTCGCCGGGTTTGAAGACGCTCATTCCGCCCCAATATGCCTCGCGCCGTCGCGGCGGGACAGGAAAGCCTGCAGCCGCCCCGGGTTCCGCGATCTCGCCTCGGCAAGAAAAAGGCGCGCCGCCCCGGGTGAGGTCGCGGCGCGCCTGGCCAGACGGCCGAGGCTCAGAGAGATCTGGTCCTACTGGCTGGCGACAGCCTTTCCGCCGGCCCCGCCAGCGCTCGTATAGACGGCGCATCCCGAGGCGAGTTCGGCCGAAAGGCGTTCCTTCATATTGGCGTCCGCGGCCTGGCGCTTGGCGCGGTTGGCCTCTTCCTCGCCATGGCGCAGGATGGTGTCGATCCGCGAGCCGCGCTCGGCCTTCAGAAGGGCGTCGAGGCTGGTGGTGTCGGCGCCCAGGCCGGCGGCGATGCCCTTGCAGCGGCTCGCCCTCAGATAGTCGACGTCGGTGAACCGGGCGGCGGCCGCGGAGCCGGCAACGGCCACGGCCAAGCCAAGCGCTGTGAGTGCAATGGCGGCGAATTTCATTTTGAGATCTCCCTACGAACAGCCCGCATGGAAATCTGCAACTCTCCCAAGCAACCATCAAATGAATTTCAGGAAATGTTCGGGAATACTATTTATGTTTACTTCGATTGATACATAGTTGTTACTTGTTACAATGAATATTCTGTAATGTACATTGTCAGCCAACCGACCGCCGGGCATGTCTGCGGCCCAGGCGCCACGACCGCTGGCGGCGCAGGCCAGGGTGACCTACGCTTGGCCGCAGTCATGACAGAGCCCGCCAGGCCACCCGCCTCGATCCGAACTCCTTGCGTGCAGGTCTGCATCGTCGACGGCGAGAGCGGACTTTGCCTCGGCTGTTACCGCACCCTGGCCGAGGTGGCGGGCTGGGCGCGCTTCACCGACGATGAGCGGGCGCGGCTGATGGCCGAACTGCCCCAGCGCCGCGACCGCATCCGACCGGAGAAGCTCGGCATGCTGCGCTGAGCCCATCTCGCGCGGCGTTCACAGGTTAACAACCCACCGGGTCTAATCTTCGCCTCCACGTCGGGCCGTACGCGGCCGCTGGCAGGATAGGCCTCGGGTGTCCAGCATTCTGAAACTCGCCAGCGTGGCGGTGATCGCCGCGGCCTCCGCCGTCGGCGCGGCCGGGGCGGTGGTCCTGATGTCGCCCAAGCCCATGGAGCTGCGCGCCGCGCGCGCCGAGGCGCCCTTCGCGGCGGCCTTCGAGGCGCCCAAGGGGCCGCGGGCCTCCAAGGCGATCCTGAAATCCAGCGACGGCCACTTCTGGGCGGACGGCGAGGTCAATGGCCGCAGCGTGCGCTTCCTGGTGGACACCGGCGCGACCGCCGTCGCCCTGACCCCTGACGACGCCGCCCGGCTGGGCATCGATCCGGCCGACCTGCACTATGGCTACAAGGTGGTGACCGCCGGCGGTCAGATCCGCGCGGCGTCGGTGCATCTCGCCAGCATCACCGTCGCCGGGGCGCGGCTCGACAACGTCGAGGCCCTGGTGATCGAGAAGGGTCTCGACACCTCGCTCCTCGGCATGACCTACCTAGGCCGCCTCTCCCGTTTCGAGGCGACGCGCGGCGCGCTCGTCCTGGAGCCCTGACACGGCCGCCAGGGCGGCGTCGATGACCTCGAGCCCCGCCCCTGGCTTCACGCCCTCGACCGTGAGGATCCGCCGCCAGGTCCGCGCGCCAGGCGTCCCGTGGAAAAGCCCCAGCATGTGCCGGGTCATGGCCGCCAGATGCGTGCCGCGGGCGAGCTCGCGGGCGACATAATCCCGATAGCGGCGCACCGCCTCGAGCGGTCCCACCATCTCGCCCTCGCCGAACAGCCGCGCGTCCGCCTCGCCCAGGATGGCCGGCGTGTGATAGGCCGCGCGGCCCAGCATGACGCCGTCGACATGCTCGAGGTGCTCGGCCGCCTCGTCCAGAGACCCGATGCCGCCGTTGATGACGATGATCAGCTCGGGCCGCTCACGCTTCAGCCGCCAGACCAGCGGATAATCCAGCGGCGGGACGTCCCGGTTCTCCTTCGGCGACAGGCCCTTGAGCAACGCCTTGCGGGCATGGACCACGAAGTGGCGCACGCCAGCTTCGGCGCAGAGGTCCACCAGCCGGAACAGGCTCTCCTCGGGGTCCTGGTCGTCGACGCCGATGCGGCACTTCACCGTGACGGGGACCTTCACCGCGGCCGCCATCGCCGCCATGCTCTCGGCCACCAGCTCCGGCTCGCGCATCAGGCAGGCGCCGAAGCGGCCGGACTGCACCCGGTCCGAGGGGCAGCCGACGTTGAGGTTGACCTCGTCGTAGCCCTCCGCCTCGCCGATACGCGCGGCCTCGGCCAGGTCCGCCGGGTCAGAGCCGCCGAGTTGCAGGGCGACGGGATGTTCGCTCGCATGGAAGGCCAGAAGCCGCGCCCGATCGCCGTGCAGCACCGCCCCGGTGGTCAGCATCTCGGTATAGAGCCTGGCGCGCGCGCTCAGCGTGCGGTGCAGGACCCGGCAATGCCGGTCGGTCCAGTCCATCATGGGGGCGACGGAGAGCACTTTGCCTTGCTGCCTGACCTTGCCGGCCGCGGCCCGTTATGGGTCGGTATGGCCCAGGGCGCCAGCGCCTAACCCAGGCGGCCCCCGCCGGCAAGCCGGCCGCCGTGCGCGCCGGCTCCGGGCGTGCCCGGCCGAGCTCGCGGCAGAGACCTATTTCTCCGGGCAGTTCTGCTGGATCCAGCACCCGAAGATGTCGACCCAGTCGGCGGACCGCGCCGGCTCCGCTAAGCCTCGGATTTCCCGCCTAGATTTTAGAGTCGGAATTCCACACGTAATGCGTTAATCTCGATCAGGGGTCGGCGTCTTTTCAGACGCCAAGGGGGGACTATGCTTCTGAAAACGAAGGGATTCCGCCTCGGCTGGGCGATGACCGCCGGGATCGTCTGGGCAATGGGCTCCCTCGCGCATGCCCAAGACCGCGTGGTGAGCAACCCCAGGGTGCTCGGCAAGGAGACGGTCCCCGAGGCCTTGGCGCTCAGGACCCAGGAGAACCTGTTCACCGCCTTGCCGAGCCTGACCAGCGTCGACAAGCAGCTGCACCTGAAGATCGTCTACACCGACGGCAGGATCTACAACCCCGCCACGCAGAGCTACGACCACGTGCATCTGCGCAGCTACAACGGCACCGACGTCTCGCCGGACACGCCCTATGTGGCGCCGACCATCGAAGCGGCCCCCGGCGACACCGTCCGCGTCGAGCTCGACAACCAGCTCCCGGCCGATCCGACCTGCAGCGCCCAGCACATGGCGATGAATACGCCGCACTGCTTCAACGGCACCAACCTGCACGCCCACGGCCTGTGGGTCAGCCCGACCGGCAACAGCGACAACGTGCTGCTGACCATCAATCCGGGCACGCAGTTCGGCTATGAGTACAACATCCCGCGCGACCACCCGGCGGGCACCTTCTGGTACCACACCCACCGGCACGGCTCGACGGCGCTGCAGGTATCCAGCGGCATGGCCGGCGCCCTGATCATCCGTGGCCACCGGATGCCGTCGCCGACCGCCAACGGCGACCTGGAGACCCTGCTCTACCAGGGCGGCAAGCCGATCCCCGAGCAGGTCCTGCTGTTCCAGCAGATCCAGTACGGCTGCCTCGACAAGGACGGCCACATCAAGGTCAAGACCAAGACCAATCCCGACGGCAGCCAGTCGGTCGTCGCCTGGGTGTGCGATCCCGGCGACGTCGGGGTCATCGAGACCTATGACGACGGCAGCCAGTTCAATTCCGGCTTCGGGCCGGGCTCGTGGGAAGCCTCGGGACGCTACACCAGCATCAACGGCCAGGTGCTGGCGACGCTCAAGGCGACGTCCGGCCAGCTCGCCCGCTGGCGGCTGATCCATGCGGGCGTCCGCGACACCATCGCGCTGCAGTTCCAGAAGATGACGCCGGCCGGGGTCAGGGCCATGGACGGCCCGGGCGTGCGCGATGGCGCGGCCTTCAAGGCCGCCTACTGCGTGGGCGACCCGATCCCGTTCTACGTGGTGGCCGACGACGGCCTGACCACCGCCGCCGCAGTCCGCAAGACCCAGGTCACCCTGCAGCCCGCCTATCGCAACGACCTGCTGATCGTTTTCCCCACCGCCGGCGACTACTGCATGATCAATGCTGCGGTGACCGCCAGCGGCTCGGTGAGCCAGCAGGTCAAGGAAACCAGCGTCCTCGGCAAGGTCAGCGTGGCCAAGGGCCAGGATGTCCCGAACATCGACGCCTTCGTCGCCGCCCAGCTGGTGGCGGCCGCCAAGACCCGGATGCCGCCGACCGTCCGCGCCTCCGTGGTGGCCGATCTGCAGAACGGCCTGAAGCTGACCCGCTTCGTGGCCCACCCGACCATCACCGACGCCGAGGTGGCGCACGAACCGGTGCAGAAGGTGCTGTTCAACATCGACGTCAAGGCGACGCCGACCGCCTTCGAGGTCGGCTCACAGGACTATGCGCCGCGTCCCTATCAGGCCGACCGCATCGACCGCACCCTGATCCTCGGCCACGCCCAGGAATGGCGGCTGCAGTCGGAGTTCGTCAGCCACCCGTTCCACATCCATGTGAACCCGTTCCAGATCGTCGCCATCCTCGATCCCAACGGCAAGGACGTCAGTGCGCCCGGCGCCGTCGACGACTACGCCGGCGGGCCGCCGGACCCCAACTATCCGGGCCTCAAGGGCGTCTGGAAGGACACCATCTGGGTGAAGAGCGCCCAGCTGAAGGGCAAGCCGGTCGGCATCTACACGGTGATCGTGCGCACCCGCTACCAGCGCTACATCGGCGAATACGTCCTGCACTGCCACATCCTCGATCACGAGGACCAGGGCATGATGCAGAACGTGCAGATCGTGCTGCCGGGCGCGGCCCCGATGGCCATGGCGATGACGCCGTGAGGGCCCCGTTCCGCAGACGCGAGGTCACCGCCGGACTGGCGCTCGCCATGCTGGCGCCGGCCGCTATCGCCGCCGCACCGCCCTCGCCAAAGGAGCCTGCCGTGATCGCCGGAAAATGGATGTACCGCAGCTACCGCAACAATCCCGCGGCGATCGGCGGCGACCCGCAGAAAGCGGCCGACAACATCTTCGGCGAAGGCGTGTTCACCTTCGGAACGCCGACGCCGGACACCGTGACCGGCGTCTTCGACATGGGCGGCGGGCTGGTCCTCGACCTGAAGGGCAAGATCGTCACCGGCGCCGACGGACTGCAGACCTTCGAGATCGCCGGCCTCGGCCGGCCGAACACGGGCACCGCGGGGTGGGAGTACGATTACCACGGCGCGCCCGCCTACACGTGGCCGGCCGGGGTCAATCAGATCCCGAGCCTGGTGGGCACGGTGCTGCGCGCCAAGCCCCACGACGGCGGCAAGGCCGGCGTCACCGCGTCCTTCATCGCCGTGCGCCAGCCCTGAAGCCGGCGCGCCGCCGCGTAAGCGTATCCGAGTTTCCGGGAGAGCCCGGCGAGGCAATTCTCAAGACCAGGGGGACTGACGATGACCACAAGACGTGACGTCCTGTTGCACGGCGCCATCGGCGCCGGCGTGATCGCGAGCGGAGTTTCCGGCGTCGCCGCGCTTGCCGCCGCGGCGGTCCCCCAGCGGCGCTCGCTGCAGGGCATGGCCTGGAACGATCCGATCGTCTCCACCTACCGCGACGCGGTCGGGATCATGAAGCAGAAGGCCCCGACCGATAAGTTCAGCTGGACGGCCCTGTCGTCCATCCACGGCACCGATCCGGACACTTATCACTACTGCCCGCACGGCGACTGGTACTTCCTGCCGTGGCACCGCGCCTTCACCGCGATGTACGAGCGCGTGGTCCGCAAGCTGACGCACAATGACGCCTTCGCCATGCCCTACTGGGATTGGACGGCCAATCCGCTGATGCCCGAGGTGTTCCTCAATCCGAAGACGCCCGACGGCAAGACCAATTGGCTCTGCGTCACCGACAAGGGCTGGACGCGCACCTGGCCGCCCAAGAAGCCCATGCCGGCGGAGAACGTCGGGCCGGCCGTGCTGCAGAAGATCCTGAGCGCGCCGAGCTATGAGGTCTTCGGCACCAGCCGCAATCCGAAGCAGAACAACCTCGACCCCTCATGGGTGCCGATGGGCGGCGGCCGGCAGGGCGTGCTCGAGGGCAACGCCCACAACATGGTGCACAACGACATCGGCGGCTGGATGCCCACGGCCTCCTCGTCGCGCGATCCGATCTTCTTCATGCACCACGGCAACATCGACCGGATCTGGGCGGTCTGGAACAAGACCCACCCCAACTCCACCGATCCGCTGTGGACGGGCATGACCTTCACCAACAACTTCCTGAATGTGGACGGGTCCTTCTGGTCGCCGAAGGTCTCCGATCTCTATGTGCCAGAGAAGCTGGGCTACACCTATGGCCTGGGGGCGCCGATGGCCGCGCCGCCCACCGTGGTCGCCCTGACCAACAAGCTGAGCGCGCTGTTCGCCCTGCCGGAGGCCGCGACGCGCAAGCCGGCGGGGATCGACACCGTCACCGTGGCCAACACCAAGACCGCGCGGGCCGGCCAGCCGCTGGACGTGGCGATCCCGGTCCCCGCCGCGGCGCTCAACGCCGTGCGTCGCCGCCCGGCCGCGAAGGGTGGCGCAGAGCTGCTCACGCTGGGAGGCCAGGCCGAGGCCGCCGGCGGGACCCACGCCCTGGTCTTCCTGCGCGACGTGCAGATCACCAATCCGCACGCCACCATGTTCCGCGTGTTCGTGGACAGCCCCGGCGTGTCGGAACGGACCCCGATCACCGATCCGCACTACGTCGGCACCTTTGGGGTCTTCCACGCCGGTCAGCATATGGGCCATCACAGCCCGCCGTCGTTCGCCATCGACCTCACCGACGTGCTGCAGCGCACGCACGGCCCGGCTGGCGGCAGCATCCGCCTTCAATTGGTCGCAGTGACCAACGACGGTGCCCCAGGCGCGGGCGGAACGGCGACGCCGGCCGCGATCGAAGTGAGTTTCATCGCCAACTGACGGCCCGGTCCCGGCCGTTCGAAGGAAGCGGTTCGGTCATGAAATGGCGAGCGATCGCCGTCGTCGCATCGGCCGTCGGCGCCCTGCTGGGGTCGGCGGCCGCGGCGCAGGCCCAGGGCGCGATCGCCACGATCCAGCGCCCGGCGACCCTGCCGCTGCGCCGCTCGCCCGAGGCGGGCGCGGCCGCGGGCGGCTTCAAATATGTCGATATCGCCGTGACCGGATTCCATCCCTCGAGCACGGGCCCGGTGCAGATCGTTGTCGACGCCCAAGGCCGCACCGGACGGATCGAGGTCGGCCGCTTCGGCCTCTATCCTGAGCACGCCTTCTCCGGCGACCCAGCCAAGGTCCAGCGGTTCACGCTCAATATCCCTGAGGGGCTTCGTGTGACGCCGGCGACCCGGCTCAGCGTCCGGCTCGAGCCGGCGCGCGGGACCGGCGAGGGCGCCTTCGTCGAACTGGATCCCGGCCTGCTGCGCTGAGCGCCGCCCTTAGAACTTCAAGGCGAACTTGCCGATGATCTGGTGGACGAACTCCTCGCGGCCCTCGACGCTGGCCTGGTAGTCGAGGCTCAGCGACACGTCGCGGAAGTGCAGGTCGGTCCCGACGCCCAGCAGGAACCGGCTCTGGTTCAGGGGATCGGCCGGCCGCGAATAGGTCGGACCCGCCAGCGCATCGGCATATTGCAATGTGGCCAGCCCCGCGGTCTCGAAGTCGTACTTGTATTCGATACGCAGATGCGGCGACCACAGTCCGGAGCGCGCCTGGAAGGAATAGCCGCCGCGCAGGCCGAGCGTCGAGGTCAGCACCGACAGGCTCTGACGGTTGAAGCTGAGCGCATTGGCGCCCCCGCCGATCTCGGTCTCGGTGAAGGCGTCGAGGGCGCCGCGGATCGTATCCAGCCGGCCGTAGGTCGAGACCAGCAGCGGTCCGTGCTGGAAGTCGTAGCCGGCGGTGACCGAGGCGAAGGTTTCCTCGCCGTGGCGGCGGCCGTCGGCGAAGGTCGTGTCGGCGGCGATGGCGCGGTGGGAATCGAAGCTCAGCGAGCCGTGGCCGATGACCGCGTCGATGAAGGTGTTCCGGCCGGCCCGGTAATCGCCGTAGATCGCCCCCACGTAGTTGTTGGCGGTCACCCGGGAGCCGTCGTTGTCGATGCGGCTCTGGTCGTGGCCGTAGCCGGCTCCGGCGCCCAGCGTCAGCCGGTCACTCAGCCGATAGTCGGCGCCGAAGCTGACGCCGTTGGTGGTGAAGCGGAATTTGGCGAGCGCGGCCGAACCCCTGTGCAGGCCCAGGTCGATCGCCCCGCCGCTCCAGAAGGCCAGGTCGCTCGGCTTGCCCGGACCGCCCTCGGTGGCCACGGCCGGCTTGCCGGAATCCGCGGCATTGGCATTGGCGTTGGCGAAGCCTGGCCGATCCGGTCCGACCGGCCAGAGTCCCCCAGTCTGCCGCCTGCGGGCCGCCTCCCAGGGATCCTCGACGTCGGAATCCAGGCCGAAGCTGAGGCCGTTGACCGAGGCGGACCGGCCGCTGCGGTGCAGGCTCTCCAGCCGGCGGTCGAAGTTCTCGATCTGCGCCTCGCCGAACCGCCGCGCGGCCTCGGTCTGGGCCGCGATCAGCGCCCCGACATTTGGGTCCAGCGTCGGATCGGGCCGCGGTTGCACGGCGAACACCACCTTGCCCGGAGCCGAGGTGGCGAAGGCGTTGGAGATGGTGAAGGTCACGGTCGCCGGGCCGGAGAAGCTCAGCGAGGGCTTGAAGGTCAGGATGTAGTGCGGCCCTGGCGCAGCGGCGGCGGCCGATCCGCTTCCCGACCCGGCCGCGCCCTTGGCGGCCGCCGCCGGCGCCGCGCCGAGCTGGATGCTGACGCTCGTCGTACCGGCGTCGGCGGGCGACAGGGACAGCACCGTCGCGGCCGTGAAGGGACCGCCGCTCGCGCCCTGCGTGAGGTCCACCGAAGTCTCCCCGCCCGCCTTGACGGTTACGTTGATGACGCCGAGCGCGATCGGGGCGGGGTTGACGGTCACGGTGGCCGTCGCCGGCGTCGAGACGCCGAACGCATTGGCCAGGGTGTAGGTGAAGGTCGCGATGCCCGAGAAATTGGCCGGCGCCGTGTAGGTCAAAACCTGGCCATTGACGCTGGCGGTTCCGTTCTGCGGCTGGGTGGCGATGGCCGCCACGGTGAAGGGCGCGCCCGTCGCGCCGGCGGTGGCGTCGATGTTCACCGACTGGCCGGAGGCCGCGCTGGCGCTGAGCGCCGCCGCCGTCGGCGCGGCGAGCGGGGTGACGGTGATGCTGACCGTCGCGGCCGGCGATACGCCGCCGGCCCCGGTGTCGGTGTAGGTGAAGCTGTCCGGGCCGAAATAGTTGGCGGCCGGGGTGTAGATCACGTTCAGCCCGCTGACGCTCGCCGTGCCGTGGGTGGGCTGGGCGACCAGGGCGACGCTGGCGACGGGGCCGGTGTCGCCGCCCGTGACCGCGATGGTCACCGGTTGGTTGGCGCTCGTCGTCGCGGTCTTGGCCGTGGCCACAGGGGCCGCGGCGGTCACCACGATGGTCACCGTCGCCGGGGTCGATGTGCCGGCCGGATTGGTCACCGTGTAGGTGAAGGTGTCTGTGCCGGTGAAGCCGGGCGCCGGGGTGTAGTCGATCGTCGTGCCGGAGACCGTGGCCGTACCGTGCGCGGGCGGGGTCGCCACGGCCACGCTGGTCGGCGCGCCGCCCGACAGGTTCAGCTGGATGGGCGTGCCGGCGCCGTTGGAGGTCACCGTCGCGTTGGTCGGCCCGGCGGACGGCGGCGCCAGCGAGGTCACCGCGAACGATTGGGTGATCGGGGCGGCGGCATTCCAGTTCGCGTCACCCGAACGGTTGGCGACGATCGAGCAGGTTCCCGCCGTCAGGAGCGTCACCGAGGTTCCGGCGACCGTGCACACCGACAGGGTGGTCGAGGAGAACACCACCGCCGCCGACGACCGGCCGGTGGCGGTGACCGTCACCGGCGAGGCGCCGATGAGGACGCCGGCGGGACCGGTGAAGCTGATGACGTCGGTCCCCTTGCCCAC
>Ga0068855_100009238_pt1 | contig 11909 bp, 11 predicted proteins | sample KBSCornC52_FD_66592 | JGI IMG/M metagenome (GOLD analysis project Ga0068855, IMG submission 66592) | Corn rhizosphere microbial communities from Kellogg Biological Station, Michigan, USA - KBS Corn C5-2 | ecosystem: Host-associated > Plants > Roots > Rhizosphere > Soil ...
GAGTTCGCCGGCCGGGCGATGATCTGCGAGAAGCTCGAGATGTTTCCCGTCGAGGCGATCGCTCGGGGTTACCTCACCGGTTCTGGCCTCGCCGACTACAAGCGCACCGGCGCGGTGTCCGGAATCCCGTTGCCGGAGGGCTTGGTCGACGGTTCGAGATTGCCCGAGCCGCTTTTCACGCCGTCCACCAAAGCACCGCAAGGCGAGCACGACGAGAACATTTCTTTGTCGGACGTCGAGACGACGGTGGGCACCGAAGTCGCTGACGAAATCCGGCGACTGACCTTGGCCGTTTATTCACGGGCTGAGTCAATGGCCCGCGACCGCGGCATCATTTTGGCCGATACGAAGTTCGAGTTCGGCCGCCGAGCAGATGGCACGATCGTGCTCGCCGACGAAGTCCTCACGCCCGACTCGTCGCGGTTCTGGCCTGCTGACGACTACGTGCCCGGGCGGGCTCAGCCGTCGTACGACAAGCAGTTCGTGCGCGACTGGCTGACGTCGCCGGCATCGGGATGGGACAAGTCGTCGGGCGAACTCCCGCCGGCACTGCCCGACGACGTCGTGGCCAAGACCCGCGAAAAGTACATCGAGGCGTACGAGCGACTGACCGGCCTCTCCTGGGCCTAAGGGCGACTCACCGGCTGCGCACTTGGGCGGGCCGAGTGAAGGGTTTTCGTTGTGTGAAGGGCCGAAAGGCCAACGAAAACCCTTCAGCCGGTGAGACTTGTGCGGCCTCGCTGGCAACAGGATCGATCAGTCGCGTCTCTAACTTGGAGCGATAGCGCTTCGCCGGTCAGGCAATTCAGCCGCGAGAGCGGCCCATCGAGCGGGTTGGGTCATGCTCGCACGCCGCATTATGGCGGCGACCATCGCGGCTGGTGTCGCCATCGCGACCCTGACCGCATGCCAAGGTGCCAGTAAGAAGGCTGCGTCCGCCGAGCCGCGCCATCGAGGTCATCCGGCTGGCTGGCTGAGGGGCGGGCCGCTCCCGCGAACCGGGCCCTGGAACGGCGGAACCCCCCGAGGAACGGTCTGCAGACCATTCTTCGGGGGGCTCAACCGTCTTTACGTGATCGAACTCGCGGTGGGGGTGCGGCGCGAGGCGCTTACGCCGGCGTCACTTCCACCGAGACCTTGGCCGAGACCTCGGGGTGGATGCGCACCACGATCTGGTGCGAGCCGACAGTCTTGATCGGGCCGGGGAGTTCGACGCGGCGCTTGTCGAGCACCGGCCCGCCGGACGCCTTCACTGCGTCGACGATGTCACCGGCGGTCACCGAGCCGAACAACCGGCCGCCGGAACCTGCGCGAGTCGGCAGCGCCACCGACAATGCCTCGAGCTGCGCTTTGATCTCACGCGCGTGACCGAGGTCGCGCACCTCGCGCACCTCACGAGCGCGCTTGATCGAGGCAACCTGCTTCTCGGCGCCACGGGTCGCGCGCATCGCAAGGCCCTGCGGCACAAGGAAATTCCGGCCGTAGCCGTCCTTCACCTCGACGACATCGCCGGGAGCACCGAGGCCGTCGACCTCTGACGTCAGAATGAGCTTCATAACGAAACGCCTCCCTTAGCGCGCGGCGCTCGTGTAGGGCAGCAGCGCCATCTCGCGGCTGTTCTTCACCGCGGTCGCGACGTCGCGCTGGTGCTGCGTGCAGTTACCAGTGACCCGACGCGCGCGAATCTTGCCGCGGTCGGAGATGAACTTGCGCAGCAGGTTGGTGTCTTTGTAGTCGACGTACGAAATCTTTTCCTTGCAGAACACGCAAACCTTCTTCTTCGGCTTGCGCGTGGGAACCTTCGCCATTGTTTCGCTCCAAGAATCTCTGAGGCGGACGTCGAGCGGCGCGTTCGCGCCGCGGCCCGTCGTCCGTACTGAATGCTTTAGAAAGGCGGCTCGTCGGAGAAGTTGCCGCCGCCGGCTGCCGCCGGCGTCGACCCTGTTGACCAGGGATCGTCGGCCGGTGCGCCACCACCGAAACCGCCGCCGCCACCACCGCGCGACGCCTTGGTGACCTTGGCTGAAGCGCTGCGCAACGAGGGGCCGACCTCGTCGACCTCCACCTCGAACACGGTGCGCTTCTCGCCTTCCTTGGTCTCGTAAGAGCGCTGCTTGAGCCGGCCCTGCACGATCACCCGCATGCCGCGCTGCAGCGACTCGGCGACGTTCTCGGCCGCCTGCCGCCACACGTTGCAGGTGAGGAACAGGCTCTCGCCGTCCTTCCACTCGTTCGTGGCCTTGTCGAGGTAGCGCGGGGTCGAGGCGATGCGGAACTTTGCGACCGCCTGCCCGCTCGGGGTGAACCGCAGCTCGGGATCGTCGACGAGGTTGCCGACGAGCGTGATGACGGTGTCTCCGGCTGCCATACCGACTCCTCTACCGCGTTTCGGGACGGATGAGCTTGGTGCGCAGCACGGTCTCGTTGAGATTCAGCTGGCGATCGAGCTCCTTGACGGACGCCGGCTCGGCGACCAGGTCGACGACCGCGTAGATGCCTTCGGCCTTCTTGCCAATTTCGTAAGCGAGACGGCGGCGGCCCCAGATGTCGACCTTCTCGACGGTTCCGCCATCTTGGCGGACGACTCCTAGGTACTGCTCGAGGGACGGAGCGACTGTGCGCTCCTCGACGTCAGGGTCGAGAAGCACCATCAGTTCGTAACGACGCATGCGTGCACCAGCCTCCTTCGGACTCAGGCGGCCACGGTCGTTCCGTGGCAGGAGGGCACGCGCCCGGGCGATCTTTCCGCCACAGGCGTCGGGACAGGATAGCAAGCCCCCCGCCCACCCCCGGAAGTCGATCACGCTCAGGGCGTCTACGCCCCCCGAGCGGGGCGCGCAAGCCTCGCCTCGGGGGCCTACGCCTCGCTTGGGGCGGCGGCCCGACCCGAACTGTCGCACCCGCGCCTAGGCTTAGGCATCGTGAGCATTCCGAAGCTTGGCGCGCACGTCGATCAGGAAGATCCGATCGCCGAGGCGGCAGCCCGCGAGGCAGACCTCGCCCAGTTCTTCCTGGGCGACCCCCAGGGCTGGAAAGGCCCCGAGATCCGGGCCGACGCCGACGCCTTGCGCAAAGCGAGCATCGACCTCTACGTCCACTCGCCCTACGTCATCAACGTCGCGACCACCAACAACCGCATCCGTATCCCGAGCCGCAAGCTGCTCGCCCAGCACGCCGAAGCTGCAGCCGGCATCGGCGCGAAGGCGATGATCGTGCACGGTGGCCATGTGCTCAAGGCCGACGACCCGCAGGTCGGCATCGACAACTGGCGCAAGACGTTCGAGCGCTGGCAACCACCGCTGCCGATCCTCATCGAGAACACCGCGGGCGGTGAAAACGCGATGGCCCGCGGCCTCGATCGGCTCGCCATGTTGTGGGACGCCGTGGGCGAGTTCGGGCCGGGCTTTTGCCTCGACACCTGCCACTACCACGCGGCGGGCGAAGACCTCGCCACCATCGTCGAGCGCGTCAAGGCGATCACCGGCCGCATCGACCTCGTGCACGCCAACAACTCCCGCGACGCGTTCGGCTCCGGCGCCGACCGGCACGCCAACTTCGAGGACGGCGAGATCGACCCGACCCTCATCGTCGAGGTGATCCGCCAGGCGAACGTCCCGGTCGTGTGCGAGACCCCGAACGGGGCGGCGGGCCAGGGCGGCGACATCGCCTACCTGCGCAAACACCTCAGCTAATCGCAGCCGCGATCAGCTGAACGCGCCGACGGGCTCCTCGTAGCGATCGGACTTCTCGAAGATGTCGGGCGCGCCGTCGAGCACGCCGCCCGCCGGGTCGTCGACACCGCCAGCTCGGACGACGTCACCGTGCGGCCGCAGGATGTCGATGATCACCAGCACGCACATGGCCAGAACTGCGATGTCTCGACCCCACAGCGACACTAGGTAGGGCTGCCACTCAAGACCTTTACCCGGCCTGCTCTGGTCGAGCAGATACAGCCAGATTGCCAAGAAATAAAGGATTTCGGCGAACTGCCAGACCAAGAATGCCCGCCACCGCGGCCGCGCGAGCACGAACAACGGCAGCAACCACAGCACGTACTGCGGCGAGTAGACCTTGTTCACGACCAGGAAGAACGCCAGCGACAAGAAGAACACCTGCGGCAGCCGGGGTCGCCGGGCCGCGCCGAACGTGATCGCGGCAACGCCGAGCAGCGCGATGATCGTCAGCGCTGCCTCGTAGATGTTCACCTGCGACGTCGTGAACGAGTGGTTGAACATCCGCTCGAAGGCGTACCAGATCGAACCCCAGTCGGGCGTTCGCGCCTTGTTGAACGAATAGAAGGTCATGAAGCCCTTCGGCGCCGCGATCCAGATCGGGACATCGACCACTGCCCACGCGACAGCTGCCCCTCCCAGCATCTTGAAGAATGCCGGCAGTTGACGGCCACGGATACACAGCATGAACAGCGGCACGAACAGCAACAGCGGATAGAACTTCGTCGCGATCGCCAAGCCGAACAAGACGCCCGACAAGACGACGCGTTTTCGCGCCCACGCCAGCATCGCCAGCGAGGTAAGGGCAACCGCCAGCAGGTCCCAGTTGATGAGGCCGGCCAGAATCAAGGACGGCGCGGCCGCCACCATCGCGGCGTCCCAAATTCTTCGACGGTTCGTCAACGCGGTGGCGATCACGGTGATCACCGCGGCGACCATCAGCATGAACCACGTCACGTCGACGAAGCGCTGCGCTTTGTCGGACGTCGCGAAGGCGTTCACGACCTTCTCGCCCACGAACATCGCGCCACCGATGAGCACCGGATACTCGACGTTCGTCGGCTTCCCGCTCGAATCGAGGTGGGTGTCGAGATACGGCACCTTTCCGTCAGCGAGCCCCTCGCCGAAGTACAGCGGGTAGACGTCGTTGTAGCAGGCGTGGCTGTACTGGAAACCGTTCCAGTTCTGGTTGCGGCACGGCAGCTTCTGCGCGTACATCAAGAAGGACGACGCGATCACCATCGCGATCAGCACGCGCAGCGGGGTCCACCACGACATGCCAGGCGCGACGTGGCGACCGAGGCGGCCACCGAGCCCCGCGCTCGCGCCGCGGATGATCGGGTCGTCGATGCTCGGCGACACTACCTCGCCGGGGTCGCCGGGGTCGCCGGGGTCGCCGACGCCGCCGCGGACGGCTGACCGGTCATCCATGGCGAGCAACTTATCCGACGCTTCTGTGCGACCGACGCAACCCGGGGCAGGTGAGGCGTGCTGGCTCAGGGACCGGGCGGCGAGGCCACCGCCGGCGGCGCCGACCCGGCCCCTGCCTTCTTCGAAGGCGACGGCGACTTGGACGACGACTTCGACGGCGAGTTCGACGAGGTCCCCGACGCCGGAGGCGACTGCGGGCCGGACGGCGGCGGGCTCGACGGCGGCGCGGAGGGCGATGCCGGAGCCGACGATGAAGGCGGTGCGGACGACGAGGGTGGCGGCGAAGGCGGGGCGCCAACGTGGGCCGGCGGCGGGAACTGCACGACCTTCGCGTGCGCCAGCGCACCGGTCATGAACGCCGACCACATCTTGGCCGGCAAGGTGCCGCCGTAAATCTGTGAGTAGCCCGCGATGCCGGCGAGCGGCGCGTTGTTGTCGCGGAACATCGTCACCGCCGCGGAAAGCTGCGGCGTGTAACCGGTGAACCACGCCGAGACGTTGCCGGACGTCGTGCCGGTCTTGCCGGCTGCAGGCCGCTTGATGGCGGCCGCCTTGCCCGTGCCCGACTTGATGACCTGCTGCAGCGCGTACGTCACATCAGACGCGACGCCCGCCGAAAACGCTTGCCGGGTCTGCGGTTTCGCCTGGTACAGCACCTTGCCGCCCGCGTCCGTCACGCTCTGCACGACGTACGGCGTCGCGTAGACACCGCCCGCCGCGAAGGTCGCGTATGCGCCCGCCTCGTCGATCGGGTGCGTGGAGTCGCTGCCGAGCAGCATCGATCCGTTCGCCGAGAGCTTCGTGGACGACGGCAATCCGGCCGCGTGCGCGGCGTCGATCACCTTGTTGATGCCGACCTTTTCGCCGAGCTGCACGAACACCGTGTTGACCGAGTGCGCCGTCGCCGTGACCAGGTTGATGTTGCCGAACTGCTCGCCAGAGTCGTTCACGTACCTCTGCCCGGCGATGGTCTGCGGTGACCGCCCGTTGAAGGTCGTCGAGAGCGGCATCCCCGATTTCAGCGCGGCCGCAAGCACGAACGGCTTGAATGTCGAGCCCATCGGTGGGATCGACTGCGTCGCGTCGTTGAACGGCCGGGTGACGTAATCGGGTCCGCCGTACATCGCGAGCACCTTCCCCGTGCCCGGCTCGACCGCGACCAGTGCTGTGCGCACATCGGCCGGCACCTTGCCGTTGCCGACGACGGACGCAACCGCTTGCAGTGCGGCCGCCTGAGTCGGCTGATCGAAGGTCGTCACGATCTTCAGGCCGCCGCGATTCAGTTCGTTCTCGGTGATGCCGTGCGCCTCGAGCTCGGCTTGCACGCTCGCGATCAGGTAGCCGTTCGGGCCGCTTAGCGCACTCGAGCTGCCGATCGGCTGCACATCGGTCGGGTACGTCGCGCTGGCCCGCGCAGCGGGCGTCATCCACCCCTTCTTCACCATGCCGTCGAGCACGTAGTTCCAGCGCGCGACCGCCGGCGCCTTGTGCAGCGCCGGGTCGAGGTAGGACGGAGCTTGAATGGACGCCGCCAGCACGGCGCCCTCTTCGGGAGTGAGCTGCCCGACGTCCTTGCCGAAGTAGGCCTTCGCGCCTGCCTGAATCCCGTATGCGCCGCGCCCGAAGTAGATGGTGTTGAGGTAGTCCTCGAGGATCTGGTCTTTCGAGTGGGTGCGCCCGATCTTGATGGCGATGAAGAACTCCTTGACCTTGCGGGTAATCGTGCGTTCCTGCGTCAGGTAGGCGTTCTTCACGTACTGCTGCGTGATGGTCGAGCCGCCCTCGACGAAGTCACCGTGCGTCAGGTCGACGATCCCCGCGCGAATGGTGCCGAGCGGTGAGATCGCAGGCTCGGAGTAGAAGTTGCGGTCTTCGGCGGCGAGCACCGCGTGCTGCACCGGCTTCGGCACCTGTGCCAGCGACACCGATTCACGGTTGCGTGCGCCGACCGCGCCGAGCTGGGTCTTCCCGTCGTCGTAGAACACCGACGCCGACTGCGCGAGCGAGATGCTGGACGGCGACGGCACCTTGACCAGCGCGTAGCCGAGGAAGAACAGGCCGATCAGCAGGAGCACGCCGAGGCCGGTGAGGCTGAGCACCTGTCGCCACGAAGGGACATAACGCCGGACGCCGGTCTTCCCGGCGCGGGGATAGTCGATCTTCAGGGCAACCTCAGCTCGTGGGGTTTGACGGCGTCCGACCGATCTTGTACCCGGCGCAGCGCCGTCAACGCGCGGCTAGTCCGGAAGCGCCCGCTTGCGCTGCCGCGGCGCGACCTCAGGCGCGCGTCCGTGACCGAGAACGTAGGACTCCACGAGGTGGTTCCAGCCGCAGTTCTGGCAGACCTCGACGACATAGACCGTGAACTCGTGAATCTCGGTCTCCATCTGGGCCAGCTCGCGGGTGGCCTTGATGCGGCCGCTGTACTGCCCGAGCGCGTCGCCGTACGTGTAGGTCACGTGGGTGAGCGGCTCCCTGCGGCAGACCGGGCACTGCTCGTCCGTCGCCTCGCCGTGGTACTTCGCCGCCCGCAGGAGATAAGGGTGCGCGTCGCAGACGTCGGTCGACGTCGCCTGGCCGCGGAACAACGACATCAGCGTCGCTCGCCGCGCCAGCGAATAGTCGATCAACGACCGGACGGTTTCCACGCAAAACACAGTACGCCGGACGGCGGGTGCCGCAGCCCGCCCGAAGTGTGCATCACCCGAGCGGCGGCGGGGAGGCAGTCCTAAGCTCGCTTCGTTCGGATCGCTGGAGGCAGCCGATGACCGCGGTAGGTGCCAACCCCGTCGACGACCCGGCCTTTCGCCCGTGGCCGGCGCTGTGGGCGCTGTGTCTCGGCTTCTTCATGATCCTCATCGACACGACGATCGTCTCTGTCGCGACGCCCGCGATCATCGCCGGTCTGCATGCCGGGGTTAACGCCGTCATCTGGGTCACCAGCGCTTACCTGCTTGCGTACGCCGTGCCGCTGCTAATCACCGGGCGGCTCGGCGACCGGTTCGGGCCGAAGAACCTCTATCTCGTGGGGCTGGTGCTGTTCACCGGCGCCTCCGCGTGGTGCGGTTTCACCGGCACGATCAAGGAACTCATCGTTGCGCGGGTGTTCCAGGGCCTGGGCGCCGCGATGATGACACCGCAGACGATGGCCGTCATCACCCGGATCTTTCCGCCGACGCGACGCGGCCAGGCGATGGGCTTGTGGGGCGCGGTCGCCGGTGTGGCGGTGCTCGTCGGACCGCTGCTCGGTGGCGTGCTGATCGACACGCTCGGCTGGGAGTGGATCTTCTTCATCAATGTGCCGATCGGCGTGGTCGGCTTCGGGCTGGCATGGCGGCTGGTGCCGGAGTTGCCGACGAACCCGCACCGGTTTGACCTCCTCGGGGTCGCGCTCAGCGCGGTCGGCATGTTCCTGGTCGTTTTCGGGATACAGGAGGGCCAGACCTATCACTGGTCGGGAGGGATCTGGGGCCTGATCTGCGCGGGCGTCGTCGTCCTCGCTCTCTTCGTGTACGCGCAGCACCGCAACAGCGGCGAGCCGTTGCTGCCACTCGCGCTGTTCCGCGACCGCAACTTCTCCCTGGCCAACGCGGCGATCACAACGGTGGGTTTCGCGATTACCGCGCTGGGCTTCCCGCTGATGCTCTACGCGCAACTGGTCGAAGACTTGAGCCCGATGCGGTCGGCGCTGCTGTTCGTGCCGATGGCGGTGATCTCGGGGGCACTGGCGCCGTTCGTCGGTCGCCTGGCCGACCGGTTCCACCCCCGTTGGATTGCCGGCATCGGGCTGGTCTGCGTGCCCATCTCGCTTGTGTGGCTCAGCGCGGTGATGCACCCGAGCGAGGCCATCTTGTGGCTGGTCCTGCCGCTCGCGCTCCTCGGCATCGGTAACGGCTTCATGTGGTCGCCGCTCAGCACGACGGCGACCCGCAACCTGCCGCTTCATCAGGCCGGCGCGGGCTCCGGCGTCTACAACACCACCCGCCAGGTAGGCGCAGTGCTGGGCAGCGCGGCGATCGCCGTCCTGATTCAGAACCGGCTGGCCGCCCATTTACCGGGCTCCGCGAGTTCGGCCAGCGCAGGGGCGACGGCGAAGTTGCCGCCTGCGCTGCACGCGGGTTTCAGCGACGCAATGGCTCAGTCGATGCTGCTGCCGGCCGCGGTGATCGTGCTCGGGCTGATCGCAGCGTTGTTCTTCGCTACTCCGGGGCACCTGAAGCGCGCGGCTGCGCCGCCGTCCGAGAAAGAAGCAGTGCCCGTACAAGACTGAACTTGCATTCGCGGTCTATATAACTGAGTTATATAGTTGCGCCGTGACTGAGAGGAAAGACGCCGCGGCCGTCGCTGCGGGCATCGACCGTCTAGTGATGTGGGCGCGTCGCCAGACGCCCGCACCGGTGAGCACGAGCACCATCACCACGCTCGACACGCTCCTCAACGAGGGCCCGTTGCGGATCTCAGATCTTGCCGATCGTGAGGCGATCTCCCAACCCGGTATGACCACCCTCGTGAACCGGTTAGAGGCAGCCGGTCAGGCTGAGCGGATCGCTGACCCGAGAGACGGGCGCGCGACGCTCGTGCGGATTACGGAGGTCGGTCGCAAGGTTCTGGCGGAGCGACAGGCAGACCGAACAGAGGCGCTGCTCGCAGGTGTGAACCGCCTGGAAACAGCCGACCGCGCCGCACTGATCGCGGCGCTGCCAGCCATCGAAGGGCTGGTCGCCGAACAAGCGAAGCTCAAGAGGGGCACGTCCGGATGAGCGCGCACAGCGCTACGCACGATCGATCGACACAAAACCCGTTCCGCCAACCGAAGGCCGTCTTCGCGGTCGCGTTCGCCTGCGTCATCTCGTTCATGGGCATCGGCCTGGTCGACCCGATCCTGCCTGCGCTGGCATCGAAACTGAGCGCAACACCGAGCCAGGTCGAGTTGCTGTTCACCAGCTACCTGGTGGTCACCGCCGTTGCCATGCTCGTCACCGGCTGGATCTCGAGCCGGGTCGGCGCGAAGAAGACGCTCATCGCCGGCCTGGCGCTCATTGTCGCCTTCGCCGGCCTCGCGGGATCGACGAACAGCATCAACGGGATCGTCGGCTTTCGCGCCGGCTGGGGTCTCGGCAATGCGCTCTTCATCGCCACGTCGCTCGCCGTCATCGTGAACTCGGCCGTTGGCGGATTCTCTGGCGCGATCGTGCTGTACGAGACGGCGCTCGGTGTCGGCATCGCATCGGGCCCGCTGCTCGGAGGACTGCTCGGAAACATCAGCTGGCGTGGGCCGTTCTACGGCGTCTCCTTCTTGATGCTGATCGCGCTGGTGGCGACCATCACGCTCGTGCATGCGACGCCGAAACCGCCGGTGAAGTCGTCGATCAAAGAACCGATCGCCGCTTTGCGGCACGGCAGCCTGGCGCGCACCAGCGTGATCGGGCTGCTCTACAACTGGGGATTCTTCACCCTGCTCGGTTACGCGCCGTTCTTGATGGGCCTGTCGGCGCTAAAGCTCGGCGCGGTGTTCTTCGGCTGGGGAGTGCTCGTTGCAATCTTCGCGGTGTTCGGTGCGCCGCTGCTGAAGAACCGCTTCGGCACCGCGCCGACGCTGACTGCGAGCCTCGTGCTGGTGGCGGTGATTCTCGCCGTCATCGGCGTTTTCTCGGCGCACCGCTGGGTCGTCATCGTGGCCGTCATCGCATCAGGTGCGCTGATCGGCTTGAACAACACGCTCGTGACAACTGCAGTGATGAGCATCTCGCCGGTGCCGCGCAACATCGCATCGGCGACCTACGGTTTCGTGCGCTTCATCGGCGGCGGACTCGCGCCCTTCGTCGCCGGCAAGCTGGTGGAGCATTACAACGCGCATGTGCCGTTCCTGCTCGGCGCCGTCGTGGTGCTCGTCGGCGCGGCTCTGATCGCCACAGTGCGACGTGCGCTCAACGGCGCGGACGACGCCGAAGATGAAGCGGCACTTCAGGAGATTCCGGGTCTACCGGAGGAAGCGATCCTCGCCGGTGAGGCGCCATCTCATGATGCGAGATAGAGCTCCCGAATAGCGAGACGCCAAGCTAGCGTCGTCCGAAGTGACGAATCGGAGGCGCCATGGAACTGCTCGAGTGGGACGCCAGCGTCTACGACGCATTGCCCTTGCCACACAAGATGTGGGGCGCGAAGACGATCGAGCGGCTCGGGTTGACGGGCTCCGAAACCGTGCTCGACATCGGCGCAGGCACCGGCCGGGACGCCGAGCGTTTGCTCGAGGCGCTGCCGACCGGTCGAGTCATCGCGGTCGATGGATCGCGGCAAATGCTCGACCAGCTGCGGTCTCGGCTAGCCGGCGAGGGCGACCGGCTGCGCGTCGTCCAGGCCGATCTGCGTGAGCCGCTCGAGCTCGGCGAGACCGCCGACGCCGCGCTCAGTGTCGCCACGCTGCATTGGCTGCCTGATCACGAGGTGGTTTTCCGCAGCGTGGCCGCCGCGCTGCGGCCAGGTGGCCGGTTCGTCGCCGAGGCCGGTGGCTTCGGCAACATCGCGCGGTTTCGGCGGGCAGTCGCGGCTGTTGGCGGCGACACCGGCTCACAGTTCTGGAACTTCGCGGGCGTCGAGGAGACCCGCGCTCGGCTCACGGCTGCCGGTTTCAACGAGGTCGACGTCCGGTTGGTGGATGACCCGGCCAGGCTCGAACGCGGCGAGCAGCTCGAGACCTTCATCGCCACCGTGCTGCTCGGAGCCCAGCTGCGCGAGATGGCGCCGGCC
>Ga0068855_100009239_pt1 | contig 11909 bp, 11 predicted proteins | sample KBSCornC52_FD_66592 | JGI IMG/M metagenome (GOLD analysis project Ga0068855, IMG submission 66592) | Corn rhizosphere microbial communities from Kellogg Biological Station, Michigan, USA - KBS Corn C5-2 | ecosystem: Host-associated > Plants > Roots > Rhizosphere > Soil ...
TCGAAGGCTGCCAATTCCGGCTTCGACTGGCCCCACTGGCGCGATTTGCTGCCGAAACTAACCGAAGAGACGACGGAACTGGAGGTCGAGGCTGCCATTGCGGAGAACTCGAAAAATCCAGGGCAACATGCCCGGGTAGAAGCCGAACTCGGCGACCTCCTCTTTACTGTTGTGAATCTTGGCCGACACCTTGGGGTGGACGCGGAAATGGCCCTGCGAGGGTGCAATTTGCGCTTTCGCCAGCGCTTCAAACAGATGGAGCAGCTTTCGGAGAGGCCTCTCGAACAACTGAGCCCCGATGAACTCGAAGCTTTGTGGGCGGCTGCAAAGCGCTCACTTGCAGACTCGCTGCCTTCAATCCCCACGGCGGAGGAGCCGCGATGATTCTCATCCGCTCCTGCTCCGGCCACGACGAACTGGAAGCGTGCGTGCAACTCCAGATTGAGACCTGGGGCTACGACGACACGGACATCATTCCGCGCAAGGCCTTTCTGGTCGGACAGAAGATTGGGGGCCAGGTAATCGGCGCATTCGATACGGATTTGCCCGGGGCGGGCCCCAACGGCACACCGGAATCGATGGTTGGATTCGCCATGTCTTTGCCTGGCGTAAAGACTGGCCAGAAGTCCGCAACTGGAAATCCGCAGCCCTATCTTCATTCCCACATGCTCGCCGTGCGTGAGCGATATCGTGACCGCGGTCTGGGCGCGCAACTCAAATTGGAGCAGCGACGTGAGGCGCTCTCACGCGGAATCCGTCTGATGGAGTGGACCTTCGATCCGCTGGAAATCAAGAACGCGCATCTCAACATACATAAGCTTGGCGCGGTTGTTCGTTCATACCTTGTGAATTTTTATGGTGTATCCTCATCTCGACTGCAGGGTGGACTCCCGACGGATCGCCTCATTGCGGAGTGGTACCTCGACTCTGACCGGGTCAAGGGGGCGCTGGAAGCTGAGGATTCAGGCCGGCAGCAAATCGAGGAACGCATCCTGGTCCCTGCCGCAGTTTATGAGTGGAAGGCTACCTCCAAGGACCGGGAACGAGCATTGGCACTGCAGGCTGAAAACCGCCGCAAATTTCAGGATTCATTCTCCCGAGGTCTGGCTGTCGTCGCATTCAAAAGAGACGCACAAGGTAACGGAGTGTTCGAACTGGGACGTTGGACCCAACCGGCAATCGTTTGACGATACCTCTTAGCCCTCAGTCAAAGCAGCACCACGGATCTTCATTCGCCATAGAACCGAAGGAAAGACACTGTATGAGAATTGATGGCATCGTTCTCCGCGAACTACACATGCCGCTCGTGCGCCCTTTTCAGACAAGCTTCGGCATTACCAAGAATCGCAGAATCCTTCTCACTGAAATTCGATCTGAGGGATTGACCGGATGGGGCGAGTGTACGGCAGGCGAGCGACCGCACTTTTCCAGCGAATCCACTGACACTGCCTGGCAGGTGATCGTGGACGAACTGGGGCCTTTGCTCGCGGGTGCCCATCCTGAGCATGGCGGAAGCTGCCCGAAGATCTTTGATATCGTTCGCGGCCATCCCATGGCAAAAGCCGCCCTTGAGAACGCTATCTGGGACGTTGAAGCACAACGCGAAGGCATTTCACTCTCGCGGCTGATCGGCGGGGTGCGGGAAAAAGTTCCCTGTGGCGTATCTCTCGGCATCCAGAAATCCATCCCCGAGCTATTGGACATCATCGACAGGGAATTGGCGGCCGGCTATCAGCGCATCAAGCTCAAATGCAAGCCGGGCTGGGATGTTGAAGTTTTCGAGAAAGTACGCAGCCAGTGGCCTGACATCCTGTTATCGTGCGACGCCAATTCTGCCTACAAGCTGCGTGATGCCGACCACCTGGTTACCTTCGACCAATTTGATCTCTTGATGCTTGAGCAGCCTCTGTGGCACGACGATTTTTACTATCACTCGATGCTTCAAAAGCGGATGGCCACGCCGATCTGTCTCGACGAGTCGATCCGCAATCGGCGCGATGCCCTCGCTGCGATCGAGATGGAATCCTGCAAGATCATCAACATAAAACTCGGTCGCGTGGGCGGATTCTCTGAAGCCATCGCAGTTCATAATGCTGCCCAGGAGCGCGGAACCCCGGTCTGGTGCGGCGGCATGCTTGAGGCCGGTGTGGGTCGCGCGCATAACATTGCCCTGTCTACCCTCGAGAACTTCCGCCTCCCCGGCGATGTCTCTGCCTCTGCCCGATACTGGCTGGACGACATCATTGAACCCGAGGTCACGGTGACCTCAGAGGGCGAAATTGTTGTACCTGACTCTGCAGGTCGCGGATACGACGTGCGCACAGAATTGGTAGAGAAGCTCACAGTGCGCAAGGAAGAAATTCGAGCTCTTGAACTTGTCGGCCGGAGCTAAGACGGCGAAGATCGATGCTCAGCTTGCACATCGACGAAGTCATGGACGTCGTACGGTCGCTTGAACTGCGGCACGGCGACCTGGAACTGCGCCTTTGCGACTACTCGGTTCATTCAGTCCACCGCGTTCCCACTTATTTCTTCCGCATGTTGAGCCGCCACTCTGAGGACGAACTGGGGACCATCAACCTTCGCATTGCTTCAAACGCGCACATCGAGCGGTATGCGGGCCACATCGGATATGGGGTGCATCCGGCACATCGTGGACACCACTACGCCGCGCGTTCAGTAACTTTGCTCGTGCCGCTGGCACGGAAGCTCAACCTAGACCCCCTTTGGATCACCTGCGACCCAGAAAACAAAGCATCCCGCAGAAGCCTTGAGATTGCCGGCGCTGAGTTCGTCGAGATCGTCGACGTACCCAAGGATTGCGGAATCCGCAGATTTGGCGGGAAAATGCGCAAATGCCGCTATCGCCTGTAGTTTGTCCAGACCGGAACTGACAATCCATCTTGTACGTAATGATCAAGGGCGGGGCAACTTTGGCCTTGATTTCGCGTCTCAACCCCGAGAGGCGGAGCGTCCAAGGTGTGAAGCGCCGCCGGAGGTTACCCAGTGACTCCCCAGGAAGAACAGCTTCTTAACTCTCTCATCGATCGTTTAAATCAGACGCCGCTTCAGGAAAAGGATCCTGATGCTGAGGCATTGCTCAACGAGCGGCTTGCCGAGAATCCAGATGCCTTGTATATGCTCGCGCAAACCGTGCTCGTCCAGAACATCGCGCTGGAGCAGGCGAAAGCTCAAATCAACCAGCTGCAGCAATTCCAGCAGCAACGCCCGCAACCGGCGCATACCACCAGCTTTCTCGGTCGCCTGCTTGGGGAGCGGGATGAGCAGCCGCAGCCACAACCAGCGCAACAGCTGCCTGCGTCCGGCTATCAGCCTGTTCCTCCGCAATACGTTGCAGCACAGCCGCAATATGGCGCTCCGCAATATCAGCAGCCGCAGTATGTGCCTGCCGGTCAGCCAAGTTTCCTGCGCGGAGCCATGCAAACTGCCGCCGGAGTCGCCGCAGGTGCGCTTGCATTTGAGGGTATCGAGTCCATGCTCCACGGCTTCGGGCACGGGGGGTACGGCTGGGGCGGCCCCGGCATCGGCGGCTTCGGCGAGCGTCCGGTTGAAGTGACCAACAACTACTACGATGAACCAGGCCGGGGCGCGGAACACACCGAGCATCACGGCGGCCAGCTCGGCGACGCCGGGTACAATCCGCAAAACAACGATCCCGGCGACAACCTTCGCGGCTTTGACAACCAGAACGCCGGACCGGCAAATGACGTAAACGCATTTGGCGACACTTCCGGCTTCGACGATCAAGCTTCACTGGACGACCAGGCAGGCCTCGATGATCAGGCGCTCGACGACGGCTCCCAGTTCGATGATTCGGGTAGCTTCGATGACGGCGGCGGCGGATTCGATGATGGTGGCGGCTTCTAGTTTTGCTCGACATACGCTGCGCAAGAAGTCCTGCTCAGAAGTCGCTCAAAATGCTGCCTCTCAGGCACTGAGAATGCCAGGAACGGGCGTCCCGAAGCACTACTTAACCCAAGCGAGCCAGTGATATACTCACAAGGGCGGAACGGGTAAATATGACTCCATCGACAGGGCCCGTCGACCGATTGCAGCTACGCTGCCCGCATCTTTAGATCCATCGAGGTTCGCATGTCCGGCCATTCGAAATGGGCGACAATCAAGCACAAAAAGGGCGCGCTCGATGCCAAGCGCGGCAAGATCTTCACTCGCCTGATCAAGGAAATCAGCATTGCTGCAAAGGGCGGCGGCGGAGATCCGGATGGCAACCCGCGGTTGCGCACGGCAATTCTGGCCGCCAAGGCCGAAAACATGCCTGCCGAGAATATCAAGCGCGCTATTCAACGGGGCACCGGAGAACTTGAGGGTGTGAACTACGAGGAGATCACCTTTGAGGGCTACGGCCCGGGCGGCGTCGCTATCATCGTTGAGGTGCTCACGGATAATCGAAACCGCACTGTCAGCGAAATCCGTCACGCGTTTTCAAAAAACGGCGGTAATCTCGGTTCAACGGGCTCGGTTCTGCACATGTTCTCGAAGAAGGGGGTCATCGCCATCGAGAAATCCGCAGCCAACGAAGAAAAGCTTATGGATATCGTGCTCGAGCATGGCGGCGAGGATCTGCGCGACGAGGGCGAAGTCTGGGAAATTGTCACAGAGCCGCACGCATTTGAAGGCGTCGTTAACGCAGTAAAAGCTGCCAACATCCCTGTCGCTTCAAGTGAGGTGACGATGCTGGCGTCTACCTACACCAAGCTCGAAGGACAGCAGGCCAACGCGATGATCCGGCTGCTTGAAGCGCTTGAAGATTTTGACGATACTCAGAACGTCTATTCGAATTTCGATATGAGTGCCGAACAGATGGAGCAGGTGGCGGGGTAACAGCACAGGGGCTGGCAATCCACGGGCCGCCTGAACATGGCGGCCTTTTTTCATGCAATACAGTTTCCAAGACAGGAAAAGACAGAACGTTGACCCTAACTGTGAAAGTTCTAACTGTGATACTAGCGGCGGGCGTCGCCATCACTGCGGCCGCTCAGTCGTCAGACTTCGATCGGCATCAGCCAATCAACAAAGCGATGAATGGGACCGGAACGTCGAATCAGGATGGATCCTCGGTTGACCAGGTCCGGAAAGATCGGAGTTGGGAGTACGGTCCATTCGTTAACTTCGGCAATGGTATCGGCGGTGACCGATCGCAGTATCGGTTTCTGGCGCTCGGTTTCCAGGCAGGGAAGATCCTCACACCCCCACTGCATGCCGGGATACTAAGCGGCCAGTTTGAGTTTGCAGGAAACCTTATGCCGTTCTGGCAGGCATACACACCCGCTCCGCATGATCAGACGTTCTCGTTTCAGGGACATACTTTTACCTACCCTGTTGGCGGCGGAACCTTCACCGGCGCGAGCATCACGCCTGTCATCTTCCGCTGGAATTTCCTGACCCACTCACAGCGCATCCAGCCGTGGTTTCAGGCGGCAGGCGGCCTGGTTTATACCACGCACAAGTTCCCTCCTGATGTGCTTTCGCCTCATGGAATACCTGGAGGGACATCGGTGTGGAATTTCTCGCCTCAGGGCGGCATCGGGGTTCATTACTTCACCCGTCCCAGGAGGTCGATCGATCTCGGCTTGAACGCGATGCACATCTCGTCGGCATCGCTTGGTGACCACAATCCTGGCGTGAATGCTCTCTGGCAGATACAGCTTGGATACACGTACTGGAAGTAAACAGTTCTCGCGGCTTCGTGCGGACTGATTGTTGAAAGAGGAAGATGAAAGACGCGGTTGTTGAGTGCGTTCCGAACTTCTCTGAGGGCAGGGACGCCCGGCGTGTCGAAGCGATCATTGCCACAATGCGCATGGAAGGCGTGCGGCTGCTTGACTGGTCGATGGATGCCGATCACAACCGCTCGGTGGTCACGATTGCAGGTGATCCCGCCGCGGTTCTGGAATCTGCGTTGCGCGGAGTGGGTAAGGCGGTCGAACTTATCGATCTCACAAGCCAGCAGGGATTGCACCCGCGGATTGGCGCCGCAGACGTGATCCCGTTCGTACCCATCACCGGAATCAAGCTCGAACAGTGCGTAATGCTGGCGCGCCAGGCAGGCCTTGAAATCTGGCGGCGATTCGGTTTGCCAGTCTACTTCTACGAGGCTGCAGCATCACGCCCGGATCGCGCAAATCTGGACGACGTGCGCCGAGATCAGTTTGAAGGCCTTCGCGATGCAGTTCGCAAAGAAGCCGCTCGTCGGCCCGATCTTGGTGGACCCGGCCTGCACCCGACCGCGGGCGCATGTGCGGTGGGAGCGCGTAAGTACCTCGTTACATACAACCTCTATCTCGATTCAAATGACATTGCAGTCGCGCGCGCAATTGCCCGCGAAGTCCGCGCCACCTTCAGCGGGCTCCACGGCGTGAAGGCCATGGGCCTTATGGTCCACGGACGTGCGCAACTCTCCATGAACATCACCGATTTCAAATCCACGCCCCTTTCGCAGGTGTACAGCGCGGTCTCGCGGCTGGCTTTGCGGCACAAGACAGCGCCCGTTGAAGGCGAGGTAGTAGGGCTTATTCCCGAAGCGGCATGTGAGCGGGAAGCTGAATGGATGCGTCAGTTAGTTGAGTTCGATGATGAAACCAAGATTCTTGAACGGCGGCTTGAGGCCCCCCTCGCATGGCCGGGCGAAGGTAACAGTACCAATACGTAGACCTTGCGCGTCTAATAATCGAGTACAGAGTAAAATGGATAAGCAGGAAATCCTGTACTCTCCTGCCCTCTACAACCTAATTAACGGTAAGCCATCCGGCTTCCCGGAGGATGAAAGTGCTAAAGAATCTCGCCAGATATTCGGTGCCGGCTCTCTTCGTGGCCGCGGCAATGTCAGCGCCAGCGGCGCAGCTTTCGGGCGATGCCCGCGCGGCTATTCCGCACGACGTTCAGCAGCTAGTCGTGATCGACTACCGGGCGATGCAGAATTCAAATACGGCCATGCAACTGCGCGATCGTGTGATGCCGCCGGATTTGAAGCAGTTTGAAGAGGCTCTGCGCCGGTCGGGTCTGAACGATAATCATGACGTTGACCAGTTGGCGTTCGCGCTTTTCCGCGTGGCTAATTCGGCAGACTCGCTCGAAACCGTAGGAATCGCGCAGGGTCAGTTCGACATGGACAGCATCATGGCCAATTTCCGCAAGCAGAAGATTGTGCCCAAGATGGTCCGCACCAATAAGACTTATCCTTTGTCGCGCACCGGAATGGTGCTGTGCTTTGTTGACCCATCGACCATGGTGTTCGGCAGCCCTGAAGCCGTAAAAGCCGCCCTGAATGTTCGCGACGGTTTGGCGCCGGGCCTCTTGACCAACGGCTCAGTTATGGACGCAATGCGTTCCGTCGATTCCCAGTCACTCTGGAGCGTGCTCGACAAGAAGGGTACGCAGATCATGATGAAGCAGGTGCTAGGGGAAGCCGGATCGGTTGCAGATTACGAATCTGTGCGCAAACGCCTTGAGTCTTCCTGGTACGGCATGGACTTTCAGCATGGAGTCAAATTCGATCTGACAATCGCGACCGGAGACACCTTTGCGGCAGCGACTGTTTCGTCCCTGCTTTCAGCGGCCGTGATTTACAAAAAAATGAGCGGAGACCAGGTAGAAAAAGCTGCGCTCGCAGCCACCGACATCAGCTCCAACTCCGGACTGCTGAATATTCACTTCGCTACATCTGACGGCGATTTCAATAGTCTCCTGAATTCGTCGCTCTTTCAGAGCATGGTGCACTGAGGCGAGCAGTCAAATCAGACGATCAGAGAATGGGAGCTTCGGCTCCCATTTCTATTTGCTGGGTGGCCCTACGTTAAGTAGGTTCTTACCCGAAGGCGCAAGCTGCGCTCTCCTCAATTCGAATGGATTCGTTCTTCGACATCAGTGGACGCTCAATTCACTCTGCGCCGGAGTAGGGATTACAGCGGCGACACACCACAATGTGCTGCGAATCACATAAGGAACCGTAGCTTCTGCCCGACCGTATATCTACGGAATCTATAACCAATTCTTCATAGTCGTGGAGGGCAATGCGATGGCCACCTATGTCGCCGTTCCGCAACCGCAAGCAACAGGCAAATCCGTAACATGGTTTGCCGGTGGGATGGCAATTGTTTCGGCCATCGCTCTCATCAAGCTCGCCATTCACCTCTATGCCGATCGGTTCTATGGATACTTTGTTGACGAGCTTTACTTCATCGCATGCAGTAAACATCTCGCCGCCGGTTATGTCGATCAGCCTCCGCTGATTGCCTTTATTGTTCGCTTTGAGCGCATGTTCTTTGGTGACTCTCTGCAGTCGATTCGTTTTCTGCCCGCCCTTGCCGGAGCCGGGAAGGTTTTAGTCGCCGGATGGATGGCGCGCGAGTTCGGAGGCAATCGCTTTGCACAAGGCATAACGGCGCTAGCCACCCTCATGTGCACCGGGTATTTCGCCTTCGATCATTACGTCTCGATGAATGCTTTTGAGCCACTGTTCTGGATGGGAGCAGCCGCAGTGGTCATCCGGATCGTGAAGACCGGAAATCAGAAGCTGTGGTTGTGGTTCGGAATCATCGCCGGATTTGGTTTGGAGAATAAGCACTCCATGCTGTTCTTCGGGTTCGGCATTCTCATCGGCTTACTCTTCAGTGAACACCGTGCGATGCTGCTGAAGCCCTGGATCTGGGCGGGAGCGCTCCTGGCTCTGCTGATCTTTCTGCCTAATCTCGTCTGGAATATCCAGCATCACTGGCCCTTTCTGGAACTGCTGAGCAACATCAGAAAGAGCGGGCGCAATGTTCAACTTACTTATCTGCAGTTCCTTCGGCAGCAGATCGAACTCGTTATGCCTGCGAACGCAGTGCTCTGGATTGGCGGCCTGTTGTGGCTTCTCTTTAGTCGTGCCGGGAAGCCGTATCGCCTGTTGGCGACGACCTATCTGGTAATTCTCGCCTGCATGCTGAAAATGGATGGTCGCACGTATTACATGCTTCCCGCATATCCCATGCTCTTTGCAGCGGGAGGTGTCGCTCTAGAGAAGTGGTTGGCAGGCCGATGGCTGCATTGGCTCAAGCCCATCTATGCAGCCGCTGTAATCGCAATCGGAGCTATCGGAGCGCCGATTGCGGTACCCGTGCTTCCTGCTCCTGTGTTCATCCGGTACATGGAAGCGATGCACATGGCGCCGCCCCGCATCGAGAACCACAGAATGGGTCCGCTCCCACAGTTCTACGCAGACATGTTTGGATGGGAGGAGATGACGGAAGTGGTGGCAAAGGCGTATCTCGCCGTTCCTGCTCAGGAGCGTCAGCAAACCGCGATCTTCGGAGGCAATTTCGGTCAGGCGGGCGCTATCGATTTGTTCGGCAAAAAGTACGGGCTGCCAGACGCGATCGGCAATCACCAGAACTACTGGTACTGGGGTCCGCGCCAATATTCTGGAGAAAGCATAATCGTGATGGGTGCAAGCCGCGGCGAACTCGAGCCGTTTTGGAAGGAAGTCACAGCCGTCGGCCACGTCTACCATCCTTATGCCATGCCCTATGAGGAGTTCGAGATATACCAATGCAGGGGCATAAAGATGCCGATTTCGGAGCTGTGGCCGAAGATTAAGAACTGGCGCTAGGGCAATCGGCTAAGCGCTTTCGCGTCAGCAATGTTGCCCGCGAGAGGATAGCGCTCTTACTAGCTCGTCATATCAGACCGTGAATTGTGATGCGTTGAAGAATTCGCCGCTCACTGCTCAGTGTGTACCCGCAACCAAGCGGTTGCCTTTCCTTCAGTGTTGCGGATTCAGTGACGGGTGGAATTCGACTTTACCATCGGGCAGGAGGACGATCTCGATGCTGCCTTCCTGCTTCTCATACAGCTTGGGTCCGGTGACCTGGATCTGTTTTCCGTTCGCGCCCGTGTACTGGACTTTCACCGGTCCGCTGTCGCGCGTCTGCAGGCGGTAATGATATGTGCCGTCGGCAGGGATCGTGTCAACGCCGAAACTCGCGCTCGGGTAATCCACTTCCAGCAGGGAAATAGTGCCTCCGGTGTGATTCAGAATTGTTGCTTCAATGTGGTAGGAGTGGCACGCAGTGAGGCCGCCAAGGCACAGCGCAAGAATCACTGCGGCAAACAATACCGTAGCAACACGAGTCAATCTCATCGTGCCTCTTCCTTGTTTGGGGTCCGCGCGGTTTCCGCAGTGCTCTCATCCGGGGCCATTGCGGAGACTCGCTTCTCGAGCCGATCGAGTCGCTTGAGCAACTCAGGCAGCCGCTGAAAGATGGTGACGGCGCGCAACCATATCCGGTTGTCAAATCCGGGCGAACCCGAGATCATTTTTCCGGGCGGGATATCGTGGCTCACGGCGGACTGGGCGGTAAGAATCACCCCATCGCCGACGGTGCAGTGCCCAGCAATGCCTGCCTGTCCGGCGAGAATCACGTTGTTGCCAATCACGGATGATCCGGCCAGACCAGTTTGCGCGCAGATCAGGGTATCGGTCCCGACGCGCGAGCCATGACCGATCTGCACGAGATTGTCGATTTTGCTGCCACTCCCAATCTCGGTCGCACCAACTGTTGCCCGATCCACACATGCATTCGCCTGGACATCAACACGATCGCCCAGTCGAACCGGGCCGGACTGCGGAATCTTCTGCCATTGTCCATGCTCGTTCTTCGAAAACCCGAAGCCGTCTGCCCCGACGATTGCACCATTCTCGAGAGTCACATCGTCTCCGAGTTCACAGTGCTCGCGGATGACGGCGTGAGCGTGGGCAAATAGCCGTGCTCCGGTCTTTACTCCCGGATAGAGAACGACGTGCGGCAACAACGTTGCGTGCGGGCCGAGTTTCACGCCGGGCCCGATCACCACGTAAGCCCCGATGTGAGCTCCTTCCCCTATTTGAGCTGTAGGGTCAATGACTGCGGTGTCGTGAATGCCGGCAGGGTAAGCCGGGGGCTGGTAGAACAGGCCCAGAGCCCGGGAAAAGGCGTGGTACGGATTTTTCAGCCGAAGCGTTGCCGTCTCTATGTCGGGGAACTCGGGCTCGACCAGAACCGCGGCAGCCTTCGTCGTCCTGGCCAGTCCGCCGTACTTGGGATTGGCGACAAAGGTGATCTCGGAGGGGCCTGCATCTTCAATCCCTTTGGCACCTGTCACTTCCACATCCGGATTGCCCCGCAACTCCGCACCCAGCCGACTTGCCAGTTCGCCAAGTTTCATTGAGGAAATTGTAACGGACCCGCCTGGATGCGTTTGCAACCTGCTAACGCGCCTGTACAGATCCTCTTACACGTCAGGGTCAGCAGGGAAGAGCTCCGGCTGAGGTTCGGTGCGCCTCCTGTGCCCACCCGCTCCAATCAGGCTTATCACTTCAAGTCGTTGAATTGCCTGCCGTGGGACATAGATCCGCTGCGTATTCGATCGGGTGTCGGGAGGGGTGACAAGCAGGCCCGCACCGGTAATCAAGGAACGGTCGTTTGCGGCGATGCCCTCAAGCTCGTCCCCGTCGTTCAGCACCATTCTGAGCCACAGGCCGGACGTTCTGGGTCGAACCGCAAAGCGTTTCTGGAGAAGGCGTTCCGGATTCCCGACGTCACCACTGGAGGAAAAGTCACGCACGTAACAGACCCACTTCACCGTCTCCCAGCCAAGCGTCAGCACCTTCCCGCCCTGGTCCAGAACCTCGAGGGTGCCCGAATCCTGGCCAAAGACAGCGCCAGCGTAGCCGGCGTACCACTCGCGAGAGAACTTGCGCACAATCACTGGCTTACGAGCGGAACCCATGGCTTGGATTTTCGCACGATGAAGCTCCTTTCTGCGCCGAAAAGTCGCAGAAGTGGTGCTAAACGTATTGGCCAACAGGGTCAGACTGTGATAAGGTACTGCTTTGTGTGCTCTGGTGTACC
>Ga0068855_100009241_pt1 | contig 11909 bp, 25 predicted proteins | sample KBSCornC52_FD_66592 | JGI IMG/M metagenome (GOLD analysis project Ga0068855, IMG submission 66592) | Corn rhizosphere microbial communities from Kellogg Biological Station, Michigan, USA - KBS Corn C5-2 | ecosystem: Host-associated > Plants > Roots > Rhizosphere > Soil ...
ACGCCTCGATACCGAAATCGAGAAGGTCCGCAAGGACGCCGCCGAGGCAATCGCTCTTGCTGATGGCCGGGCGAAGATCGCGGAGAACGATCTGCATAACGCCCTGGCCGAGCACAAGCTCTACGCGGCCGAACACTTTGCCACCGAGGAAGGCGTCAGCAAGGCGCTCGACCCGGTGCTGAAGGCCATCGAGCGGCTGACAGACCGGCTCGACCGATTGCTGGCGGAAGCTCCCCGGCCGACCAACAACCGAACTCCCCGCTGAAGAGGCCGATATGCTGAGACTGTTCCTCGCGGTCACGCCGGCAGCGCTGGTGTTGTCTGTCGCGATCTTCGTGCTGATGACGGTGAATGGGTTTGCGTGCCAAATGGTCACTGCCTCCTACTACGGCGCGGAATCGGGTAACCGAACCGCCTCAGGGCTGCGCTTCGACGGCTCGCAGTGGCTCGTCGCCCACAAGTCCCTGCCGTTTGGCACGAAGCTCCGGCTGACCTACCGCGGGCGGTCGGTGATCGTGCCCGTGGAAGACCGCGGGCCGTACATCGCCGGCCGAACGCTTGACCTCAGCGAGGCCGTAGCTCGGGCGCTCGGCACCAAAGCATCGGGAACGGCGCGCATCTGTATGGAGATCACCCGGTGAACGTGCCAGCTGGCGCGCAACGATCCTGAAATAAAAAAGCTCGATTTACGAAGGCCCCGCTGGTGCTCCCAAGGCATCGGCGGGGTCGTTTTTGCGTTTGAGGTCCGGTCGCATTGAGGCCTCGGAATTTTTACAGGCCCCACGGTCGCACAAGGCTTTCAGCGGGTCCGAAACGGGTAGGGGTGTAAAAACGACCAGCCGAAACCCCAAGGCTCTCAGGCCTCTCCGGAACTGGCTCGCTGCCTCTTAATCAGCGGGTCCACGGTTCGAGTCCGTGCGCACCCACCAAAACCACTTGATTTTCAGTATCTTGCGAACGTCGCCTTGAGCGCGTTCTGGCCGGTTTTTACCGTCGACGGAACTTTTTACAAGGCGGGTGCCTTTTTGTTCGCATCCTCGAGCCGGAGGATCACCGCGTCGCCGGCCAGATAGTGCTTCCGGATGAGCGCCTCGGCGTCCCGTTCGCGGTGTCCGGTGACCTCCGCAATATCCCTGATCGAGGCGTTGTGCTGCCGGTAGGCCATGGTGACGAACGTCCCGCGCAGATCGTGGAAGGTGACGCCCTCGATCTTCGCGCGCTCGCACGTCTCCGCCCATGAGGCGCGGAAGCCGCTCGAGGTCCACGGCATCACCTGGCCGTTGACCTTCCGACTCGGCGTCAGGATCGTCCATGCCTTGCGCTTCATCCCGTCGAGCATGGCCTTGATCTCGGAATAGACCCTGATCCGCACGGTGCGCTCGGTCTTCTGCTGCTTGATGGTGATGTGCGTGCCATCATAGTCGCTCCAGCGCATGGCGAGCACGTCGCCTTGCCTCTGGCCGGTCCAGAGCGCTAGGGTCATCGCCTGGGTCATCTGTTCCGAGGCAACGGCCTTGAACGCCTTTATCTGGTCGGCGGTCCAGATCGCGTCTCGCCGCGTGCCGTCGCACAGCCGCCGCAGCCGCTCGAGCGGGTTACGGTCGATGTCCTCATTGTCGACGCCGTAGGCCAGTATCTTGGCCAGCACCGTCATGGTGAGGTCCGCGGTGCGCGGCCGATCCGCCAAGTCTTCGTCGCGCCACTCGATGAACAGCCGGCGAGCGCCGCGCTTGCCGATGGCGCTCAGCGGCAAATCTAGGAACTCCGCCTGGATACGGTCAATCGCCGCGTCGTACCCGCGCTTGGTGGAATCTTTCCTGCCGGTGTACTCGGCGCTCTTGCGGTATTTCGCGATCAGCTCGGGCAGTTTGCCCTTGGCGCTGGCCATGTCGCGGCCGCGGGTGAGCCGGAAATACTCGGCGGCGAAGGCGTGATCGTCGACAGCCGGGTCTGCCTCCATGCGCGGACCGCCGCGCCAGGCGTAATAGTAGATGCGCCGGCTGCCGTCAGCCTTGCTGTACTCCACCCTGTGCACGCCGACGAGCTCGACGTTCATCTCGCCTGATCCGGTATTGTTCGATTTCGTCAACCGGCTCGGTAGGGCGGATTTCGTCAACGGGTAGGAATCGGACTTCGCCATTTGTTACCACAATCCCCATACTTATCCCGGCGGCCGCGGCACCCTTCATTATCCGCTCGACGTCGCGCTGTTTGATGATCGCGGGCTTGCCGCTCACCTCTGTTCACTCCCGGAGGGGGCGGGGACAGGCTTTTTGTGAGCGTCCGGGAAGTCGTATATGATGGACTTGCGAAGCGAGTTGATCGCCTTGTTGGCCTCATCACCGCGCATTTTCTGCAGATGCTCGATCGCCGCGAAGACGGCATAGCTCGCTCGCCAATAGCCAGCATCCGCAATTGGGCTCGAAAGCGATCTGGTCGCTCAGCTTCTCCAAAAGACTCAAGGCTGTTCTCCAGCGATAGCGCGGGCAGCGCGGCGGAAGTCTGCGACGGTCACTTGCTTGCGGGCAAATGGTGAACCGCCCGTCAGCGGCATGTCGTCTGGCAACTGATCGCCGCAGCCGCCGATGAAGTCCGCGAAAGGCTTCAACGCTGCCACTGCCGCATCCCGCTCGGCACGGATGGAGGCGAGAGCGTCGGCGGCTTCGCGCAGTCTCGGCGCAAAGTGGTGTGGATTGTCTGAGTTGGCTGCTGTAGTCAGCAACCACTCGATGATCTCGCGCAGCTTGTCCTCGGGCAAATCTCTCTCGGTGCTAATCATTGGGTGGGTCATGGGTGAGGCTCGGCTTTCGTCCGGCTGGCTTCAAGGATCGGCATTCCGCCGTCAGACGGCAGGTAGATGATCTGGTTGCTCGACCCTGCAACCTTTTCAATCCAGAGGTATCGAAGGTATCCCTCCGGGCCACCAAGGCCATCCGCAACGATCTGGTTTGCCTGAGCTACACCGCGTGCCTTGGCTACTTCCGCTGCCGCATCCAATTCTGCGATCTGCCGAGTGTACTGGGCCTTTTTCAGTTCGGCCTCGCCCGCAAGCGTCTGCGAATAGACGTTGTACTGCGGGCCGAACCAAATAAAGAAAATGATGAGCCCGATCACAAATGCTGCGGCAGAGGCTCCAAGAATTTTGATCATTTGTTTCTTCCAATCTGTTGCGGAGTAGAGTACCATTCTGGCGTGCAAATCACCAGCAAATCCGGCCGTCTCGGCGAGTTATCACCAGTAGCCGGGCGTCGGCCCGATGAGGTCGCCGGAACACCCGTCGTAATCAAAAAATCGCCACATCACGATAGTCGTTCCCGGCACACACGGCGGCTCCGGCTCCACCACAGGCTCAACGGATGGAACATCGTTCGCCAGCGCATACACCTCGGGCTGAGCCTCGCCGGTCAATGCAGCAACCGCGTTATTCCAATCAGCCGACGACCCGTTACAGCCCGTCAATGTCAGCACGGCTAGGGCTAGGAGGGAGAGGCGGATCATGAGTAGTGATCCCACAAATGCTGCGCCAGCTTGAACGGGTGCAGCACGCCGCACCGCCAGCATGGGACAAAGTGCGTGTGCCCGTGGCGGCAGCGCCCGAACGTTCCAGAGTTGATCATGTACGGCACGAGGCCGCTGTAGAGGTTCATTCCACGCTCCTATTTGCGCTTGAGGTTCAAGAATTTATCGGAGAGTTCGGTACTGGCTTTGCGTTGGGGCGGGGCTTTGGGAAAGCCGCGAGACTTCTTCGCCTTGATGCCGTGGACGGCTGCGAACTGGCTCCGCGCTTTGGTGCGAGCCCGCGCTTCCCCGGCTGTTTTAATTTGGTGGCAGGGCTTTTCGTGGATGGCCCGCAGGTTCGCTTCACCGTGTACGCCGCCTTCGATGAGCGGGACTTGATGGTCGAACGCCTTCTTCTGTCCGGGCCGGATTGGCTGGCCGCAATCGGGGCAGATGATGAGCCCGGCGTCATCCATCTGCCGCTCAAGGATATGGCGCTGCACTGACTCCGGGATGGCCTGATCGTCGTGCTTCGCTACCCAGGGTTCGGACTTGCGGCTACGCATGGACGCGCCCCTCGGCATCGTCACGGCCTAGAACCGTAATGCGAAAGCAGGGACCGTCATCAGTCACGACAACCGTTGCCCGCTTCTTGCGGACCAGCCCGTTCAAGGCTTCCATCAATCCAGCAGCAGACCAATCTGGCACGCTATCGCCGGGAACGAGTGAGCCACGCTTGGCGAGGATGAGAAGGGCATTGCCTTCGTTGTGGGTGAGCTTGCGCGTCATAGCCGCATCTCCGCTCGCTTGTTGGCATTGTCGGACTGCCAATTGCGCCCGCGCTTCACCATTGAAATCGTGGACTCGGAGACGCCGAATTGCTTTGCGAGGTCGCGGCCCTTGAACTTGCCCGAGCGGATGATTTCGACCTGCTCGATGGTGAGTTTTGCTTGAGGGTTACGCTCCCCAGAAACATCGCCCACGACCTTGCGGCCTTTGGCGATCATGTCCGCGACGTTGACCGCCTGTGACCCTTTGAACAAGTGGCGTGGGTTGACGCACCAATGGTTATCGCACTCGTGGCATACCTTGATTTCAGGCGGCGGCATCTCGCCGGTCGCATAGTAGTATGACGCCCTGTGCGCCAACACCGTTCGGCCATCCAGCCGGTAGCGGCCGTAACCGTCCTTGCGCTTAGAGCCGATCCACTCCCAGCAGTCGCCGCGTCGGTAAGTGTTAGCCATGAAGCGCTTGGGGTGGCCCATAAATTCGCTCATAGCTTCATCTCCGCGCGGCGGTTTGCGTTCTCACTGTTCCACTCTTGGAACTTCATCTTGAGGTATTCGAGCTGCACCTTCTTGAGGTTTGCAGCCGAACGGGACTCCACAGCGCGGGTGACGTAATCGAGCCATTCGGGACTGGCTTTGACGGCCGCCTCGGCCTTGTTGTGGGCCATGTCGCCTTGGGCTTTGATCTTCTGCGACAGCACCAAGCTCTTGGTTTCCTCAAGCATGGTGGCGGCCTTATCCAGATCGACCCATTCCTTGGCGATGATCCGAAACTGTTCCGACCAAGGCAGGTTGGCGTGCGCGTTCATTGGACAGCGCCCTCCGCAGCCTGGAGCCGGTCTAGATGCTCGCCAAGGTTCTTCGCGGGCGGCAATAGGACGGCTTTGCGGGCGTCCTTGAGGGCGACCAGTTCGATGCACTCGGCCTTGTTCAGGGTCTTGTCGGCCTTGGTGGCGTTGAAGGCGGTTTGCAGGGCCTCTAGCGTGTCAGCGCCACGGATCGACGCAGCGTGCGACTGGAAGGCGAGAGAGGGCTCTGAAGCGGTGATGGCGGGAGGCAATGACGCGGCTGGCTTCGGTGCAGGACCAGCACCACGGACACACGTCCACGGGTCAACGGTCCATGCCTTCCAGTGCTTCTTGCCGTTGCTGTCGTAGGTGTCGCACGGCACCCATGGGCTGACGATAGCGTAGAGATAGCGACCGACGCCCCATTTCACAGCAGCTCGCTTGAGGGCATCACTGATGGCGCCTTTCTCCGCCTCTACGTCGCTATCCCCGGCGCCATCCGCCTTCGTGATCCACTCGCCACCGATCCTGATGGACAGGTAGCAAATGGTCCGCGTGCCGTGGAACTCGTAACGGTCCTGCCAGTTCTCAGGACCGCAGATTGCGTCAAGCCGCTCCATCACGTCGCGCGCATCGATGTAGGCAAGCGCGAGGGCTTTATCGCCCGCCTTGGTGAGGGTCTGAGCGCGCCACGAAATCGCGTCGCGGGGGAACTCGGCGGACAGGTCGGCAATGTTCATCTCGTCCTCACAGTCAGGCTTTCGGGGGAAGTCTCGATATGCGCGCCGGGGAATTGCGGATCGGCCTCGATCATGGCCCGCAGCGCAGCCGCAGCCGCAGGCTGGCGCACCATTGCGTAGGAGCCTTGGGGCAGGGCATCGACATCATCGACAATGACGCGGGTCTGCGCCTTCGGGATAGACAGCGTGACTTCCGGCAGTTGCAACTTGCGCTGTTCGGCGGCGCGCATCAGGCCCATGACAACCGAGCGGTAGCCTTTAGAGCGATGTTCGAATCTGGCCTTGCGTTCCGCTAGGTCTTTGGCCCGCAATGTGATAGCGTCAACCATGCTGTCGGCGTCGAGAATGCGGTCAACAATGCGGGTCACGATCCGCTCGAAATCGGTTTCGCCCTCGATCATCCCGGCGAGCAATTCGGCGTCCGCCAGCATGTCGGGGAAGTCGGATTTCAGGCGCTCGATTTGCGCGGTAACGAAAGAGGCGTCGAGGGTCAGGGGATCAGCCATTGAGTTCTGCCTTCCGATCCTGAGCTGCGCCAAGGTGATAGATGGCCTCGCGCCACAGTCGGCGGGCTTCCTTGGCAAAGTGCCGGTAGTCATCAAGCTTGGCTTCCGTCTCGGCTTCCCTAGCCCTGTGACGTGCCACCCATGACAGGCGGCGCTGCGTCAAGGCGAGCGAGGCAAAGGCCAGGTATTCGTTGCGCAGCACTTCACGCCTTGACCGGGAGATCGGCGGAGGAACATGGCGGAACGCAGCATGGACGTTCATATCTTCTTCTCCGATTGTGATGGCTTAGGCATTGCTGCTTGGACGACAGCGACGACACTCAACAGGCGAGCGCGATTGTCGGCTTGAACCGCGCGCTCTATGGCGGGGGAATAGCGGGGCGTGACGGTCATTCCGGCATGTCCTCCGCGTCGGGGCGCTGCACCATCGTGATCTTGTCGTCTGTCGCGACCAGAACGAACGTGCCGCCCTTGAATATCGTGTCGCAGACGGCGGTCTTTGCCATCGCGTAGAGACGGTCGTACGGCGTTTCGCTGCTGTACTTGGCGACGTTGAATGACGCGTCGTCGTTCCACCGCTTGCGGTCGATCTCGAATTGCAGGACAGCGCCGCGCGTTGACTTCGTGCCAGTCATGCCGTTTCCCCATGCCCCTCGTGTTGAGCGGAGGCGCGACGTGGAACGCGGTTTTCGAGGGCGTCGAGCGCGTCTTGTTCTGAGGCAAACAGGTAGCTGTTGTTGCCGTCAGCACCGTCGAGCGAGCAATCGGTGCAGGAATGCGCGCGGCCTGCATTGCCTTCAAACCAGACACCGCGAAGTAGGCCCGGCGCTGGGTTGTGCCCGGAGACTTCTTCGAGCGTACCGACCCGCTGGATTGCGATCCGCTCGGGCAAGCGCCACTCGTCCCACAGATATAGGTGCCAGACATGCTGTCCCGGCCGCAGTTGGTCGGACGAGGTGAGCGCCGTGGCCGGACGCGCCCAATACTTGCCGGGGCGCTGATCGACTGGACGATGGTCGCTAAGCAACGACATTGCGGTTCTCCAGCGATTGCGTTAGTGGTGTGGAACGCAGTTCCGACAGCGTTGCGTCGAGTTTGCGCAGGTTCGCCCGCGACCGCTCAACGATCCCGGCAACGAAGATTTGATGCCACCGTGGGTTGGCGAACGAAACCATTTCGGCAACGGTGCCATCAGCCCAACGGACCACGTACAGCAGGTCGTCTTCGCAGCCCCATTTCGTTACCCACTTCGTATCGATTGAAACGGGATCACAGTCTGGAATGGCGTAGCCGGAGAAGTCGCCATCAGCGTCAAACAGCATCGGAGCGGTCGTGGAGGTGATGGTCATTTCAGGCGGTGGCCTTGGCGAGGGCAGCTTCAACGACGCGCTTTGCGTCGAGCAGCGATGACCACGCGCGCTTTTCCTGTCCGGCGGTCGGGGCCGGCAGCACCATGAGCGCATGGTTTACGTCGAGCGCGATGGCGCGAAGGGCTTCGACCAAATCGTCGTAAGTTGGTTTGTCGTCCGTCATTTTCCCAATTCCCATGTTGATACGAGGACACTGGCCCTCGGGTTGATTTGAACTAGGCGGCTTCGAGCGCCATCTGTTCGGCGCGATGCTTGAGGGGGGTTACGCGGCGACCGCTGGCGAGCAGCAGGGCAATGCCCTTGGGGTGCATGCCGGAACCGTAGAGGCCGTGCTCGTCGCCCTGCGACTTGTGGCCGGCGGTATGCGCGCTATCCACGAAGTAGGGCGTCTCATTGCCGTTGACGTAGAGGCGCTGACGAACGGTGTGGCCGAAATCGGTTGACCACCACTTCACCTTCGGTCCGTTGTTGGTGTCCATGGCTCTTCATCCTCGCTGCGTTCGATGACCTCGTTGGCCATCGGTATGCGAGGAAGGTATATCACGCCGCGTGAAGGTTCAAGAGCAAAACATCACGTAGCGTGAAAATAGTTCTGCGCCGTCCCGGCAAAGGCGGGAACGTCAGCGGGGCTAGGCTGTTAACAAGGATGGACCGGCATTTACGCCAAAGGCGATGCAACTTTCCTCTGCGCGGAATCGTATGCGGGGCGCTACTGTGACCAACCCGCAGAGGGCGATCTGCGGCATTGACACTCACAGCGCGTGAGGAATACATTCCTAGGAATTAGAACAAAGGTGGAACAGGGGGAGCAACCGATGGTTGGCTCGGAACACTTAAAGCGATTGGCATTGCAGATAGCGGCGCAGCTGCCGGAGACTGACGCTGAGGCCCTATACGTGCTGGACGTGACGCGAGACTTGGTGCAGCACCTGAGCGCCACAGAGGGGCCGGTTATCCGGCCTTCCGCTGGCGAGACTCGAAGTCTCCGATTAGTGCCAGCAGTCGCTGGCTCAGGCCCGCTCGCTCCCCGAGATAGAGCCAGTCCAGCGTGATGCCCGTGCGGGTCACGATCTGGATAGCCTGGTCAGTGTTCGGGCGTCGATAGCCCTTCTCATAGTTGGCGAGCGCGGGCTGAGAGAACCCGACCAGTTTGGCGAACGCGGCTTGGTTTAACCCCATAGCCTCGCGCAATGCGGTGAGCCGCAGTCCGATATCTTCCGGGCTTTTTCCACCGTCTGCCATGCTTAAGATATCGCATGGCGCGTCCGGCAAAAATATTCACGCATCACGGCTTGAAATATCTTCACGCTACGTGATATTGCTTCGGTATGCGCAAGAAGCTCTCCCCCGTTGAACAGGTAATCGAAGCCCTCGGCGGGCCGTCCAAAGCGGCGGCGGCGCTCGGCATTTCCAATCCCAGCGTTGTGTTGAACTGGCGCAAGCGCAAGCAGGTGCCCGCTGATCGCGTGATCGAGGTGGAGCGACTGACCGGCGTGTCGCGTCACGATCTGCGTCCCGACGTGTTCGGGGTGGCCGCGTGAGCGGTCAAACTATCAAGTCTGAGAGTTTGAAAATAGCAACTGACAAGTTGTCGGTTGCTCAAATCGCGGGACGGGGCGCGATCCAGAAAAAAGGGCCGCAACCCGAAGGTGCGGCCCGGAGCAATTCCCAAATGCTTGATAAACTGAGTGCCCCAGACCAGCAAGGGGTTCGCGACTTTTTGACCGAGGGTGTGACCAGTTTGTCCCCCCTCGAAATGAACCGTGTTCTTCTCAATTGCGGCTATGAGCACCAGCGTTCGGTTTCCGAGCGCCATATGCTCGTGCTGGCCGATTTGATGAAGCGTGGCCGCTGGCAACCCAAGAGCCAGATCGACTTCGCGGTACTCAACGGCCGCTACATCCTCATCAACGGCTATCACCGGGGCTATGCCCAGGTGCGCAGCGGCAAGACCATCGTGTGGTCGATCGCCCTGCACCCGTGCAAGACCGAAGCCGACCTGCGGTCGCTCTACTATGCCTTCGACACCAACCTCCGCGCTCGCAACTCTCGCGACATTCTCAAGGCCGCTGAGTTCGGGGACATTACCGGCGTCACCGGAGAGATTGCCGACGCGCTCTATCGCGCCGTGCCCTACCTCGCGTCGAAGTTTGCCATCGACCCTCGCCTGAAGAACTTCCTCATCGACAAACAGGTCGATCAGCGCCTTGCCTTTGCCGCTGAGTACGCCAAGGCCGCGAACCGGCTTGCGGCGGCAATTGAGGGGATGCCGGGCAGTCGCCGGCCGAAGTTCAAGAGCGGTGCCGTTGTCGCCGTCGCGGTAGCGACCTTCCGGTATCAGTCCGAAACCGCGTGGGAGTTCTGGAGCGGCGTTGCGCACAACGACGGCCTGAAGCGTGGCGACCCTCGCCTTGCCCTCTGCAACGACTTCATGACCCGCAAAACCAACTCCGCTCGGAGCGATGCCTTCGCCCCGGCCATCATCGCATGGAACGCCTTTTTCAATGAGAGGTCGCTCCAGATTATCAAGGTCATGGACACCTTTGTCCCGATGATCGAAGGCACGCCGTTTGACGGCAAGCCGATCAAGCAGGTGGCCTAAATGCTCGCCACGATCCCCGTAGACCTGATTGAGAACGGCCAGCGGTTGCGCGACCTCAGCGAGGCCACCGTCACCGCACTGGTCAACAGCATTGGCGATGTCGGGCTCTTGAACCCGATCACCGTCTATCCGCGCAAACTGTTTCGCGGCGGCAATCAGGTCGATGGTTACGGACTCGTGGCGGGCCTTCATCGCAAGACAGCTTGCGAACGTCTCGGGCTGGTCGAGATCGAAGCCAATATCCTCGACCTGTCCGACCTCGAATGCCAGATCGCGGAGTGTGACGAAAACCTCTGCGCTCCACAACTCAGCCCGTCCGACCGCGCCCGCTTCACCAAGCGGCGCAAAGAGGCTTACGAGGCGCTGCATCCAGAGACAAAACAAGGCGTTGCCGGCGGACTGGCGAGGCAGGGGGCGGCAGGCCGTGCAGTGTCGTTTGCCGCCTCCACTGCCGCCGCGATCGGCGTTGACGAAAGAACCGTCCAACGTGATGCCGAGCGCGGCGAAAAGGTCATTGACGAAGTTCTCGACCTCATTCGCGGAACATCGCTCGATACCGGCACCTATCTCGACAAACTCAAGAAGATGCCACCGAACGATCAGGTGAAAGCCGCGACCCGCGACCTCGCTTTCGCCAATCAACGCCAGCGTCAGGATGAGCGATCGAAAGCCGAAACCGCCAAGCGCAACAAAATCCAAGGTGACGTGAAGGCGAGGGCGGCCAAAGAGGTTGCTGAGATGATCGCTGAGCACGTCCCCGGCGAATGGTGGGACGCCATCAAGGCAAACCTCTACGCCTCTGGTGCATCGAATATTGCCCACGAGTTGACCAACATCACGGGTCAGAGCGTCATGGACCGGGGAGCGGCATGATCCGTCCCGCCGATCACGATCAAGGAAACGCGCGGGCTGCGAGCGGGGACTCGCTTTGCGGCGGCATGGAAGATCAGCTTCGTCAGCATCTTTCGTACGATCCTTTGACCGGGACTTTCCGGTGGCGCGCTACTGGCCAAAAGGCCGGGTCGCTCGTGAAGGGCTATGTGAAAATCCAGTTCAAGCGCAAAGCCTATGTGGCTCACCGCCTTGCGTGGCTCTTTGTGCATGGCGAGTGGCCGAAGCAGTGCATTGATCATGCCAACGGCGACCCGGCAGACAATCGCTTCGTCAACCTGCGTGATGCCAGCATCGCTGAGAATTGTCGCAACAGAAGGCCCTATGAACGGGCTCTGCCTAAGGGCGTAAGCCTTCGGCGTGGCGACAAGTACGTCGCCCAGATCATGCGCGACGGCAAGAACTACTTCCTCGGCTCGTTCGGCAGCCCGGAGGCAGCGCATGCGGCGTACGTGGTCGCTGCTGGCCGCCTTCATGGCGAATTTGCGAGGGCTGAATGATCGCCCTTGACCACACGCAACATTGGTCTGCGGAGCGCCGGGGGCGGGGTGTCCCCATTGCGGCGAACAACGCTCCGCATACCGATATTGCATACGATCAATTTCAGTTCCGGGGCAATTCCGCTCCGGTCGGACAGCCGCGCCACATCTCCCGACGCTCGCTGCCCCGTACTTGGCCCGGCGACCTCGCCAGGAGACCGGGCCTTTTTCTCATTCGAACCGCGGG
>Ga0068855_100009243_pt1 | contig 11908 bp, 8 predicted proteins | sample KBSCornC52_FD_66592 | JGI IMG/M metagenome (GOLD analysis project Ga0068855, IMG submission 66592) | Corn rhizosphere microbial communities from Kellogg Biological Station, Michigan, USA - KBS Corn C5-2 | ecosystem: Host-associated > Plants > Roots > Rhizosphere > Soil ...
TCCGGCGGCACGAGGGGTGGCGTTTGCCCTCCGACGAACGCCACTCCAAACTCTCAAAAATGCAAAGCGCAAACGCGCTAGTGAGTCCTCTCACGCGAGCTTGCTACAGCCAAATCGCCGGAATGCGGCGAATAGTCGATGCTAGCTTGGGTCGGCAACGCAAGGGCGGTGCCTGCGTCTTTCACCGCGTCGAGAATCTTCAGGAGCAACTCTTGCTGCATTTGTAGAAATTCATCTCCGTTGCGTGTCAAAACGTAAATGAATATCTCAATGTCGAGCGAGTAGGTTCCAACGCCCACGAAGCGAACCGGCAGCACTCCCGATTCCACGGCGGAGTGACTAGCGAGAATCCGCGCGATTGAACTTAGCACCACGCGAACCTGATCCGGCGTGGAATCGCGGCGCAAGTTTAGGGTGACATGAAACAGCATTTTGTCGCGCTTCTCGAAGTTCTCCAGGGTCATCGATGAAAACTGCGCATTTGGTACGCTGACCAGCGTCCGATCCAACGTACGAATTCGCGTGGAGCGTAATCCGATGTCCTCAATCGTTCCCATCCGGTCTCCGACCTTGCAAAAATCTCCCACCGATACCGGACGGTCACTGATCACCGAAACGCCACCGAAGAAGTTTTCGATGGTTTTTTGAGCAGCCAGGGCGATTGCGATACCGCCCACACCGAGTCCGGCCAGGATGGCGGCGGCATTGTAGCCCCACTCGCTCAGAACCGCCGCAGTCGCCAGCAAAAGAACCGATAGCTTGATCAGGCGTGAGACCAGCGGCAGCACCGAGGATGAAAAGCTTCTATGGCGAGCCAACATGGTTGCTCGCAAACGTTCCAAGGCCAGATCGATCACACGCATGGCGAGCCAGGCCAGACCCAGAAAGAACGCCAGCGACAAGCCCCGTTCCAGATACAAACGCAAACGCGCCGCAGGAGCGATCCACTCCATGCCGCCGCGGAACAGGGCAAGACACATCAGCCACAACAGCGGAGACCAAAGCGCTCCCATGGCGCCATGGGCCGCTTCCGGACCAAAGCGATTAGCCGCACGTTCGGCGAGCAGTAGACCGATTCGTGAAAACATACGGGCCATGGCAGTCAATGCCAGCGCCAGCAAGGCTAGGGCGATCCAGCGCCACAAGGGGGTGTCCAGCAGGGATGAATTCACCAGCGGCGCTGGCAGATATTTCTCCACGGGATGTTCGCTGGTAACTTGAGCGAGCCTAGGGACGATATTGATGCTATCCGCGGAGAAAAGCCAGACGCTAAGTCCAGAGCGCCGCGTGATACGCTCCATCTGCAGTTCAGCAGTTTGACTGCCCAGCTTGAAAGATGCGATGCGCTCGCGGTTGGCGAGCCCGTCTTCCTGACTGCCTTCCGGATTTCGACTCAGTGATGCCACGTCGAAGGCGGGGTCACGATCGAGAAGCTGGCCCAACTGCTGCGCCACCCGCGGACCCTCTTTGATGCGTTGGTCTTGTGGCCTTCCCCTAAAATCGAGATACTTGCTAGCCTGTGTGAAATTTCCTGCGCGGAAGAACTGGAGGAAGGAAAGTACAGAGCTTTGTGGCGAGTCGCGGTGCAGAGGGTCTTCAAGGTGGGGTGCCGCAGATTGGGCGTGGGCGGGCGGCCCAACCATTGGCACAGCAAGCAAGATAGCTGCCAGGATTACTGGACCCTGCGGAAAAAGGTCCCGCCACTTGCGGTGTCTCGTGGCAACTTTTCCCGATTGAACGGACGCTAACCTGATGACCTCATGAGTGGACGCGTTACTCACCGAGATTGCCAGTGCACTCGGGTCTCCATCGTCCCGCGTTCACATGGTGCTGATACGGATATAGCGTTTGATATCGGGCAACAGTGATACGAATGTGGCAATAGACAGGCATATTGCTACCACTCGCAGCACTCTTGAAGTTGTCACAGGCTGGCCTCCCAGACTTAGAGACCCGTCAGCCGCTCCTGTTTCCGTTATCCAGCCGATGCCATCGGCTCAGCTAACCCAGAGGTAGCTTGAACCAAAGCGCCACGGCCACCAGTCCGATTAAAGCTGCCCAAACAAGCACAAATGTGTAGTGATTTTCGGTTCGCATGCCGGCCTCGCAATCGCCCTCGTTAACCCTCTGCTTCCCAATGGAGCGTGAGATTGGAGTGGCACGCGCGGAAAAGGTTTCACCGGAGTGGCGAAAATCTCCGTACTAATACGCCGGCGCATCGCTTGCGGGGAAGGAGTCTTCCGAGGCAATGTCCACGATGTCCCGAGCCGGTCCCAGCGAACGTGGGTGTGGTTTAAGAATCGTCGCCAGCAGTACACCGACGCTCAGACCGAGGAAAAAATTCCGTAAGGTTGTTTCGAAAGCTCTAGATTCCGCTGTCATTATGCAGTGAGTTAGGCATTCGGAGTGCCACACGCAACAAACGTATTCAGATTGAATTCATGGGGCTTCCTCGGCGGCTCAGGGCATAGTGCAAAAAATGCAAGCGGTTTTGTTTGAGTACGATTCGGAGGCCGGTAAAAACGACAGGAAACAGAATCTGATGATGGTGTATCCCTCCTTCAGAAGAGTGCAGATCGCGTCCGGAGACGTGCCCTAACCATGCCAACCCGCCTTCTTTACCGGCTCAGTTCAGCGCTGATTTCCGCCGTCGCGGTGGTCTCCTTGGCCTTCGCGTTTTTCCAGACGCGCGCGGATACGCTGGAACTGCGGCGGAATCTGGAGGATCACGCCCAGGTGTTGGCGGAAAGCTTAGTGCGGTCGGCCGAGCCGCTAGTCGCGCGCCACGCGAATCGAGAACTGCAGCGCCTGGTGGACCGCTTTAAAGACCGAGAACAGATTGCCGGAGTCTCGGTCTATAACGCCAAAGAGGAACCGCTAGCGGTCACCTCGGGGTTTGCCCAGCGCGTAGGCGACGATCCGGCGCTTTCACCAAAATCTGGCGAACAGGCAGCGCCCGACGCTCGATTCGTCAAACTTGCCACGGGCACCATCCACGTGGTTACTCTCCCCCTCCGCGAAGACGACACAGTGATCGGGACCTTGTCGTTATTCCATGACGCCGCCTACATCGACTTGCAGGCCAGGGCCATGTGGCGGCGCGCTTTCACGGGCGTCTTCATCCAAACCATCCTGATCGTGATGGTGACTTTGCTTACGCTGCGTTGGGGTGTCGGCCTCCCACTCCGGCGAATGGCGGATTGGCTCCAGGAATTGCGCATGGGGACGATCGCGAAGCCGCCCGATATGCAGGATCAGGGCGAATTCGAACCTCTCACCAGGGAAGTCTCGCGCCTGGCCTCCAGCCTCACCGAAGCGCGCGCCGCCGCCGCGACCGAAGCCCGCTTGCGGGATCTGGGTGAAACCAGTTGGACGGCCGAGCGCCTGCGTGTTTTCGTGCAGAGCCGTTTGGCGGGAAGCCGTCTTTTTGCCGTCTCTAATCGTGAACCTTATGAGCACCTTCATCGCACCACCGGCATCGAGTGTTCAGTCCCAGCCAGCGGCCTGGTGACGGCCATGGAACCGGTCCTGCGCGCTTGCGATGGAACCTGGATCGCCCAGGCCACGGGCGACGCCGATCGCGACACAGTCGATGAATACGATCGCGTTCGCGTTCCGCCGGATCATCCCCAGTATTCGCTCCGGCGCGTGTGGCTGACTCCGGAAGAAGAACAAGGCTTCTACTTCGGTTTTGCCAATGAAGGGTTATGGCCGCTGTGCCACATCGCGCACACACGCCCCATTTTTCGCGTCGAAGATTGGGAATACTATCAGACCGTGAACCGGAAGTTCGCCGAAGCGCTCCTCGAGGAAATGCAACACGAGGAGAACCCGCTGGTGCTGGTGCAGGACTACCACTTTGCTCTGCTACCGCGTCTGATCAAAGAGGCCCGCCCCGACGCACGGGTGGCTATCTTCTGGCACATTCCATGGCCCAATCCCGAGGCATTCGGAATCTGCCCCTGGCAAGCAGAATTGCTGGACGGTCTGCTGGGCGCCGACTTGATCGCCTTCCACCTGCAGGCGCACTGTAATAACTTTCTGGATACCGTCGACCGCGCACTTGAATCGCGCATTGAACGCGAGCACTTCGCGGTCAATCGCAGTGGGCACTCTACCTTAGTCCGTCCTTTCCCCATCAGCGTCGCGGGAAATGGCCAGGAACGGCCGTCGCTCGAGCTGCCGCACCTGGAACGTGTTCGCCTGCTCGAAAAGCTCGGTGTCCGGGCTTCCTTTTTGGGGGTTGGCGTCGATCGCGTCGATTACACCAAAGGTATCCCGGAACGTTTTCGCGCTATCGAGCGCTTTCTGGAAAAGTACCCCGCCTACCGGCGCGAGTTCACCTTCGTGCAGATTGGGTCACCCAGCCGCACCCATATCCGCCGGTATCAGGAATTGATGGAAGAAGTCCTCCAGGAAGCGGAGCGTATCAATCATCGCTTTCAGACCAGTGATTGGAAGCCCATCATATTCTTGAACCGCCAGCACAGCCATAAGGAGATCCTGCCCTATTACCACACCGCCGACTTCTGCCTGGTGACATCGCTGCATGACGGTATGAATCTGGTCGCGAAAGAATTTGTGGCTTCGCGGGACGATCTTCATGGCGTGTTGATCTTGAGTTGCTTCGCCGGAGCGTCGCATGAATTGGGTGACGCGCTGATCGTCAATCCCTACGATACCGAGCAGATGGCGGACTCCATTCGCCAAGCCCTGGAGATGCGGCCCGAAGAACGCCGCATGCGGATGCAGCGGATGCGGTCGACAGTACGCGAGCACAACGTCTACCGCTGGGCCGGCAAGCTGATCGAAGAATTGTGCGAGGTTCGCCCAGTCAGCACCGCGGCTGCGCCCTACCTGGTCCGAACCGCGATGCGGCGTAGCGCTTCATGAAGACGGAAACCTCCAACCGAGTCCACCATTTGTTCGCATGCTGGGAGCAGATTGCCAGACGCTTAGAGTCCAGTCCTACGATCGCTCTGTTCCTCGATTTCGATGGAACACTGGTGCCTCTCCAGCCACGCCCCGAAGATGTCTGGCTGGATGCCAACACGCGGGCGGCGCTGTCGCGACTTGTCCGCAGTCCGCGTTTCCGGGTGTGGATCGTGACCGGACGCCGCCGCGCCGATGTTCGCGCGCGCGTTCGTGTGCCAGGCTTGCGCTACCTTGGGCTGCATGGCTGGGAAGGCCGCACCGCCGGGCCCATTACGGAGGAGTCGCGCGAGGCGGTCGCGTGCGCCAAGAGTTGGCTCGCCAGTCTGATGTTGAATATTCCGGGAGTATGGCTCGAAGACAAGGGGCTATCACTGGCGGTCCACTACCAGAGTGTTACCGAGGAGGGCGTTCGCCAGGCCCGCAAGCTTGTCCTGGGAGTTATGGAGCCGTTTGCCGACACGCTGCAACTCATCCGCGGCAAAAAGGTCTGGGAGCTGGCGCCGCGCGAGATCGGCGATAAGGGTTTGGCGGTATCATCCGAGTTGTCCGCCATCGGCTCCCCGGCCCTGCCGATCTATATTGGCGACGATCGCATGGACGAACCCGCTTTTGCCGCACTCCATTGCGGCATAACCGTGCGCGTTGGCCGTGCTTGCCGGACCCACGCGCGCTACCGCGTATCCTCTGTCGAGCATGTCCGGGAGTTTCTCCAACTACTAGGGAGGGAATTCGCTTGAATGCTACCGCGCAGCCATTTCAGTTCGTTACCGCGGCGTATCTTACGCGCATAGAAAACCAGCGCGCCATGACCATTGCCGAATTGCTGGCCAGTTTAGGGCAAGCCAGCGACGCCGCTATTTTCTATCACACTTTCCAGACGTTGGGACAGCACCACTTCCTGACGGAAGGCTTCTCCAATGATTTTGCGCAGTGGGTCCTGGCCTCCCTGAATCAACCCACGCTCGCGGAAAGGCTCGCCAATATCGATATTCGCGACTATGTCTCCATCGCCGAACTGCGTGCCGATCTTCGGCATATAGTAGCCGAGTTCTGCGACTCCTATCCCAAACAAGCAGACCAGTCTGCCTTCGAACCGTTCTATTTTTGCCAAACCCTAGAAGTTACCCGCCCGCTGCCCTGGGATGCCAAAACGCTGGCCGGCTTCCGGGCCGGACTGGAGCGTCTTAGCCACGCTTCGTTTTATTACCACTTCGTAGCTTCGCGCCTGCGGCTGCAGTTGCGAACCAATGACTTCTCTCATTGGTTCGAGCAGTCCTTAGGCCTACCGGAACTCGCCACGCGCGCCGACCGCATCGACATCTATATCAACACCATCGACACCGCCCGCAGAGAGTTGATTGAACTGGTGGACCGGGAGATTATCCAATGATCGCGACTCCAGAAACCGTCCCAATTTCGCTGGACCACTACGTTCCTCTCTTAGGAGCGGCCGAGATAGAGGAGTTGCGTACTCTGGCGGGCCCGCTGGAGGGCTGCGTCGTCGACATGGTGAATTCTACTGCCGTCGGAGGCGGCGTTGCGGAGATCCTAATGCGCTTGCTCCCGCTGGCCCGTGAGCTGGGGTTGGACGCACGCTGGCACGTCATGGAGGGCGGCCCCGAATTCTACGAGATTACGAAGGCGTTTCACAATGCTCTACACGGCAGCGTCGGCAACTTCCGCCCCAGCGACTTCGAGATATTTCTGGACTACAATCGCCGAAATCGCGCACGAATGCCGCTGGACGGGCGCTTTGTCGTGATTCACGACCCGCAGCCGGCGGCATTCATCGAGACCCGCCCGCTGGCGAAAAAACAGACCTGGATCTGGCGCTGCCATATCGATCTTTCGCGCCCCGACCCCCCGGTTTGGAATTTCCTGAAGCCTTTTGTCTCCCGCTATGACGGCGCCATTTTCTCATCGCCGGAATTTTCGCGGCAGCTCCCCATTCCGCAATATCTGTTTTATCCTTCGATCGATCCCTTGTCGGACAAGAACCGCGAACTGGACGCGGACTACATCGAAGACGTGCTGGTACGTTTCGGCATCGATCCCCGCCGCACTATTCTGACGCAGGTTTCCCGCTTTGACCGGCTCAAGGATCCTTTAGGCGTGCTGCGCGCCTATCGCATCGTAAAACGCTATTTCGATTGCCAGCTGGTCCTCGCCGGGGGCGGCGCATCCGACGACCCGGAGGGTAGCGCCGTTCTCGCAGAAGTGCGCGAAGCCGCCGGTAACGATCCCGACGTGTTCATTCTGGAACTGCCGCCGTCGGATCCCCTGGAAGTCAATGCCCTGCAGCGGGGTTCTACAGTGGTCATCCAGAAGAGCCTGCGCGAAGGCTTCGGACTCACCGTCGCCGAGGCCCTCTGGAAAAAAAAGCCGGTGGTCGCCTCCGCCGTGGGCGGCATTCCGACGCAGGTGATTCACAAACACACCGGACTGCTGGCCCATTCGGTGGAAGGAACAGCGTACCAGATCCGCTTCCTGTTGGCCCATCCCGACATCGCCCAACGCCTGGGTGAGCAGGGCCATGAGCATGTCCGGGAGAACTTCCTGATCACCGGAAACTTAAAACGCTATCTGACGCTTTTCCTGCATGAAGACCGCTAAACCTTGTTATCAGCAGTGTCATCCAAAAGGGCGTCATCCGCATTGATAGTTACGTTACCGCGGGGCTTCTCCGGATCGTTTTCTTCAGTCAATTCCGAATCCGCTTTGCCTGGAGCGTCCGCCTGGTCCAACGGTTTCCCGGTGGTGGCCGCGTGGTCCTTCATGTCGTTCCCTAGAAACGGAATTTCCCGAACCTCGCCTTCACGCCTCGACATTGGCTCCTCTCCTGCCCGTTAGATAAGGGTGCCGAGGCTGGTGTTTCGAACCAGCGCCTAATCCAGCAGGCCGGTTATCGATAGCTGGCGGCTTGCAGTTCGAACATGCTGGCGTAGCGTCCGCCGCTGGCGATCAACTCATGGTGGGTTCCTTCTTCGTGAATCTCGCCGTCCTTCAGCACCACGATGCGATCCGCCATGCGGACAGTAGAAAGCCGGTGCGAGATCAAGACCGCAATCTTACCCTTGGTGAGTTCCGCGAAGCGGTTGAACACTTCGAATTCGGCCAGCGCGTCCAAGGCCGCGGTCGGTTCGTCCAGAATGAGAATCCCGGCATCGCGCAGATACGCGCGCGCCAGCGCAAACTTTTGCCACTCTCCGCCGGAAAGATCGGTGCCATCCTCGAAGCGCTTCCCCAGCATTTGATCTAAGCCGTGGGGCAGCGCGTCGATGATCTTGCCGGCGCCGCTCTTGCGGGCCGCTTCGGCTAGGCGGAAGTGGTCGCGCGCGGATTCGATGCTGCCGAGTGTAATGTTCTCGCGAGCGGTCATGTCATAGTGCACGAAATCCTGGAAAATCACCCCGATCTCGCGGCGCAGAGAATCGATGTCGTATTCGCGGAGGTCGATTCCATCCAGCAGAATCTTGCCGCTGGTGGGCTCATACAAGCGCGGAATCAGTTTCACGAGCGTGCTTTTGCCTTGGCCGTTTTCCCCCACCACGGCGATCCGTTCGCCGGGGGCAATCCGCAAATTGACATCCTTGAGAACCAAGCGGCTGGACCCGGGATAGCCGAACGAAACCTTGCGGAATTCGAAGCCGTCGCGAATGGCGCGCGGCGCGGGCAGCGCGTTCACGGCGTTGCGGATCTTGGGCTTCACCGCGAACAAGCTAAACAAGTCCGTAAGGAACAGGGATTGGTGCGCAATATCGGTGAAGTTTGAAAACACCGCTTGCACCTGCCGGCTGCAGCCCGCGAGTGCACCCGCCAGGAAGGTCAGTTCGCCCAGCGTCAGTCCGCCTCTGATGGTCCTGTAGAGCAGCGCCGCGTAGACGCCGTAGTAGCCCAGCGATCCCAGCACCAGGAACAAAGCGCTGCTGCGCATGCGGCGCTTAGCCAAGGTGCGGTTGCGACCGATGATTTCGTCGTTGATTTGCGAGAAGCGATCGTACAAGAAATCGCCGATTTTAAACAGCTTCAGTTCTTTTGCACTCTCTTTCTTGGTCCCCAGATCGCGCAAGTAATCCATCTCGCGGCGCAAAGGCACTTGGCTGTAGGCCAGCGAATAGCTCAACGATGCAAAATAGCTTTCGCCCAGGAATGCCGGCACCACAGCCAGGATCAGCAGAACGAACATGAGTGGCGAGAACAGCATTACGCCGATCGATAACGACAACAGGGTGATCGATTGCTGGAGCGTCTCGCCCAGCGCTTTCAAAATTCCAATGCGATCGGTGCTTTGGCAGCGCGCGCGCTCTAGCTTGTCATAGAAGCTCGGGTCCTCGAAGGATTCCAGATCCAGTCCGGAGGCGTGCTTCATCACCAGCAATCCGCAATGTTTTACAAAGTGATCCGCGATCCGGCCATCCCAATATTCAACGGCGCGGCCCAACACCGCGGCCAGGGCGCCGATTCCGAATTCCGCGGCCAGCAGGAGCCACAGCCCCCCGGAATCCGCTCCCGGGTGCCGGATGATGTTCACCACGGCGTCGACAATGAGTTTCCCCACCCACAGGCCGGCTAACGGGAGAACCCCGATGAGCACCCTGGAACACAGCTCGGCGATCACGAGACCGTTGCCGGCGTCCCACAGCAAGGCCATCAGTTGCGGTATATTTTTCAAGGCTCGAAGTTGATTTTTCCGGCCCGCTAGGTAAGTATTCCAGGTCCGTCCCATATGTCAGTCTGCTAAGTAAGATCTTCAGTACGAGATGCCAAAAACAACATCGGTTCCACTGCCCGAGCCTTAGCAATCGTCTGGCCACGGTAGCCAACGGGTTCTCGGGTGGGGGTTTTGAACCCGAGGAATCGCGGATATGCACCCTAGGGGGCGGCGGCCGGATTCCAGGAGCCGATATAATCAGTTGTCAGCCAAAAGTTTATTTGTGGGGAAGTGCCATGGGTTTGTTTTCCAGGGGCGCAGCGTTTCTCCTATGCCTGGCGGGAGCCATGCATTGCGAGGCCGGCCCAAATCTCATCGCCTCTAACGGTTCATCGTTACGGAAGATCGATGTCGATTTGCTCGATGATATCTCCCGGCGATCCTTTCGATATTTTTGGGAGCAGGCTTCCTCGCGCACGGGTTTGGTTTTCGACCGCGCGATCAGCTTGGGACCCGCGGAGGACGCCAGTAACCGCGGACGCGTAGCCAGCATCGCCGCCACCGGCTTCGGACTCGCCGCGGTCTGTATCGCGCAAGATCACCGCTGGATCGGACGCGAAGCGGCCCGCGATCGTGTCGCCACCACGCTGCGTTTCCTGGCGCATGAAGCGCCGCAAAAGCACGGCTGGTTTTATCATTTTCTGGACGCTGAAACCGGAGAGCGCGCTTGGCACAGCGAAGTTTCCTCTATCGACACCGCGCTGCTGCTGGCAGGTGTGCTCACGGTCCGCCAGTGTCTGCAAGACGACCCTGAAATCGTCAATCTGGCCGATACCATCTATGCGCGCGTCGACTTCCCCTGGATGATGGATGGCAGCGGTAACTACTTTTCGCACGGCTGGACGCCCGAGTTCGAGTTCCTGCCATACCGCTGGGATACCTATAGCGAGTTGCTGATCCTGTATGTGTTGGGGATCGGCTCGCCGACGCACCCTATTCCCGTGGACACTTGGGGCACCTGGAACCTGCCGATCGTCGTCGCCGGAGAGAACAGCTACATCGGAGGCGGCCCGCTGTTCATTCACCAATATTCACAGGCCTGGTTGGATCTTCGCGATCGCGTGAGCGGCTCGCCAACGGCTGACACTTCTGGTCACGGCATCGATTATTACGCGAATTCGGTTGCCGCCACTCGCGCGCAGCGGGCATATTTCATCAATCTTTCTTCGCAATACAAAGGGTATTCCGCTGATGTGTGGGGCATCACCGCCTCTGACAGTACCCAAGGATATACCGACTGGGGAGGCGCGTCGGAGCATCCACGCATCGACGGGACCGTCGTTCCAAGCGCCGCCGCAGGTTCGCTCATGTTTACTCCGGACATTTGCATTCCAGCGATGCGAACGATGTTGCTGAAGTATGGGAAGAGCATCTATGGGCGCTACGGATTTGCCGACGCATTCAATCCCGGGAGCGGGTGGATTAGCCCGTACGTGATCGGAATCGATGCTGGAATCACGTTGCTCAGTGCGGAAAACTTGCGGACGGGCCGCGTGTGGCAATGGTTCATGGCCAACCCGGCTCCGCAGCGCGCGCTGGATCTAGTCGGCATGAAAAGACCGAATCGCGCGCAGGCGGCGCGCACAACCCCATAGCGACTGACTATAAAAGACTGCGGACGACCCGCAGATCCGCAACCAAGCGGGCGTACTCCGCGTGTCGGTCCGCCGCATCCGGCACGCGCAAAATTGCGGATGGGTGCATCGTGGCAACTACGTAAGTCGCCCAAGCATGCTGCAGCGGTACACCTCGCTCACTGGTTAAGCGGAACTTGCTTCCGAGGAGTGTTCGCGCCGCCGTTGCCCCCAGGCAAACAATTATCTTCGGCTTGACGAGCTCCATCTCTGCCTGCAGCCACGGCTGGCATGCTTTCACCTCACCTAGCCGCGGCTTCTGGTGCAGCCGCCGTTTGCCCCGTTCCTCGAACTTAAAATGCTTGACTACGTTGGTCACATAAACGTCAGCGCGCTCAAACGAGGCCTCAGCTAGCGCCCTCTCAAGCACACCGCCAGCAGGCCCGACGAACGGGCGGCCTTGGAGATCTTCGTCATTACCAGGTTGTTCGCCTATCAATGCCACGCGCGCCGCCTCTGGGCCTTCACCAAAGACCGTCTGCGTCGCCTTCCTGTAAAGATCGCAGCCGTTGCAGGTTCGCGCAGCCGCGCGCAGAAGCGGCAGGGTTCGACGGTCAGGAAGAAAAGCTCCTGCTCCAGGGAAAGCCTCAACCATAGACATGTTCGGGCGAGAAGCCATCCTCGCCCG
>Ga0068855_100009246_pt1 | contig 11906 bp, 9 predicted proteins | sample KBSCornC52_FD_66592 | JGI IMG/M metagenome (GOLD analysis project Ga0068855, IMG submission 66592) | Corn rhizosphere microbial communities from Kellogg Biological Station, Michigan, USA - KBS Corn C5-2 | ecosystem: Host-associated > Plants > Roots > Rhizosphere > Soil ...
CCGCCCTCGACGAGGCGTTCTCCTTGACCAGCCCGCGCAGCGACGAGGTGGTGGTGGTCGCCCCTGGAGCCCTGGCGCCGCGGAGCGTCATGCAGGTGTGCTCGGCCTCGATGACGACCCCGACGCCCTTCGGGGACAGCTGGGTCTGCAGCCAGTCGGCGATCTGCTTGGTCAGGCGCTCCTGCACCTGCGGGCGGCAGGCGAAGAACTCGACCACCCGGGCCAGCTTCGACAGGCCCAGTATTCGCTGCCCCGGAAGGTAGCCGACGTGGGCCACGCCGGTGAAGGGCAGCAGGTGGTGTTCGCAGACCGAGCGCAACGGGATGGACCGGGCCAGCACCAGCTCGTCGTAGCCCTCCTCGTTCGGGAAGGTGGTCAGGTCGAAGGCCCGGGGGCTGAACAGATCGGCGTACGCGCGCGCCATCCGTCGCGGCGTGCCCTGCATGCTCTCGCTGTCGGTGCCGACGCCGAGCGCGTGGAGGAACTGCGCGGCGGCCCGCTCGGCCGCCACGAGATCGACTCCGTCGCTGTCCTGCACCACACGCAGTGCGGCGGGACGGAGAACCGGGCTCTCATCGTCGAGGGGGATCGCGCACGCGGCGGTCTGCGTCATGCCAGGCTCTCTTCGCCGAAGGTTCTATTTAACCAACGAGTATTGGTCTTATAGCGCCTGGGGTCAAGCGACCTGCCCGGGAATCAGCCTGAAAACAATTACACCCGCATCGATAGGTATTACCATGGAGACATGACCACCGCCCCGACGCCCCCGGAACCCCTCGCCGAGGAGCGCGTCGAGACCGTCGCGGTCCTGGCCGACCGCCAGCGCCGCCGGGTCTTCGGCTACGTGCGCCGCGCCCGGCGGCCGGTCACGCGGGAGGAAGTGGCCGCCGACTCGGGGGTCTCGGTCAAACTCGCCGCCTTCCACCTCGACAAACTCGTCGAGGCCGGCCTGCTGCGCACCCGCTCCGAAGCCCCGGCCGGGGTCCGCAAAGTCGGCCGCCGCCCCAAGGTGTACGAACCGTCCGGCGCCGACATCCACGTCAGCATCCCCGAGCGCCGCCCCGACGTGATCGCCGAGATCCTCATCGACGCGGTGGCGACCGAGCAGGCCGCGGAGGGCGCGCGAGCCGCCGCGCTGCGCACGGCCCGCCGCCACGGACACGACATCGGCTCGGCCGAGCGCGCCCGCACCCGCCCCGGACGCCTCGGCCCCGAGCGCTCCGTCAACGCCGTCGAACCGGTCCTGGAGCGCTACGGCTACGAGCCCGACCGCCCCGCACCGACCACGCTGCGCCTGCTCAACTGCCCGTTCCACCACCTGGCCGCCCGCTCCCCCGGCCTGGTCTGCGGCATCAACCACGCCTTCCTGGGCGGCGTGCTCGACGGCCTGGAGGCGGCCGGCGTCGACGCCGTGCTCACCCCGCACCCGGGCCGCTGCTGCGTGGAGATCTGCGAGGCGCGCGCCGATGCCTCAGGGCCCGGCGACGCGGCGGTCAAGAAGGCTTGACCGCGCGCGCCGAGTTCCACAACACGCCGCGGTTGAGACGGTCCGGGTACTGCTTCACCATCGCGTCGTACAACTCCAGCGAGTTGCCGGCCTGCTCGGCCGCGGCCGCGAAGCTGCGCAGGTAGCGGCGGGTCTCCTCGATCCAGCGGGGATCGTCGGAGGCTTCGGCCGGCCGGTGGCCGGCCACCACGGTCCTGGGCCGCAGCGCCTCGATGACGTCGAGACCGGCCAGCCACGCCTCGATGCCTCCGCCGTTCGACTCCGCCAGATACAGGTGCACGTCGTCGTACACGGCGTCGCCGGCGACCAGCAGCCCGGTGGAGGGGACGAACAGCGCGGCGGAGCCGTCGGTGTCGGTATGGCCGAGGTCGACCGCCACCAGATCCTGGCCCTCGACGGTGAAGGTGTCGCCGTCCAGCGGTTCGGCGACGACGAGGCGGTCCGGCAGCTGCCCGGGGAACCTGGCACGCCAGAATCCGTCCAGCCAGGCCGGGCTCAGCTGCTTCTTCATGCCCTCGACCACGGCGGGCGTGGCCACCATCCGGGCCCCGGGGAAGCGGTCGAGCACCGGGGCGGCGCCGAAGAAGTGGTCGCCGTGCCCGTGGCTGACGAAGATCGTGGTCAGGTTCTTGCCGGTGGCCGCGATCCAGTCGGCCAGCTCCTCGCCCTCGGACCGGGTCATCAGCGGATCGACCAGGACCGCGTCACGCTCGCCGAAGACGAGGGTCGACGTGGTCGGCGACCACATCCGGCGCAGCTCGCCCGGCGGCAGGTCGTCCGACACCGCGGGCTTGGACGGGGCGACGTACGTCGAGTAGTTCACCATGCGCGTTTCCTTCGCTGTGTATCGGCCTCATTGCTGTCACCAGCTTGTGGCCGCCGCCGGATGCGCAGAAGGCCGCGGCTTCCTGGGTGTGGCGCACCCAGGAAGGTCAGCGGGCCCCCAGCCGGAGCAACGCCTCGGCGCTCGGGCTGCCCGGTTCCGCGGTGCCGACGAGCAGCTGCTGGCCGGGAGCGGCTCGCACGTCGAAGGTCTGATACGTCAGCTCGATCCGGCCGGCCTCCGGGTGATGGAAGATCTTGTAGGCCCGGCTCAGGCCCCGGGCCGTCTGCTCCTCCCACAGGGCACGGAACTCCGCTGAGCTCGGAAGCAGATCCTCCACCAGCGCCTTGACCTCGGGGTCGTCGGGGTAGATCCCGGCGTTCAGCCGCACCGCGTGCACCGCGCGGGCCGTGACGGCCTCCCAGTCACCGAAGATCGCCTTGGCCTGCGGATGCTCGAACATCATCCGCAGCATGTTCGTCATCCCGAACGGCGCCAGCAGCGCCTGCGCGATCCGGTTGGTCGCCAGGATCTCGTAGGCCGGGTTCAGCACATAGGCGGCCGCGGTCGGGAAGTTCTCCAGCAGCTGCAGAAGCGCCGGATGCACCTGATCGCGCGCGGCCCCCAGCCGCGGTGCCGGTGTCAGCCCGGCCAGCCGGAACAGGTGCGCCCGGGCATCGGCATCCAGCCGCAACGCATGCGCGATCCCGTTGACCACCTGCGCCGACGGATTCCGCTCCCGCCCCTGCTCCAGCCGCGTGTAGTAGTCCGCGCTGACGACCGCCAACACCGCGACCTCTTCACGCCTCAGCCCCGCGACCCGCCGGTCACCCCCGGCCGGCAACCCGACGGACGCGGGTTCCACCCGGGCCCGCTGGGCCCGCAGGAACGAGGCCAGCTCGCCAGAAGACGCTCGCATGGCAGCGAGACTACTCACCTTCGGGGCGATTCTCCTGTTCAAAGGCCGCCGACAGCGCTGACGCGAGAGCGCCTGACAGGCACACCGGCGCCGAACTCAGACCGCAAAGACCTGCGAATCATCGGCGAACGCTTTGAACTCCAGCGCATTGCCCGCCGGGTCGAGCAAGAACATCGTCCACTGCTCCCCCGTCTGCCCCTCGAAGCGGACGTAGGGCTCGATGACGAAGTCCGTGCCGGCCGCGCGCAAGCGCTCGGCGAGCGTCTGGAAGTCGGCGACGGTCAGGATCAGGCCGAAGTGCGGGACCGGGACGTCGTGGCCGTCGACCGGGTTGTGGGCGCGCTCGGGGCGCGGTGCCAGGTGCGTGACGAACTGGTGGCCGTGCAGGTTCCAGTCCACCCAGGTCTCAGCGCTGCGGCCCTGCTCCAAGCCGAGGACGCCGCCGTAGAAGCGGCGGGCGGCGTCGAGGTCGTCGACGGGCATGGCCAGGTGGAACCTCGGGATCGGCGAGTCGAGGTCGGTCATGGTGGTGCCTTTCTGGTCAGGGGACGCGACGCCGGCTCGACCCTACAGACCGAGAATCTCCTCCGGGCCCGCCGACGAACCGGTCCGGATCGCCGATGCTCGCGGCGACCCGGACCGGGCCTGGCAGGTCAGGGCGTCAGAAGGCGCTCGCCCCGTCCAGTGCGACCGTGACGTTGCTGCTGGCCGCGTTCTTGGTTCCGGTGACAGTGACGCTGATCGAGTGGCTGCCCTGGCTCAGGCCGGTGACCGTGAACAGGCTCGCCCCGGGAACGCGCGTGGAGCTGTAGTCGTCGACGCTTCGAGCGGCGCCGCCATCGACCGAGAAGCTCACCATGCCCTGATCGACGTCCTTGACCCCGTAGACGACCGCTCCGGTACCGCTGAAGGACAGCGTCGCCGTCGAACCCGCGGTGTTGTTCCAGTGAGCCGTGCCGTCGTAGAGGTCACCGACGCCGGACGCGGTGCCCCAGTTGCTCCCGTAGCCGAAGTGCGTGGCTCCGCTGGTGGTGCCGTCGTCGATGGCGCCGACGGTCGGCGTCACCGTCGCGGAGTCGATGGCGACGATGTCGTTGGCACTGGCAGAGTTCTTCGTCCCCGTGCTGGTGATCGTCACCGTGTGAGTCCCGCCGCCGAGACCGCTGCTGGACCACAGCGGTGCCTGAGCAGCGCGAGTGGTGGCGTAGTCGTCGGCGTAGGTGACCGGCCCGCCGTCGACCGAGAAGCCGGCGATGCCCTGGTCGTGGTCCTTGACGCCCCAGATCGTGGCCCCGCTGCCGGTGAAGGTGTAGGTGGCGGAACTGCCGGCCGTGCTGCTCCAGTGCGCAGTGCCCTGATACAGGTCGCCGACGCCCGTCGCCGTGCCCCAGGTGCCGCTGTACCCGAAGTGGTCGGTTCCGGAAGTCGTGGCGTCATCGCTGGTCGTGTCGGTGGTGACAGAGCCGGGCGGCGTCAGGTAGACGGCGTAGGCGCCGTTGCGGTCCCCGAGCGAGAGCGGCAAGGTGACCGAGCCGCCGGACACAGTGACGTTCCCGCTGAAGACAGTCTGCGGGCTGCTCAGCGACGCCACATCCGGGATCCGGTCGACCTCGGCATGAGTGGCGCCGCCCGCCTCCAGCCACGAGGCCGAGCCGAACCCCGACACCGTGACGTTCGCCGGCCCGACGAACCCGTTGGAGTCGCCGATGAGCGCCACGGCCCGCTTCTTGCCGCTGTCTGCGGCCGCGGTGATCGCAGTGCTGCCGCTGCCGGTGGTGGAAACCAGCGATCCGGTCAGGTCGGCATAAGCGCGGTAGGTCCAGTATTGGCCGGAGGGCACCAGGTTCCCGCCGCTGTGCGTGAGGATCGTGCCGAGGTCGCCGGAGGCGCAGCAGTTGTCCCACTCTCCGCGAGAGGCGGTGGCCATTCCGGACTGGGCGATGCGGTCGAGCGACCAGGCGGTGTAGGCCGCGTTCTCGGCATTGAGCGGGATGTACTCATTGGCGGACTGGGTGATGCCGGTGATGCCGTCTGCCGCGAGGTAGCTGTCGACCTGGCTGACCGCCGCGACCGGATCCGGTCCGTACAGGTGGTAGCTGATCACGTTCGGAAGGGTGCCCGCCGCCTGCGCGGTCTGGATCCAGGTCTGGTACGCGCTCGTCACCCCACCGGCATAAGCGGGTCCCTCGATCTGCGCACCGGGTGCCAGGCGCCGGATCTCCTTGACCGCGCTGTTCCACATCTGCCAGTACTGCGTGCCGATCCCGGGCGGGAAGAAGCCGCTGCCGTTGGGCTCGTTGTAGGGCTCGTAGGTCACGGTCACGCCCGCGGACTGCATCGCGGAGATCGTGTCGTCGACGAACGTGATCCAGTTCGAGCAATCGCCGTTGTTGCACGGGTAGAGCGCGTTGCCCGGCTGAGTGAGGTCCGCGCCCCACAGGTCGCTGAGCATCAGCTGGTATTCGGCGTGGTACGGGGCCCGGGCCATGCGTTTGGCCTGCCCGACGATCGAGGCGATACGGGCCTGGTAGCCGGACCCGGCCCGGTAGCCGTCGCCGATCCAGCCGTCACCGGCGATCCGGGCGCCGCCGCCGCGCATCATGGTCGGGTTCAGCGGCTGCAGATAGTTGTCGCCGGGTGCGCTGCCGTCCTGGCTCAGGCCATACAGGAAACCTTCGCCGACCCCGGTGGCCGGCCCGGTGGTGGCGGCCAGGTTCACGCTGAGGTTCTCGGTCGCGGCGCCCGCGCTCGGCGGCGGGACCAGCAGTGCCACAGCGGTGGCGGCGGCGATCGCCAGCCAGCGCCCGGACTTGGTTCTTGCGGTGGATGCCATGTCGTCTGTCCTTCGTCGGAGACGGAACACGAGGGAGGCGGAGAAGCTCGAACCGGTTCGACCGAACCGATTCGAGTGCTGAACGTAGGACTGCCACCCCGCCGCGTCAAGAGTTCCCGTTCACCTCATTGACACATAGACGACGCGGGCCTAACCTCGCTCCATCGCTAGGTCGAACCGGTTCGATCGAACCGGCTGACGGGAGGTCCTCGGGTGAACATCGGCGAGATCGCACAGCGCGCCGGCGTGTCGCGCAGCACGGTGTCGTACGCGCTCACGGGCAAGCGCCCGGTCTCGGCGGCGACCAAGGCCCGGATCCAAGCCGTCATCGACGAGCTCGGTTACACCCCGAACGCGGCGGCGCGGGCCCTGGCCGACGGCACGACCCGCACGCTCGGCCTGGTGTTCCCGCCGGCGAGCCGTCACTACACGGACATGCAGCTGGACTTCATCGGCAGCCTCGTCGAAGCGGCCTCCGACCACGGCTACGACATACTCCTCGCGGCCTCGGCCGGCGACGGCGAGTCCGGGCTGCGGCGGCTGGTGGCCGAGCGCCGGGTGGACGGCGCGATCATGATGGAGATCCGCCTGGACGACGCCCGCGTCGACTTCCTGACCGAGGCCCGCTTCCCCTTCGTCACCATCGGCCGGACCGGCGCCCCGGACCGGACGCGCTGGGTCGACCTGGACTACGTCCGGCTGGTCCGGGACTGCGTCCGGCACCTGGCCGACCTCGGCCACCGGCACATCGCCTTCGTCAACCGCTCCGAGCAGCTGTTCCACGCCGGCTACGAATCGGCGCACCGCGGCCTGGCGGGCTTCCACGAAGGCATCGCCGATCACGGCCTGAGCGGCGCGGCCTACCTGTGCGGCGACGACGCGTCCTCCGGCGAGGCCGTCATCGGCCGGATCCTGGCCGCCGACCCGGCGACCACGGCGCTGGTCACCGTGAACGAGGCCGCGATCGGCGGGCTCTACCGGGGCCTGGCCGAGCACGGACGCAAGATCCCTCTGGACTTCTCGGTCACCGGCATCGCCGCCAGCCGCTGGGCCTCGGCGGTCACCCCGCAGTTGACCGCGGCCGACGTCCCGGCCGCCGAGATGGGCCGCGTCGCGGTCGACCTGCTCCTGGAACTGCTGCAAACCCCGGACGCGCCGCCCCGGCACGTCCTGCTCGCCCCACCCGTGTCACTGCGCGCGAGCGCCGGCTCGGCACCGACCACAGGGCCGTAATCCCTCAGTGCCGCACAGCGCCCGCACGCAGACCCACCTCCGATATGAGAAGAAGGGCAGAACACATGAAAGCACAGTCCATAGCCAGACGTGTCGCGTGTGCGGGGCTCGCACTGGCCGTCACCGGCGGTGCCGCCGCCTGTTCGAAGACGTCCTCGTCGCCGTCCGCGTCGAGCGGCGGATCGCAGGGCGGAGGCGGTGGAACCTACACGGTGTGGGACCCGTACCCGCAGTTCGACGGCAGCTCGGACTGGTCCAAGCTGTTGGACAAGTGCGGCAGCGATGCCGGGGTGAGCATCAAGCGCACCGGCTACGACACCAGCGACCTGACGAACAAGGAACTGCTGGCCGCGCAGCAGGGCAACTCCCCGGACGTGCTCATCGTCGACAACCCGGTGGTCTCCACGCTGGCCGACGCCGGTGTCCTCACCGATACCGGCCAGACCAGCCTCGACACCTCGGGGATCTCGCCGAACCTGCTGGCCGCCGGCCAGCTGGCGGGGAAGACCTACGGCATCCCGATCGGCGCCAACACCCTGGCGCTGTACTACAACAAGGCGGTGCTGGCCGCGGCCGGCGTGGACATCGCGTCGGTCAAGGACTGGCCGTCGCTGACCGCCGCCCTGGCCAAGGTGAAGGCCGCGGGCAAGAAGGGCATCACGTTCTCCGCCATCGGCACCGAGGAGGGCAGCTTCCAGTTCCTGCCCTGGTTCTGGGGCTCGGGGGCGAACCTGACCAAGCTCGACTCGTCCCAGGCCGCCTCAGCGCTGTCGCTGTGGACCGACTGGCTGAAGAAGGGCTACGCCCCGAACTCGGTCATCAACAACACGCAGACGACCAGCTGGCAGGAGTTCGCGACCGGACAGTACGCCTTCAGCGAGAACGGCACCTGGCAGCTGGCCAACGCCAAGAAGGCCGGCTTCGACTACGGCATCATCCCGATCCCGGCGATGAGCGGCGGCACGGCGGCGGCGCCGACCGGTGGGGAGTTCGTCACCATCCCGGTCCAGTCCAAGACCGACCGCTACGCCACCACGCAGAAGCTCGTCGCGTGTCTGACCAGCGCTGACAACGCCTATGCGACGGACACGACGCTGTCCTACATCGGCGCGACGCAGGCGGTGCAGACCAAGCAGGCCGCCTCGCCGGACCTGAAGCCCTGGGTGGACGCGGTCGCCGCGGCGAAGGGCCGCACCAGCGACAACCTGGGGACGAAGTACCCGAAGATCTCCCAGCCGTTGTGGACCGCGATGCAGGCGGCCCTGAGCGGATCGGCTTCGCCGGCCTCGGCATTGGGCACGGCCCAGTCTGCCGCCGCCGCGGCGACCAAATAGCTCCGCCGACGGGCTTCGACCACACCATGGGCTTCACGACATGAGTTCTCCGATATGAGTACCCTGACACAGACGCCGGCCCCCCGTCGCCCTTCCGGGCGATGGGCGGGCTGGGCGTTCCTCGCACCGGTCACGGTCTATCTGGTGGCCTTCTACGCCTACCCGATGTACCGCAACATCGACCTGAGCCTGCGCCACTACACCGTGCGCTCGTTCGTCGACGGCGACGCGCCCTTCACCGGATTGGCCAACTACAGCAAGGTGTTCAGCGATCCGACGTTCGCCCCGGCGCTGGAGCACACGCTGATCTTCACCTTCGTCTCGCTGTTCTTCCAGTTCTGGATCGGCATGGGGCTGGCGGTGTTCTTCAGCAAGCACTTCCGCCTGTCGGCGACGCTGCGCGCCCTGTTCCTCGTGCCGTGGCTGCTGCCGCTGATCGTCTCGGCGTCGACGTGGTCGTGGATGCTCAACAGCGACTCCGGCGTCGTCAACCACGCGCTGCACGCCTTCGGCATCGCCCCGGTCGACTGGCTCACCTCGCCGACGTGGTCGCTGGCCTCGGTCATCGTCGCGAACATCTGGATCGGCATCCCGTTCAACCTGGTCGTGCTCTACAGCGGGCTCCAGGCGGTCCCGGCCGACGTGTACGAGGCGGCGGCGCTGGACGGCGCGAGCGCCTGGCAGCGGTTCTGGAAGATCACGTTCCCGCTGCTGCGGCCGGTCTCGGCGATCACGCTGCTGCTGGGGCTGGTCTACACGCTGAAGGTGTTCGACATCATCTGGATCATGACCAAGGGCGGCCCGGCCGGCTCCTCGACGACCTTCGCGACCTGGTCCTACCGGCTGGGCTTCGGCAATCTGCTGCCCGAGTTCGGCCCCGGGGCCGCGGTCGGCAACCTGCTGGTCGTCATGGCGCTGGCGTTCGGCCTGATCTACATCCGCGCCCAGCGAAAGCAGCAGGTGGCCTGATGCGCAGCCTTGGATCCCGCACGAAGAAGCCGCTGCTGACCGGCGTCGGCCTGGTGCTGACGGCGCTGATGCTGTTCCCGGTGTACTGGATGGTCAACGAGTCCTTCACCCGCGACCAGGACATGCGCAAGGACCCGCCGAACTGGTTCCCGGTGCACGGCACCTTCGAGGGCTACCGCGCCGTGCTGCACCAGCAGCTGCCGTATCTGGGCACCAGCCTGCTCATCGGCCTGGGCACGGTGGCGCTGACGCTCGCCGTCGCCGCGCCGGCCGGGTACTCGCTGGCCAAGCTGCGGCCGCGCGGGGGCGGAGTGCTCGGCTTCGTGCTGCTGATCGCCCAGATGATCCCGGGGATCATCATGGCGATGGGCTTCTACGTCATCTACCTCAAGCTCGGCATCCTCAACAGCGCGCCCGGCCTGATCGTCGCCGACTCCACCATCGCCGTCCCGTTCGGGGTCCTGGTGTTCGCCGCGTTCATGTCCGGCATCCCGGAGGAGCTGATGCAGGCGGCGAAGACCGACGGCGCCGGACCGCTGCGCACCTTCTGGTCGATCGTCATGCCGGTCAGCCGCAACGCCGTCGTCACCGTGTCGCTGTTCGCGTTCCTGTGGGCGTGGTCCGACTTCATCTTCGCCAACACCCTCGACGGCGGCGGTGACCAGCAGCCGATCACCTTGGGCATCTACCACTACATCGGCAACAACAACCAGCAGTGGAACGCCATCATGGCCACCGCCGTCGTGGCCTCGATCCCGGCCACCGTGCTGCTGATCGTCGCGCAGCGCTACGTCGCCGCCGGCGTGACCGCCGGCGCGGTCAAAGACTGACAACACCTGCTTCGCTCTTCCGGCTCCTCGGCCCACATCAAAGGCACCTCCATGACCAACGCCGGGACCCTTCCTGGGTTCGACGTCCGCGAAATCCCTTTCAGCCACTACGGATCCTGGTTCGGCATCTCGCCGGTGACGGCCGAGAACGTTTACGCCGACGACCTGCATCTCGTGTCCCACCAAACCGGCCTGCACGCCGTTCTGCGCTTCGTCCCGCAGATCGACGGCGCCCGGGTCGAGGCCGGCGTGACGGCGACGCCGGCACTGCTGACCTGGGCGTACCAGGATTCTGAGATCCGCCTCGCATACGAGAGCGTCGACACGGTCCGGCTGCGCGGTGGTGAGGGTCTCGGCCTGCGCGTCAGCGCCGCCGACACGACGCTCTCACCGTTCAGCGGGCCGTATTTCTACCGCGATCCGGTGGACGGCTCCTATATCTACACGCTCTACCAGACCGGACGGCGGTACCGGATCACCGTGCTGACCGGCGAGCCCACCGACGTCTTCGGCCTGGAGGCCCTCGGGGTCGGCGAGCGCGGCCTCGTGCTGCCGCAGGGCCAGCCGTGGGAGATCGCGATCGAGGAGTTCGACAGCGCCCGCCCGCGCTACCGCCGCACGACGCCGTTCCACCGGATCGTCGACCTTTCCGGTGAACGGTTCACCGCGTTCGCCGACCGGATCGCGCCGTGGCGCAACGCCGGGACCCCGGCCGCGGCACTGGCCGCGTACGTGCTCTGGTCCGCGACGGTGAGCCCGGCCGGGTTCCTCGGGCGCCCCGCCGTCCTGATGTCCAAGCACTGGATGGACAAGGTCTGGAGCTGGGACCACTGCTTCAACGCGATCGCCCTGGCGGCCGGCGCGCCGGAGCTGGCCTGGAGCCAGTTCAAGATTCCGTTCGACCACCAGGACGAGGCCGGCGCGCTCCCGGACTCGGTCACCCACTCCGAGGTCCTGTACAACTTCGTCAAGCCGCCGATCCACGGCTGGGCCCTGCGCCACCTGCGCGATCGCCTGCCCGACCCGCTCAGCTCCACCGAACTCGCCGATACTTACGCGCAGCTGGCGGCGTGGACGGACTTCTGGCTGACCGCCCGCCGCGTCCCCGGCCAGGAACTGCCGCACTACCAGCACGGCAACGACAGCGGCTGGGACAACGCGACCACCTTCGACGCCGAACGCGTCGTGCAGACGGCGGATCTGGCGGCCTTCCTGGCCCTTCAGCTGGCCTGCCTCGCCGAGCTCGCCGACGAACTGCTGCGTCCCGACGAAGCCGCCGAGTGGACCGCCAAAGCCGACCGGATCCGCGCGGCACTACTGGAAGAGTTGTGGAACGGTGGACGGTTCTGTCCGCGCGGGGCTGCGACCGGAGCCACGGCGGCGAGCAGCAGTCTGCTCGACCTCATGGCGATCGCCCTCGGCGACGATCTCCCGAACGAGGTGCGGACCGCTCTGGCC
>Ga0068855_100009247_pt1 | contig 11906 bp, 10 predicted proteins | sample KBSCornC52_FD_66592 | JGI IMG/M metagenome (GOLD analysis project Ga0068855, IMG submission 66592) | Corn rhizosphere microbial communities from Kellogg Biological Station, Michigan, USA - KBS Corn C5-2 | ecosystem: Host-associated > Plants > Roots > Rhizosphere > Soil ...
CGGGACGAGCGCCCGGTCTCCGGCCGCCGCCCGCCGGCCGAGTTCACCGTCACCCTCGACCTCGAGCCGCCGGTCGACCGCGTCGACACCGTCGCGTTCTCGGCCCGCGGCAGCGCCGAGAAGTTCGTCGGCGACCTCGCCGCGCACGGGCTGGCCTGCACCTGCCTCGAGTTGCAGGTGCTGTCGGAGAACGGCGAGGAGACGGTGCGCCGCTGGCGGCACGCCGGGGTGCTGTCGACGGTGGACGTCCTCGACCGCGTGCGCTGGCAACTGGAGGGCTGGCTGTCCGGACCGCGGCGCCCCACCGGCGGCGTGCAGCGGCTGCGGCTCGTCCCGATCGAGGCGGTGCCGACCGGCGCGCACCAGCAGGCGCTCTGGGGCGGCACCGGCGCCGAGGACGAACGGGCCGCCCGCGGCCTGGCCCGGGTGCAGACGCTGCTCGGGCACGGCTCGGTGCTCACCCCGGTGCTCGACGGCGGCCGCGACCCGGGGCAGCGCACCCGGCTCGTGCCGTGGGGGGACGAGCCGACGCCGCTGCGCTCCCCCGAGCAGCCCTGGCCGGGTCAGCTGCCGGCGCCGGCGCCGACCGTCCTGCTCGACCCGCCGCGGCCGGCGCAGCTGCTCGACGCCGGCCGCCGCCCGGTGCGGGTCACCGAGCGCGGGGCGATGCCGTCCCCGCCGGCGCTGTTCGGCTACCAGGGGGACGTCACGGCGGTGACGTCCTGGGCCGGGCCGTGGCCGGTGGACGAGCGGTGGTGGAGCCCCGACTCGGCCCGCCGGGTCGTCCGCTGCCAGGTGGTGGACGTGCGGGGCCGGGCGTATCTCGTCACCGGCACCATGAGCCCCGAGCCGTCCTGGCAGGTGGAGGCGATCTACGACTGACGCTGGCGAGGATGCAGATTGCATGCTGTGCATCACAACGCATACCATCGCCTGATGGCGTTGGTCCAGGTGCGGGACGTCTCGGACGTGACCCTGAGAGCGCTGAAGGCGCAGGCCGCCGAACGCGGTCAGACGCTCAGCGCGTACCTGCGCGGCGAACTGGACCGGCTCGCGGCCCGTCCTACCAACGCGCAGATCGTCGAGCGTCTGGCCCGTCGCAATCGCCACGGTGGGCCGACGGTGGCCGACACCGTGGCCGAGATCCGCAAGACCCGCGAGGCGTCTTGATCGTCATCGAGTCGACGGCGATGGTCGATGCGCTCGTCGACGAACCGGCGAATCCGAAACTGCTCGCGGTGCTCGCCGATCACGAGCTGCACGCCCCAGCGCTGATCGACTACGAGGTGGCCAGCGCCCTTCGGGGCCACGCTCTGGCCGGCAAGCTGGCCGACCCCCAGCTCGACGAAGCCACCGAGGACTTCACTGCCTTCCAGATCGTGCGGTACCCACTGGCGCCCATGATGCGCGACGTCCTGCAGCTCCGGGAGAACTTCACCGCGTACGACGCTGCCTACATCGTCCTTGCTCAAGCACTGGAGATCCCCCTGGTGACGGCGGACGCAAAGCTCGCCGAGGCACGCAAGGTCGGCGTCGACGTGCAGGTTCTCCGGGCCGACGCGTAGCTGCTGCACCTCGCACCGATGAGTTTCGCCGGCCGGCCGGGTCAGTACCCCCATGTCGACTGCACGCCAACGCTGGGTCCTCGCCCTCACCGCCACCGCGGCCCTCATGGTCGCGCTCGATCAGCTGGTCGTCGCCACCGCGCTCAACGCCATCCGGGACGACCTGCACGCCTCGCTGACCACCCTCGACTGGACGGTCAACGCCTTCAGCCTCAGCTTCGCCGTCCTGCTCATCACCGGCGCCGCGCTCGGTGATCGCTACGGCCGGCGGCGGATGTTCGTCGCCGGCATCGCGCTGTTCTGCCTCGCCTCGGCCGCCTGCGCGCTGGCGCCCACCACCGCCACCCTCATCGCCGCCCGCACCGTGCAGGGCGCCGGCGCCGCGCTGGTCATGCCGCTGTCGGTCGCGCTGCTGACGGCGGCGTTCCCGGTCGAGAAGCGGGGCGCCGTCGTCGGCATCTACACCGCGCTCACCGGGCTCGCGGTGGTCGGCGGTCCGGTCGTCGGCGGCGCGATCACCGAGGGCATCGCCTGGCAGTGGATCTTCTGGATCAACGTGCCGATCGGCGCCGCGGTGATCGTCCTTGCGCTGCTGCGGATCGAGGAGAGCCGCGGCGTGCGGGTGCGCCCGGACCTGCTCGGGCTGCTTCTCGTGTCGGGAGCGATCCTGGGCGTGACGTGGGGGTTGATCCGCGCCGACGTCGCCGGCTGGACGAGTGCCGAGGTCGACGGCACGTTCGCGGCCGGCGCCGTGCTCGCGGTGGCGTTCGTCCTGTGGGAGCGGCGCCCGGCCGAGCCGATGCTGCCGCTGCACCTGTTCGGCAACCGCGCCTACTCGGCCGGCAACGGCGCCATGCTGCTGCTGACCACCTCGCTGTTCGGCACCGTCTTCATGTTCGCGCAGTACCTGCAGGTCTCGATGCACTACTCGCCGCTCGCGGCCGGCCTGCGGTTCATGCCGTGGACGACGACGCTGTTCGTGTTCGCTCCCCTGGCCGGCGCCGCGAGTGCGCGCATCGGTACCCGGCCGCTGCTCGTCGCCGGCCTGGCCCTGCAGGCGATCGGCATCGGGTGGCTCGGCTACCACGTCGGGCAGGGCAGCTCGTACCCGTGGATGATCGCCCCGCTGGTCATCGCCGGCGTGGGCACGTCGTTGGCGCTGCCGTCCGGGCAGAATACGGTCATGAACTCGGTGCCCGGCCAGTACGTCGGCAAGGCCGCCGGCGTGTTCAACTCGGTGCGCCAGCTCGGCGGCGTCCTCGGCATCGCGATCATCTCCGCGGTGTTCGCCGCCCAGGGCGGATACGCCGACGCCGCAGCGTTCCGCGACGGTGCGGCGCCGGCCTTCGTCGTCGCCGCGTCCCTCGCTGGGCTCGGTGCGCTGGTGGCGACCCTCGTGCCCCGGCTGGCCCGGACCACCGACGAGGTGGCCGTGACCCCAACTGCTCCGGCCGTGCTCGATGCCGTCGCGTGAGGCGGAGTTCGCCCGGCGCACCGATCCGTTCCGCCGCGAGCTGCTCGCCCACTGCTACCGCATGCTCGGCTCGTACCACGATGCCGAGGACGTCCTGCAGGAGACGTACCTGCGGGCGTGGCGCGGATACGACGCGTTCGAGGAGCGGGCGTCCATGCGGACGTGGCTCTACCGCATCGCGACCAACGCCTGCCTGAACGCGCTGGAACGGTCCGGGCGGCAGCGCGTGTTGCCCTCGGGTCTCGGCCCGGCCAGCAGCGACGGGCCGGGCGTCCTCGGCGACCACGAGCCGGAGATCCCGTGGCTGCAGCCGCTGCCCGACGCCGCCGTCGCCGACCCGGCCAGCGACGACCCGGCCACCATCGCCGACCGCCGGGAGACCACGCGGCTGGCCTTCGTCGCCGCGCTGCAGCAGCTGCCGGCCCGGCAACGGGCGGCGCTGTTGCTACGTGACGTACTCACGCTGTCGGCCGCCGAGACGGCCGAGGTCCTGGAGCTGACCGTCCCGGCGGTGAACAGCGCGCTGCAGCGGGCGCGGGCCCAGCTTCCGAACCGGCAGGAGGACGCCGTGGCCAGCACCATTGACCAGCGGGTCGTCGAGCAGTACGTCGCGGCGTTCGAGGCCACGGACATCGACCTGCTCGCCGGGCTGCTGCGTCGCGACGTCCGGCTGGAGATGCCGCCGATCCCGACCTGGTTCAGCGGCTACGACGACGTCCTGTCCTTCTTCGCCGAGCGCGTCATGACCGGCGTCGCCCGCCGGCTCCTGCCGATCCAGGCGAACGGCGGGCCGGGGGTCGCCGCCTACGTGCGGCAGGCCGACGGGACGTTCGCCGCCCACAGCATCCAGGTACTCGAGATAGAGGACGGCGGAATCAGCTGCGTCTACGCGTTCCTCGACCGCTCGCTGTTCACCGCGTTCGGCCTGCCCGACTCGCTCGCCCCGGCGGTCAGGCGCTGATCGGTACCGGCTCGACCGATGGCGCGGCGGCCGCCCGAGCCGCCGGACCGCGCACGACGGCCTTCACCAGCCCGCCCTTCGAGCGCCAGATCGACGCATCGATCAGGTAGTGGTGCAGGTTGAGGAACACGAAGAACGCGGCGCCGAACAGCCGCGGGCCGTCGTGCGCGGCGAACTGCGTGTCGAGCAGCTGCGGCGCCCAGCGGCTCAGCAACAGTCCGCCACACGCCGCGCCGGCGAACACGTTCAGCCACCACAACGGCCCGACCGCCCCCTCGTCGGCGATCGCCACCTCGGCCCGGTGCCCGATCGCCAGGTACTGCAACGCGTGGAACGGCGCGAGCAGCAGCAGCGTCAACAGGGGGTTGGTGGGCAGTCCCAGCCAGAGGAACGCGGCGACGTAGGGCGCCAGCATGATCGACGGGACGGGCCGGCCCGACCGCCGGGCCAGCCGCGCGAAGCAGACGACGAGCGGGACGGCGCTGGCGAAAACGAGGACCCGCAGGACGTCGTGCAGCCCGTTCGGCAGGATCGCGAAACCGACGTGGTAGCCGGCGAGGTACCCGCCGCCGTCGCTTTCGAGCACCTGGGCGGCGCCGAGGAACCACAACGGGTACAGGCCGTAGCGCAGGATGCGGACGTCCCAGGTGTCGAGCTTGAGCTTGGCGAAGGCCGCCCCGACGCGGCCGACCCCGTACACCTGCTTGACGTAGTGCCACGACGTCATCACGTACACGCTGGTGATCAGCCAGCTGGTGACGGTGCGGGCGGCGTCCGGCCCGGCGGCGAGGGAGAGCGCGACCGTCCCGCACAGCACGGCCAGCAGCGCGGCCGGCCCGTACGCGAGCGCCACCGGACGCTCGCGCACCGCGCGCGTACCACCGCGGTATGCGAGGTGGTACGAGAGGCCGAAGTGGGCCGCGGTGAACACCGCGCCGGTCCAGTAGACGAGCGACAGATCGAGGAACGACGCGTCCCACCCGAGCCGTCCACCCAGCCAGACCGTGACCCACGTCGCGACCGCCAGCCAACCGACCAGCAGGCCGTCGACGCCGCGCGCCACCAAGGCAGGGGGCGCGCTCGGGCTCGGCATTGCGCTAGCGTACGCAGCCACACAGTCCGGGCACAGGTCTCTAGGGGATGCGATGAAGCGAAGTCTCGGTGGCCTGCTCTGCCTCGCGTTGGGTGGGGTGCTCCTCGTGACCGGGTTGCGCAGCGGCGCCGCCGGTGACGTGGGCCGCGTCGCCCAGCCGTGCAGCGGCGGCAACATCGGCAACGTGAACCTGTGCCCGACCGGCACGATCACGTTCACCGAGACGACCCAGGTGACCGGCACGCCGGTTCCCACCCCGCCGGCGACCTGGACCGTGCACGTCACTTCCAGCTGCGACGACCCGCTGACCGGCAACCCGGTCGCGCAGGACGTCACCGTCCCGAACAACGGCGCGCAGAGCACGACCGCGCTGTTCGTCTTCACCGACACCGGGGACATCACCCACTGCAGCTACGCCTTCACCGAGACGGGGGCACCGGCCGGCTACACGCCAACGTTCACGCCGGTCTCCCCCGCCACCATCCCCTGGAACGAGACCAACAGCGGCAGCAACCTGCCGGTCGCGCTCGTCAACGCGCTGACCGTCGCGTCGCCGACGCCGACGGCGACGGCGACGGCAAGCCGGACGCGGACCGCGACGGCGACCGCCGAGCCGACGTCCTCCGCGGCGCCCTCCAGCCAGGCCCCGGTGGCCAACACCGGCCCGCACGAGCAGGTGCGAGCGACGGCCTGGATCGGCGGCGCGCTGTGCGTGCTGGGCCTGGTCCTGCTGATCGCCGCCCGCCGGCCACGCGGGGTGCGCGAGTAGCGCCTGGTCGATAATGGCGGCGTGATCGACCTGCGGGGCGACTGCGCCCGCTGCGAGGCGCTGTGCTGCGTCCACCTCCCCTTCGACCGGGGCGCCGACTTCCCGTTCGCGAAGGCCGCCGGAACGCCGTGCCGCAACCTGACCCGGGAGCACCGGTGCGGCATCCACGGCGAGCTGGCCGAACGCGGGTTCCGCGGCTGCGTCACCTTCGACTGCTTCGGCGCCGGGCAGCGGGCGTCGGCGCGGCCCGACCCGGCCGCCGCGTTCGGACGGCTGCGGGTGCTGCACGAGCTGCTGTGGTACCTGCGGGCCGCGCGATCGTGGGCGGCGGCCGCGGCGCTGCACGCCGAGTTGGACGCGGCTTCAGCGACGACCGAGGCGTTGGCCGACGGGGACGGGGACGTCCTCGCCCACCGCGCGGCCGTGGCGCCGCTGCTGCGGGCCGCGAGTGACCTCGTGCGCGGGCCAGGTGCGCCCGACCGGAGCGGCGCCGACCTCGCCGGCCGCGACCTGCGCGCCACCGACCTGCGGCGGGCGTCCCTGCGCAACGCGCTGCTGATCGGGGCCGATCTCCGCGGCGTGACGCTCGAGCGCAGCGACCTGCTCGGGGCCGATCTGCGCGGAGCGGACCTTCGCGGCGCGGATGTGAGCACTGCTCTCTATCTGACCCACACGCAGCTGAACGCCGCGCGCGGGGACGCGTCGACCGCATTGCCCGCGGAGTTCGACCGACCGGCGCACTGGCACTGAGCTCACTCGAGGGCGAAGAGCTCTTCCTGCATCACCTGCGCCGCGAGTCGGTACGCATGCCGCCACGCTCCCGCCACCTCGGCGCGGGCCGGCTCTCCGTAGACCGCCCGCAACATCGCCGGCAACGCGGCGGCACCGGCGTCGAAGTGGTGCGCACGCACCCCGCGTCCGGCATGCCGGCGGCCCAGTTGCCGGGCCCGGGCGACGAAGGCCGGCAGGTCGCGGACGGCCGCCAGCAGCGCGTCCAGTTCGCTGAGGAAGACTGCCGCCTGCTGTTCCACGGGGAGGTGGAACAGCTCCGGCGCCGCCGGTTCGAGGCGGAACAGCTCGGCGTAGAACGCCTCGGTGGCTCGCGGCCCGGCGGCGCGCACGTCCTCCAGCGACGCCTCGAGCAGCGCGACCTCCGCCGGGTTCACCGCTCCCCCAGCGCCGCGCCGAGGTCCTGCCGGCTGTTCACGCCGACCTTGTCGTAGATGCGTTGCAAGTGGTTGTCGACGGTGCGCGCCGACAGGTGCAGGCGGGCGGCAATGTCCTTGGAGCTGTGCCCGGTCGCGGCAAGCACGGCGATCTCGCGCTCCCGGCCGGTGAGTTCGGCCACCGTCGAGGCCGGCGCCAAGCCCGGCGTGCGCGCGCCGTCGAGCCGGGTGATCAACTGTTGCGCCTCGACCATCGTCGCGCGGGAGCGACGGCGTTCGCCGTCGCGTTCGAAGTGCGTGCTCGCCCAGCACAGCGCCTCGGCCGCGGGCACGAGCAGGCCGCGCTCGGCCAGGTTCCGGGCCGCCAGGACTGCGAGCTCGGGACGTCCGTCCGCGACGGCGCGGACGTGCTCGGCGCGGGCGGCCACGAGTGCGCTGTCGGTGCGCCGGGCCCATTCGTCGAGGCGGGCGGTGACCTGACGCGCCGCCGGGGGCGACACGCGGACCGCTTCGTGCACCAGCCAGGCGGCCGTGGTGACGTGGCCGGTGTCCTCCGCCGGGCCGGCACCGGCGACGAAGATCGCGGCGGCTTCGCCGTAGGCGCCACCGGCCGCCGCGGCCCAGCCCGCCGCCAGCGTCTCCTCCGGGGCCATGAACCGGAACGGACCGGGCAACCGCTCCAGCTCGGCCACGCGGGAGCGGACCTCCGCGGCATCGCCGAGCTGCGCGCCGGCCGCGATCAGCCCGACGAGCGCGGCCCGGCCCGGCGCCGGGAGACCCCGCGTGGCCGCCAGTGAAGCTGCCTCGAGGTACCAGCGCCGGGCGCCGCGCAGCTTCCCGGCGACCAACAGCACCCGCCCGAGCGTGGCCGCCGCCCAAACGCGCGCCGCGATCGCCGTGCCGGTCGCGACCCGGGCATGAATCTCGGCGGCGCAGGCTTCGGCCTCGTCGAGGCGGCCTGCTTCGCACAGCGCCAGTGCCTCGTTGAGCCGGTGCAGTCCCCGGTGATTGAGCGCGGCGAGGTCGTTCATCGAGCCGAGCACCGATTCGGCCTCGGCGACGAGCCGGAGGGCCTCGGCGGTGCGGCCGGCCATCGCCAGGCACGGCGCGGCGACCTGCGCCCGGGCGACGACCGTCCGCGGCTCCGAGCGGTCCGAGGTGTCGGGCGTGTCGGCGAGCAGCGCAAGGGCCGCCGCCGGGCGGCCGTCCACCATCAAGTGCCAGGCCCGCGCAGCGTTGAGGAACCCGCTCGGCGCTCGTTGGTACGCGGCTTCGACGACGGCCCGGCCGTCCTGCGGCCGCAGCAAGCCCTCGGCCAGGTTCGCCGCCCGGATCACCGCGATAGCCGCCGCCGCGTGCGGCTCGACCGCGGTCGCGGCGGCGACCACCTCCTCGGCCTCCGCGAACCGCGCCAGTTCGGCCAACGCCTCGCCCAGCAACGTGCTCGCCTCGATCGCGGCGCCCGAACCCGGCCCGGCCGCGAGGGTCGCCATCCGCGCGTACCGCTCGACCTGCTCGGAGTCGTCCGCGAGCCGGGCCAGCCGAGCGGCCGAGAGCAGTGCTTCCGGTTCGATCGGCAGCCCGGCGTCGAGCTGCCAGGCCGCGAGGCGCAGAGCATCGTCGCGACGCCGCGCCCCGTAGCGGCCGACCGTCTCGACCAACCTGCGCAACAAGCGCCGGCGGCCCAGGACGGTCAGCCGCTCTCGCAACGCCTCGGCGAGGATCGGGTGCGCGCAGCTCACCTCGCCACGCCGCTGGGAGGGCTCGACCTTCACCAGCGCCTGTTGTTCGAGCTCTTCGACCGCAGCCGGCCCGGCGACGGCTTCCAGCAGCCCGAGACCGAGCGGGCCGCCGGCGGCCAGCAGTTCCAGGATCTCCACGGCCGCGGCTGAGCACCGCTGCACCCGGCTCAGGAACAGCTCCGCCGCGGGGCCGGCGGCCGGCAGCGGCTTCGTCATCAGCAGCACGCCGCCGGCCTCGGCAACCGCGCCGTCCGCAATCACGCGATGGACGAGTTCGCGCAGGACGAGCGGGTTGCCCTGGCTGCGGGCCCACAGCTGTTGCCCGAGCGCGGCGTCGACGGGCATCCCGAAGCTCAGGTGCAACAGGGTGTCGACGTCGTCCTCGCCGAGTTGGGTCAGCTCGATCTCGCGCCGGCCGGGGAGCCGGCGCAGCACCGCAACGCCGTCCGCAAGCTCGACCCCCGAACGCAGGGTGGCGACGAGTTGGACGAGCCGTTGCGTCATCAGCTGGTGGACCAGCGCGACGGAGGTCGAGTCGAGCTGGTCGACGTCGTCCACCGACAGCACCACCGGCCGGGAGCGGCCCCGGAAGTGGTCGATGATCCGGCGGAACGCGCGGGCCGGATGCTCGGTGGCGTCCGGGGCCAGCGCGTCGTCCGGCAGCAGGTGGGCCAGCGCGGCCAGCGGCGTCGACGCGATGCCCGGCGAGGTCACGCAGCGCAGCACCTCGCGCTCCCGCTCGAGCCGGCCGCCCAGCTCGGTCACCAACCGGGTCTTGCCGATGCCGGCGGGGCCGGCGATGAGCAGCATGGGCACGTCCTCGTCCAGGAGTGCGCTGCGGCAGGACGCGAGCTCGGTGAACCGCCCCACCAGAGGGCTCCGCTCCACCAGCACGGCGACACTCTATGGCCCGCAAGGCCCGGCCGGCCCTCGGTATCCGGACCCCACCGTGCCCTGCGCGGGCCGGCGGCGCGCGAGCAGCGGTTACCCAACCGGCCGGCCGGGCTACTCATGAGCGAACCGGCGCCGTGGAATGAGCAATCGGTGCTCATCCGGGCGGGCGCGCGAGGCCGGATCGTCATCGGCGTTGGCAACCAGGCCAACGATCGGACAAGGAGTCACCATGCGTACCGCCCTACGACGGGCATTCGGCCTCGCGACCGCCGGCACCCTCGCCGCCGGCGGCGTGCTGGCCACCGCCGCGCCGGCTCCGGCGCAGTCACCCAATCCCTGCGCGAGCTCGTGCATCGCTGTCGACGACATCTCCGGCACGCCAGAAGGAGCGGTGTTCACGTTCCACACGACCGCGCTGACCCGGGTGCAGGTGCAGATCACGAATCTGGACGGCAGCAAACCGGTCGTCCTCACGCCCCCCACCACCTGGGGCAGCAACTACCAACTGACCGCCGATGACCCGGCCCGGTTCGGGCAGGCGTCCATCTACAAGTACGCGATCGTTGCCTCCGACACGAGCGGCTACACCCGCGAGTACCGCGGTGAATTCGTCACCCTCTACCGCAAGGCCTCGGTCAGTTTCGACAGCCTGCACGTGATCAAGGACGGCGACGATCTCGGCCCCGGCGACTTCGTCGGCGTGAGCCGGTGCGGCGAGGGTGCCGACTGGTTGCCCCTGCCGCCGCTGCCCCACGATTCGGTCATGGCCAACATCGAGGGCAGCTTCCTCGAGTTGAACGACGGCCAGACCGCCGGCATCGTCGCCGAGGACGACTGCGCCGGGCCGGTCGGCCCGACCGTCGAGGCCGAGACCAACGTGGAGGACGACGACTTCCCCGGCGTGCTGGCCAGCCAGAACTACTGGGAACCGGGCGACCCGTACGTCAAGACGTTCTGGAACGACGAGAACTGGGACGAGTCGTACACCACGCAGACGGTGTCCGATCCGCTCGACCCGACCGCTATCGGCAGCGCCGACGTCCCGACGCTGACCACGTCCCCGTTCCTGGATCCGATCGGTGTCGTGACGAACATGCGGTACCAGATGACCGGGCACGTCACGTTCACGCACGCCGCGCCGATGGTGAACCTGCCGGCGCCGCAGCAGAGCAGCCTGATGTTCAACGCCCAGCCGACGGTCGGCAGTGACGGCACGTCGATCGCCCTCAACTGGACGCCCGGGCTCTACCCCGAGGTCGGTGCGGCGACGGCGATCCGCGTGCAGTGGAAGCCACAGGGTGCCGTCTCGTGGCAGCACGCCGACGTGCCGAGCACGGCGGCGTCCTACCGGCCCAGTGGTCTCACACCGGGCACCACGTACGACTTCGCCGTGAGCCTGGTCAGGCCGGACAACACGTTGGCGATGTACACACCGGTCTCCGCTTACCTGCCGGGCTGGACCGACGTCGGCGGCTGGTCGACCAGCACGGTCACTGCGCCGACCGGCACCAAGGTGCCTGCCAACCTGACCGTGGACGACGGCGGCGTGGCGCGCAGCGTCGTCCTCGAGTTCGAGCCGGCCGGCACGACCACGTGGCAGACGGCGTACGCGGTGCAGACCGACGGGGCCGGCCACGCGTCCGTCACGATGACGGTCGGCCCGGGGTACGTGAAGTGGCGCGTCCGCGTGCCGGCGACCGCGCTGTACCGCGCCGCTACGACGCCGGCCCGGCTGCTCGTGGCGAAGACGGCCATCAGCGGTTTCAACGCGACGGCCGTCACCGCGAGTTCCGGCACGAAGCTCCCGGACACGATCTCCGTAACGCCGGGCGCCAACCGCCGCGTCAACCTGATGTACCGGAAGTCGGGTACGACGACGTGGGCGTTGCGGGCCGCGCTGACGACCGATGCCAACGGCGCGGTGGTGCTGCCGGAGGTCGCGATCAAGGGCACGTATCAGTGGCAGGCGATCGTCCCGGCGAACAGCAAGCAGGGCAACGGGGCGTGGACGGCCGTCCGGAGCGTCACCGGAACCTGATCGAAGAACGCACGGCGCGGGCGGGCTCCTCGGCGGGGCCCGCCCGCTTCGCCGTCAGGCGAGGCCGGCGAGGGTCGCTGCCACCGTCGCCCCGAGGTTCCAGCACGCCTCGCTGTCGTCCTTCGTCGGCGTCCCCGTGACGGTGACGGGCTCGACCACCCTCGCCCAGCCGAGCCCCTTCGTGATCGACTCGGCCGCGCGCAC
>Ga0068855_100009249_pt1 | contig 11905 bp, 11 predicted proteins | sample KBSCornC52_FD_66592 | JGI IMG/M metagenome (GOLD analysis project Ga0068855, IMG submission 66592) | Corn rhizosphere microbial communities from Kellogg Biological Station, Michigan, USA - KBS Corn C5-2 | ecosystem: Host-associated > Plants > Roots > Rhizosphere > Soil ...
GGCTGCGCGGCGTCGATGGCGAGGAAGGTGCTGACCCCGTTGCCCTGCTTGAGCAGGCGGACGACGTCGAACCGGTCGGCGAAGCGGGGCGTCGGGCGCGCTCCGTGGCCGGCGTTCCCGGGCTCGATATCGCCCGGGAACTCGATCCGCTGCCGCATCGGGCGCCGGCCCTCCCCGAAGGTCGGTCGGAACTCCCCCCGGTGTCCCGACACGTGTTGAGTGAGCCGATCCCCTGCCTCCGGCCCACCGTCCCCCATGCGACTCCTTGAGATTAAGTTCCTGTGAAGGTCGGAACCAGGGACCTTTGCCCCGGGGCCGGGGCCGAAAGGCCACTCGGGTCCCGCTGGGCGAGGACCAAAGTCCCGCCCGGCCGGTTCCGGTGGCGCGGGGCCACCGGGCGATGGTCCCGCCGCGGCGGCGCGGACGCCGGCGAACTCCGCCTTCCCCCTGCGACACGCCGGTCCGGCCGCGCCGAAAGCCCCGTTTGCTAGGGGGAAGGCGGGCGTGCCGCCGCACCTTCCCCCGAGACTTCGTTGATTTCCAGCCTGCAGATCAACGAAACGTCGGGGGAAGGCGGGGTTGGGGTGCGAAACGGACGCCGCCGAACTCCGCCTTCCCCCTACGACACGCCGGTCCGGCCGCGCGGAAAGCCCCGTTTGCTAGGGGGAAGGCAGGCGCGGGTCGGCGATGAGACCGCTCAGGACGGGACGGCGGCGCGCCGCCCGGCCCGCGCGGTCACCGCCGCGAGCAGGACGGCCGTGCCGATGCCGCCGGCCGGTCCGGCGAGCGCCCACGCCGCGACGGACCCGGCGGCGACCTCGGCGGCGACCGCGAGCGCAACCGACCAGGTGGTCAGCGTGTCCACCCGCGCCATCAGCCCGGCCAGCCGGGACGGCGTCTGCGCCCACCCGGCCAGCAGGATGCTGCTCCCGCGCACCGCCCCGAACAGCACCCCGGCGCCGAACGCGACCGCCGGGGCGCCGCTGAGCACGGCCACCGCGGCGAGCAGGTACACACCCGCGGTCATCACGTAGGTCGCGAAGCCGGCCCCGATCTGCACCCCGAAGCCGCCGGCGTAGATCCAGCGCCGGTAGGTGGTGAGCCACCGCTCGTCCACCTGCCGGGGATGGTCGGGTAGCTGCCAGCCGCCGAGGCGCAGGTCCGAGGCGACGGCGACCGCAGCGCCGACCAGCACCAGCGACCACGTCACCGCCGCCGGCCACGATGCGAGCGCCACCAGCGCCGCCCCGCCGGCCAGCGCCGCACCGAGCAGGGCACCACCGACCAGCCCGCCGGCGACGTACCAGAGCGCGGTCACCCAGAAGCGGTGCCCGCGGGCCCGCTCGGCGATCGGGTTGAGGGCCGAGAGCATCGACAGCCCGCACGGCGACCACAGGCCACGGATCCCGGCGACGACGGCGACCGCCGCCAACACAGCAATGAGCACGGTTCCTGCCTCAGGGCGTGTGGGTGTGGGTGTGCCAGACCTTCACCGAGCCGGCGAAGATCGCGAGCTGACCGTTGTCGAGCACCCGCAGCGTCTTCGTGCCCGAGTGCGAGATCGCCGGCGAGTGCCACCGGACGTGCCCATGAACGTCGAGGACGACCAGCTGCCCGTTCGGCTGCAACAGCGCGCGACCGTTCACCGCGTTGGTGTGCGTCGACCAGATGACCCCGCGCGCGTTGCGCAGGTTCAGGTTGCCGTGCTCGCTGAAGCGCACCTGCGTGTGCCGGTCGGGCGAGACCAGCCGCTGCCCCTCGCGCAGCGAGTGCCCGGCCGCCAGCAGGTGGGGCGCGCGGGCGAACGTGACCGGCCGCGGGTAGGTGTTCGCCTTCGTCAGGCATGGCGCCGTGTGCAGCCGGGTGTTGTTGTCGGTGCGGCTGGACGTCCCGCAGTGGCCCTTGTAGAGGATCCACGGCGGGGTACAGCTGATCTGCCGGCACACCACGGCGGTCACCCCGTGGATCTGCGTGTTGCACTGGCCGTACCGGAAGACGTTGCAGGCCACGTACCGGTGGTCGCAGTTGGTCTGGTTGCAGTGGCAGTGGAAGCTCGTGCCCGGCTTGGCGTTGCAGTCGATGTAGTAGCGCGCGTGGCCGCCGCAGAAGGACGACCGGTCGGCCTTCCACCAGCCGCCGGCGAACGTGCCGGGCGGGCAGGTGTTCTTGCCGTGGTTGATCGAGCAGCACATCGCCGACCACCCGTCCCCGCACGACGCGCCCGGCCCGCACGAGGTGGCGTACGCGCTCTGTGGCTTCGTGATGTACCCCCACGGGTCGACCGCGAGGGCCGTCCCGGTGAGCGTCGCCGCGGCGAGGAACCCGCGCCGCGACGATTTGTGCGAGCCCAACGCGGCCAGCCGGTTGACGATCTTCTCGGCGACGCTCATGTCTCCACCTCGACCCGGCTCATCACGTGCGCGACCTCCTCGACCAGCGCCCCGGCGTGGTCCCGCGACCCGAGCACCGCGTACAGGCAGAACGCCCGCCCGTTCTCGGTGAAGAACCGCTGGCAGCCGAGCTGTCCGGGCAGCCGCCGCTGCAGGGCGTTGGGCGCGAAGTCGGCCGGTGTGAGGGTGGGACGTCCGCGGGCGGCGAACAGCGCCGTCCCGGCCTCCTCCCGCCCGTACTCGAGCAGCGCGACGAACGCGTGCCGCGACCCCATGATCTCGACCGCTCCGGTGCCGAAGTCGCCCCGGCCGGGTGGCAGCGCGAAGTTCCCGAGGTGCAGCACCGGCTGGTGCGACTCCTCCGCCGGCCCGCCGTCCAGCACCTCGCGCCGGTAGAGCCGGGCCTCCCACCGTTCGGGCAGCGTGACCCGCAGCCCGTGCGCCGTCACCGTCGCCCGCGGGCCACCCACCGCCGTCCGGTTCACCGACCTACCCTCGCTTCGCTCGGTCCGGTCGGCAAAGCCATCTGCGCCCTCTCGTTCGCTCGCAAGCTCGCTCACCCACTCCCGTAGAGGCGCGGGTCGCCGGGCAGGATGCCGTTGGCCAGCAGCTCCCGGTCGATCGCCGCCTCCTGCTCCCGGTCGCGGTTGGGCTTGCGGGACGTCCCGCCGGTGACGAAGCCAGGGTCGCCGGTCGAGCGGGCGAGCAGCTCGGCGACCTGGCGCAGCGACTGGCCGGTGCCCTCCCCGCGGATCCGCCCGGACGGCCCGTCCACGTAGACGACGTGCGGTGAGCCGGGCACCTCGTACTCACGCCACGCCGCGCTGGAGAGCACGACGTCGACCCCGGCCGGGGCGAGCTCGCGCAGGCGCGGCACGTCCTCGTCGGCCGGGCTCTGGGGGACGACCAGCAGCCGGGTGCCCGGCGGCAGGTGGATCGCGCCGGGCCGGCCGAGCTCGCTCCAGAACGTCTCGCACGACGCGCAGCCGCTGGACAGGAACAGCAGCAGCGTGTCCTGCTCGGCGCCGGCGACGCGCGCGCTGACCAGCTCGCCGCTGAGCGTCTCCCCGGCGACGTCGGCCGCCGGCCCGAGCTGCGGTGGCGACGCCGGTTCGGCCGGGTGCGCCGCCGGCATCGGCAGGACGGTGAACTCCCGCGCACCACCCGAGCCCCCGCCGTCCAGGTCGTGCAGCCGGCGCAGCACCGTGCCGTAGGCCCGCAGGAGGCCGGCGACCAGAACGCCCAGCACGGCCAGCACGACGGTCTCGACGAGCAGCAGCGTGGTCGTCATCGCGCCGCCCTCCGCCGTTCGGCGGCCAGGGCGGGCAGCGCGGTGATCGCCAGGTAGGCGAGCACGGCGAGCAGTCCGGCCTGGGCGATGCCGACCACGCCGGGCAGGGCGGCACCGTCGAAGCGTCCACCCCAGGCGCCCGGTGGCTGGGCGACGCCGACCGCCGCCGCGGCGACGGCGACGGCGTTGAGCACGACGTGCCCGGCCCCGACCGGGGCGTCGGCCCGGCCGAAGCAGCCGCAGGGCGCGCCCGAGCCGGTGGTGGCCAGCCGAAGGGAGAGGGCCAGGAAGGCGAGGTAGGTCGCGGCGAGCAGCGCCAGCGTCCACCGGTTCCCGAGCAGGACGGCCGCCCCGCCGATCGCTACCTCGCCGAGCCCGGCGGCGCGCACGAGTGCCGGCCGGGCGAGCGGGCGCAGGCCACCGGGCAGCGCGCGCCGCAACATCGCGGCGGCCGGCTGCGGAGCCCGCACCTTGCCCACCCCGGCGCCGACCAGCAGCAGTGCGGCGGCCAGGGCGAGCGAGCCACCCAGCGAACCGAGCACGGGCCACCACCCCCTTCGCTTGTCTGTCGATCCTTGCCCATTCGCGGCCCGAATCAAGCAAATCCGTCGCACTGCAACGGATAGAACGCCCGGAACGTTGGGAATAGGCACCTCGTCCGCGGGGGCGGCCTAACCTACGAGATAGGCGGTATGTCGCGTGCGCGCTCAGTCGTTCCCGTCCCGCTCGCGGGTCGCTCTCACCCTCGCTCTTGCCGGTCTCGCGGCCGGCTCCCTCGTCGCCGTCTCGACCGCGCCGCCCGCGCGGGCGGAGGACCGCGCCGCGGCCCTGCGCTCGGCCGCGGCCTACGGCCCGAAGAACTCCTACAAGATCGGGATCGCCGTCTACGACATCAAGCGCCACAAGGTCTACGGCAGCGGCTCGTACCGGAGCACCTTCGCGTCGGAGTCCGTGGTCAAGGCGATGATCGCGACGCGGCTGATCCTCCAGGGACGGATGCACGGCAGCACGGCACGCCGCGCCTACAAGATGATCACCCAGTCGGACGACGGGATCGCCAGTGCGTTCTACGGCAGCGTCGGCGGTGACCGCCTGATCAACTGGGTCAAGCGGCACTACCACGTCCCCGACCTGGGCAGCCCGCCGCACCGGGCCGGCTGGTGGGGCAACACGCACATCACCCCGATCGGGCTGGTGAAGTTCTACGCCAGGGTCAAGCGCGACCGGAAGGTCGGCCCGTGGCTGCTGAACGCGATGCACCACGCGCACAAGTACGGCTCGGACGGCACGTACCAGTTCTTCGGGCTGCCGTCGGCGACCAGACACGCCGCCGTCAAGCAGGGCTGGGGCATCGACTACGACGACTGGGGACGCAGCGCCGACTTCAACACCACCGGCTTCGTGAACGGCGACCGCTACGCCGTCGCGATCCTGGCCCGCGGCCCGGCCCGCACCTACGGCCGCGCGATCGGCAACGCCCTCACCCAGACCGCTCGGCGGCTATTACCCGGCGGGCGCTTCCCGGATGCCAACCCGGTCATCCACGCCATGTCGCACCGCTCCGGCACGACCCTGGGCGGCCAGCGCATCAACGTGCGCGGCACCGACTTCACCGGCGTCCGGGCGTTCTACTTCGGGTCGGCGCGGGCCACGGACGTCCGGGTCATCTCGGCCGGCGAACTCGTCCTCACGGCGCCGGCGCACGCGGCCGGCGAGGTCTCAGTGCGGGTGCTCACCACCCACGGCATCTCGAGCAGCGCCAGCAAGTACCGGTACGTGCGGCCGCCGACGGTGACCGCGCTCGCCCCGACCAGCGGCCCGGCCGCCGGTGGGACCAGCGTGACGTTGTCCGGTACCGACTTCACGAACGTCGGGTCGGTGTGGTTCGGCGCGAAGCGGGCCACCAGCTTCCGGGTGCTGTCGTCGACCCGGGTCGTGGCGGTCGCGCCGGCCGGCGTCCCCGGTTCGGTGTCGGTCAGCGTGCACACCTGGTACGGGAACTCCCCGTCGGCGCCCGGCAACCAGTTCGCGTACACCGCGCCGGCCGGTGGGTCGGCGGCGCCGGGGACGTCCACCCCGCCGGGGACGTCCAGCCCGCCGACGCCGGCCCGGGCGCCGGACCAGCCGGCGCGGCCGGCCCCGAGCAGTGCGGTGACCCCCGGCTGAGATCATTGTCGGACCGCATGGACAGGATGGGCGGCATGGAGTCTGCCGCCCGCGAACTCGCCCAGGACGTCGTCGACCGCCTGCTGAGCGACGACCCGTTCACCGCCACCGCGCTCGGCCTGCGCGAGTACGACGCGCTCGTGCCCGACCCGTCCCGGGCGGCCGAGGACGAGCTGGCGGCCGACCTCGCGGCGTTCGCGGCGCGGGCCGAGGCGGTGCGCCCGGACGATCCGGACGACGCGATCACGCTCGAGGTCGTCCGCATCACCTGCCGCAACCGGCTGGACGCCCTGACCAACCGGCCGGTCGAGTACACGGTCTCGCCGATGCCGGTCGGCGGACCGCCGTCCCTGCTCGCCGTGCTGGCCCGGACGGCGCTGGTCGACCCGGCCGCGGCCGGTGACTACCTCGAGCGGGTCCGCGGCTCGGCCGCCTGGTTGGACGGGACGACGGCCCGGCTGGCCGAGGGCGAGGCCCGCGGCCGCTACCCGGTGCGGGGCCTGCTCGAGGCCACGATCGCCTGGGCCGACCGGACGCTCGAGCAGCCGGTGCCGGCCGCACTGCTCACCCCGGCGGCGCCGGCCGGCTGGGACGGCGCCGCCCAGTGGCGGGCGGAGCTGGAGCGCATCGGCCGCGACGAGATCGTCCCGGCCCTGGCGCGCTGGCGCGACCGGCTCGTCGAACTGCGGCCGGCGGCCCGGTCGGACGAGCGGGCCGGCCTGGCCCACCTGCCCGGTGGCCCCGAGGACTACGCGCGGGCGATCGCCGTCCACACCACGCTGCCGCTCACGGCGGAGGAGCTGCACCGCGTCGGCCGGGAGCACGTCGAGTTCCTCGAGGAACGCGCCCGCGAGCTGGGGGCGCGTATCGGACTGGGCGACGTCGCCGAGGTGCGGGCCGCCGCGCGTCGCTCGACCACCGAGCTCGCCGCCGAAGTCGCGCTGGCCCGGGCGCAGGAGGCGGTGCTGCGCGCCGAGGCGCGGGCCCACGAGATCATGCTCGCGCCGCTCCCGCCGCCGTGCGCGGTGACGCCGATGCCGGCGACGGTGGCCGAATCCGGCCTCGCCCCGCACTACACCCGGCCCCGGCGGGACGGCAGCCGTCCCGGCACGTACTGGTTCAACACGGTGCGGGCGAGCGCCGGCACCGGCTGGGACCTCGAGGCGGTGGCCTTCCACGAGACCGTCCCCGGCCACCACTCGCAGCTGGCTCGCCAGCAACAGCTGGCCGGCCTGCCCCTGCTGCAGCAGCTGTCGATCACCGTCCACTCCGAGGGCTGGGGCCTGTACGCCGAGCGGCTGGCCGGCGAGTTCGGCCTCTACAGCGGGATCGAGGCCGAGATCGGGTCGGTCTACATCGAGATGCACCGCGCCGCCCGGCTGGTCGTCGACACCGGCCTGCACGCGCTCGGCTGGAGCCGCCGGCAGGCCCAGGCCTACCTGGTCGACCACGTCGCGCTGGCCGAGGGGTTCCTGCTGGACGAGATCGACCGCTACATCGCGTGGCCCGGGCAGGCGCTGGCCTACCTGGTCGGGCAACGGGAGATCCTGCGGCTGCGCGACGAGGCGCAGGCCGCGCTGGGCGAGCGGTTCGAGCTGCCCGCGTTCAACGCAGCGCTGCTCGACTCCGGCAACGTGCCGATGCCGGTGCTGAACACCGTGGTGCAGAACTGGGTGGCCGCGCACTGAGGTCGGCGCGCATGATGCCGGCGTGGAACTTCTCCGCCAGCTGCCGGCGTTCCTGCTGGCCATCCTGGTCATCTCGGCGGTGCCCGGGCCGGCGATCGCGCTGCTGATCCGGCGCTGCTCGGTCGGTGGGTTCCGGGCCGGCGTCCCGGTCGTGCTGGGGCTCGAGAGCGGCCTGTACTTCTGGATCCTCGCCGCCGGCGCCGGCCTCGCCGCGCTGGTCGCGACCTCGGAGGTCGCCTTCACGGTCCTGCGGGTCGTCGGCGCGGCGATCCTGCTCTACCTCGCGGTGCAGGCGTTCCGCTCGGCCCGCCGGGGCACCGTGGCGGATCTCGAGACGCCCCGGGTGCTGCCCCGCAACGGCTTCGTCCTCGGCCTGGCCACCAACGCGGCCAACCCGAAGGCGGCCGTCTTCACCTTTGCCTTCTACCCCCAGTTCATCCCGCGCGGGTACCCGCTGCTGCCGACCGCCGCCGCGCTCGGGCTGCTCCAGGTCGCGCTCGAGACCGGCCTGTACCTCGGCTTCGCCGCGCTCGTCGGCCGGGCCCGCGGCTGGTTCACCCGCAGCCGGGTGCGCCGCCGCCTGGACGCCCTGTGCGGCGGCGTGCTGCTCGCGCTCGGGCTGCGGGTCGCCGCCGAGTCGCGCTGAGCCAGCCCCGCCAGCCGTTTCAGCCGGCCGGCCGGACGACCAGCGCGCTGCCGCCACCGCTACGGACCGGCTCGGCCGCCGCCTGGTAGCGGCCGTGGCCGAGCGCCTGGATCCCGGTGGCGTTGCCGATCCACGAGTTGAGCGGCAGCACCGGCCCGGTCACCGTGCTGAACTGCTCCCCGTACTGCGCCGTCAGGGTTGCGGCCACCGGCGAGTCCGCGAACGCCGGTTCGGCGGCGGTCATCGCCGCGTTGCGTTGCGAGGCCCGGGGCGCGGCGATCGCGGCCGGCAGCGACATGCCCAGGTCGACGTGGTTGACGAGGATCTGCAGCACCGTCGTGATGATCGTGGCGCCACCGGGGGAGCCGACGGCGAAGTCGAACCGTCCGTTCTTGAGGACGATCGTCGGCGACATGCTCGAACGCGGGCGCTTGCCGGCCGCCGGCAGGTTCGGGTCCGGCCGGCCGACCGGGGCGGGAGCGAAGTCGAAGTCCGTCATCTCGTTGTTGAGCAGGAATCCGTAGCCGGGCACCGTGATGCCGCTGCCGGCCAGCTGCTCGATCGTGTTGGTGTAGCTCACGACGTTGCCCCACCGGTCGGCGACGACGAGGTGGTTCGTCTCGCGGCCCTCGTGATCGCTTGCCGTCCCGGCCGACTGCGGGCAGCCGGTGTACGGCGGCACCGGGTTGCCCGGCGCGACCGGCGAGGTGAGCGCGTGGTCGCCGATCAGGCAGGCCCGGGTGCGGGCGTACGCCGGGTCGAGTAGGCCGCGGGGGACGTTCACGTAGGCCGGGTCGCCGATGTAGGCGTTGCGGTCGGCGAAGGCGAGTCGGGACGCCTCGAGGTAGTGGAACAGCGCGTCCGCCTCGTCGGCCGGGGAGAGGTGGAAGTTCTGCAGGACGTTCAGTGCCTCGCCGACCGTCGTGCCGCCCGAGGAGGACGGCGCCATGCCGTACACGTCCAGCCCGCGGTAGCGGACGTGCGTGGGCGCCCGGCGCACCGTCCGGTACGCGGCGAGGTCGGCCCGGGTCATCGTCCCCGGCCGGATCGGGAAGGCCGCCACGCCGGGCACGACCGGTGGGTGCTGGACGGTATGGGCGATCGCGCTGGCCAGCGGCCCGTCGTAGAGGTAGCCGGCCCCGCGCCGGGCCAATGCGGTGTAGGTGCGGGCGAGGTCGGGGTTGCGCAGCCGGCTCCCGACCGGGAGCGGCTGGCCGTCCGCGGTGAGGAACAGCCGGCGGCTGCTCGCGAACGTCTGCAGGTCGGCGAGGGCGACCTGCTCCTGCTGGTTGAAGTTCCGGTCGATCACGAACCCGCGCCGGGCCACGCCGATGGCCGGCTGGAGGTCGGCCGCGAACGACCTGCGCCCGTAGGAGCGCACGGCGTCCGACCAGGTGCGCACCATGCCGGGGACGCCCACCGACAGCCCGGAGCGGCGCGCCTGCTCGAACGGCAACGGCTGCCCGGTACTCGGGTCGACGAACATGTCCGGCCGGCACCCGGCCGGGCAGGTCTCCCGCCCGTCGATGGTGACGACGCGGTGTTGCCGGGCGAGGTAGACGACGAAGTACCCGCCGCCGCCCGGCCCGGCGACGAACGGCTCGGTCACCCCGAGTGTGCTGGCCGTCGCGACCGCGGCGTCGATCGCGTTCCCGCCGTGGCGCAGGACGGCGATGCCCGCGCGGCTGGCGTCCAGATCGGCCGAGGCGACCGCCCCGCCGGCGCCGACCGCGACGGCCCGCTTGCCCTGGGGTGCCCCGGGCGAGTGGTGACGGCCGGCGTCGGCGGCGGTCGCCGCGGGCGCCGCCGCCGTCCCTCCCCAGAGTGCCGCTACTGCTGCCGCCACCACCACGCTCAGAACCGGCCGAGTCTGCACTCAGCCGTTGTGCCCGGTTTGCGGGTGCTTATCCCATTCCGGCCCGGGGTATGAGGTGTCTTCGAGTCGGGGGGTAGGGCATTGCAACCGACGAAGGGGAGATCCGTGTCCCGAACGACCGCACTCTTGCGCTCACGAACCGGAGTCCGAATCGCCGCCGTAACCGGCGCCGCCGTGCTGTGCTCGGGGCTGGCCGTCCCGGCCCTCGCGCATGACGCGACCGGAAAGACGGCGACGACCCACCACGACCAGCTCAGCTTTGCCGAGCGGAGGGGCCACGCGCTGCACCTGCTCGCCGGCGAAGCGCGTTGGCTGAATGGCCTCAAGGCCAAGGTCGCCGGGGACGACCGGTTGACCGCCGACCAGCGGGCGGCGTTCACCGACCATCTCGATGCCGCCCTGCAGCAGGTGCGCGCGGCCCGGGCCGCCGTCCAGGCCGCCGACACCAGCGCGGAGCTGCGCGCCGCGCTCGACCGCGCCGAGCTGCCCGCCCTCGAGTATCCGAAGTACGTCCTGCCGACGCTCGCGCAGGTGAAGTCGGCCGCGCTGCAGCTCCTCGGCGCGCGGGCCGACCGGCTCGCCGCCCTGCGGGACAAGGTCAGCGGGGACGACCGGCTCAGCGCCGAGCAGCGGAGCCGTTTCGTGGCCAAGCTCGACGCCGCGCTGGCCCGCATCGCCAAGGCGAAGGACGCCGTGGCCGCCGCCGGCACCCGGGCCGACGTGCGGGCGGCACTCGCGTCCGTCGCGCCGTGGCCGGTCCGGTACCCGCGCCATCACCGCGTGGCCGATCCAGGCGCCGCGACCGTCAAGCTGGCCGGCGCGCATCGCTCCGTGACCGTGCGCCGCGCGAGCGATCCCGCCCACCGGTGCGACGGGCACTGGGGCGCCCGGGACGGCGCGCGCGACACGCGCTGGGGTGGGCACCCCGACTGGCACTGGGGGTACCACCGCTCCGGCAGCTGGGACGGCGGCGACCGCTCCGGCAGCTGGGACGGCGGCGACCGCTCCGGCAGCTGGGACGGCGGCGACCGCTCCAGCAGCTGGGGCGACGGCGACCGCTCCGGCGGTAGCTGGAGCTAGTCGTATCGAAACTCGCGGGGCCCGCGCCGACCGGCGCGGGCCCCGTGTCATGCGCAGGAAGTTCGCCGAAACGGCAATCCGGGTTGACAGCGCCACGCCGAAGCGAATACTTAAGCGCGTGCTTAACCAAACGGCCGAGCTGGACGCGGTGTTCGCGGCCCTCGCCGACCCGACCCGGCGCCGGCTCGTGGAGCGGCTCGGCGACGGGCCGGCGGCGGTGAGCGAGCTGGCGCGCCCCTTGCCAATGTCGCTGCCGGCCGTGGTTCAGCACCTGCAGGTCCTCGAGGCGTGCGGGCTCGTCCGGTCGGAGAAGGTTGGACGGGTGCGCACCTGCCGGCTGGAGGTGACGCAGTTGCAGACCGTCCAGGACTGGATCGACGCCCGCCGCCGCGGCTGGGAGCGCCGGCTCGATCGCCTCGGTGACTACCTGGCCTCGACCGCAGAGACCGACCAACGACCTCCGAAAGGGGAGATCCAATGAGCTCCGTCGTTCACGACACCTTCGCCGTCGAGCGGACGTACCCCGCATCGCCCGAGCGGGTCTTTGCCGCCTGGGCCTCGATCGAGGCGAAGTCGCAGTGGTTCGGCGACGACGCCGAGGTCGAGTCGATCGACGAGCACACCCTCGACTTCCGGGTCGGCGGCGGCGAGCACCTCAGCGTGAAGGCCGGCGGGTCGGCCTACCTCTTCGACTCCCGCTACTACGACATCGTCGAGAACGAGCGCATGGTCTGGGCCTACGAGATGCACGTGGACGGCCGGCGCATG
>Ga0068855_100009253_pt1 | contig 11903 bp, 4 predicted proteins | sample KBSCornC52_FD_66592 | JGI IMG/M metagenome (GOLD analysis project Ga0068855, IMG submission 66592) | Corn rhizosphere microbial communities from Kellogg Biological Station, Michigan, USA - KBS Corn C5-2 | ecosystem: Host-associated > Plants > Roots > Rhizosphere > Soil ...
GTGGATCTGGCCATCGTGGACGACGAGGACGGAGCAGCCTTCAAGGGAGACCTTCTGGAAAGTGGGCGCGAATCCGAGGGAGTCGCCGAGGTGCGTCATGCGCGCCACCCAGGTGACGGCGACGCGATCGTTTTCGCAGATGACATCGTGCATGGTTATGTGAATGTCCGGGAAAGCGCCGAGGAAGGTGCGGTGAATAGTTTTGAAGCTATCCGGGCCGATGAGGACGGAGTCGTGCTCGGGGAAACCGTAGGCCTTGCCGCCCGGTGCGAACATTTCGTCGATGGCGTCTTCGCTCTGCTTGTTCCAGACCTCTTCAAACCAGCGATGGACGAGTTCACGGTTGGTGCTGGACATGGTGAACCTCCGTGCGCGGAAGCATAGCAAAGAAGCTGGTGACTAGATACAGGAATGTTGCTGATGCTCCGGGCTCGATCCGGCATCATGCGAACTCGTTCATTGACTTGCGCTGTTGCGACTACTCGCTGTGGCGGTGTCCAGGTTTTTGAGCATGGTGGTGATTTCGGGATTGGACATGAAGGACTTCCAGACGACACCGGTACGGTGGTTTTCGATCATGACGACAATGGGCGCCTGGTTGAGTCCCATGAAGATAGGCGAGACCCAATTGGCGGTGGGATTGATGGCGTCGCGAAGACCGTAGATGCCCCACATCGTGTTGCCGTAGTCGCGATAGTAGTGCTTGAGCGCGGCGATGGAGGCATCGGGTGTGTAGGGCATAGATGCGAGGGCGCCGGTGGGCGTGATGTTGCCGATGTCGTCGGGCTCGTCGGGTGCCTGGGCAACGTAGCCATTGGGGCCGTCGCTGGCGGTGAGTCCCCAGGCGTCCGGACCGTAGCCGGCGAAGTGCTTGGGATTCGCAGTAACGTAGGCGCGATTGATCAGGGCGATGTTGCGGTTGTTCTCGAAATAAGAGCCGGTGAAGCGATCGTGAAGGGCGTGCGGATCCATGCCCATGAACGAGTAGTGGGTGAAGAAGAGCGGGCCGCCGCGTCCGACGCCGACGTCGAGCTTGATGCCGTAGTAGGTGTTGCCGTTGAAATAGTGATTGCCGTCCTTGGTGCCGCCCCAGCCTTCGCGGTACTGCAGTGCTCTTTCAGAGTGGGATGCCCAGCCGGAGTAATACATCGATGCGGGAACGCCGTGGGTAGGTGAGGCGATGGAGAGCAGGTACGTGATCATCACTTCGTTGAACCCGATCAGGGGGTGATGGATCTGGTAGGACCACTCCGGGGACCAGTGCCAGTAGAGGAAGTCGCTGGTCGAGGTCTGACGGTGCCAATCCCATTCGACCGATTGCCAGAGGGCGGTGATGCGCTTGTCCAGCGCTTGTTCGGCAGGGTCTGAGCCGTGGAAGTATCCGCGTGCGGCGAGGAGGCCCTGGACGAGGAAGGAGGTTTCGACGAGGTCGCCGCCGTTGTCGTACATGCCGAAGACGGGCATGGTGTGGCCGGTGCTGCCGTTCATGTAGTGCGACCAGACCCCGTGGTATCGATCGGCGTGCTCGAGGAAGTTGACGATCCTGGTGAGGCGTTCGACTCCTTCGGCGGGGGTGATGAAGTGGCGATCGACTCCAACGATGAGAGCCATGATGCCGAAGCCGCTGGCGCCGGTGGCGATAATGCGGTCGTCTCCGGGGATGTTTTCGCGGGCCATGCCGGAGTGTGGATCGGCGCCGTCCCAGTAGTAGTGGAAGCAGGCCTGCTGCATCATGGTCAGCAGTTCGTCATCGGTGAGTTCGCGGGTGGAGGCTTCGGCCTGATTGGATTGCGAAGACTCGCGGTAGTTCCAGCCCGCGGCGGCAATTTTGTAACGGGCATGAACGCCGGATTTGCCGAGGAAGTCTTCGTAGCGGTGGAAGCCGGGGAGTTGGATTCCAATGGGCTTGAACGGGCCGTTATCGAGAGAGCGATAGATGACATAGCGCGCGAGACCGGCGGGATCGGAGGATGTCCACTCGAGTTCGATGTGACGGTCGTAGCCAGTGGCGCGGAGGTTGGCGGGAGCCGGGAGTGGTCCGGAGGAGGATGGGGCATCGGCTATGCGGATTTCGTCGATGATGAGCGTGTGCCGGGCGTTGTCGGCGCGGTCCTGAAGGAAGGTGAGGCTTTGCAGGTACATGGGGTTGAAAGGATAGATGGAGGCAGTGGTGATGTCGGACAAGGGGATGCGGACTTCGATCCATTTATGGGCGGGGATGTTGCCGGTGTATTTGCCGAGAGCGAGTGGAGCGCTGAAGCTGGCGGGGAATTCGGCGACCTGTAATCCTTCGGGCGAGGTGGATAGGACGAGCTTGGGCAGGTCGTCCGCGGCGATTGCTTGAGGCGCGTAGATCCAGAAGTAGAGGGTGTGGCCGTCGAGGCCGGGTCGGCGATTGCGGAAGTTGAGCATGGAAATTTGCGCGTTCCAGCCGCTGTCGGGTGCCGATTGCCATGTGAGTCGGATGGCGTTTGGAGGGGTGCGGAAGTGCTCGGAGTCGACGGGCAGTTTGCCCTTCTGTTCTTCGACGAAGCTCTGGCCGTTGGCCTGGGCCTGGGAGTGGTAGTAGGTGTCGTGGGTGAGGCTGTTGTCGAAGATGACTTGCCGGTAGTAGTCGGCCTGGGCATTGGCGCGGGCAGGAGCGAAGAAGAGGACAGCGACAAAGATGCAAAGGAATGCATGTGCAACTGGAAGGTTGCAGGTCGGAGATTTGGGGGCGAAATTTTTCATTTCTTTCTCTCGATGGGTTTGCTTCTGCGGCCGCGATTTTGATCGGCACGGCTCGTGTTTTTATTTCGGGTGGTCGGTGCAGGAGGTCTGGCAGATGGCGTGGGCAATGTATCCGGCTGCCGTGGCGAAGGCGCGGCCTGCCTGGTCCATGCGGGCGGTTTCGGGGTCTACGCCTTCCGTGATGATGCCGCCGTCCCAATTGCTTGTGAGGAGGATTTTGAGGGCCTTGTCGTGGCCGGCGGAAAGACGGAGTTCGTCGGCGATGCTCCATGCGGTGGTGAAGGGGACGCGGTAGCTACCGGGAAGGCCATAAGGCTGGTCGCCATAGGAGTACTGGTAGTTCTTCGAGTGCAGCCATCGGAAGGTGCGGACGAAGGTTGGGTCGGACTCGGGAACGAAGCCGAGAATGGGGAGCTTGAAGAGGGAGCCGGGAGGAATGTCGGTGAATACGTAGTGAGTGCCATCAGTGGCGGAGGCGAAGATGGGGCCGCTGGCACCCGGAGCGGATGGGGAGATGCAGTGGGCGAGGATGGCTGCTTGCAGTGAGGCGGCGCGTTTTGTCATTTCGGCGGAGTTGGTGGAGTCGTTCAGGCGCTTGTAGATGTCGGCGAGATCGGTGAGTGCGCGCCAGACGAGGGCGTTGTCATAGGTGAGGAAAGGAAGTTTCTGGAATTCGTCCTGCGAGTCCTGAAGCGAGGAGTAGAGGCCGGTTGCGGGATCGAAGCGGGCGAGGAGTCCTTCGCGCAGGCGTGTGAGCGCGGACTGGTGCGACGTGAGGAATGCGGTGTCGTTGGTCTGCTTGATGTAGTCGGCCAGAGCGAGGATGGGGGCGGCGGCTTCGTCGAGTTGGAAGCCGTCTTCGAGAACGATGCCGTCGATGAAGCGGCTGTGCGTCCCAGTGTTGCGCAGTTGAATGGTGAGGGCGTATTCAAGTGCTTCGCGGGCTAGGGCGGGATCACTGTCGAGGAGAGCGGGGAAACTCCAGAGCATGGCATCGCGGTCCCAGTAGGCGGCGGAGACGTAGTAACGCGGGCTGCGCGAGGTGATTCCGACGAACTGTTCGGTGTCGATGGTGCGGCCCCATGCGTAGAACTCGGTAAAGAGGAAGTTGCGGTTCATGAGCAGATCGAGATCGGGCTTGCCCGTGGTGCGCGCGCGAGAGGCGAGAGAAGCGGCGGTCTGGTCGATGATCGTTTGAGCGCCGCTGCGATCGATTTGTTCGCGGAGAGCGCGGGCATTGTGGGCGGCGCTGAATTCTTCAATTCCGGCGGCGAGAACGAAGTTTGCCTCAATGGATTCGCCGGGACCGAGGGTTTTGGACTGACTGGCGTCGACGGATTGGGCGGGTGTGGTTGGCGGCGCATTGATTGCGGCTTTCGAGCCAGGGTGGAGGAGAGTCCAGGCGAAGTCGGTGTCACTGGTGATGTAGCTGAAGACCTCTGCGGGCTCCACCCATGGAGCGGGTGCGACGGTGCGCTCACCGCGAAGAGCGACGGGGACGTAGGTGACGCGATCGATGGAACCGAAAGCAGCACGGACGCCGAGGGTGATTTCAGCGGGAGCGGCGCGGTGATTCGTGAGGGTCATGCGGAGGAAGACGGCGCGTGAATCGGGTGGGGCGCACCACGTCAGGGCCGCGTCGAAGCCATCGACCGTGAGGTGCGCGCTGGGGATCCAGTACTGAATCAGTTCCCATGTGGGGTTCTGGAACGCGAGCGGTTTTCCGTTGACGTTGAAGTACGGCTGAAGGACGGGAGACCCTTTGTCGCCGCTGACCTGCAGGAGTCCGCGATGGCGCATGGAGAGAACGTTGAAGGTGCCGAGGGCGCCGTCACTGGCACGGATGTCAGGAAGGGAGATCCACTGATTGCCGGTGGGGAGAACGTCATCGGGGCGGAGGGAGATCGGTGTGCGAAGGGATGCGGCGTACGCGGATGAAAAGACATTGAGCAGGAGAACGAGAGCTGGGAATAACACATGAGAGATAAGTCGACGAACTTGCGGGGCCAAGGCTCGTGTACCTCCGACGGAAATGCCGCGACAAGCATACACGTCCCAGCGGGTGCGGGAAGGGAGGTTGGACCCGCTTGTCGTCCGAACTTGACGTCAACGGGCCCTCGGGGGATGAAGTATTCCGATCGAGGCGCAACCGGCAATTTTGAGCTCAAACGAATTAGTAAAGGCAAAAGTGATCAGCTCCGCGGGGGAGTGCCAAGAGGTCGGATCTGAGGAAAACATCATTATTGACAACGAGATAGAGACAGTGGTAACTATTGTTCGGTTGCGCAATCGTTTGCGCATAGACGCGCAACCGTTTGTGCAAAAGATGGATGGACGTTGGTTGTAATCCCCCCTTGTAACCGATTTTCAGGAGAACGTGATGCAGGAGAACGTAGCAGTTAATTCTCGACGGACCCGTTGGGAATACAGGAGGTTCGCGCACTGGAGGACCAGTTGGTGGCAGGTGGTCCTGGTGCTTCTCGCCCTGTGTGTAGTTCCCGCCCATGCCCAATACCGAGCCAGTCTTCAGGGAACGGTTGCCGATTCCCAGGGTGCGATGATCCCCGGCGCGCAACTGACCCTCACAGATATACAAACGAACCGCGCCATTACGGCGACGAGCAATGGAGAGGGCAATTTCGTCTTCAATCAGCTTGCGCCGAGCACGTACAGGCTGGAAGCAACGCGAGATGGATTCAAAAAGAAGGTTCTGGATGGAGTTCACATCATCGCGGAACAGGCGAACTCGCTGAACGTAGTGCTTGATACCGGCGGGACAACTGAGACCGTGACGGTAAATGCCAGCGATGCGCCGGTGATTGATACGGCGACAGGAAGCATCAGCGGAACGATCACGCAGGAGAATTTGGCCAAGATGCCGGATTTCGGGCGTGATCCATTGCAGCTTGCGAACCTCGCGCCGGGTATGTTCGGGGATGCTTCGCAAGCTCCGTCGGGCGGCACTTACAGCTTGCCTGGAAATCAGGGTGATTCATCGGCAAGCAGTTCGTCCGGACCCTACATGACCGAGAACAAGCCGCAAGTATTTGGCAACGGCGGCCGCAACGACACGAATGGCGTTACGATCGACGGAGTTCAGTCGACCAGCGTCACATGGGGATCGGCGTCTGTGGTTACGCCGAATCCGGACACTATCAAGGAAATGAAAGTAGTGACGAATCCGTACGACGCGGAATTGGGCAGGTTCAGCGGAGCACAGATCCAGATCATCACGCAGAACGGCACGAATCAGTGGCACGGGACGGGTCTCTTCAAGCTCGACCGTCCGGGATTGAATGCCTACCAGCGGTACGACCCGAATAACAACCCGCAGCGAAACAACGCAAGATACAACGAATTCGGCGGAACAGTCGGCGGACCCATTGTCCACAATCGTCTGTTCTTCTTCTTTGGGTACGACACGATCCGCAACCACGGAAAGAATACCGGGGGTGGCTGGTACGACACCTCGAGCCTTGACGGTTCCTCCACATCAGGAACGAATGCGAACAAATTTCTGACTGTGAAGGGAGTTGGCGTTTCCGCGCAGAACATCCTTGAAGGGGCCAACGATCCGCACAAGTGCGCGGATGTCGGATTGATTCAGGGTGTGAACTGCAACTGGATCGAGGGACAGGGTCTCGACCTCGGGAAGCCGCTCACGATCGGGGTTGGGCTGCACGATCCATCGTACTCGGATCCGACGATCGTGGGTGGAGTGAAGACATTCCATCCGGGACTCGGCGGCGACGGCTCTGGAAGTTTTGCGGCGAACATGGACGGCAATGCCGACATGTTCTATGTGGCCACAACTGGACCGAACAACACGGTCAACTCGCAGTACAACGGCCGAGTGGACTATCAGATGACGAGCAAGGATCTCATCGCCGGCAATCTCTACTACGTGCCGGTGAAGTCAGACAGTTTCTCTGATCGCCCGCAGAACATCTTCCATCACAACGCCACCAACTACTCGATGGGGCTGCTCTACAACCACACGTTCAGCGGCACGATGCTGAATGAGGCGCGAGCCGATATGGCGGGCTGGAAGTGGAATGAGCTGAAGGACAATCCGCAATCACCGCTCGGATTGCCATTTGCGAACGTGGAAGGACTCACCTCGAGTGGAGACAAGTTCAACACCTTTGCGAACGTGACAACTCAAGATCAGGGACCTGCTGGATTCGGACCGAGCATCGGCAGCGTTTTCGATCAATGGACGCTGAACTTCAAGGATGTGCTGACAAAGGTGTACAAGAGCCACAATCTGAAGTTTGGCGGGCAGTACACGCGCCTGGCGCAGCTTGATTCTGCCCCGTGGGCAGCCAGCGAAAACTTCTATTTCAACAACTACTGGGACTTCCTGAACGATGCGCCTCGCACAGAAGCCATCACCGGCGCAGATCCTGCCACCGGTATTCCGACGGATTCACGCAAGGATGACAGACAGAGTATTCCGTCGGTGTTCGTGCAGGACGACTGGAAGATGAAGCCGAATCTGACCGTGAATCTTGGCCTGCGCTGGGAGTACTTCGGCGGGATGAAGGAGAAGAAGGGTAACAATCCGCGGGTGAATCTAGGGGGAGCCGGTCCCGGCATGTTCCAGAATCTGGCGATCGTGCTCAAACAACCGCAAGTGGATGCGCAGAAATTTAACTTCGGGCCACAGGTCGGGTTTGCGTGGATGCCGATGAAGCATCAAGGCAAGCTGGTGTTGCGTGGTGGATTCGGGATGGCATTCAACGGTCTGGAACAAGCGATCACGACGAACACCCGTTTTGATCCGCCGTTCCTGACGAACAGCAATACGCTAACCGGCAACAAGATCGTGTACGGGATCAACGACGTGTACACGTTCGGATCGCTTCCTGGCAATCCGGCGCTGGTTTCGACATTCAATTCTGCGAATCTGCCAACGAGCGGCGTTGCGGTGAATGTGACGGGGATCGATCCTAAGCTGCCGACGTCGTATGTTTATCGCTACTCTCTCGAAGCGCAGTACGACCTGGGCAATCAGTGGGTGGCAACGCTGGGCTACAACGGCAGTTCAGGACGTCACCTGCCGCTGCAGTACAACCTGTATGACAAATACGCGCCGCAGATTCTCTCGGCAGGTTACGCATTCAATCCCGCGGTGAATTACATCGACTGGTATGAGGACAGCGGTACCTCGAGCTACAACGCACTGAGGGCGGAACTTCGTCACCAGTTCGCACATACGTTTGAGGCGGATTTCCAGTACCAGTGGGCTCACTCGCTTGACAGTGGGTCTGGACCATTCACCACATCGGACTACCAGTGGCTGCCGGGCTATAACTGGGGCAATTCTGACTACGACGTACGCAATACGATCAAGATCTTCGGCATGTGGTCGCCTGTGTTATTCCACGGACACGCGATGGCGGAGAAGCTTGTTGGTGGCTGGACATTCAGTCCGGTCTTCGTCTACCACTCGGGATTCCCGTATAACCCGAAGTTCAGCGGGGTTGCCTGTGACGCGTTCTACCCCGGCAGTGGCAATTGCGATCTTCGGCCATCTGCGTACAAGGGCGGAGCCTCAACCGACCAGTCTACGGATACGTTCAAGACTCCCGCGGGGCACTTCCCGAATGGGGGACAGGCGTATTTCACGCAGCCTGATGTGATAAGCAACACGAGCGGAGGTTGGAGCGACATCGACTCCGTTCCAACTCCATCTGCACTTCCGCAAGCTCCGGGTATCGGAAGGAACGCATTCTATGGACCACGCTATTCCGATCTGGACTTCGCGGCCACCAAGGCCTTCGGATTGCCATCCATGAAGGTGCTGGGTGAAAACGCCCGGCTCGAGATCCGCGCGAATGTGTTCAATCTGTTCAACAAAACCAATCTTGCTGAAATTATCAGCAACATCACGGACTCGAACTTCGGGCGTGCAAACAAAGCGCTCGGTTCGCGAACGATTGAGGGCGAGTTCCACTTCAAGTTCTAGAATCTGCCTTCCATTTCTCCCCGCTCTTCGGGGCGGGGAGATGCACAACATTGAGCCGTCGGCGACGCGCCGCAGTTACTGACGCTCGGCGACGGCTTTCTTCTTTTCTGTTGAAATGGGAATTGTTCTTCTGAGGTAATTTTGCTGCGAGGCTTGATGCGGGGAAAGATTTCAGCTTGTGCGGTGACTGGTGCTGCGGCCGCGATCCTGGTGACTATGGGATTCGCGGGGGCGTGTGGTCCGGCGCGGGCACAATCGCATACGGGTGAGGCTCGCGCTTCGGGAACTTCATCCCAGGGCTTCGAGGCGCTTCGGAAAAAGGCCGCCGAGGCTCGGGATGCGGGGCGGCTGGATGATGCGGTGAAGCTCTATCACCGTGCGTTGGGGATCAATGGGAAATGGGCTGAGGGCTGGTGGTCGCTGGGAACGCTGCAGTACGACAACGATCGCTATGCCGAAGCTGAACTGGCGTTTGAAAAGGTAGTGGCGCTGGATCCGAAGCAGGGGACTGCGCGGGCGATGCTGGGATTGTGCGAATTCGAACTGGGCCAGCCGGAACGCGCGCTGAAAAATATTGAAGCAAGCAAGACGCTGGGCGTGCTTGAAGACGCGCAGTTGCGGGATGTGGTGACGTACCACGAGGGTGTACTGCTGCAGAGGGCAGGGAAGTTTGAGGAGGCGAAGAGAGCGCTTGCGTCGTTGTGTCTCAGCGGCGTGCGAAGCGGGGAGCTTGCGGGGACATTCGGAATGGTTGCGCTGCGTATGCGAGATGTTGCGCCACCGGACGCGAGCACCGAGGCAGGGCAGGTGGTACAGCACGTGGGGCGGGCAGCATGCCTGAGCGGCGCAAAGGATTATGACGCGGCGAAGACGGAGTTTGAACGCGTAATCGCCGGAGCACCGCATTTTCCTCTGGTGCATTACGCATATGGCCGGATGCTGCAGGATGCGCGAGACCACGACGGAGCGATCAAGCAATTTGAAGCGGAGATTGCGGAGCATCCGGACAGCGTGTTGCCGCGGTTGCGGATTGCGGCGGCACAGTACAAGTGGAATCCCGAGGCGGGCCTGAAGTTTGCCGACGAGGCAGTGAAGTTGAACCCAGAGTTGCCGCTGGGGCACTACCTGCTCGGCCTTCTGCTATTGGAGACCGGGGCTTACCAGCGCGCCATACCGGAACTGGAAACGGCCCACAAGGCATTTCCGCAGGAGACGAAGATCGATATCTCGCTGGCCAACGCATACACGCAAGTTGGCCGACCGCAGGATGCGGCGCGGGCGCGGGCGGAATTTGCGCGAAAGAAGCAGGCGGAGCAGGCGGCGGGCGAGGAAGCAGTTGAGATTACGGACGCGATGGACGCGAGATCGAAGCCATAAATGCAAACGCAAGTGAGCGGAGAAGGATTCGCGGATGGGTGCGCGTCAGGATTTCGGCTCTTCGATGGTGAGGATCTGATCGGCCGCAATGTTGTTGAGTTGCTGCACGGTGCGACTGGGCCACGTGACGCGGATCTCTTTGATGAGGGTATTGGAGCCGAGTCCGAAGTGGACGCGGGGATCGCTGGAAGAGGCATAGCCGACGGCGGTGGTTGCTTCGTTCCATTGCGAGCGGCCGTCGGGGGTGGTGATGCGGATCTGAGCACCAAGGCCCATGCGATTGCTCCGCGTGCCGATGAGGCGTATCAGAATCCAGTGCTGACCCGCGGCACCGACATTGCGGAAAAGCTTGAGGGGCTCGTTGAGGCTGGAGACGACGACATCGATGCGGCCGTTGTTAAAGATGTCTCCGAAAGCTGCGCCGCGGTGGGCACCAGAAACTTGGAAAGAAGGACCGGCGCTGGAACTGACGTCCTGAAATTTACCGTTGCCCAGATTGTGAAAGACCGAGTTGGGCTCGGGGTAGGCCTGGGCGGGAATGACTTGCTGAATGTTGTCCATGACGTTGGCGCGTGCGACGAAGAGGTCTTTCCAGCCGTCGTTGTCGAAGTCGAAGACGCCGTTGCTCCAGCCGGTCATTCGATTCGTGAGCTGGCCGACTCCGCTGGTAATGGTGGCATCGACGAACACGTTGTTGCCCTGGTTGATGTAGAGCGGGAAGTCTTCGTGTTCGACGGCGGTGTGCCAGATATCGGGGCGGCCATCGTTGTTGATGTCGCGAAAATCGGCGCCCATACCGGAGAGCGCGTTGCCATCGAGGGAGTATGCGACGCCCGCGGAGACGGCGATCTCTTCGAATTTCTTTCCATCGATGTTGCGGAAGAGGAAGTTGGGCATGGTGTCGTTGGTGACGAAGGCATCGAGGGAGCCATCACCGTCGAGGTCGGCGAAGGTGACGGCCATGCCTTTGCCGAGGAATGCATCGATGCCGGTCTCGTGCGAAACGTCGGTGAACGTGCCATCGCCATTGTTCCGGTAAAGAGTGTTGTGGAGCGGCGGGTACTGGTTGGGATGACAGTAGCCGCGCACGCCTTCTTTCAGCGCGCAGTATGGGTCTTTGTTGACCTCCCAATGGCAGTAGTTGACGACGAAAAGGTCGAGGAGGCCGTCGTTGTTGTAGTCGAACCAGCCCGCGCCCACAGACCACATTTTTTTGCCGTGCGCATGAGCTCCGGCTACGCCCGCTTTGGCAGTGACATCAGTGAATGTGCCGTTGCCGTTGTTGTGGAAGAGTTGATTGCCGGTGACGTTAGCAACAAAAATGTCGGCGCGACCATCGTTGTCGTAATCGCCAATGGCCACGCCCATGCCGTAGCCTGCTCCGGCGACGCCGGCTTTCTCAGTTACGTCGGTAAATGTGCCGTCGTGATTGTTGCGATACAGGCGGTTCCAGTAATCGGGCGAGGTCTTTTCGAGAGAGGGTATCTGCGCGCCATTGACGCAGTAGATGTCGAGGAATCCATCGTTGTCGTAATCAAAGAGAGCAACACCGGCGACCATGGTTTCCGGCTGGTTCTTGTTGGGCGTGGCGCAGTTGCGGGTTACGAAGTGAAGGCCTGCCCTTTGCGCGATCTCTTCAAAGCGGATGACGGGAAGCGGGGCAGGTGCGCTGGACTGCAAAGAGAAAGGCCAGAGACGGCGCGGAGCAAGCGCAGACGCGGACAGCGCCGCGATGGCCTGGAGAAAGCGACGGCGGTGAGTGCTGGTTCTGGAGTCCTCGGACATGCGCGCGTAGGGAGTTGCGGTGACATGAATCAGCCGAGTG
>Ga0068855_100009255_pt1 | contig 11902 bp, 10 predicted proteins | sample KBSCornC52_FD_66592 | JGI IMG/M metagenome (GOLD analysis project Ga0068855, IMG submission 66592) | Corn rhizosphere microbial communities from Kellogg Biological Station, Michigan, USA - KBS Corn C5-2 | ecosystem: Host-associated > Plants > Roots > Rhizosphere > Soil ...
TCCATGCTGTGGCCAATCCTCCTGATTTTCTTAATGCCTATCTCGGTGAGCCGGTTTGATATCGCCATCAGTTCATACTTACGCATTTGTAAAAAAGAAGGATAAACGGGCAAAGTCTCAGCCTGCTCAAAATTGTAACGTTTAGATACCAGACCAATAGCCGATCGCACAAAAACCCGGATAAAGCCAAACTCATATTCGCCCCGGCGGGTTGGCCTCAGTCTGTAATTAATCTGCTTACGTTCGCCGGGGGCAAGGGTTGTAGCAAACCAAATATCACGTTTCTGAAACTGTGCGGGGATCTCATCTATAATTCCGGTGTTAATCCTGAAACTATACCGGTTTTCGATATAAATACTAAGTTCGTTTTCGTCGCTGTTGCTTAAGCGTTCAGGGGCAAGGCGTTTGGCAAATACACCATCGCTTAAACGATATAAGATGAACAGATCGGCAATTAACAAGGCCAGCAAAGCGTAGAAAGCTATATCAGGCACAATGCCCAGCCAGGGGAAGAAAAACGAAAGTAAATACAATACCACACAGGCAGCAACCGCGCCGAATAAACGGTTAGTTAAAAACAAGTTGGTATAAAATAGTCGGAATAGTTTTTTCACGCGCTTTTACTATCGTGGCACTTCAATTTTTTGTATTACTTGGGTTATCACCTCGTCGGGCGTTACGCCTTCCATCTCCTTATCAGGCGTTAACATAATCCGATGGCGCAGCACAGGGGCGGCAACATAAATAATATCATCGGGGGTAACAAAATCACGCCCCCTGGTAGCAGCAAGCGCTTTGGCTCCATTAACAATAGCCAGCGACGCACGCGGCGAACCGCCCAACTGCAGGGATTTGCTATTACGTGTTTCGTGGATAATTTTAGCTGTAAACTCCAGGATCTTATCTTCTACATGCAGGGCCCTCACCTGGTTGCGCAACTGGTTGATATCAGCAGCGGCGAGTAAAGGTTGCACCTGGCTTAGCTGATCGGTTGTTTTTTGCTGATGCTGACGACTAAGGATAGTTATTTCCTCTTCAAGCGTTGGATATTTCACTTCTATCTTAAACAAAAACCTATCCAGCTGGGCTTCAGGCAGGCGGTAGGTACCTTCCTGCTCAACCGGGTTCTGTGTTGCAAAAACGGTGAATGGCTCTTCCATTTTATAGCGGTGCCCGTCAATGGTAAGCTGCCGTTCTTCCATTACCTCAAACAAAGCCGATTGTGTTTTTGCCGGTGCACGGTTGATCTCATCTATCAGGATGATATTACCGAAAATAGGCCCTTGTTTAAATTCAAACTCGGTTGTTTTAGGGTTAAAAACAGAGGTTCCCAGGATATCCGATGGCATCAGATCTGGTGTGAACTGAATACGGGAGTACCGGGCATCTATAGTTTTGGCAATAAGCTTTGCGGTAAGTGTTTTGGCAACGCCCGGCACACCTTCAATCAGGATATGCCCATCGGCCAGGATCCCCGCAATAAGCAGATCGATTGAATCATGCTGACCTACGATGATGGTTGCCAGCGTGGCTTTTATTTGCTCAACAGCAGTGCTTAATTTAGATAGATCGGTACGTTGTTCAAAAAATTCGTTTTCCATATTTACCTGGATTGGATATAAAATTGTTCAATAAGTTGGTTGAGCCTGATGAGCTCTTGATCTGTTACAATGTCATGAGTACTGATGAAGATAAATGCACCGGACAATTCACGGGCAAGGTCTTCGGTTGCACCGGTACGGTTAACCAGTTCTTCTACAAATTCGGGACCTGGCCGGTTTGCTTTTATCCGGTAAGTTTCGCGTATAAAAGCCCAGAAATACTGCATTTTTTTCCGGGCGATGTTAATGTTGTCCCTTCGTTCATAGTATACCTGCCCTACTACGTTCACGAAATCAAGAGTTGAGTTTTCGAGCGGATTAATAATTGGGATAATGCGCTGACGTCTTTTCGCCTCATATAGCACAAATATCAGCAAGGTAAACAATGCCAGATAGTAAGCCGCTTTTAACTGCGTATTCCCAAGGAATACCCTCATCGGCGAGTCATTCTCACCGGTACCCTGAGTATAATATTCGTCCCAAACTATCTCCGGTGTTTTCTTTACCATGGATAAAGCAGTAGAAGCCCATTCGGCCCCCTGAGGCTTCAACAAGCTGTAGTTAGTGAACATACCCGGATTGGGCGTTAAATACAGGTTGCCTTTCCCCATCGGATACTTCAGTAAGTTGGCCTTATGGTCGTCCGTTTCACCTATAACTACTGCATGTGCGGTATCAAATTTATCGTAATAGCCTGCTGTTAAACCCTTATCAACAAAATAATTCACCTCGGGCGACAGGGCCGGGTTTACAAAATGCATTAACGTATGAGTATTTCCATTAACCGCAAATTTATTAGTGATGCTTATTTTAAGTTCCTTTTCAAAATCGGCCCCTAAAAATCCGGCGGCGATAAAGACGTCGTTACCGGCAGTAATATATTGTTTAAGCTGTTTAAAATCGGGCTTGGTAATATTGAGCCCCCCGGCTATGATAATGTATGATGAGCCTTTGATGGAATCTTCGGCAATAGTATTGTAAATGGCCTGGCGTTTAGGTTTGATCACAGCACCGGGAAAAATATCCCGGGCACGCTCATAAAGTACCCGCGTGCCATAAGGGATTTTATCGGTATTGCTGAACGTAGGCGTCCAGTTAATATCCCTGGGCTTATTCATGTTTGCCACTATGTAAACGGCAAACAATACTGTGGCTATTATAAAGTAAATCTTAAGGTCCTTCATAACAGCTGTTTTTTAAAGTTTTGAAACAACTGGTTTATATTACCAAAAGCAGCACCATCGATATTAAAACCGCCATACCATACGTATTCAAACTGCCTGGTTAGCGATACAAAAGATTGCCGTACAGATGGATTGTTAAGCTCATATACGTAAGCCGAATTGGTTTTTTCGGGTTGCCACTGGATAAGGCCGCCATCGCTAAGCTGCTTCAGGCTTCGCAGGTAAAGCAGGCGAACGGCTAAGCGGTAATTGTGGTTTAAAATTGCCCTGTCAATTTCCTCATCAAAATTGATCTCGTGGATATTCTCAGTCGATTCGGTATAGGCCAGTGGTGTTTTGCGCGACTTACCCAGCAGCAGGTTGCCCATATCCATACCCAGCAACTTCATTACAAAAAAGATGAGTGCACCAACGGCCAGTATCAAAAAGAAGTATTTAAGAAAACCAGCAAAGCCGGAGCTTATGCTTAAGCTGCCAAATAAGGTACGCCAAAACCACATCCAAAACCTATCCCAGAACGACAACTCATTACCTATACTTTTGTCGTTATACTGATATTCCTTGTCAGCCCGGTATTTATCAAGTGCATTTTCATTAAAACGGCGTACATTCACCTTCGAGCTATCCATACGCACAACCGCGGCCTTCTTTTTAAAAACGCTGTCTGTTTTTAAGGGAATAGCCTTTCCGCCAACTTTAGCCACCGACGGATTGAGGGTAAAGCACAACAGTATGAAAAGGATTAGTATCGGTTTAGGCATAACTCAATTAGTATTGTTCGGCAGGCAGATCGTCGGCTTTATCGGCATGTGTGCCAAATGCTTCTATACGCTCTAAGATCCCGGTTCCATCTTTTCTTTCCTGGAGGCTAAAATAACACAAGGCAATGGCTATGGTTGGAATAGCATAAGTAAGTAGTAAAATATTTTGAAGCATACTGAAAAATATCACTGCTGCTATTGAAAGATATTTAAAAGAAACGAGGATCCGCAATGAGGCAACAAGCATTAAAGGTATACTGGCAATTGAATTACTTACACTTACTATCAGCGAGCAAACAAATATGATCCCAAAAACCATCCACCAGTGATCTTTTATAAGCCGGAAGCCTTTATTGAATGAGTATCCAAATGAGGCATTCTCCATGATCATGGTAGGCAAAATAAGGTAAAATATCGGCGTAAGATATATGCCTGGTATTATACAAAATAAAAAACCGAAAATGAGCAGGATGAATAATAAAAGACCACTCCCTAACGAACGGAAAAAGTAATATTTAAAATAACCCCAAACGTCTTGTGCCGTTGGTTTATCTCCTTTTTTTTCAAGATAAACTGCGACAAAACACAGGGTGGTAAGGTATATAAAAAATTGCGCCAGCATCATCACAAAACCGTTTGCTGCAGCACTTATACCCACTTTGAGGGTGCTGTTATAGTCGCCTTTAGCGCCTGGATCAAGACTGTCATAAACAGATAATTGTGAAAATGCAGTGGCAACAGTACCAACCAGCACAAAAAAGCCGCAGATAACGAGTAATGACGAAAAAAGCGGTTTGAAATTCTGTTTCAGGAAGGTGAAGGTGTCATTTATTATTTCGCCAAAATCACGGATCCTCCTCAGTTCAATAATATATTTCATTTAATGATCGGTATTAATATAGTTTAGGTTTTTATTCAATTTTGCGGGGTAAAGGATCACATACCATATCATGAACAGTAATGATGAAGCTAATATAATAATACTTAACCAAACAGGCATTTCGGTATGGCGCGTTACAAAGCTTTCAAAAAAAGCGGCTAACAATATGATGGGAATAAGGCCTACTGTAATTTTCAAGCCCTCAAGCGCCCCTTTTTTTAATGATTGCAGCCGGGTATACGTTTTGGGAAACAACAAACTGTTACCAAGTACTAAACCGGCACCACCGGCCACAATAAACGACGACATTTCAAGCGTACCATGGATCCAGATCACCAGTATGGATTGGATTCCAAGTCCCTTGCTGAAAAAATAATACTGAAATGAGCCAAGCATAACGCCGTTCATTAAACTGGCGTATAATGAACCAACAGAAAAAAATAAGCCCATCACAAAAAAGCGCAGTTCGACATAAACATTATTGATGGCTATCTGGAAAAACATCAGGCCCGAAGAACTGCTTTTATATACACCGAAAGGATCACCTTTCGCGATGTTATCATTGGTCATGTTCACATAATCATCGCCAAGGATAAGCCGTACAAAATGATTATCGTATTTGGCCGAAAGCACTCCCATACAGGTAAAAACCGCAAAGAAGATAAGCGAATACAATAACTGCCTGCGATGCTGAAAAAAAAGCAGCGGCAGTTCGTATCGCCAGAAAGCTGCAAACCTGTTACTTTTTTCCTTTTGATTTTTGTAAATGTCCTGGTGAAACGTTGATGCAAGACCGTTAAGGTACTTTGTTGTATTTGATTGTGGGAAGAAAGTTTTGGAATAGGCCAGGTCGTCGGTAATGGCTATAAATGCGGCAGCAAGCTCATCCGGGTCCGTTGGCTTATTGGTTTCATAGGCCTTCCATTTTTCGGTATTTTGTTTGATAAACAGCGCCTCACGCATTTTAAAAAGCAGGTTTTATTTTTTGTTAAAATACTCACAAATCTTTAATATGCAATCATATTTTACACTAACAAATTTATCTTTGTTAAGATGCAAACCATAACCGTACACACAACACAAAATATTGATATAGACTATGAAATAGCCGGCCTCGGCGAACGGATAGTTGCCCGGATAATTGATTACGCCATTTTCATTGCTTTCTATTTCATCTTTATTTTTCTGATCATCGGAAAAATGCCCGAAAGCGTGCTGGTAACGTGCGCAATTATCATGGCGGCGATATTTGTATTTTACGATTTGATTTGCGAAACGCTGCTTAATGGCCAAAGCGTTGGCAAGCGGATAATGAAGATACGGGTGATCAGCCTCAATGGTAACCGTCCCCGCTTTGGACAGTACCTGTTAAGATGGCTGATGCGCATGGTTGATTTTGGCATTACCCTTAACCTTGGCGCACTGCTTTGTGCCCTGGTGACTGAAAACGGCCAGCGTATAGGTGATGTGGTTGCCGGAACAGCTATGGTAAAAACACATCCGCGTACCAAAATAGACAGCTTAACATTCAGGCCATCGGGCGACGATTATGAACCTACTTTTAAAGAAGTAGCTGAGCTAAACGATAACGATGTAAGGCTGATAGCCGACGTGATACATAATTACATGAAAACACATAATGCCGTTGTGGTTTACAATATGGCAACAAAACTAAAAGAGCATTTGAAAATAGCCACACTGCCTCCCGATATGAACGACCTGCAGTTTTTACAGGCTATTATTAAAGATTACAGCCATGTAAGCGCCATGTCTGAGCCTTATCAATAAGCAACGTGATTATAAAGATGCCACATCTTTATAACATAGCTGATAAGCACGATACTACCATTGATCATAAAAATGGTTTTCTTTACAACGGCTTTATCAGTATCGAGTTTAAAAATAACATCGGCTATGCCGTAGATAAAAAAAAGGATTAGCGGAATAGCCGCGGGATATAGGAAGAAGCTTTTTTGGAAATCGCCCTGGATGAGTGCTACTACCGAGCGCTGAAAGCCGCAGCCGGGGCAATCAATACCTGTAAGATATTTAAAGGGACAGGGTATTAAATGCCCCTGCAGCCAGTGGATAAACCCTAACCGGCTGCAGGAAGCATATATCATGATATTATTTACCCACATTAATAGTTTTGTGGAGGTGGGTTTTGATTATTGAACGGATCGCGGTAATCATTTGGGTTAAATGGTGCAGCGCCCTGTGCTTCTTTGGCAGATGGACCCAAATAGGTTGCGCTTCCAAATCCAAGAATCGGATAAAAAATAAACGGGAAGATAATCAGACCAATTGTAAAACCTTCACTTTTACCAAAGCTTTTACTTAACAGGTTAATCATCCAAATACCAAAAATTATATTAGCGCAAGGGATCAGAAGCATGATAATCCACCATATAGGTTTTCCAATTATCTCAAGTAGTACAATGATATTGTAAATTGGAATGATTGACGCCCAACCAGGTTTTCCTGCTTTGGTGTACACTTTCCAACTACTAATCACCACGATAACCCAGATTATAAGGCACGGGATGAAAAATGCACCAAAAATAGCACCAGCCATGCCCGCAGACATGTCGGAAGAAGAAGTGTAAGAATCCATAATTTTGTTTAGTGTTTAAGTTTAAGTGTATTATTTGTTTAAGTTCAACGCAAATTATAAATTATTTTTATCAAAAGCACTAGCATAACGTATTTATTATAGAACCTGTAATTATAATTTATCCTTAATTTTGACTTGATGCAAAGAGAACAGATTTCGGTTTTTGATATGTTTAAGATAGGCATTGGCCCGTCGAGCTCGCATACGCTTGGCCCCTGGCGTGCCGCGCAGCAGTTTGTGCAGTCGCTTGAGCAACAGGGGGTACTGCCGATGGTGCAGCAGGTTAAGATCTTATTATATGGCTCATTAGCCAAAACAGGTCATGGGCACGGTACGGATATAGCTATATTATTAGGTTTAAGCGGCGATGACCCGGTTACTTTCGAGGTGGACCAGGTAATACCTAAAATTGAGCAGATCAAAAGCTCGCATGAACTGATCATCGGTGGTATTTTACCATTGAGTTTTTATGCTGAGGATGACCTGCTGTTCCTGTTTAACGAAAGCTTACCTTATCATCCAAACGCGGTAACTTTTCAGGCATTTTTAAGTACCGGAAAGGCAATTTCTGAAACATACTACTCGATAGGAGGTGGTTTTGTGGTGAAGGAAGGTGCTTCAGGGCAATCAAAAGCGGAGGTTGACCTTCCCTTCCCGATTGATACCGCAGCCGATCTGCTGCACTGGTGTATCAAAACAGGTCTTCGGATTTCGGAAGTTGTGGCCGAAAACGAGCTGGCCTGGCGCAGCGAACAGGAAACCCGTACCGGGGCATTGAATATCTTCAAGGCATTAAAAGAGTGTATTTACCGGGGATGTCACACTACCGGCCAATTGCCTGGCGGGTTAAATGTGGCAAGGCGCGCCGCAAAATTAAACGCAAAGCTCATCGGCAACAATAAATATAGCAATTATGAGGAATGGGTTGCAGCTATCAGGAATACCGGCGATAGCTTTAAAAATACTTTAGATTGGGTAAGCTGTTTTGCATTAGCCGTTAATGAGGAGAATGCTTCATTTGGCCGTGTGGTAACTGCGCCAACAAATGGCGCCGCAGGTGTTATTCCTGCAGTGCTCCAATATTATATTGCTTTTTGCGATGGCAATACCGAACAAAAGATCATCAATTTTTTATTTACTGCCAGCGAGATCGGAAGCATCTTTAAAAAAGGCGCTACCATATCGGCAGCCATGGGCGGCTGCCAGGCCGAAATTGGCGTATCATCTGCCATGGCTGCGGCAGCATTAACCGAATGTATGGGCGGTACCCAACGCCAGGTACTTATGGCTGCCGAAATAGCCATGGAACATCACCTCGGCCTCACTTGCGACCCGATTGGTGGGTTGGTACAGGTCCCCTGCATTGAACGTAATACCATGGGTGCTATCAAAGCTATCACTGCCTCACAACTGGCGTTGCAAAGCAATCCCGAAAAAGCGAAGGTAAGCCTTGATGCAGTGGTAAAAACGATGTGGCAAACCGCGCTTGATATGAACTCAAAGTATAAGGAAACAAGTGATGGCGGATTGGCAATTAATATCCCTATCAGTTTGCCGGAGTGCTAATTACTCACTTCTTAAACAGCCGTGAATCAAATTCAAAAAATTCATTTTTCTTGAGTGCAAAATCTAATGTCCATTATCTAACCTACAATCTTTTGATTATCTACCTCACCGGCTTCGGAAACACCGGCAAACTTTCGTGCCCTTCAGCATCAACAGACTGTACCGCGAAGAAGTAATTATCCTTTGAGTAATTCAACGTAGCTATAGTATCGGTTACATAGAATTTCTTTTCCCAATAGGGGCTGATGGTTTCACGCATCAATACATAATAACCGGCGGGCTTTTTACCGGTGCCGGGAGCTTCCCATTTTAGTTTGGTTTTATTGGTCAAATCGCTGGTAATAACGCCTACATTCTGCGGTTCGGCAGGGGCCGAAGCAAGATTAGCCAATACTGAAAGGTTCATACGGGCTACCTTTTGCACGTAATTAAAATCTACAAAATCGGGCAGGTCGCCATATTCAATGCCGTTTTCCGTGCGGATGTTCTGGTGCTGGCGGTTAAAGTTTTCGTTCATTTCGGTAAACCTTACAGCTGTAAAGCCTTGTTCCAAAAATGGCAGGTGATCACCGCCGCGCAGGTAGCGGTCGCGCCTATAAATAAGCTTCACATCGAGTTGGTCAACATAACGCTCTCCAATTTCTTTAGTGTAACGCGCCAGTTGTCTGGACGGACTATCATTTTCCCCTCCCAATGATTTCAAAGCTGCCACTTGTTTATCGGTGGCTGCCGTAGGTACACCATCGCTAAAAACACGTACGCTGCGGTTATCTTTCAGGTCGGTTTCCATGCCGTAAGTATTGCCAACGATATCATTATTCAGCATGGCATCCACATTCCAGTTTTCTGCTTTAGCCCGTTTGGCTACGTTGGCAGATCCGTACAAACCCTGCTCTTCACCAACCACTGTCATGAAAATAATAGTAGCCGGGAATGATCTTTTAGCCATTACCCTGGCTAACTCCATAGAAAGGGCGGTACCCGAAGCATCATCATTGGCGCCGGGTTCAACACCGTTGGCGTCCATCACATCGTTAATGCGTGAATCATAATGTCCTGATACCAGGTACACCCGTGTATCATTAGAATCGGTACCTTTCAGTGTGGCCAGTACGTTTTTGAGCTTGATGGGTTTATCGATACGTGTACCTTTAGGCTGTGTGAACGTATCAAACTGTACGGTCATCCTCCCGTTTGATTCCGAAGCATATTTCTCCATTTCGGCCTTGATCCAGTTGCGCGCTGCACCGCTGCCCGTGGTTTTACTGGTTGTATCGCTCAGCGTGTGCCTGCTTTTAAAGCTAACCAGTTTGCGGATGGTAGCCTCAATGTTTTTGGCTGATACCTCATCAACCATTTGCTTAATGCCAGCGTCCTGTTTTATGATGGTTTGGGCAGTGGCAGGCAAGGTTAGGATGAGGAGGAGGAATGGGAGGATGTGTTTCATATGATGTATGTCTGAAACCCGAATTTATGGAATTAATGAATTTGCAGAATGAAACATATTGTAATAATCACGTGATGCGATTTCTCCTATGGCGAGTTTAAATTTGTACGTTTAAGGTGGTAACACCGATCACAGGGCATTTTTAGTGTAACTCTGTACCTTTTATAAATAGCTGATTGTTAGATTAATATTAAGAAATATTCGAATTTGTGTTAACCCTGTTAACCCCTGTCGTTTCTTTTTGTGGTCAATGTGATCACACCGCCAAAGGCAAAACGGGAGGATGTGTTTCATATGGTATGGTAGTAATTTTTTAAGAAAAAACTATTCCCCTTCCTCCTCCGCAACAATCCCCAAAATCTCATCGGCTTGTTTAAAATTACTTTTTACAAAATGGCACCAATCGCATTCTTTTTTGCCGCAGCCTGTGCTGAAATTGTGGACCATGATTTGCTCATAAGTGTCCTTAATCTGCCCGGTTACTGTCTCTATGTCTTCCGGTGTTATCACAAATTTTTCGCGGTAATATTCACCATCGCTTATGGGTTCAACAAAATCAAAAATGGTGCTGATCACCTGCCAGTCGGTAGTGCGGTCATGATCTATCAGTATTTTATAGAAAACAGCCTGTCGCCAGTAATCGCCTCCGTTTGGCGCATCATTGGTTGGGCGCAGTAGTTTATCTTTTGCATTTTTAGGCTTGCCGGTTTTGTAATCGACAACCGTAGCCTGCTTGCCGTCAAATTCAATTTTATCCAGGTTACCTTTAATAGGAACACCCGCTACTTCAATATTTTTTATAGATCGTTCTGTTACCGCTATTTTATTCCAGTGTGGCACATTTTGTTCGTAGTAGGGGGGGAGGATCTTTTCACCATATGCTGAGCGCAGCTTAAACTCATCTTTAGTAAATGAATCGCGATTGCGGGCCATATACCATCTAAACTCGCGCATGAAATTTTCCGTACTCAAAAACTCGTTATCATTATCCTTCAACTGCCTGTAAGTTTTGTTGAGTGCCCAGTGTACCGCCTGTCCAAAAGTAGCCGCTGGACTTTTACCCGATGGCACCCTGATCAAACACTGAAAATAAAACCGCAGCGGGCAGTCCAGGTAACTGCTCAGGTGGGTTACTGATAGGGTGTAATTCTGCAGCAGCTGATTGATGTAGTTTTTATCCAGTAATTCAACTTTTGGTTTTTCGGCTTCGCTGAATTGGGTTGCCTGGAACTCGATCATATCCATGGCATCCACTTTAGGATAGTGTACCTGCATATTGGTGCTGGCTAATATCTCGCCTATAAATTGGCTTGCCTCCTGGTCTTTGTCTTTCCTGTCCTTGGCAGCGTATGAGATCATAAGGTGCTGCTTGGCACGCGTTACCGCCACATAAAACAGACGGCGTGCTTCCTCTTTCTGTGCAATTTCATCAGCGGCGGAGCGGGTAAGTGTGTCGGGATAGCTGAAACCGCTGTTCCGGCCTTTACTGTCCCAGGTACGTTTGTCGCAGCTAATAAAAAACACATATTCAAACTCAAGGCCTTTTGAGCCGTGTGCCGTGAGGAAGTTGACACCATTCTCCGAAAAGATGCTTTGGTTAAGCTCCAGGCGGATCTGATGTTTCTTCATCATTTCGATGGTCGAGATCAAATCAGGCAGGTTGATGTCTGGCCTTTTGCGGCTTTCATCTTTCAGGAAATCGAAAAAACTGGTAAGCATTTGCATGTAGCTGCCCTTATCCTGTTGCTGCATGATATATTTCAGGATGCCCATTTTGGCTATCACACTTTGAAAAAGCTGTTGCAGCGTAACGCTAACCGACTCTTTGAGCAGGTAATCAATATTGCTT
>Ga0068855_100009256_pt1 | contig 11900 bp, 11 predicted proteins | sample KBSCornC52_FD_66592 | JGI IMG/M metagenome (GOLD analysis project Ga0068855, IMG submission 66592) | Corn rhizosphere microbial communities from Kellogg Biological Station, Michigan, USA - KBS Corn C5-2 | ecosystem: Host-associated > Plants > Roots > Rhizosphere > Soil ...
AGGGACCAATGTTGAGGAAGGCCGAAAGATTCTTGCGGAGTCGGGACTGAAGTTTTCAGTGGGCAGCACGATGAAGGAAGCTGCGGATATGGCCGTGGCCTCGGCAAGGGGTTAGAACGGCTGCCCCAGGGGCTAAAGCCCCACGTGTTTTGCAATGCGGAGAAAACCGAGGCTAAAGCCTCGGGCTACCTAGAAGCGATGGCAGGTTGAGGAGATCGTATGGCGGTACTGGTTGACAAGAATACGCGGCTGATTGTGCAGGGCATTACCGGGCGCGAGGGGACGTTTCACGCGAAGGGTTGCGCGGAGTATGGGACGAAGGTCGTTGGCGGCGTGACGCCGGGTAAGGGCGGGACGACGCATGAGGGCTGGCCGGTCTTCAATACCGTCGAAGAGGCGGTGAAGGAGACGGGCGCGAATGTGAGCGTGATCTTTGTGCCTCCGCCGTTTGCTGCCGATGGCATTCAGGAGGCCGTTGCCGCCGAAGTGCCTCTGGTGATCTGCATCACCGAGGGGATTCCCGTGCTGGATATGGTGAAGACCTGGGAGGTCGTCAAGGGTTCGAAGTCGCGGCTGATCGGACCGAACTGCCCTGGAGTGATCTCGCCGGGCAAGGCGAAGGTCGGCATCATGCCGGGACGGATCCACAAGGAAGGCAATGTGGGGATCGTGTCAAAGTCGGGAACGCTGACCTATGAGGCGGTGTACCAGTTGACGACGCGCGGCATTGGGCAGTCCACGGCGATTGGCATTGGCGGCGACCCGATTATCGGGACGACGCATATCGACGCGCTACGGCTGTTGAATGACGATCCGGAGACGGAGGCGATCATCATGATCGGCGAGATCGGCGGCTCTGCGGAAGAGGCGGCGGCGAAGTTCATCAAGGAGAACGTGAAGAAGCCTGTGGTTGGCTTCATCGCCGGGCAGACTGCGCCTCCGGGACGCCGGATGGGCCATGCCGGTGCGATCATCTCGGGCGGTGAAGGAACGGCTGCCGAGAAGATGAAGGCGATGGCGGAGGCCGGCATCACGGTCGTGAAGTCGCCGGCGGAGATTGGCGAGGCGATGGCCCGGGTGCTGGGCAAGGTGTAGGTGAAGTCTTGAAGGGTGTGCCTTCGGAGAAAACCGCAGGTCCTTCGACTCCGCCGCGCTCCGCTCAGGATGACAATCTAAATTTATGTGCGGGAGTCAGCGGCGCTGGGCACGGTAGAAGAAGCCGGCGACGAGGAAGACCATGGCCACGCAGAAGGCGAGGCGCGCGTGGAGCGGGTCGTGGAAGCGAAGGCTGATGAAGCCGTCCACCATCCATGCTGCGCAGCCCGCGAACCATATCCACAGAGTCTTCCGCATTAGCCTGCCTGCACTACGATAGAACGGCTCCTGCTGAAGTGGAAAGGCCACTAAAGGGTCATTGTTCTACACTAGTAGAAGAGATTCATACAGGGAGAGTTACGTTGTCACAACGCACATTCAGCATTATTAAACCGGACGCGGTCAGGAAGGGCCACGCCGGAGCTATCCTGGCCGAGATTGAAAAGGCAGGGTTTAGGATTGTTTCCATCAAGAGGGCTTCCATCTCGAAGGCGCAGGCTGAGGGGTTCTATTACGTTCATGCGGCGCGTCCGTTTTTCGGCGAGTTGACGGAGTTCATGTCGAGCGGGCCGATTTTTCCGATGGTGCTTGAAAAGGACAACGCCATCGCCGATCTGCGGAGGTTGATGGGCGCAACCAACCCTGCGCAGGCCGACGAAGGGACGATTCGCAAGAAGTATGCGGCGTCGATTGGCGAGAACGCGATCCATGGCTCGGACGGTGAGGAGACGGCGGAGTTCGAGATCGGGTACTTCTTTGCGGGTTACGAGCTGAAGTAGTTCTTCGTAGAAAAAAAGCTGGGGCGGGATGGCAGTTGGCTCGTCAGGGACAATGTGCTGTCCGCTCCGCGAAATTGAGTTACAAATACCTGTATCTGTCGGTCTGGACAAAAGCAGGGTGGATTCTGAATCCAATCAGGTCCGCCGCTGCGCTGCGGGATGACAATCAAAAACAAGCAACGGCAAAGGCTGCTTGTTGGGCCGAATGAAAATGCAAAAAAACTACACGCAGGTCAATGGGTACGGCAGGAGTTTTTTGCTCCTGCCTCGTAGTCGTTTGAGGCTGACTTATTTTGTGAAGAGCTTGAGGTCGATGGCGTCTCCCATAAGCTTGTAGCCGGAGTCGCCGGGGTGGAGGTGGTCGGCGGAGCCTGCTGACTCAGAGAAGGTCTGCGGGTTAGTTGCGTCGCGCGTGGCCTGGTCGAAGTCAATGAAGCCGTCGAGCTGGTTGGTGGTGCGAATCCACTGGTTGACGGCTTCGCGGACCTTCTCGCCTGCCGGAGACGCATAACCTGCTCCCATGTATGGCGTGAGCGTTGCGCCGTAGACTTTGATGCCGTGCGTGTGAGCGCGAGTGGCAAGCTGGCTGAGACCAGCGATCAGGTCGTCTGCGGTGACGATGTCGTCCGGATTCTTGAGAGTGTAGGCATGGCCGATGTCGTTGATGCTCTCAAGAATGATGAGGTATTTGACGCCGGCCTGAGCGAGCACGTCGCGGTCGAAGCGCGCGAGGGCGCTGGGGCCGGTGCGGTCGTGCAGGACGCGGTTGCCGCCGATGCCTTCGTTGAGGACGCCGAGCTGAGCGGTCTTCTTATTGGCTTGCAGGCGCTGGGCGAGCACGTCGGGCCAGCGAGCGTTGGCGTCGCGCGTGCTGTGGGCGCCGTCGGTGATGCTGTCGCCGAAGGCCACGATGGCGGCGCTTTTGCCGCCGGCCATGACGTCAACTCCTTTGAGGAAGGGCCAGGAGTAGATTTTTTCCGGCGACTCGATGGTCTTGTCGCTGACGGCGTTGCCGGATACTTCATAGCTGGTCTGGTCGGCGAAGTTGTGGATGGAGACCTGGCGCATGGGCTGCTGTGGCACGAAGAGGCTGACGGCGAGATCGCTGAGCGCGGGGACCTTCAGATTGATGGGATCGCTGACGGCGAGCGCGCCTGGCGGAATGGTGACGGAGGGCCGTCCGCTGAAGGTGAGCGCGCCTCCTGAGGCCGTGTCGATGGCGCCGCCGCCCGTGCTGGGCGCGATGCCGGCCGCGCCGATGGTGAGCGAGTCGAGGCCGAACTCGTTCGAGACGATGATGCGGACGGAGGAGCCACCGAGCGAGATGTGGACGATCTCGCGGAAGGTCGTATCGGACGCGCCGAATTTATCGGAGGAGTTGGCCAGTGCAACCGGCGAGGTTGCCCAGGAGCCGACCCAGTGGTCCGGCTGCGCGGCTGCGGCGAAGTTCGATTGGAAGCAGAGGCTGAAGAGCAGGAGGGCGAGGCAGGGAAGTATTCTGAAGCGCGAGGTCATGACCGTCCTTGTGGCGAAAGTATCGACGGTTCATGGTATACGTTTTCGTGATAGGCCAGCAGTTGACGTATAGTGGCGGGGGCACCCCTTCGGGCGGAATTCAAATGCGAAACGCACCGGGCAGGCGGGAAAATGCCGAAAGGACAGAGGAGACGATGACGACGAGATGGCTACAGGTTATGCTTCTTAGCATGACTACCGTGATAGCAGCACAGGGTTCTGTAACGAAGGCGGCCTTCGGGACGACTCCTGATGGCAAGACCGTGGACATCTATACCCTGAAGGGTGACGGCATCGAGGCGCGGATCATGACGTATGGCGCGCGCGTTGTCTCGATCAAGACGGCGGACCGGAACGGCAAGATGGCCGATGTGGTGCTGGGCTACAGCGGATTCGACGGCTATCTGGACAATGTTGCGACCGCAAACAACTACTTCGGCGCCATTGTGGGCCGCTATGGCAATCGCATTGCACATGGAGCGTTCAAGCTCGGCGGCAAGACGTACCAGGTGCCGAAGAACGACCACAGCATCAATGCTCTGCATGGCGGTACGGTGGGCTTCGACAGACTGGTGTGGCAGGGTAAGGAGATTCCGGGCGGCGTAGAGATGACGCTGGTGAGCCCAGACGGCGACCAGGGTTTTCCCGGCACCCTGACAGCGCATGTACGCTATACCGTACACCATGACGCGCTGCGGATCGACTACAGCGTCTCATCTGACAAGCCGACGGTGGTGAACCTGACGAACCACTCGTACTTCAACCTGGCGGGCGACCAAGGGACGATCCTCGATGAAGAGATGATGATTCCCGCCGACCAGTACACGCCGGTGGATGCGGGGCTGATTCCTACCGGTGTGCTCGCTCCGGTGGAAGGGACGCCGATGGACTTCCGCAAACCGACGGTGATAGGCTCGCGGATTCAAGACGATAATGCGCAGTTGAAGATCGCCGGTGGATATGACTTCAACTGGGTGCTGCGCGGCAAGACCGGCGAGATGAAGACGGCGGCGCGCGTCTACGACCCGAACAGCGGCCGCGTGCTGACGGTGACGACGACGGAGCCGGGCGTGCAGTTCTACTCGGGCAACTTCCTGAATGGGGCAAAATTTGGCAAGGACCAGCAGGGTTATCCGAAGAACGGCGCTCTGTGCCTGGAGACGCAGCACTTTCCCGATTCGCCGAACCACCCCAGCTTCCCCTCGACGGAGTTGAAGCCGGGAATCACGAAGCACAGCACGACTGTCTTTACTTTTTCCACCCGCGCGAAGTAAGGTTGTGCGCGGCTGGGCTGCGCCGCGCAAGGACTCTTCCGGATGAATAAAGTCGTTCACTCTGCGGATGAAGCGGTCGCCGATATTGTCTCCGGCTCGACGATTATGCTCGGCGGCTTCGGGCTGTGCGGGATACCGGAAAACCTGATAGCGGCGCTGGTGCGGCGGCGCATCACGGGGTTGCACACGATCAGCAACAACATGGGCGTAGACGGCTTCGGCATGGGGCTGATGCTCGAGGCCGGAATGATCGTCTCGCACATCGGCAGCTATGTGGGCGAGAACCGGCGGCTGGAACAACTGGTGCTCAACAATCAACTGGACCTGACGCTGGTACCGCAGGGGACGCTGGCTGAGCGGATTCGCGCGGGCGGCGCGGGGATTCCGGCGTTCTATACGCCGACTGGACTGGGAACGATTGTTGCCGAGGGCAAGGAGACGCGCGAGATCGGCGAAAGGACGTATGTTCTGGAGCATGCGCTGCGCGCCGACGTGGCGTTGATTAAGGCGTGGCGCGGCGATCGATATGGCAATCTCGTCTATCGGATGACGGCGAGGAACTTCAACCCGGCGATGGCGAGCGCTGCCGACCTGACGATTGCTGAGGTCGAGGAGTTGGTCGAACCCGGCGAGCTTGACCCCGACCACATCGTTACTCCGGGAATTTATGTGGACCGCATTGTGCAGGGCGCGGTGTATCGCAAGCCGATCGAGTCGAAGTTTATTCAGTCCGGAGGCGCGGCATGAGCGGCAAAGAGCAGATTGCGCGGCGGATTGCGCGCGAGTTCAAAGACGGCTTCTATGTGAACCTCGGCATCGGCCTGCCGACGATGATTGCGGCCTACGTGCCGGTGGGCGTGGATGTGATGTTTCAGTCGGAGAATGGAATGCTGGGCGTAGGGCCGCCGCCGACCGATGACGAGGCCGATCCCGACCTGATCAACGCTGGCAAGCAGCCAGTGACAGAGTTGCCGGGCTGCGCGTTTTTTGCGAGTCATGAATCGTTTGCGATGATTCGCGGCGGCCACATGGACATGAGCGTGTTGGGCGCAATGCAGGTGGACGAGCAAGGCGATCTGGCGAACTGGACGATTCCGGGCAAGATGGTGAAGGGCATGGGGGGCGCGATGGACCTGGTGGCCGGGGCGCGGCGCGTGGTCGTTGCGATGGAGCACCAGACAAAAGATGGCGGAGCAAAGATTCTGAAGCAATGTACGCTGCCGCTGACCGGAAGGCGCGTCGTGCATGACATTGTTACAGAGCTTGGCTGGATTCGCGTGACGCCAGAGGGACTGGTGCTGACCGAAGTTGCCGAGGGCGTCAGTGCAGCCGACGTGCAGGCGCGCACGGAAGCTAAGCTGATCGTTGCAGCCGACGTGCGAGTGATGACGGCCTAGGAAAGCGCGCAGGAAAAGTGGCATCGTGGCGAAGCACTTGTGGCACGACTGAAGCCGTGCCCTTAAGCCAAGCGGTTTCGGCAACGTTCTTAGAGGCTTCCATGAAGAAGCAGGTTTTGACGGAGAAGAGGCGTAAGGCACGCGAGGAGGCGCTCGATATTTTTTTGCACGCGCTGAAGGTGTTGCGTGTCGGGCCTGCGATGGAGCGGCATGTTCGCTTCAACGGCGGCGTGCTGGAGATTGATGGCCGTGGCTACATGCTCGACGACTACCGGAGGCTGGCGCTGATTGCGATTGGCAAGGCTGCCGGGCCGATGGCGGCGGCATTTTTGCTGCAGGCCGGTGCGGGCGGGGCGCGGTTCGAGGGAGTTGTTGTGGGGCAGGGAGGCGCGGAGGCGCTGCCTGCGCGGCTTCGGGAGTATCGCGGCGGACACCCCAGCCCGAATGAGGCATCTGTTGCGGCTGCGGCGGACATTCTCCGCACGCTCCAGTCCCTGACGGAGCGCGATCTTGTTATCTTTCTTGTGAGCGGCGGCGGGTCGGCAATGGTGGAGCAGTTTCTGGTGCCGGAGGTTTCGCTGGAGACGATGGTTGCGACGCATCGTGCTTTGGTTGAAAGCGGAGCGCCGATTGCTGCGATCAACGCGGTACGCAAGCATCTCTCCGCGGTGAAGGGCGGGCGGCTTGCGGTGGCTGCCGCGCCCGCGGAGCAGGTGACGGTCTACGTCTCCGATGTGCCGGCGGGTGAACTGGATGCGCTTTCATCGGGGCCGACGATGCCTGACCGCAGCACTGTGAGCGATGTCTACAGAATCGCCGAAGAGTATGAGTTGCCTGCGCTGCTGCCACCTGTTATTGCGGAGCAGGTAACCTTGCGCTCGCTGGCCGAGACGCCGAAGCCTGGCGATGCGGCCTTTGCGCGCTCGCGTTGGAGCGTGCTGCTGGACAGCACGTCACTCGAACAGGCGGCGGCGTCGCGTGCAAGAGAGCTTGGCTGGCATGTGGAGATCGACGATGCGTGCGACGACTGGGCCGCGGACCGGGCGGCTTCGTATCTGCTCGATCGCCTGCGGAAGATGCGGCGCGAGCGGGAGCGCGTCTGCCTGCTCTCCGCAGGAGAGGTGACGGTGCGCGTGCCGTCCGGAGTCACGGGCAAGGGTGGGCGCAATCAACATTTCGCTCTGCTGTGCAGCAGGCAGATTGCGGGCGAGGCGATCACGGTGCTGAGCGGCGGCAGCGACGGCATCGATGGCAACAGCGGCGCGGCGGGCGGGATCGTCGATGGTGCGACGGTGGAACGGGCCCATGTGGCGGCGTTTCCGGTTGACAGGGCGCTTGTGGAGTTCGACTCGAACTCGCTGCTGGCGCTGCTGGGAGACATGATCACGACAGGGCCGACGGGCAACAATCTGCGCGACCTTCGCGTTCTGTTTGCGCCGTAGGTGCGTGCGTAGGTGTGCGGTGGGCGTGCTTGTCTTGACATAGTGCCGATGCGCGGCGTAGAAGTTCTTTGTCCTATGTTTGGAAATAAATTCTCCATTGGAATATGGGATCAAACAGCATGTCCGAGAGATATTTGGCCACTCTGAATGCCGGGATTCTCCGCTCCGCTCAGAATGACCAACGTTCTTAAAGCTTGTCTGAAACCTGATGCAGGGAAGGAAATTTATGCCGTCAATCCGATGGTTTTCAACTGTCTTGCTGGCTTCAGCGGTCGTTACACTTTCCGGTGTCAGCTGTGGACAGGCGCCGCAGCTTGCTCCGGGCGAGAAGCCGCTGGCGACGGTCGTAGCCGGAATTCCGGTGAACTACGACGAGTCGAAGGTGGGGACCTACACGCTAGCCGACCCGATGGTGCTGGCTGACGGCAAGCCAGTACGCGGTGCGAAGACGTGGTACGAAAAGCGGCGTCCGGAGATTGTGAAGCTCTTTGAAGAGAACCAGTACGGGCGCAGCCCAGGCCGTCCAGCGGACATGAGCTTCGATGTCTTCGACAAAGGGACGCCCGCGTTTGATGGCAAGGCCATTCGCAAGCAGGTGACGATCTATTTTTCGGCAAACAAGAGCGGGCCGAAGATGGACCTGCTGGTCTACCTTCCGGCGGATTCCGTTGCGGCGCACAGGCCGGTGCCTCTGCTCCTTAACATATCGTTCACGGCGAACTCAAACACGGTGGACGACCCGGGAGTGAAGCCCGGCGAGGTGTGGGATGCGAAGCTGCACAAGCGCGTTCCGGCTGTCAAAGGCAGGGGCTTCGGCAGGATGGACGTTCTGCCCTTGCTGGACGCAGGCTTTGGCGTGGCCACGTTTTACTATGGCGATGTCGATCCGGACGACGCGGCGGGATTTCCTTATGGCGTGCGTGCTCTCTACCTGAAGCCCGGACAGATCGAACGCGCGCCGGATGACTGGGGTTCGATTGCGGCGTGGGCCTGGGGCATGAGCCGCGCGATGGATTATCTGGAGACGGACAAAGACGTCGATGCGAAGCGGGTTGCGATTACTGGCGTCTCGCGGCTGGGCAAAACGGTGATGTGGGCAGGCGCGCACGATACCCGCTTCGCGCTGGCGATCGCAAGCTGCTCGGGCGAGGGCGGAGCGGCGCTGAGCCGCCGCGACTACGGCGAGACGATTGCGCACCTGACCGCGCCGACGCGCTATCCGTATCAGTTTGCAGCCAACTATCAGAAATATGCGCAGCATGTGGACCAGTTGCCTGTGGACGCCAACATGCTCGTCTCGCTGATGGCGCCGCGTCCGCTGCTGTTGCAGACGGGCAACAGGGACTACTGGTCCGATCCCAAGGGGGAGTTTCTGGCCGAGGTGGCTGCCGGCCCGGTCTATAAGCTGCTGGGCAAGGATGGGCTCGACACCGACCAGTGGCCGCCCGCGAAGACGCCGGTCCTGCATACGCTGGGCTACTACATGCACGACGGCGGTCACGGTATTGTGCCATCAGACTGGGACATTTATCTGGACTTTTTGAAGATGCATCTGATGCCTGCAGAGCAGGCTCAGGCATCGCCGGCGCAACCAGTGGCGATTAGCACCGATCCGCCGCTCAGTGAGCGTCTCCATGCGCAGGAGGCGCGGCTGCACCTGCCGACGCCGGCGAACCCGAAGCTGCCGACTCTTTGGCTTGTTGGAGATTCGACGGTGCGCAACGGCCACGGTGATGGTGCGGGAGGGCAGTGGGGATGGGGCGATCCGCTGGCGGCGTTCTTCGACCCGTCGAAGATCAATGTGGTCAATCGCGCCATAGGCGGACTGAGCAGCCGCAACTTCATCACGGAAGGCCATTGGGCGGAGGACCTTGCCATGATGAAGCCGGGCGATGTTGTGCTGATCCAGTTTGGCCACAACGATGGCGGCCCGCTGGATGATCCTGCACGCGCGCGCGGGTCGATCCCCGGCACGGGCGATGAGACAAAGGACGTGGACAACCCCGTGTTGAAGATTCACGAGACCGTCCATACCTACGGGTGGTATCTGCGCAAGTATGTGAACGATGCACGGGCAAAGGGCGTGACACCGATTCTCTGCACGCTGATTCCTAGAAAGATTTGGAAGGATGGCAAGATTGTTCGCAACGACAATACCTACGCTGGGTGGGCTCGGACGGTAGCGGCGGAGGAGAAGGTCGGCCTGATTGATCTGAACAATCGCATCGCGGACCGGTATGATGCGCTGGGCGAGGCAGCCGTGGAGCCTCTCTTTGCCGATCCGCACACGCATACTTCGCTCGCTGGAGCGGAGTTGAATGCGGAGGTCGTGGTTGAAGGGTTGAAGGCGCTGCCGCATGATCCCGTGGCTGGCGATTTTTCTACAAAAGGCGATGAGGTCTCCGCAAAGTAGAGCGGAGTCGTATCCGCCTGCGCAGGGGAGATGTGGCGCGCTAGCGCATCATCGAATGTTTCGCCCTGGCTAGGGCACGGCGCCCGTGGAGCTTTGCCCGCCGCTTATTGATCCAGATCAACGGGCCCGTCAGGGTAAGGAGCGCGAGACAAAGGGCCAGGAGGGCGGCGAGGATTCGCGTTGGCGCGCCGAAGAGGGTTCCGGTGTGAATCTCGCGCGTGTACTGGACCAGCGCAGACTCCAGCACCGGCGCTGTGCGAGACGAACCTACAGAGAGCACATCGCCAGTCTTTGCGTCGAGGGTGACAAAGCTTCGTCCAGCGGGTGTCTTATCTTCAGGAAACCGCATGTAGAGGAAGACTGGGTCGCCGGCTTTTTCCGGGAGCAGCAGGCGTGGGATTTCGGCGCCCGGCAGTGTCTCGCGAGCGGTCTGCAACATCGCTTCGATCGATGTGCCGTGGCCGGGCCTGAAGGTTGCATTAGATGGACGGTTCAGCAGGTCCAGTAATTTTCCGGTCTGGTAGTGCAGCCCGACGCCGGTCAGCGCAAACGCGAACATGGCGGCTGAGCTCCAGAACCCCAGGCTCATGTGCAGGTCGCGGTTCAAGCGCGGTCCGGGAGATCTCCAATGAAAGTGGAAGACCTTGCGCGGGAACCAGAGGATGAGGCCCGTGATGGAAAGAATGAGCAGCGACCATGTGCCGGCCATCACTGCTATGTTTCCCGGATGCCCGGCGATCGTTCCAGTAAGGAAGTTCACGTGTAGATCGTGAATCCGGATCAGGAGATTCGGGCCATCTTCCGTGCTGCCCAGAATCCGCCCTGTGTACTGATTCACATAAATCTGGCGGATACGATGCGTCCTGGTTGACCGCAGACGCACGTAGGTTGAGTCGTTCGGTGCATCGGGGAAGTAAAAGCGGCTTAGTTTCCATCCTGGGGCTTGTTGTTCGACACGTTGCTTCACTACGTCCCAGCTTAGCCGCGGGCCTGTGACTGCAACCTTGGTCAGCTCTGGGTGCATGAGACGATTCAGTTCGGGCTCGAAGGCGATTACTGTTCCTGAAAGGCTCAACACAAGAAGGATGACGGCCGAGCAGAGTCCGATGATCAGATGCAGATTGAAGAAGAACCTTTTCATGGAGCAAGTCCTGCTTGACGAGAATCGTGTTACTTCAATGAGAGCGTGGGGATTGCGGCTTTTTCCTTACGTATGGCGGTCTTGTCATCACTCCACTTCTTCCAGACGGGGTCAGAGGCTGCCAGGTCGACGCGCGCCTTGTTCTTGACCATTTCACGGGCAGCCAGCGCATGGAGATCCTTGTATTCGAGCAGGATGAAGCTCGACCACGGAGCGCCCGCTGGATTCTGGTTGACGAACGCAGCATATGACACCAGAACGCCAGACTTCATCCATGCGTCGAACTGCGGAACGACGTAGCCCTGCACATAGCTTGTGTATTTGGGCATGTCGGCCAGTACGTCGTACTCCAGAACAAAAAACTGCGAATCGGATGTCGAGGCTGTAGCGTGGTCTTCCTTGACGATGTCGGCCGTTGCGGAAACGTCTGCCGCACCTAGTTGCTGGGCTTTTTCAGGAAGACCGCCCGGGTAAGTCTGTTCGATCTTCTGCCAACGCGCAAGGTCCGTAAAGTGGTTGAATCGCAGAACCAGGAACATGTCGGGTGAACTATCAGCGGCGTAGGTAGTAAACAGGGCGTTGTAACTGGCGAACACTCCGTCTTTCTTCCACCGGTCAAGCTGTGCGATGCCCTCGCTGGCCATGACGTCGCGGAACTGCGCTCGCTGGCCAGGTCTGGCGCGGTAACTGACGATAAGAGCGGTCGGGCCATCGACTTCAGACTGAGCGAACGATATCCGTGCAGCGCCTTGCAAAGTAGTGGCAACTACCAAAGCCAGGGCTAGATTGCGTTTGATGTTCATCATCAATCGTCCTATTTCCCGCCAAGTGCCCATGCAGCGCA